>Ga0209698_10004957_pt1 | contig 14471 bp, 12 predicted proteins | sample LitLauG_LLR_2012_FD_187203 | JGI IMG/M metagenome (GOLD analysis project Ga0209698, IMG submission 187203) | Freshwater sediment microbial communities from Pennsylvania, USA - Little Laurel Run_MetaG_LLR_2012 (SPAdes) (version 2) | ecosystem: Environmental > Aquatic > Freshwater > Creek >...
GCGTGTTGGAGGTGCCCGAAGGAACGTCGCGCGCTTGGCTTTTCGAGGCCAAACGCGCGCTGAAACAGATGTTGGCGGAGCGACGAAAATGAAGTTTGAGTGCGGCGATTTGGAACGAGCTTTGGCGAATCCGGACCTGATGGCGGAGGCCCAGGAGCATCTTCGGGAATGCCCGGCCTGCCGAAACGAATACCGAATCTGGAACGACATTTCGAACGTTGCGAAACAACTCCATTGCGAATGGGATAGTCCCGATCTTTGGCCCAGTATCCGTGCAGCTATCGAAGCAGAACGCGAGATTCCGAAACGTACGCGGATGAGATGGAAGCTGTGGGTTGCCGCTGCGGCTGCGGCAGCTGTCGCGCTATTCGCGATCGTCCGCTGGCCACAAACAACCACCCTTCGACCGAAGGACAACAACCAAGTGGCCGCCCTGTCCGGACGAGATTTACTCACAGAACAAGCTCTACAGGAAGTCGAAAAAAACGAGACGGCATATCAACATTCCATTGAAGAGTTGTTCCGCTTGGCTCAGCCGAAGCTCGACGGCCGCGCGTCATCGCCAATTGTTGCGAGTTACAGGGAAAAACTTCAGATACTCGATTCTGCCATTCTGGAGACCCGGTCGAATATCGCGCAAAACCGGTTCAACGCCTGCCTGCAGACCGAACTGGCAGGCTTATATCGCGAAAAACGGCACACTCTGCAGGAGGTCCTAACAGATGATAAACGCAACTAAGATCGTTTTTTTTGGATTGGCGCTTTCTCTCCACGGGATGGCCCGCGAGGAATACACTCGTAACTTCGATAAGACATTTACTCTCCGGCCAAACCAGGGAGTGCGGGTCGAACATAGCTTTGGCGAAATCGTCATCCACACCCATCCACAGCTCGATTTCACCATCCATGCGGAGATCCACGTCTCGGCCTCCGACCGCAGCCGCGCTGAGCAGTTCGCCGGCCAAATCGAGATACTGACCGATCCTTCGCCATCCGACAGTGCGCCGGACGACAGGCGGGTCAGGCCGGCCAGCCATTCCTCCAACTCGTTGAAGAAGCGGTTCTGCGCCTGGCCGGCGGTCAGATCGAGGAAGCCGAGCACCAGCGCGCCTGCGAGACCGTACATGCTGGCCGAGAATGCCGTGCCCATTCCGGCGAGCGGCCGAGCGAGGCCGGATTTCAACTGGTCGAACATCAGGTTCATGTCGCCGTTGCCCAGCGACATGCCGCCGATCACATCGGACACCGAGGTGACGGTCTTCAGCAGGCCCCAGAATGTGCCGAGCAGGCCCAGGAAGATCAGTAGACTGGTCATGTAGCGGGACAGTTCGCGGCTTTCGTCCAGCCGCGAGGAAATCCCATCCAGCAGGCTGCGCATCCCGGTCGCCGAAAGGGTAAAGCCTCGGCCTTGGTCGCGTCCCTCGCGCATCGCCAGCATGCTGGCCATCGGGGCCAATAGCTTGGGCGCGGGCAGGGCCGCCAGCCGGGCGCGGGCGGTCTGGTAGGTTTCCAGCCAATCCACTTCCGGGCGCAGGCGCAACACCTGATTGAGGTTCCAGCCGATGCCCAGCAACAGGATCAGCAGGATCAGGCTGTTCAACACCGGGTTGTTATCGAAGGCAGTGATCAGCACGGGGGACAGCAGGGCAGCAACGATCCCCACCGCCACCAGGAACACCAGCATGCGGATCAGATAGCCGGACGGGCGGGTCATCGCGTGGTTACCGTGCCGTTGGGTGCCATATTGGAGGACGCCTTGTCCCCGGGCGCGCCGGTGACGTCGAGGTCCACGCGGTCGGGCGGGCCATCGCCATATTGCTCACCCAAAGCGCGCACAAAGATCCGCGCGGACGGCACGCCGTCGGCGACCAAGGCGCTGCGCACAGCCATCGCCCGGGACAGGGAAATGCGGCGCGCCGTAGATGGGTCGTCCGGCTTGCCCGGCGCGTAGGCGAGGATGTTGAAGGTGGTGTCGTCGCCCGTCGGTGTGGTGTCCGTCAGTTGTTTGATCGACGTGCTGCTTGCCGGGCTGAGGTCGGACTGGCCGGGCGCGAATGTTAGCCGCAGGCCAGCGGTGGTCGGCGCTGCGACAGTCCCGGCCTTTGCGGAGACCGGTGGCGGCGGTGGGGAGGGCTGCGATGCGGAGGTTGCCGGCGGCGCAACGATTGGGGCGACCGTGGCCGTCTCCGGAACACCGGCCGGCAAGGCGGGCTGGGCGGCGGGCGTGGACGTGGGTCGGGCGGAGGTTGCCGGGACCTCCCGTGTCGCCATGGCGGCTGGTTTGCGCACTGCTGGGGGCGCGGCGCGGGACGTATGGATGGTTTCCCGATGATCCGGCAGCGCCTGCAGCGCATGCAGATCGAGGGTCACCTGGGCAGACGCAGGGGTCACCGCGGTTAGGAAAACAGCACTGAGGATCGGCAAAATGCGCATGGTTCGATTGGTAGCGGAACCCGCTGTTCCATTCAATGAACCATCCTGTGCGCGGTCCGTGATGCCTCTGTCGCTGCCTCCTGAACGCCTTCCGAACATTGACAAGTCAGGCGCGCCGACCCGGTAATTGCGCGACCAAGACGTAGGGGGCCGTCCCATGAACCATGTTAGCCTACGCTCCGTCGGTATCGATCCGGTGGCCCACGCCCGCGACCTTGGGGCCGAAATCGCCGCCGCGGCGGACGAGATCGAGCGTAACCAGGCCATCCCGGAGCCGCTGCTCACTCATATGATTGACTCACGCCTGGCCCGGATGTTGCTGCCGCGTTCGGTGGGCGGCGATCAGGTAGATCCCTGGACCTACCTGCACGCGATCGAGGAACTCAGCCGGCACGATGCTTCGGTGGGCTGGAACCTGTTCGTCGCCAACAGCGCGGCGCTGATCGCTCCGTTCATTCCGCTGGAAACCGCGACGGAAATCTTCGCCGATCCGCGGGCCTGGATTTCCTGGGGCCCACCCAATCAATACAAAGCACTGGCTGTCCCCGGAGGCTACCGGGTCACCGGGGAATGGCACTTCGCCAGTGGCAGCCGGCAGGCCACCTGGATGGGGGCGCATTGTCCGGTGACCGAACCGGATGGATCCTTGCGCCTGAACCGTTTCGGGCGCCCGACCATCCGCACGTTGCTGTTCCCCAAACAGCACGCCGAACCGATCCAGGACTGGGACACGATCGGCATGCGCGGCACCGCGTCCGAGGGGTATCGGGTCACCGGCCTGTTCGTCCCCGAAGCCTACAGCGGCACGCGGGAGGACCCCACGTTGCGCCGTGACACCGGCCCCTTGTACGCCTTCACCATGCAAGGCCTGTATGCGGTCGGTGTGGCGGGGGTGGCCTTTGGCATCGCCCGGGCGATGTTGGACGAATTCATCGCCCTGGCCGCCGAGAAAACGCCGCGTGGTCTGCAACGTCTGGCGGACAGCGCGGTTGTGCAGGCCGATGTGGCGCGACGCGAGGCGAATCTCGGCGCCGCTCGGTCTTATCTGGTCGACATCCTGAAGGACGTGTGGGCAACCGCCGACGACATCGCCCCGGTTGACCTGAACGCGCGGGTCCGTGTTCGCCTCGGCTCTGCCCATGCGATTGGTACCGCGATCGAGATTGCCGACTATGTGTTCAAGGCCGCGGGCACGTCGGCGATTTTTCGGGGCACCCCGTTCGAGCGTCGTTTCCGCGACATCCACACGCTCTCGCAGCAGATTCAGTCGCGCGACTCGCATTTCGAGGCGGTTGGACGGGCCATGTTCAACGGCGATCCGGATGGGCTATTCCTGTAGGCGTTCGATTTGGGGAAACACGCGATGACTGAACTGACACTGGCCAAGGCGCAAACGGCGATCACCGTGGCGCTGGCATACTCCCGAGAGAAGAAGTTGGCGCCGATGGCCGTTGCGGTGCTGGACGCGCGCGGCGTGCTGAAAGCCTATGCGGCCGAGGAGGGCACCGCCCTGCGGCGGGCGGATATCGCGATCGGCAAGGCATACGGTGCGCTGTCGATGGGTGTGGGCTCGCGCACGCTGGGCAAGCGCGCGGAAGACCGGCCACATTTCATCGCCGCCGTCACGCATGCGGTGGGCGGGAGTTTGATCCCGGTGGCGGGCGGGGTGCTGATCCGTGGTGCCGACAAAAGCATCATCGGCGCGATCGGGGTGACCGGCGATACGTCGGATAACGATGAAGCGGCGGCGCTGGCCGGATTGGCCGCTGCCGGGCTGACCGCCGATCCGAGCTGATCGGGGTGGGATTCTCAATTTTTCGTTAATGCGTTGTTGTTTATGATCCATGCGTTTCTTTGGGCGTATGGATCATGGGCGTGGTGTCTCAGATTGATGGTTTTGACGCGCCAGCGTTAGGATTCTGTTAACCTCGCCGCGGCTATGCTGTGCCGGTGCAGCAACAAATTTTCAGCTTCATGGGTCGACGGATCTAATTGAGGGCGCATCCCGATCTCGATCATATGGCCACGGTGATCCGCGCCAATCGCACATTCTACGAGCTGGACGTGCTGATGAAGTGCCGGGAGATTTAAGTGCCTGGCACCGCGATCATCGACGTTGGCGCCAACATCGGTAACCACGCGGTCTTTTTCGGCGCGGTATTTGGCGCCCCTGCCTACGCCTTCGAGCCTTACGAGCCGAACTATCGGCTATTGGCATGAATATCGCCTCCAATGGGCTGGAAGGGCAGGTGCTGACAGCATGCTGCGCTATCGGCGAAAGCGATGGGATCGCCTCATTGCAACCCGGTCCAGCCGACAATCTCGGCGTCACGCGGGTATCGTTCGGCGCCGGGCAGGTTCCAGTCAGAAGTCTGGACAGCCTGGCGATCACCGGCCCGATCGGCCTGTTGAAGATCGACGTGGAGGGTGCCGAGGCGGCGGTGCTGCGTGGCGCCCGGGCGCTGATCACTGAATGTCTGCCCGACATCGTCGTCGAGGCCGGAGATCTTCCGGCGTTCAACCTCGTCGTCGAACTGCTGCTCCGTTTTGGCTACGTGCCGCATGGACGATACGCCGCGACGGCGACCTACTTGTTCCGAACCACCGACCAGGAGCGCCGGCTGCGGCGCATCCTGGCGGCCCGTTAGACCGTGCTGGTTTGAGTTTATATCAATTCAGTGTCGGATCCGGATCTTCGCTTGAGTGGTTCACGTCCGGCGATGGTGTGACACACGTTAGACCTTGAACGCGGCGACTGCTTTCTCATCGAATTTCAAGCCCAGACCCGGCTTGTTGGGCAGCACGAGCTGTCCGTTTTCGATCGCTGGAGTTTCCTCATACAGCGCCAACATCCATGGCATGTATTCCACCGTCAGCCCGTTCGGGCAGGCGGCGACCAGATGCAGCAGAATTTCCGGCATGACGTGGCTGACGATGGGCAGATTGAAGGCCTCGGCCATCCCGGCGACTTTCATCCATTGGCTGACGCCGCCGACCCGGCAGATATCGACCATGACGATGTCCACCGACCGAGCCTCGATCATGTGACGGAAGGGGACGATGCCCCAGACATACTCGCCGCCGGCGATGGGGGTTTTCAGCGCGGCGGTCACGCGGGCCAGGCCCTGATAATCGTCCGCCGCCGTCACGTCTTCCAGCCAGAACAAGCCGACGTCCTCGATGCGGCTACCGATGTCGATGGCCTGTTCCGGCCGCCAGCGCTGGTTGATGTCGCACATCAGCTTGATGTCCGGCCCGATCGCCTCGCGCACCACGCGGATACGGCGCACTTCCTCGGCCGGGGTCGGATTGCCGGGCAGGGCCATCTGGGTCTTCATTTCGGTGAAGCCCTTTTGCACCAGGATCTGCGCCGCACGTTGCGCCTGATTGTCGGTCAGTCCGCGGCGTAACGATCCCGAGGCGTAGGTCGCGACGCGGTCGCGGTGCCCACCGAGAAGTTTCCAGAGCGGCTGGTCGAGGGCCTTGCCCTTGATGTCCCACAGCGCGATATCGATCGCCGACAGCGCCAGCGTGAAGATGCCGCCCGGACCACAGGAATCACCGGTTCCGGCACGTAGCTTGGCGACGATTTTTTCGATTCGTAGTGGATCTTCACCGATAGTGAGGGCGGCGAGTTCCTCCACTGCGACCCGCAGGCTACCAGTCATCTTGCCGCCATAGAAGGTCACGGCGATGCCTTCGATGCCGCTGTCGGTACGGAGGCGAAGGATGACGACGGGGCGCTTGCGGCCGGCCTCTTCCGGCATGTTCGCCAGAGGGTCGTCTTCCGGAATGTGGAGTGTGGTCGCCTCGAAACTGGTGATTTTCATGATGGTTCCCTCCGGAACGCGATAGTAATCGGCGTCAGCGCCCGCACAAGGCTTCGCGTGCCGCCACCGCGCTGCGATAGACGACAACCCTGGCGTCGCCGCGCAGGACGTCCCACACCGTTTTGTCGCCCTGGCGGCTGAACCGGATATCCAGATGCCGATGGCCGAGGCGTAAATCCGTTAATGTAACGTCCGGCAACCATTCCGGCAGATCGGGATCGACATACAGTGTGTCGTTCGGGGCATCCGGTTGGATACCGAGCATTGCTTGCAGCAGGGCGAAGCATGATCCGGCGGCCCATGCCTGTGGCACGTTGGCGCCGAGATATTGTACGGGAAAACTGGTCCTGTTGCGCTCGACGCCGGCATAGAGTTCCGGCAACTGGTTCAGCATGAAGTGGCTGGCGGCCTCGCTGATATCGTGCGCGATGCGGCCGGCCTCGGCGCTGAAACCGTATCGTTTGAAACCCAGTGCGATCAGGCTGTTGTCGTGCGGCCAGACAGATCCGTTTTGGTAGGAATATGGGTTGTAGGCGGGATGCTGGCTGGACAAGGTGCGGATGCCCCAGCCGGAGTTCATATCGGGTGCCATCAATCGGGCAACGACGCGGGCGGCGCGATCGGCGGGCACGATGCCGGACCACAACAGGTGACCGGGATTGGATGCGACCGACATCACCTTCCGTTTCTCGCCATCGAGCATGTACGCGTAGAATCCGGTCTCCTCGTCCCAGAAGGTTTCGTTGAACTTCTGGAACAGCGCCGCGGCTTTCGCACGCAAAGTTTTGGCGCGATCGGGTTTGTCGAGGGCGTCGAAGACCTCGGCCATGCGTACCCAGGCGTCATAGACGTAACCTTGCAGTTCGCATAACGCCTTGGGACCGCGGACCTGCGATCCATCGGTGTGGACCATGGAGTCTCCGGCGTCTTTCCAATCCATGTTCTCGTATCCGACAGGCGAGCGCGTCTGGAACTCTTGCAACAGGTCGCCGTCGCGATCGCCGTAGTTGTCGATCCAGTCCAATGCCGCCTCGGCGTTGGGCAGATGCTTCTCCAGCAACGTGCGATCGCCGGTCGCCCGCCAGGCCGTATGCAGGGTCACCAGATACAGCGGCGTGGCGTCGGCGGTGCCGTAGTACGGTGTGTGCGGGATCAGCTTGAAGTGCGCCAGTTCGCCGTAGCGGAGTTCATGCATGATCTTACCGGGTTCGGCGTCGCGGAAGTCGTCACGCTCCTTCGATTGCCAACGGCCCAGAACGTCCAGCGCGCCGCGGGCGAACTCGGGGTAGACCAGTATGTTCTGCAACGAAACGATCAGGCTGTCGCGGCCGAACGGCGCCATGAACCAGGGTAGCCCGGCCGCCGGCAGGAACACCATGTGGTCTGTCCCTTCGATCGGCAGGCGCAGCGCCGCCATATCGTCGATCGCCTGGTGGAAAAAGCGGTAGAACTCCTCGTTGCTTGACCGTAATTTGAGCACTGTCTGCCGCCAGTCGCGGTGCGCCTTGGCTTGCGTCGAGTCACCGGCGTGCGCCGCACAAGCGTGGGGGGCGTGATAGCGCTTGTCGCCGTCGCCGAGTTCATACAGCAGGCAGCAATGCCACGAGCCACCCGGCGGCAGTCGGACTTCGAAGCTGAGGCGACCGTTGGCGAACACCGCCGGCGAATCGCTGCGTCCGACCGTGGTGGCGACGGAACGCGCAAAGTCGGCGTTCACGTAAGTTGTCCGCAGCGTCTGCTTCGATTCTGACCAATCGGACGCTATGTGGCCGCGCCGGATGTCGCGTTTGGATTTCACATCGAACACATCGGCGAAGTCTGACCGCAACGCGATCTCCAGGTTGAAGCGGACCGGCTTCTGGCTGTGGTTGGTGATGTCCAGGTCCTCGTGCAGGCCTTGATCCAGTGCGCGGGCAATGCTGAATGCCAGGGTCTGCCGAGCGATGGGGCCGTCTTCGCTGAGGAAGGCCTGGTTGGTCAGGAAGATGTGGGCGGCATCGAAGGTGGTGGCACCGCCGTTCAGCAGATCCCATGACATGCCGTTGGCATAGACAGACCAGGCGCTGATCAGGCGGGTGTCGAAGAAATACAGCCCCTTGTCGCTGGGCCAGTTGATCTGCCCATCGGACTCGGTGACCAGGACCGTCATGGCCTGATGGATGGCGATTTGCGTCGGGCCGACCTGGACCTTGAACGGCATGAGCGAGGTTCTCCGTGCTGTGAACGGTGTTGCGTAGCCTAAAGCTTGATGCGATCGGCCGCATCATGGAACAGGATGGCGGGTTTGGACACGCAGGGATCGATTGGGACCCTATCCGGCGGCACATCGAGCAACGACTGCCGTTGGTGCCGCGGATCGCGGTCGCCAGCGGGTTGCGGGCGGACCGGTCGTTGTTCACCGCCGAGGTGCGGATGATCGGAGCAATCACCGGCCGGCTGAACGCGCATGCAGCCACGCCGCATGCGTTGTCTCGGATGGAGGAATAGTCCGGTGTGGATCGTCCGGCCGAATGCGGCTATTACGGTGACGCATGATTACGGTCGCCAGCGAAAACCCTGGAGCCGATTTGGACAGCCTGTCAGGAGAGAAACGATGAACGCCTCCAACGCCTTGATCCCCGCTGGCAACGGCGGATCGCGCGGTGTCCCGTTGCGTATCGTCCTCACCATCGTGGCTGTCGCGGTCTATGGCTGGGTTAACTTCCTGGTGCATCCGGTCGAGACGGTCCTGGTGGCGGATCAGGCGGCAAAACAATTCCAGAACAGCGACGTGTCCTTCATCGCGTCAATGTGGGGGATGACGTTCTTCGCCCATGTCGGTGTCCCGTTCGTGGTGTTGCTGGGTGTCTTGGCCTGGATTTGGTGGGGTGTCGCCAAACGGCTGCTGCTCACAGTGGCCGCCATCGGCGTGCCGCTCGCGGCGCTGCAACCGGCCCCGGCGGCGGCCTATTATGACAAAGCTGACTTTACCGAGGCGTACACGATCTTGCCGAACGAGACTGGTTTCTGGATCCCCGATGCCGGCGCCAACAAGGACAGCCAGGCGCAATTCGAGTCGGAGGCCTATCTCAATTCGAACCGGGTCGCATTGAAACGTTTCATTGTTCCGCATGCCAAGTTGCAAGGCTCCGGGTCGTTCTATGACTTCTATGTCCCCGCTGGTCGTTTGATCATCGTCGATCGCACGCCCTTCAGCCGGGAGTGGGTGGACTCAGCCGATCGCGGCACCTCGCGGCGGCGGGAGGGGTTCCCGTGCCAAAGCCGGGAGGGCATCAACATCGCGGTCGGTGTCTCCATCGGGGCTTCGGTGACCGAGGCGAACGCGGCGAAATACCTGTACCGGTTTGGTGTCGTTCCCCCGGCCGGCGACCGCGGCGATCCGCGGGTCATCTTCAACTCGGTCTATTACAGCCGCAAACTCGCCGAGGTCATGGACGATGTCGGCCGCAAGAAGGTGCAGACCCTGGTGTGCGACGAAATCACCGCGCGAACCTTCGATAAGGCGAACGAGGAAGCAGTCCAGATCATGGCGGACGTCAAACAAAAGGCCACCGCTTATTTCGCCGAGGTCGGCATAACCCTGGACTTCATCGGCTGGGCGGACACCTTCACCTTCGATCATGCGATTCAGGAGGCGGTCAATCGTCGCTATGTCGCCAGTCAGGACCAGGCGATCGCCGCGCTGTTGGCGCCGTACGCCGCGACGATCCAGGCATTGGCGGCAGCGGATGCCCTGCGGGCGTTCGGGCAGAAAACCGACGGCAGGCTGCCCTCGACCATCGTTGGATTGCCGCCGGAACTCGGTCCGTTGATGTCGACGCTGCTGAAGTCGGGGCCCGTCACGCCTGCCGCCAAGTGACCGGCTCGCTTGCAACCGGGGCGTAGGGCGGCCAAAATCTGGTCCGACGTCTCATCACAAGGAAACGCGGCCATGACCGACCTACCCAGCCATGTCGACATTCATGAGGAAGGCCCGCGCGAAGGCTTTCAAATCGAACCCGGCCCGATCCCCAGTGCCAACAAGATACGCCTGATCGAGGCGCTGGCGGAAACCGGCCTGCATCATGTGCAGGTCTGCTCCTTCGTCAACACCCGTCTGGTGCCGGGCTGGGCGGATGCCGAGGCGGTGGTGGCGGGCTTCAAGGCCAAGCCCGGCGTGGAGTACACGGGACTGTTCTTTAATGGCAATGGTCTCGACCGGGCGCTGGCGTTCAAGGATAAGCTGACGATCAGCGGCGCGATCTCGCTGACCGCGTCGGAAGGTTTCACCCGCAAGAACCTGAACCGCAGCCCGGCCGAAAACATCGAGGCGATGAAGAAGCACAGTGCGGTGCAGCAGTCGAAAGGCGTGGCGGTCAACCGCATTGGCGTTATGGCGGCGTTCGGCTGCAATTATCAAGGGGACATCGCACCGGCTCAGGTGATCCGCACGCTGGAAGACGGGCTGGCCATTGCGGCGGAAACCGGTGCTAAAATCACACTGTTTTCCCTGGCCGACACGATGGGCTGGGCCACGCCGGTTCGGATTGAACGGGTGATCGGCGAGGTGCGGACTCGCTGGCCGGACATGGACTTGTCGCTGCATCTGCACGACACACGCGGCATGGCGGTGGCGAACGCGCATGCCGGGCTCAAGATGGGCGTGACACGGTATGACTCGACGGTGGGCGGACTGGGCGGCTGTCCGTTCGCCGGCCAGCCGAAGGCGGCGGGCAACATCTGTACCGAGGAATTGGTTCTGCTCTGCGAGGAGATGGGCATCGAAACCGGGGTCGATCTGGATGCGTTGATCGAGGTTGGGCGTCTGGCGGAGGAGATTGTCGGGCATCAGTTACCGAGTGAATTGATCCACGCGGGTAGTCTGGACGCGTTTCGGCGGCGGGCGGCATAAGGTCGTTTCCATGACCGGACCCTGGCGTCGGGGTCTGGTTCGCTGGGACCGCGCCGACCCTTTGCTACACGAACAGGCCGTTGGGAAAGCGTGTGGGGTTGCGAATGCCCAGCAACCCAAACGCCGTCTGCACGATATTGATACCGACCTTGCGGAACAGAATGGTGATCGCGGCCAGCGTAAATATGGAAATGTGTCCGTTACGGGGCGCGATATACCAGGAGCTCATCACGTCATCACCCGAGGGATGCGGATGTAACATCGTGGAGAAATACAGCACACCGTCATCCGCCAGATGATCGCCGATGAATTCGGCCATGCCGTTCACGTCATGGCAATGTTCGAAGACCTCGACCGAAAAGATGACCTGGAACTTTCCGCTGGGTAAAGCCACCTGATCGGCGAAATAGGGTTCGTACGACGTCACCCGGAAGCCGCGGTCGATCAACGCCTGCCCCATTTTTCCGGGATTGCCCCCGGCCCCGAAGTCCAACAGCCTGATCCGGCGCTCGCTGCCCGCGAGCAACGCGGCGAGTTGCTTGCCATTGGCATAGGATACGGTTGCCTGGATGCCGTTGACGATGTTCGGGTCGTAGTCGGCCTTTTGATAATCGTCGTTGTATATACGGGCCTTGAAGTCGGCCGCCGACCAGGAGTCGCAATAGGGCGTGAAAATGAAGCCGCAGTTGCCGCAACGATAATACGGCACCATCTCCGGGCTTGGCGGAAACGGCCGCGGCTGCCGCCGATCTTCACAGCTGCGATTGAAATCGACCGAACCGAGGAATAGTGCCTCGGCGTTGCAGCATTTGCAGGCGGCGGATGTTTGCACGCTGGACGGTTCCATCAGGCGCTGGTTGTGGCCGCGAATCGGCACGCCTGATCCCCACTATGCGCCCGGGTTGGTCTTCCTTCCATCGGCAAAACAACGGCGGCGGAGCTGGCGCCCCGCCGCCTTCCAGCCTTGTCGGCTGGACGCCGTACTCCCTAAACCCGACGGTCTAGGACGCGGTCAAGGCCGCTTCGTGGTTGTGCACCAGGCCATGGTCATCCCGCTCATGCCGTCTGCACGGCGTGATGATCATGAAACTGATCCGCCTCGGTGGACCCGGCGAACGCGGTGGTGGAAGACTTCCCGCCGGAAATCGCCATCGCCACCGCATCGAAGTAACCCACGCCGACTTCGCGCTGATGCCGGGTCGCGGTGTAGCCGTCCGGTTCCGCCGCGAATTCGGCCTGTTGTAACTCGCTGTAGGCCGCCATACCGCGCTCCTTGTAGCCGCGGGCCAGGTTGAACATCGACAGGTTCAGGCTGTGGAATCCGGCCAGCGTGACGAATTGGAACCGATAGCCCATCTTACCGATCTCCCGCTGGAACGCGGCGATCTTCTCTGGCGACAGCTTCTTCTGCCAGTTGAAGCTGGGCGAGCAGTTGTAGGCCAGCATCTTGCCGGGGAACTGCTTGTGGATCTCGTTGGCGAACCGTTCGGCCTCATGCAGGTCGGGTTCGCTGGTTTCCCACCACAGCAGGTCGGAGTAGGGCGCATAAGCCAGACCACGCGCGATCGCATAATCGTTGCCGCAGCCTGGCCTGATCCGGAAAAAACCCTCGGCGGTGCGGTCGTTGCCGATGAACGGACGGTCCCGCTCATCGACGTCGGAGGTCAGCAACTGCGCCGACTGCGCATCGGTGCGGCACAGCAGGATGGTGTTGACGCCTTCCACGTCGGCCGCCAGACGCGCCGCGTTCAGCGTGCGGACGTGCTGGCTGATCGGCACCAGCACCTTGCCGCCGAGATGGCCGCACTTCTTTTCGGATGCCAGTTGATCCTCGAAATGCACGCCCGCCGCGCCGGAGGCGATCATGTTGCGCATCAACTCGTAGGCGTTCAGCGGGCCGCCGAACCCGGCTTCTGCGTCGGCGATGATCGGCGCCATCCAATAGGTGTCGTCCTTGCCGCCCTCGGACCGGGCAATCTGGTCGCAGCGGCGCAGCGCATTGTTGATGTTGCGCACGACCTTGGGCACGGAATCCACCGGATACAGCGACTGGTCGGGATACATCTCGCCGCCGGAGTTGGCGTCGCCGGCCACCTGCCAACCGGACAGGTAGATCGCCTTCAGCCCGGCCTTTACCTGCTGCACCGCCTGGTTGCCCGTCAGCGCGCCCAATGTCGGCACGAACGGTTCGGTCTTCAGCAGGTGCCACAGACGCGCCGCGCCCATCTCGGCCAGCGTATGGCGGATACGGAACGACCCGGCCAGACGTTCGACGTCTTGTTGGGTGTAGTCCCGCTTGATCCCCGCGAACCGCTCCGGGTCGCCACCAGCGCTGGTCATGCCATCGGGGGCATACAGTTGGGGTGAACGCATCGTCGTGCTCCTTCGTGTCGGTGTGGATGAGTGAATAATTGACATTGCACCCGCGAAAGCCAACCTGTATTCCGCGCTAATTCGCGCAATCCTGTCGCTGACTTCACCGACGGGTTAGCGTAAATGTAAAGGGTGTAAAGAAATGAGCCGCACGCTCATCGGTCGAACGGTGCGCCGCCTCCGAACCGAACGGGCCCTCTCGCAACAGGCGCTGGCCACGCGGCTGGGCATCTCGGCCAGCTACCTGAATTTGATCGAGCACGATCAGCGGTCGGTGACGGCATCGCTGCTCATCAAGTTGGCGGAAACGTTGCGGGTCGATCTGGGGGAGCTATCCGGAACCCAGGAGCGGCAACTGGAGGTCGGGTTGCGCGAAGCGTTCGCCGACCCGCTGTTGGGTGCGGACGCGGTGGCCGAAGCCGAGGTCGAAGCCCTCGCCGCCAGCAGTCCCAACGCCGCTCGGGCCGTCCTGGCGCTGTATCGCGCCTGGCGCGTGGCGCGGGAGGATGCCAATGGTATCGCGCTGCCCTCGGGTCGACGCATCCTGCTGCCGAACGAAGAGGTGCGTGACGTCTTCGACGATCGCGGCAACCATTTTCCGGCGCTTGAGGCAGCGGCCGAAGCCCTGGCCAATGAACTGGCCCCCGGTGTTCCGGCCGAAATGAACCATGCCATCGCCGACCGGCTGCGTACCGTCCATGGCGTGCGGGTGACCGTTCAGCCGTTGCCGGCGGCCTTGCGCCGCTACGATCCGGCCACCAGAAGCCTGACGTTGTCGGAATCACTGCCGCGCGAAAGCCGGGGCTTTCACATGGCGTTCCAACTGGCCCTGCTGGAAACCCGAGACGCGGTGGAGACGGTGCTGCAAGACGCGTCACCGTCAACCACCGAGGCGGCGATGCTGCTGCGCATTGGCCTGCTGAACTATGTGGCCGGTGCCCTGG
>Ga0209698_10004959_pt1 | contig 14463 bp, 10 predicted proteins | sample LitLauG_LLR_2012_FD_187203 | JGI IMG/M metagenome (GOLD analysis project Ga0209698, IMG submission 187203) | Freshwater sediment microbial communities from Pennsylvania, USA - Little Laurel Run_MetaG_LLR_2012 (SPAdes) (version 2) | ecosystem: Environmental > Aquatic > Freshwater > Creek >...
GGCGGGCCGGAGTCTTTCTCGCGCGGTTTCTTTCGTGCGGCTAGCATTGCGCGACCAAGACTGCCGTAGGTCTTCTCCATCTCGGCGAAGCGGGGTAGCACGGCGCGGACACTCAGGTTGGCGGATTCTCCTCCGTATACGCCGGAGAGCAGTGGGTCGGCGAGACGATCCACCATCTCGGAACCGTAGTGACGCTCCACGAACGCGGCGACGGATTCATCGTGATCGACGGCACGTGGAGGATGAAAGAGTTCGCGCGTCATGCGCAGCTTCGTCTTGAGCGAAAACAAGGGGGAGAGTCCGGTTGGCAGGATTTTGGTCGGCACCATAAACATCAGGCCGTCGGGCATTTCGACGAGACGTCCGCGAGTAAGAATGTACGTTTTGCGATCGGCATCGTTAGAACCGATCAGCTCATCACCAATTCCAAGGGCGCGGCAAAGGTCGCTCGCCCATGGCTTTTCGGTAACAAAAGAGTCAGGGCCGGCCTCCACAACGCAGCCGTCGATGAGCTCGGTGCGGAGCACACCCCCGAGGCGAGGGCTGGATTCGTAGAGGACGTACTCGACATCAGCTCCGGAGCGGCGACGCTGTTCGAGTTCGAAGGCGGCCGAGAGGCCGGAAATTCCTCCGCCGATGATGGCGATGCGTGGCATGGAGTTTTGGACTAAACAGTTTGGTGAAAAAGTCCCTCTGCGCTGGCAAGAGTCCCGCAGCCGCAAAAGCGGGGTCTATTTTTGTTGTACTTACGGCGCGGTTTCAGCGGCACCCTTTCAAAACAGGTGCGGGATCAGGGTTCTCCTATTTCACCTGAGCGCACTCCTGCACAAAGCGGCATAGGTTTTTCACGTTATCGACAGGCGTCTCGGGCAAAATGCCGTGGCCCAGATTGAAAATGTGGCCTGGACGTCCAGCGGCGCGGCGCAGGATGTCTTCCCCACGCGACTTCAGCTCTTTCCAATCGGCAAAGAGCAGCACGGGATCCAGATTGCCCTGCACGGCGCATTGGTGATCCAGACGGCTCCAACCTTCATCGAGCGGAATGCGCCAATCGAGTCCGATCACGTCGGCGCCGGTTTCCTTCATCGCAGGTAGCAGCGTGGCACTGTCGGTGCCGAAATAGATGATGGGCACTCCGGTTTTCTGCAACTGCTTCACCATGCCGGTGACATGGGGAAGAACGTAGCGGCGATAGTCTTCCACGCTGAGGCAGCCGACCCAACTGTCGAAAATCTGGATGGCGTCGGCCCCGGCTTTTACCTGGTCTGCGGAGTAAGCAGCCGTGACGGCGACCAGTTTGCGCATGAGTGCGTCCCACTCTGCCAATGAGTTGTACATCATTTTCTTGGCGTGGACGTAGTTCCGCGAGCCCCCACCTTCGATCATGTAGCTGGCGAGGGTGAAAGGCGCGCCGCAGAATCCGATGATGGGGACACGATCCTTAAAGTGTTTTGCAACCAGCGCCACAGCTTCAGAGACGTATCCGAGCTCGGCGGCGCGGTCAGTGCGCAAATTCGCGATGTCTTCTTTCGTGCGGACGGGCTTCTCAATGACAGGACCCTCTCCAGCAGAAAAACGGAATGGCAATCCCATAACTTCAAGCGGAAGCAGGAGGTCGGCAAAAATGATGGCTGCGTCGACGCCGAGAATCTCAGCTGCGGTAATGGTGACTTCGGCAGCGAGAGAAGGTTTCCTGCAGATTTCGAGCAGCGAATGCTGCTTGCGAACGGCACGGTACTCGGGCATATAGCGTCCGGCCTGACGCATGAACCACACCGGAGTCCGTTCGTTAGGTTGCGACTTGCAGGCGCGGACAAAGCTGGAATTGGGTGCAGACATGAATTGTTGAATTTAGCATCTTTTGGCCGGGATTGCTGTGCGCAGGGCAGCGAACGAGAACCTGCGCCACCTCGTGCGCAGGTACACAACTGTAGAATCACTACATGGTCGGCCGCACTCTCGGAGCGATGATTTTGTCCGCCGTCTGTTTTGGACTCGCGGCTTTTCAGGGATCGCGCATGCCTGCCACCCGTCCAACCTTCTACAAAGACGTGTTGCCCATCTTGCAGGGTCATTGTCAAAGTTGCCATCGGGCTGGCGAGATCGCTCCCATGCCACTCGAAACGTACGAGCAGACACGGCCATGGGCACAGAAGATGGCGCACGCTGTTGAAATGAAGATGATGCCTCCGTGGTTCGCCGATCCGCGGTATGGCCACTTTGCGAACGATCCTTCGCTCACTTCAGAGCAGATTGCGACGATTTCAGCCTGGGCAGGGGCGGGCGCTCCAGCGGGTGATCCGCACGATGCACCGCCCAGGAAGGTGTGGGTCAGCGAATGGAATATCCCCAAGCCCGACATGGTTGTGACGATGCCGAAAGCTGTGCGGATTCCGGCGCAGGGCGAGGTGGAGTACACGTACGAGATCGTCCCGACAACTTTTGCGGAGGACCGTTGGGTGCAGATGTCAGAGTTCCGCCCGGGAAGCGCGGCCCATATACACCACGCGGTGGTGTATATCCGTCCGCCAAACTCTGATTGGCTGAGGCATGCGCCAGTTGGCGAGCCGTTCACGGCTTCGTCGCTGTCGGATCCCGCGGAACGGCGGCAGGCGCATGAGACGACCAGCGACCTGATGCTGGTGTATGCGCCGGGAAGTTCACCGGACCAGTGGCCGGAGGGAATGGCAAAGTTTGTACCTACCGGATCAGACCTGGTTTTCCAGATGCATTACACGACCAACGGGACGGCCGCGGAGGATCAGACCAGCATCGGTTTGCTGTTTGCGAAAAGCCCGCCAAAACAGCGGGTGATCACGCTGCAATTGAATAATCATGCCCTGATCATCCCGCCGGGAGCGGACGATTTTCGTGTCGATGTGCAGGGAACGCTGCCCAATGACGCGACCTTGCTCAGTTTGTTTCCACATATGCATTTGCGGGGAAAGCGGTTCGAGTATGACATTGTGCACGAGGATGGAAGTGCAGAAGTGCTGCTGCGCGTGAATTATCACTTTCACTGGCAATTGAGTTACAAGCTGGCGGAGCCCCGTTTCCTGAACGCTGGAACGCGGCTGCGGGCGATTGCCTGGTACGACAATTCGAACAAGAACCCGCACAATCCGGACCCGGCGAAGACGGTGACGTGGGGAGACCAGACATCGGATGAGATGATGGTGGGATTTTTCGACGTGGCGGTCCCGGCGGGAATGGATAAGTGGAAGTTCTTTGAGCGCCACTCTGACCCGCACTGACGACGAACGCATCTATTTTGTGAGGTGAGCGACTCTCAGAGATCACTCTGCTAGACTCTCTCTTTCCACCGAGGCCAAAAACTAATGGATGCAAAACGGATCATTCTGGCAATGACTGCATTTCTGGTTGTTTGCGGGATTGCGCCTCACAAGGGGAAAGCGCAAGCCGCGCATGCGCCGATTGCTGGCGTTGCACAAGCCAGCGCAGGCAAGAAAGCCGAGGAGCAGTTCAAGAACATCCAGGTTCTGAAGGGCATTCCTGCGGAGCAGATCTTTCCCACCATGCAGTTCATCACAGCCTCGCTGGGCGTGGAGTGCGATTTCTGTCATGTGCAGGGCGCGTTTGAGAAAGACGACAAGAAACCGAAGCAGACCGCCCGCAAGATGATGGAGATGATGTTCGCCATCAATAAGGACAATTTCGAAGGGCATCGGGAGGTGACTTGCTATTCGTGCCACCGCGGAAACACCGATCCGGTCTCCATTCCGGCGGTGATGACCGATGAGCCGAAGGAAAGTATGCGCGGTCCGGAAAAGATCGAGGAGGCGAAGGAGAACGGGCCATCGGCGGATCAGCTTCTTGGCAAGTACATTCAAGCTGCGGGAGGCTCGGGAGCCATCGAGAAGGTCACAAGCCGCGTGATGAAGGGCCAAATCGAATTCGGCGGAAAGGCGTTCCCGATCGAAGTCTACTCGAAGGAACCTGATATGCGGATCTCGTTCACGCACATGCCCGGCGGCGACAGCGTCACCGCATTCAACGGGCATGAGGGATGGCTGGGAATGCCGGGACATCCCGTGCGCGAGATGCATGGCAGCGATCTGGATGGGGCGTCGATTGACGCCGATTTGCATCTAGCTACGCATCTGAAACAGATGTTCACTGAGCTACGTGTTCGAGGCACGGAAAAGGTCGGCGATCGTGACCTTTACGTCGTTGAAGGACGGCGGGAGGGCAAGCCACCGGTCATTCTTTATTTTGACCAGCAATCGGGACTGCTTGTACGACTGCTTCGGTTTGGCGAAACGGCTCTCGGGCAGATGCCCACTCAGATCGATTACGCGGATTACCGCGATGCCGGCCGTGTGAAGATTCCATATCGCTGGACGCTGGAGCGTCCCAGCGGCAGGTTCACCATTCAAGTAAATGATGTAAGGGAGAATGTCCCTGTGGATGATGCGAAGTTTGTGAAGCCGGCATCACCTCCGGAACAGTCGAAGGAACCGTCAAAATAACGGACACGGGCACCAGGGTGGCGCAAAACTAGGTCTCGACTTCGAACGTGCTCGCTGTCATATGGCTTTACACGCTACGCCGAGTTGGAGGATGAAAATGAAATCCTTTCGGCTTTCCATAATTTCTACGATCGTCAGGTTCGCGAGTGTCTTTTTGATCTTCGAGTTTATTCTCTTCGACTCGAACGCGCAGACTGCGCCCCATGCCGGCGATCTCCTCCGACAGATGACCATCGAAGAGAAGATCGCGCAACTATCCCAATTGCCGGGCTTTCCGGTACCGGAATACACGCAGCAGGTGGGCACACCGATCGACGAGATCATCCGCAAATACGGTGCGGGTTCGGTGTTGTGGGTTTCCGATCCGAAAGAGATCAACCGTTTGCAGCATATCGCGGTCGAGGAGTCGCGGCTGCACATTCCGATTCTGTTTGGGCTCGACGTGGTCGATGGTTACCACACGATCTTCCCCGCACCGATTGCGATGGCATCCTCGTGGGATCCGGAAATGGTCGAACACGCGCAGGCGGTGGCGGCGCGAGAAGCCCGAGCAGTCGGGATCGCGTGGACATTCGCCCCAATGGTCGACGTCGCTCGCGACGCGCGCTGGGGGCGCATGGTGGAAGGCGCAGGAGAAGATCCGTTCCTGGGAGCCGCGATGGCGCGGGCACAGGTACTTGGTTTCCAGGGAAGGCAACCAGTCGACTCGGAACATGTGCTGGCTTGCGTCAAACATTTCGCCGGTTATGGCGCAGCCGATGGAGGCCGCGACTACGACTCTTCTTACATTCCGGAAGAGCTGATGTGGAATGTTTATCTGCCTCCATTCAAAGCGGCCGCGGATGCAGGTGTGGCAACGTTCATGAGCGCCTACATGGACCTGAACGATGTTCCTGCCACGGGCAATCCGTGGTTACTCCACGACGTGCTGCGTGAGGCCTGGAATTACAAAGGGTTCGTCGTGAGCGATGCCAACGCCGTCCACAGCCTGATTACCCACGGCTACGCGCGTGACGGTGACGATGCCGCTTACAAGGCATTCTCCGTGGGCCTCAACATGGACATGGCTAGCGGCACCTATTTGAAATATCTGGCTGGCCAAGTACGCCAGGGGCGGGTTTCAGCGCAGCAGATCGACGAGGCTGTCTTGCCCATCTTGGAGGCCAAGATTCGCCTCGGACTGTTCGAACACCCCTACGTGGATGAATCGAGGATTGATCCGGTGCTGAACAGCGCGGAAAGCCAGTCTCTGGCTCGAACTGCTGTGCAATGCTCGGTTGTGCTCTTGCGCAACGAGGGGAAGATCCTGCCGCTCGACAAGAACCGGATCAAATCGATTGCCGTAATCGGACCCCTGGGAGACGCGGATCTGGATCTGCTGGGCCTATGGGGCGCGCTGAACAAGCCGGCACCCACGGTAAGCATCTTGCAAGGGATCAAAAACAAGTTGGGCACGGGCGTGCGAGTCGAATTCGCACATGGTCCGAACATTCGCCGGGATATCCCGTCTGTCTTTGAAGACTATCCGATGATTACCGTCAAAGAGCAGCCGAAACAGGCACCTGGGGGCGCCAAGCGCGCTTTGGACGAGGCGGTTGCCACAGCAAGACGGAGCGACGTGGTAGTACTGGCGCTGGGAGAGATCGCGCTGATGAGTGGCGAGGCGGCATCTCGATCATCCTTGAAGCTCTCCGGTGGGCAGGAGGAATTGTTGGAGGCTGTTTCGGCCACCGGCAAACCAGTTGTGTTGGTACTGGTGAATGGGCGTCCGCTGGACGTATCGTGGGCAGCCGACCATGTACCGGCAATTGTTGAGGCGTGGTATCCCGGAAACCAAGGGGGCAACGGAGTCGCCGACGTGCTGTTCGGTGATGCTAACCCGGCCGGACACTTACCGGTGAGTTGGCCGCGCACGAGCGGTCAGGTTCCGCTTTACTACAATCACAATCGAACTCAGGCGCCTGAGGATGCTCCCGATTTCACTTCGCGCTATTGGGACATTTCCAGCCAGCCGTTGTATCCATTCGGCTTTGGGTTAAGCTACACGACGTTTTCCTTCGAAAATCTGAAACTGAGTCAGAGTGAAGCCAAAATCGGCAGCAGCCTGGATGTTTCGGTGGATGTGACGAATACCGGTTCTCGGGCGGGTGCCACTGTTGTACAGCTCTATATTCACCAGCGTGCGGGGAGCGCGTCACGACCGGTCAGAGAGCTGAAGGGATTCCAAAGAGTGCATCTGGAAGCTGGAGCCAAATACGCAGTTCAATTTCGTCTTGGTCCCAAGGAGCTACAGTACTGGAGCCCCTCCGCGAAGAAATGGGTAATCGAACCAGAGCAATTCGACGTTTGGGTCGGAGAAGATTCGACGGCCGGCTTGCACGGCGAGTTTCGGCTGATTCAATAGGCGTCAGTCAGGAAGTTGCAACCGCATCATCGGACTTGATGCTCACGTCCACATCCGTGCCGGGTTCAAGCTCGACGGGCTTTCCTTCTTCGTCGGTCAAAGCTGAACGCCAGCTTGGCACAGGGATCACCTTAAGGGCGTAGGCGGAATCCTGCCGCCGAAAGCTTAAGCTGGCACGGCCCATTAATAACAAAACCTGATAAGGACGATAAATAGTTTCGATTTCCGGGAAGGGGGCCCGGACGTTAGAGTGAGGCGTCCTTCATTTGCGCATTCCAGGCCGCGCACCTAAACGCGGTCCGATCACGGGAGTCTCGTGGAAGTGTCAACCAGGAAGAAGCTGTTCACCGGGATCTTCGCAGCCGTGTTGATCTCGTGGTTTGCGCCGATGATTTGGGCGCAAGCCGGCGGTGGCATCGCGGCAAGTCCATCGACCGATGTGAACGCCCGTTTGGCGAAGCTCGAACAACAAACCGCGGACGCCAGAAGCGCCGGTGACAACGCATGGATGCTGACCAGCGCCGCGCTGGTTCTGATGATGACCGGACCTGGGTTGGCGCTGTTTTACGGGGGACTGGTACGGAAGAAGAATGTCCTGGGCACGATGATGCAGAGCTTCGCGTTGATGGCGATCGTCACGGTGCTTTGGGGCCTGTTCAGTTATAGCTTGTCGTTTGGGCCGGGAAACAGCTTCATCGGCGGACTACAGAACGTATTTCTCAAAGGCGTGGGGGCCGCGCCCGATGCCGATTATGCGGCGACGATTCCTTCCCAAACCTTCATGGTGTATCAGTTGATGTTTGCCATCATCACGCCAGCGCTGATCGCGGGGGCATTTGCCGAGCGGATGAAGTTCAGCGCCATGGTGGCATTCGTGGTTTTGTGGTCCGTCATCGTGTATGACCCGATGGCGCACATGGTTTGGGGAAAAGGAGGATTGCTGAACGCGTCGGTGGGCGGACGGTTCCCCACGTTGGACTTCGCCGGGGGGACGGTCGTGCACATCACGTCCGGCGTGTCCGCTCTGGTGTGTGCCCTTTATCTCGGAAAACGGGTCGGATATCCGAAAGAGCCTATGCCTCCGCACAGCGTAGTGCTGAGTTTTATCGGTGCGTGCCTGCTCTGGGTGGGATGGTTTGGATTCAACGCGGGAAGCGCGCTCGCCGCCAGTAGTCTGGCAACGAGCGCCTTTGTGGCCACACACTTTGCCGCCGCAGCAGCAGCGCTGGGATGGGCTGGCGCAGAGTGGTTGCGTAATGGCAAGCCGAGCGTGCTGGGAGGAATTTCTGGAGCGGTCGCTGGGCTCGTCGCAATTACGCCCGCTTCCGGATTTGTGAAGCCGATGCCCGCATTGATCATTGGATTGATTGCCGGAGTGTTCTGCTATGGGATGGTAGCAAGGGTGAAAAGCAAGTTCGGCTATGACGACTCCCTGGACGCCTTTGGCGTGCACGGAGCCGGCGGCACCCTGGGAGCGCTGCTGACGGGTCTTTTCGCGGTCAGCGCAGTCAATCCGATCTTCAAGGACGCGCAGGGCAATACGCTCGCTTCCGGCTTGATCGAAGGAAACGCGCACCAGTTGCTGAATCAAGCGATCGGCGTTGCAATTGCCTGGGTCCTCGCCATTGTAGGAACGCTGGCCATTTTGAAGATTGTGGACGTCACGATTGGCCTCCGGGTAGCAGAAGAGGAAGAGATTCAAGGATTGGATCTCTCACAGCACGGAGAAGAAGGATATTATTGGGAGGCGTCGGCGTAGCGCATGGTGCGGACACTCTTGTCAGCGCTTGCATGCCGGGAATTGAGATCGTCGCGGGTAGGAGTGCCCGTGCCACACAGGAATCGGCTGTACACAAGCACAGAATAGGACGCGAGAGGATCATGACGAAGCTTGAGGCGATTATTCAGAATTCCAAGCTGGATGCGGTAAAGGCTGCCCTACAGGAAATTGGCGTCGAGGGCATGACAGTCATCGAAGTACGAGGTCACGGCCGCCAAAAGGGACACACCGAGGTGTACCGCGGGCGAGAGTACAGCGTGGATCTCATCCCCAAGACGAAACTGGAAATGGTGCTACCGGATACGATGGTAGAAAAGGCGGAGCAGGCCATCTTGAATGCGGCGCGTACGGGGAAAATCGGTGACGGCAAGATCTTCCGATCCCGCGTTGACGAGGCGATCCGTATCCGCAATGACGAACGCGGTGAAGGGGCGCTCTGAAGGCAGCCAATTCGGTGAGCTTAGGAAGGACACGCAGTCAGGATCGGCGCGGCTGAGTCGTCCACTTTCATGATGGCGGCGTCCTCATTGATCAGCGAAGTACGGGGGTTCCTTACCGAAGAGACGGCGCGCATCCGGCAGGAATTCGAATCCACCGGGGACGGCCGAGCCGCTGTCGCTCAGCGCACCAAGCTGGCAGAGGAAATCCTGGGGCGACTCTGGCGCGAGATTGTCTCCTCTGACGAATCCGGACCAGTGAGCTTTTCTTTAGTCGCGACCGGGGGGTTCGGACGCGGATGGCTCTTTCCTTATTCCGACATCGATCTGCTATTTCTCTTTGGCGATCGTGGCGCGGAGCAGGCCTTCAAAGATCCAGTACGGCGTTTCTCACAGGAGCTGTGGGACTTAAAGCTGAAGCTGAGCCCCGCTTCGCGCCTGCTTTCCGAATGCGATCGCTACGACGCAAACAACACTGAATTTACGATTTCACTTCTTGATTGCCGCTACCTTGCGGGCGATCGCGATCTGTTCCGGCGGTTGCATGACAAACTCATTCCCAAGCTGGTGATCCGGGAATCCAAGGGCTTGTTGCAAGGCCTGGCGGAGGTCACTCGCGATCGACATACCAAGTACGGCTCGACGCTTTACCATCTTGAACCCAATCTGAAAGAAGCACCCGGCGGACTGCGCGACTACAACGTGGCTTGCTGGCTGGCGTTGATTTCGGCGATGGACAAGCTGCAGGACTGGCCGCATGCCAGTTCGTTACGCGCACCCGTGCGGAAGCAACTCGAAGCTGCTCTGGATTTTCTGATGTCGGCGAGGTGCTTTCTGCACTACCGCCACGGGCGGGATGACAACACGCTCAGCTGGGAGGCGCAGGATGAAGCCGCATCGCGGCGTATTGGCGTCCCGGAAACCGCAGATTTGTCGGCTGCCGACTGGATGCGGATTTACTTTGGCCACGCGCGCGCAGTGCAACGCACCGTGACTCAGTTATTGGAGGAGATCCCCGAGGCGTGGTCGGCACTGTACCGGCAAGTGCAGAGCTGGCGCTCGCGATTAACTACTTCGGACTTCTCCGTCGTCGATGGGCTCATCTTCTTACAGCAACCCTCGTCCTTGCAGGACCCGGAGGTTCTGCTACGGCTCTTCCACTTCATGGCGCACCATGGGCTGAAGTTGAGCGCCACAACGGAGTACCGCATTGAACAGGCCCTTCCCGCATTAGCATCGACGCCCCCACGCGGCGCGGAGCTGTGGTTATATCTGCAGGAGACGCTGCTGCAACCGTACGCCGCCGACGCGCTGCGGGCGATGCAGTCCTTGCGACTGCTGAGTCTGCTTCTGCCGGAACTGAAGCTTATCGATTCGCTGGTGGTGCGGGATTTCTATCACCGGTTCACGGTCGATGAACATTCGTTCCTCGCGATCGAGAGCCTGCACAGACTGAAGCAGTCGCAATCGGAGTGGGACAAGCGGTACGCGGAACTGCTCGGTGAGCTGGAGAATCCGGAGTTGCTGTATCTGGCCTTGCTACTCCACGACACAGGCAAGGGGGTGCCCGGAGGAAACCATGTGGAGGCCAGCCTGGAGATCGCCAACCGTGCGATGGACCGGCTCGACGTGGATCCGAAAGAACGGGCCGAAGTGTTGTTTCTGATCGCCAATCACCTGGAATTGTCAGCTTCTCTGCGCCGGGACATTTTCAATCCGGAGACGGTGGCAGCCTTCGCGGAGAAAATGGGAACTCCGGAGCGGCTCAAGATGCTCACCTTGTTGACTTATGCAGACATCAAAGCGGTCAACCCGGAGGCGCTCACACCCTGGAAGGCGGAGAACGTCTGGCAACTCTACATTGCGGCGGAGAACTACCTGAATAAAAGCGCAGACCAGCGCGTTCACGGAGACGTAAACACGGAAAAGCTGGCGCGCGTGCGGTCTCTGGCGCCGGTCACTGGGAGCAAGTTCAAGGAGTTCCTTGAGGGTTTCCCGCAACGCTATCTGCTCATGCATACCGCCGAAGAAGTCATGCGGCATATGGTGATGGCGGACGATTTGGGCAACGAGCCGGTCCAGGTAGAACTCAAGCGCGGCCGGCATTGGTACGAGCTGACGCTGGTCACCAAGGATCGGCCGTTTCTGTTCGCCACGCTCGCGGGCGTACTCGCGGCATGGGGTATGAATATTGTTAAAGCGAATGCATTCTCCAACGAAGCGGGAACAGTGGTCGACACGCTGTATTTCACGGATCGATTCCGCACGCTGGAGTTGAATCTTTCAGAGTGGGCGCGTTTCAAAAACAGCGTGATGAGCATACTGCTAGGTGAGGCCGACCTCGAAAAAATGCTTCGCGACCGGCAGCGGTCCGAAAAAGGTGCCATCGCGAAAGTGAAAGTCGAGACCAAGATCGAGTTTGACGATTCATGCTCATCCGCGAGCACCCTGGTACAAGTCATCGCGCAGGACCGTCCACGTTTATTGCATCGGATCGCTTCTTGCCTCTCGGATCACAAGTGCAATATTGAGATCGCCCTGATTGACACCGAGGGGCAGATGGCGATTGATACGTTCTATCTGACCACTGGGGGAAAGAAGCTGGCCGCCGACCATCAGAAGCGTGTACAGAAAGCTCTGATGGATGAGTTGAAAGCTGACTGATAAAGCGGCCAGTTGATGCTAGCTTTGTGTCTCCGTCGCAAGCGAAATCCAGGCTGCTAGCGCTGCGAATTTTTCGTCCTGCGTCCATGGTGAACCCATCGGCTTGCCAAGCGCCGTGAGCCCTGTTGTAAGCGCTGCTGGAGCACAGGCAAGAATCCCAGACGCAGTATCGATCAACCCACTCTGTTTGACCGTAAATGCGACCAACTCACAGCGCTCAGCTGCGTGCAAAAGGGCCCGTCGAAAGAGTTCACCATCGGCGGTATGAATCAATGCGTGAGATGCTAAGATTCGATCTAGACTGGGCAGAGGCTTCCCGGAGGCTAGAACCAGCGCGAAACGCGTGAGTTCGTACCCCTGTTTCCGCAAATCTGTTTGAAGTGACCGGATCGCTGTGTGGGCAAGGCGTTTGGCTTCATTCTCCACACCAGCAACGAAGAGACGAGCCTTGTCGAGCGGCATCGTCTCCGCCGTGTGATAAGGCTGGCGAAACTTGTAGGTGAACGATTCGACTAATTCAGGGCGGCTACGCGCGAGAACCTGAGGCTGATCTCCATGAATGGATAATGCTACGAAGGCGGCCCATCCGGAATGCGTGCGAACGCCGAGAGCGGCACGCGAATCAGACTGAATGGGAGCCGCCTTGTGGAGCATGGCAGAACTCTTTGATCCTTACTTCGCCGAGAACTTAAACACAGTCACCTGGTGAAATCTCTCATCCGGCCTCAGGATGGTCGTCGGAAACGCAGGATGATTCGGCGAATCCGGGAAATGCTGCGTCTCGAGGCAGAAACCATACCGCCGTTTGTAGACATGGCCCTGCTTCCCGGTCACAGTGCCATCCAGGAAATTTCCGGTATAGACCTGCACCCCGGGCTGTGTGGTCGACACCTCGAGCACCCGGCCCGTCGTCGGTTCGTAGACGCGAGCCGCGAGCACCATGCCTTCGCCCTTCCGGTTGATCACGAAATTATGGTCATAGCCATGTCCAAGGACGAGTTGGTCGTAGTTGTCATCAATCCGGGCGCCGATCTTAGTCGATGTGGTGAAGTCGAAGGGAGTGCCTTTGACCGGACGAAGCTCGCCCGTGGGGATCAGATTCTTGTCGACTGGGGTGAAGCGGTCGGCGTTGATCATGATTTCGTGGCTCAAGATATCGCTGGTCCCCTCGCCGGCAAGATTGAAGTAGCTATGCTGGCTCACGTTGATCGGCGTCGCTTTGTCTGTCGTAGCTTCATAGTCGACCGTTAGTTCATTATGCTCGTTGAGGGTGTAGCTGATTTTGACTTTGAGATTGCCCGGGAACCCTTCTTCTCCGTCCTTGCTGAGATAGGTGAAAGCCACTCCCTTCTTCCCCTTCAGCGGCTCGCCATCCCACATCACCTTGTCGAAAGTGCGGGTCGTTCCGCCGTGCAGTGTGTTGGGGCCGTCATTTTTGGGCAAAGTGTACGATTTGCCATCGAGGGTGAAGGTGCCGTTCGCAATGCGGTTTGCATACCGTCCAACAATGGCGCCGAGGAAGGGCGGGTTGGGCATATAGCCTTCGGCAGTGGCGTGGCCAAGAACGACGTCGGCCACCTGGCCTTTGCGATCCGGTACGCGGATGGAAACGATGATGCCGCCATAATTCATGGCACGGACTTCGACACCGTGAGAGTTGGTGAGCGTGTACAAGGTGATGGGCCTCCCATCTTTCGTGCCGAAGGGTTGTTGTTGCACTCCCGGATGTGAAGAAGCGGCCTGCGCAGAGATAAACCCGCACGCAGCCAGGAAAAGTACGCTGATTGACAAGGAATAACGTTTCGGCATCATGGCGGAAAGTTTACTACGGAACCAAGGGGGCTGGGGATGAGGCCCCAACCTTCGCCAGCCTTTCGCGCCCGACTGACGGGGTCTATGGGTCTCTCCTGCTTGGGATCACATACGCGAGTGAGTCGAATCACATCCTTTCACTGGGACCGGTGATACTTAATCGCAATCTGTTTGCAAAAAAAGGGGTGGGAGACCGTCTCCAAGGTGAACGGTGACTCCCGGGAAGGATTACCCGATGATCCCGCCGAATGAGTCGTTGTTTGGGGCTCTGCAGAAAAAAGGTGTGAACCGCAGGCGTTTCCTGAAGTTCTGCACTGCAATGACAGCGACGTTGGCCCTCCCCCCGCGTTATGTGGCGCAGGTCGCTTCCGCTCTGGAAAAAACCAGGAAGCCGGTGCTGGTCTGGCTGCAGTTCCAGGATTGCGCCGGGAACTCCGAGTCTATCTTGCGATCGAGCCATCCCTCGGTGCTGGAGGTCGTCCTTGATCTGCTTTCGTGGGAGTACCACGAGATCATCATGGCGGGCGCCGGGCATCAGGCTGAAGCCGCACTGCAGCGCGTAGTGAAGGAAGAGAAAGGCAAGTACCTGGCGGTGGTCGAAGGAGCAATTCCCTTGGCCGATGACGGAGTGTACTGCACGGTGGCAGGCAAGACTGCGCTGTCGATCGCGCAGGAGGTCTGCACCAACGCGGCCGCCACGATCGCCGCGGGAGCGTGTGCCTGGGACGGCGGGCTCGTGGCGGCTGCGCCGAATCCAACCGGGGCCGTCGGGATTTCGGAGGCGGTGCCCGAAGCGAACGTCATCAATCTCGGCGGATGCCCACAGAATCCGGCCAACACGGCTGCCGTGCTGGTGCATTACCTCACCTTTGGCGA
>Ga0209698_10004960_pt1 | contig 14460 bp, 8 predicted proteins | sample LitLauG_LLR_2012_FD_187203 | JGI IMG/M metagenome (GOLD analysis project Ga0209698, IMG submission 187203) | Freshwater sediment microbial communities from Pennsylvania, USA - Little Laurel Run_MetaG_LLR_2012 (SPAdes) (version 2) | ecosystem: Environmental > Aquatic > Freshwater > Creek >...
ATGCGAGCCCCTGGCCCCCCCCCGCCGCATTGCTCGGGATGTCGTACAGCACCGTGAGTTGGCCCTTCGGAGTGACCATGAAGACCGTCCCGGATCCGTTCTTGCCTCCACCCGCTGTCTCGCCGTAGAAATTTCCGTCTTTGCCCAGCGTCAAAGCGGGCATCCCTCCGTATCCATTGCTGATGGCGGTGTAGATCTGCGAACTGAACAAATAAAGACTCGTCCTCACGCCAGCAGGGGTGATCTTAAAGATGCCGCCCTTGCCGCTGCCTCCGAGCAAGCCTATCCCGTAGAAATTCCCGTCGGTGCCGAGCGTCAGGCTCGTGTTGGGAGCATAAATGTCATTCGTCGAGGTCGGCCCGAGCGTGGCGATCTGTGTGAAAACCCCAGCGGGCGACACTTTGTAGAAAATACCCGCCGCATTATAACCGGTGACGCCATAGAAATTCCCATCGGCGCCTTTGGTCAAGGGCTGAGTGATGCCTCCGTTGGTGCTGTCAAACACCGCCACGGTTGTGAGAGTCTGCCCGGCCACATGCCCGCATACAAAAAGGGAGAAGATCAGTAACCGTCCCATGGCAGACGATTTTACACCCGCAAACGCCTACTTGCCGTCCACCGAGAAGGCCAGCAACACATTGCCCGGCCCTCCGCCGGTAAACGCGTATCCCGAGTTCACGTACACCATCCCATCCACCACCGTCGCGCCCGGGCCATCGATGCCGCCGCCGCGCGCCGCCACTCCGTTTACCGTCGGAAATTCCCGGAAAGTGTCAAAGTCCCAAATGATTTTTCCATCCTTGGCCGAATAAGCGCGGAAATGTCCGTCGAGCGATCCGGAGAACACGACTCCGGGAATCGCCGTCACGGCCTGGGACTGCGCGGGGCTGCACGGCCTGCGATTACCGCACTGGCCTGGCTTGGCGTACCACAGCTTCTCGCCATCGGTCAGACGCAACGCGAACAGCCCGCCACCCAGCTTGGGATCGAGCGCCGCGGCCATCCCCATTTTTTCGTCCGGCCCGAAATTCACGCTGGCATCTGAAATGGCCACGTACGCCTTCTCATGATCCACGGCCGGACCCCACTGCACACCACCCACTTTGCCGCCCTTGCCCAATTTGGTCTGCCACACGATCGCGCCCTTGTTGTCGGGATCCAGCGCATACACCGCCGCCGATTTCTGGCCCGCGATCAACACCCGCTTGCCGCCGGCGAGCGTCACCAGCACCGGCGACGATCCAAAATCCGCGTCCGGAGCGTCCTGATTCGGGCAATTCACTTCCGCCACGCCCAGCGATTTCAACCCTGAGCTACAGGCGAAATTCCAGATGTCGCCCGAAGTCATTTGCCGGAACCACACGATCTTGCCCGTATCAAGGTCCAGCGCGATGATCGAATCGGTCATGCCCGCGGCGGGTTCCGAGTAATTGTCACCGGTGGCGACGTAGACCACTTTGTTCTTCGTGTCGATGGTGGGCGACGACCAAATGGCCCCGCCGGATGGTCCGCGCAGCTGCGTTCCCGCGGCGTTCTTTTTGGTCGGCTTCGCCTCTTCGTCAATGGTGTATGTCTTCCAGATCAACTTGCCGGAGCTGGCGTCGAGCGCCACCACGCTGCCGCGGAACGTGCAGCATTCATACATCGGATTGCCGCCAGTTCCCTCCTCAAACGACGATACCGGCACGTACAGCCTGCCCTGGTGAAACTTCACTGCGCCGGTGATGCGCGCCTCGGGGTGCGGCTCAACGCGCGTCTTCCACAGTTCGGCTCCGGTCGACGCATTCAGGCCGTAGACGTTGGCGCGTCCGTCGCCGAAATACGCCGTGTTGTTCTCCACCGTGATCGCCGATCTCACGAACGCTTCGGCGCGATACACCCAGTAAATACAGCCAGATTTCGCATCCAGCGAATAAACCCTGCGTCCGGCGCTGCCCACGAAAATGCGCCCACCTACAACCGTGGGCTGCGCGTACGCCATCACATCGCCCGGATATCCGAACGCCCATTTCAGCTTCAGCTTGCCGACGTCGCCCGCCGCCAGCTTAGCCATCGCCGCCGGTTGGAAGCGGTGATTGGTTTCATCGACGCCCCAGCCGTTCCAATGCGGCTTCGACAAAGCGTCCGCGGGCATCTGCCCCGGAGCGGCGGCGCAGAACGCCGAGGCCGGGATTTCCTCGCTCTTGCCCGACCCCAGCTTGTTGCCGCTCAGGAACTCGGCGATAATCTGGCGCTGAGGCATGGGGATCAGCCCGGCCTGCGCCATCATCGCGCCGGTGTTCATGGATTCATAGATACGGTCGGCCTGCATCTTGCCCAGTGCCGCGCGAGCAGGGGCGCGTCCGCCAAAGCCCGTATCATGACAGCTGGCGCAATACGCCTTATACAAAGCCTCGCCGGGGGACGAAGCAGCTTGCTGCTGGCCAAAAAGCAGCGCAGCGGCGGTCATGCACAGGATGACAAGGGGTCTCACGGTGCCCGATTCTATCAAACATGTGCACTGACCGCTCCCGCATGTCGCGCCTCTAAGCCAAGGGCTACACTTCGTAGCCCTTGCGATAAACCGGGCGCGTGATCATTTTAGTTGCCTCGGCGTCGCCCGTGAACTTGGGGACCGGGCCGGGCTCTACTTTCAATGCGCGGCCGACTCGGTAGCTGATGTTCGCCATGTGACAAAGATCGGCGGCCGGCACCGCATTGGCGATCGGATCGTGAAGATCCTGCTCCTTGCGCGACAACACACACTCCAGGAAATTCTTCATATGGAGGCTGGTGGGGTCGCCTGCGCTGCGGTCCGGCTTTTCTTCCATGACCAGCTCGCTCGAATCGCCCTTGTAGGCCTGGAATCCTGTGTCGCTCATCGCGGCCCAGCCTTCGCTGCCATAGAAAAGGTCGCCGACGCCGACGTTGAGCGGATTGGCCGCCTGTGCCACCGGCGGGGGCGGCGGAGCGCCGGGAGCGTCCACCGCTGCGCCGCGGCCACTGGTCCCCGGTCCGGCCGTCACCACGCGAGCCTGCCGGACGCCTTCGCCATTGGTCCTGCGGCCGCGCACTTCAATCACCAGTTGCTGCTCGCCGTAGCTGAATCCAGCCGTCAGCGTATTGGGCGTCTCCGTATCGTCATCGATGCCGAACTTGCCGCCGAACGCCACTGCCGTCTTCGGCCACACAGGATCGCCCAGCGCCCAGCGCCCGATCCCGGTTTCGTGCACGCCCTGGTTCCCGATGTCGCCGTTGCCGGTGTCCCAGAACCAGTGCCAGTAGTACGCGAAACGCTTTTCATTGAAGGGACGCATCGGCGCGGGGCCGAGGAACAGATCCCAGTTCACTCCGGCAGGCGTCGGAGTATCCGGAGTGTGTCCAATGGACGGACGCAGCTTGTAGCAAAGCGCCTTCGCCATATAGAGCTTGCCGATCAACCCCTGCTGCAGCGCCGTGATCGCTTTCACCTTGAAAGGCCAACTGCGATGCTGCGATCCCACTTGCATGATGCGCTTGGTTTCGCGCTGCACCTGGATCATGCGCATGCCTTCATGGATGTTGTAGCAAGCGGGCTTTTCGCCGTAGACGTCCTTGCCCGCTTTCATCGCCCAGATCGCGGAGAGCGCGTGCCAGTGGTTGGGAGTCGCGATCGAAACCGCGTCCACCTTCGGATCAGCGAACATCTGCCGCATATCTTCAAATTCCCTGGCTTTTTCCAGGCTTTTTCTGGAGAGTGTTGCCTGAGCCTTTTCGCGCGCAGCCTGGTTGACGTCGCAAAGTCCGACTACCTGAGCCTGGGCCAAGCCGGTATAAAGATTGAGATGGGCGCTGCCACGGCCTCCGAGGCCCACGATACCGACGTTGACCTTGTCATTTGCGCCCCACACACGAGCCGCCGACGCAGCGGTCAGGGCTCCGAGAAAAAACCTGCGAGTTGTTGGATCAGCCACCGTATGATTCCTCTTTCGGGCCAATTGTATCAGGTAGTGGATTGGGCCTTCCAAGAGGCGTGCCGCGGCAACGCCCGTGAATTCTTGAACGGGATGTAGTAGTGTGTGAGCATGCAAACAGGTATTGCGAAGTTCGGTGCCGCGTTCCTGCTGATGACGGCGGCGCTAGGCGCCCAGGACGGGATCGGGGCAGGCACGTACAAAGGGCAGTGGCACGGCGGGAGCGGCAGTGGCGCGATCCAGATCACGTTTCGCACGGACGCCAAGGGTGCGCTGATTCCCGAGGTCGGAGTGACGGTGGACGGCCAGAGCGTCGATTGCAAAGTACGGTCCTACAAAATCGACGGAGCGAAGTTCAGCTTTGTGTCGGAGTTCGATAACGACGGGGACACGATTCGAGCAAGCGTCGAGGCGACAGCGAAAGGTAACACTCTGGAGGGCACCTTCCAGGCGTCCAACAGCGATGGGGTTGTGGACTCAGGGACGTGGAAGGCGACCGCGCCCTAGAAGCATTTTCCCTATTTGATCTCGATTTTTAGCAATGCGTCGGAGTGTTCGTGGCGCCAGCCCCAATAGGCCTGCTGATCGTTCTCCTTGAGCTTAGAAAAATCGCTGTACTTGCGATGATTTTCCTTGGCGTACATGCGATACGCTTTGTCTTCCTGCCCATTCCACTCGTGATCGTCGTTGTGTTGTTTGTCGTGGTAGGTGCGAGCTTTGTGGTCGTCGGCACGCAGGGCTGTGGGGACAAAGGCGACGGGGATCATCAGAGCTGCACAGAATGCGGCTGTGTTGAAGATATGGGACATGCAATGGGTGGGGCAATTGCGGGGCCAATGGCACCGGCGAGTTATAAAGGAACCTCCATTTGAGCCGGAGCCTGATTGTGACGCTCCGTGGTCGGTGGACCGCCTATGGTCACTTCGACCGCGTGCTCGCGGGAATCGTCGGTCAGCGGGATGATGTGGTCCGCTTGCGGGACTCCATCGACCGTGAGGGAACCGATCCGGGAATTGGATTTGACCGTGATGTGATACACGGTCTCACGGTATCGATAGTGCACTTTGAACTCACTCCACCCGGCCGGGATGCAGGGTTCGATCCGCAGCGAATTGCCCTCCAACCGCAAGCCGAGGAGAGATTCCAGCACCAAGCGGTACATCCACCCCGCGGAGCCGGTGTACCAGGTCCAGCCTCCGCGGCCTTCATTCGGTGCGGCGGCGTAGACGTCGGCGGCAACGACGTAGGGCTCCACTTTATACCGGGCAATTTGCGCGGGCGAACTGGAGTGACCGACGGGATTGATCATGGCGAACAATTCCCACGCGCGCCGGGAGTCGCCGAGCGCGGCGAATGCCATCGTCGCCCAAATGGCCGCGTGGGTGTACTGGCCTCCATTTTCGCGGACGCCAGGGACGTAGCCTTTGATATAGCCCGGGTTCATCAGCGATTTATCGAAGGCAGGATCCAGAAGCTGGATCAGTTTTGCATCGCGGCGCACCAGGCGCCGGTCTACGGCCTCCATCGCAAGGCGGGAGCGTTCGGCATCGCCCGCGCCAGAGAGGACAGACCAGCTTTGCGAGATGGAGTCGATCTGGCATTCGGGATTTGTCTCCGACCCCAGCGGCGAGCCGTCGTCGAAGTAGGCGCGGCGATACCATGCGCCATCCCAGCCGCTGCGCTCGATGTTTTCCTTGAGCAGAGCTATTTCCAAGCGGCAGCGTTCCGCGAACACCGCGTCGCCTTGCAGGAGTGCGATGGGTTCGAACTGTGACAGCACCTGGCAGAGGAAGAACGCCAGCCAGAGGCTTTCGCCCTTGCCATCCTTTCCCACCAGATTCATGCCATCGTTCCAGTCGCCTCCCAACATCAGCGGCAGACCGTGTTCGCCGAGGCGAAGCCCGTGGAGGATCGCGCGGACACAATGCTCATAGAAAGTGGCCTGTTCAGCGGATTGGCCCGGGAGGTCGTAGTAGGAATCCTCTTCGGGTTTCAAGACGCGGCCTTCGAGAAACGGAATTGTTTCCGCGAGCACTCCGGTGTCGCCCGTCGCCCGCACATAGCGGCTGGCAGCCAGCGCGAGCCAGAGGAAATCGTCGGAACAATGGGTGCGGACGCCGCGGTCGAGCGGAGGATGCCACCAATGCTGCACGTCGCCTTCGGTGAACTGGTGTTTCGCACACAGCAGCAGATGCGCGCGCACCAAGTGCGGCTGGGTGTGGATGAGCGCCATGGAATCCTGCAACTGGTCGCGGAATCCAAACGCGCCGCCCGATTGATAAAACCCGCTGCGTCCCCAGAAACGGCAGGAGAGCGTCTGATAAATAAGCCATCCGTTTGCCAGAACATTGACGGCCGCGTCCGGCGTATCCACGTTCACTGCACCCAGGGTGTGATTCCAGAAATGCCATACGGCGTTCAAGGCGTCCTTGGCGGAGGAGGCGGTTTGGAAGCGCTGAACGAGCGCGCGTGCATCGGCGCAATTCACGCCAACGCCGAGAATGAACACGATTTCCCGCTCCTGGCCCGGCGCAAGTGCGAACTTGACCTGAATCGCGGCACAGGGATCGAGGCCGGCCCCCACGGCTCCGGAGAGATCGATGCGACTCATTGCCGCCGGAGCCGAAATGCTCCCGTTGCGGCCGAGGAACTCCGCGCGGTCGCCAGTGATGGTGTGCGTGGCTTCGCTGGTGGCAAAAAAAGCGGCGCGTTCGCCGAACTCCGTGCTGTAAGGATTCCGCGCGATCATCGCTCCCGTGGATGCGTCCACTTCGGTGACCACATGCATGGCGGATTTCGGACGCAGGTCGCCCAGAACCCACTCGATATAGCCCGTCGCGGAAAGCCTTGCCGGCTTGTCGGACGTGTTCCGCACCTTGAGGACCGAAAATTTGACCGCAGCATCCTGAGCCACATAAATCCACAGCTCCGAGGCGATGCCCTGCTCGGAATGCTCGAAAACGCTGTAGCCGAAGCCGTGGCGGCTGATGTAGGCCCCAGTCCCACAGGCGGGGCGCGGCGCGGGCGACCAGAAGTGCCCGGAGGATTCGTCGCGCAGGTAGAAAGCCTCGCCGGCGTTGTCGCTAATCGGATCGTCCGACCAGGGAGTCAAGCGGAACTCATGTGCGTTTTCACTCCACGTGTAAGCAAGCCCGCTTTCGGAAACAATGGTGCCGAACGAAGAATTCGCAATCACGTTCACCCATGGCGCAGGCGTCACACGGGAGGCCGACGTCTGGATGAGGTATTCGTGGCCATCCTTGGTGAATCCACCCAACCCGTTGAAGAACAGGAGACCCGAAGGCGGCACCGGATTCTTGGTCAGCAGCGGTTCGCGGCGCGCAGGCGTCAACATCAGAGGGCGCGTAGCGCGGGCGGGCGCCTCCGTGCCGATCTGGTCAGCCAGCGTTCCCCGTTTATCGGTGAGTACCGCGCGGGCGACGGTCTGAAACAGGACGCGATCCTCATTCGACATGCGGTCCGCCATCCGCACAAAGATGCCGCCCGGCTGATCCGTGACGTTGGCCTCCGTGCCCGCCGCGATCAATCCCATGATCTGTTCCTGCAACTGCTGACGGTACCCGGCCTGATCCTCATTCCAGATGACCAGGTCCACCGTCAAGCCCTTCAAACGCCAATAGCTGTGCGCCTGCACCAACCGGCGCACCAGATCGATGTTGGCGGGGTCGGCGATCTGCACCAACACAATGGGCAGGTCGCCCGAGATGGCCTGGCCCCAGAGGCCTGACTGACCACGCCGGTTTAGTATCAACGTGGCCGCGCCGGCGCGCAGCTCGGGATTCGCGTACAGGATGGAACCGGCGAGGCTCTCGTAGAGCTGCGCATCGGCATCGGTGGCGTTGATCTGGCGGAGCGCCACTTGCCCGTGCGTCCAGGCGAGGTCGAACACACGGTCGCCGGCCCGCAGGTCCTGATATTTGTCCACCAGCGCCAGGCACGCTTCCCGCGAATCGCAGATGCCGGTGACGATATTCACGGTCGCGGATTGCCCCGCCCCGAGTACGATGCGATAGCGAATCGCGACGATGGGGTCAAGCACCGAGCCCTCGCGATTGGAAAGAGGACCGGGCACCGCCATCGCCTGCGGGTTCTGTGTGGTATTTCCGCGGCCGATAAACTCCGAGCGGTCCGTTTCGAAGGAGGCCTCCGCGGTGGAGGGGGCGGTCATCAGGTGGAACATACACGGGACGGGCTCGCCCTCGGAACGCGGGCGCCGCCTGCACAGGATGGCCTGGCGCTGCGGCAGAATCTCTGTCTGGACGAACAGGTTACTGAACGCCGGATGCAGAGCATCCGCGATCGCCGGCGCCAGGACCACCTCGGCATAACTGGTCACGTCGATGGCGCGGCTTCTGGCCGAGCGGTTCTTGACCGTCACGCGGCGCAGTTCAATATCGTCTTCCGGCGAGACAGCGATCTCCGTATAGGTTTCAAACACGTGGTCCACGCGGCGAAACTCCGCGCGGGACTGTGAAAAGATCGCTTCGTAGCGGTCAGTGCGCTTCAACGTTGGTTGATGGGCATTGGACCAATACTCGCCGCTGGATACCTCGCGGATATAGCAGAACGCGCCCCAGTGATCCCGCGTGGTGTCTTCCAGCCAGCGCGTGACCGCGAGATTCTTCCAGCGGCTGTAGCCGCCGCCGGCGTTGGTGACCATCACATGATAGCGGCCGTTCGACAACAAGTGAATCTGCGGCGTACTGGTGAGGGGAGTAGTGAATAAACGGACGCCGTTCTCCGCCACCTGATGGTTGGCGCGCATGTCGGAGGACTCGGCGGCGTCGGAATGAAAGGGTGTCGCGCGAGGGATGCGCTCCTGAAGAAGCAGCAGAGTCGCCTTGAACTGCGGGTCCGCTTCGAAGCGCTTTTGCATGGGCCGGTCGAGCAGCGCGTAGGCGAGCGACAGCAGACTCATGCCCTGGTGATGCGCCATGAAGGAGCGGACCACGGCGCACTTCTCTCCGCGCGGCACGCGTCCGGGCGTGTAATCCATCGCTTCGTAGAATCCATATTTGCCTTCGCGGCCGTCGAGCGAGAGTCGCTGGAGGTTGAGGCAGGCTTCATTTGGCGTGACCATCAGCGCCATGGCGGACGCATAGGGCGCGATGACCAAATCCTCCGCCAGACCGCGCTTCAGCCCGAGTCCAGGCACGCCGAAGGCGCGGTATTGATAGTTGAGATGCACGTCGATAGCGTTATAGCCTGATTCGGAAACGCCCCACGGGACTCCACGCAATTTGCCGTATTCGATCTGACGCGCGACGGCGGTGTGACAGGTCCGGTCCAGGAGCGTGTTGCGATACGTTGGCATCACCAGCAGCGGCATCAGGTATTCGAACATCGAGCCGCTCCAGGAAATCAGCACGGGCTCTCCGTCTACGCCGCCCAGCAGACGGCCCAAGGCGAACCAGCATTCCTGCGAGACCTGACCTTCTGCGATCGCCAGGAACACTCCCAGGCGGGCCTCCGAGGCGAGAAGGTCGTAGTAGCTGTCGTCTCTGCGCGAGGCATCGACGTTATAGCCGATGGCAAAGAGCTGGCGCGTTTTTTCAACCAGAAACGCCCAATCCATCTCGGCAAAGTTTTCGCACAGCGCGGCCAGCAGCCTCAGCCTTGCGGCCGTTTCCTCGGTACCACCGGCGATGGCCAGTAGACCCGCCCGCAGTGTGAGAAGGTGGCCGGCCAGATTGCCGCTATCGACGGTGGAAATATAGCGCGGCGGCAGCGGCTGCAACGTTCGCGTGTCGTACCAATTGTAGAAATGCCCCTGGTAGCGTTCCAGCGTGGCCACGGTTTCGAGCGTTTTTGAGGTGCGCTCGATGAGACCATCCAGCGGAATGAATCCAAAGTCGTACGCTGCTAGATTCGCGAGGAGGGCGAGGCCGATGTTGGTGGGGGATGTTCGGTGGGCGACGATGGCGCTGGGTGACTCCTGAAAGTTATCGGGCGGCAGCCAGTGATCGTCCGCTCCGACGAAGGTCTCGAAGAAACCCCAGGTCTTGCGTGCCAGGTTGTGGAGAAACACCTCCTGCTCCGGGGTGAATTTCTCGGGTTTCAAAGAAAGGGGCCTGCTCATCCACCAGGCGAAGGCGGGCGAAACAAACCACAGCGCGAGGACGGGCACAGCGGACATCAGCGCCATGGGCCGTGCGATCGCCAGGAAAATCAGCGCCGCTAAAGCAATGAATGGGCTCGCCCACATTGCCTTCATCGACGACGCGAAGCCGGAGTCATCCCCCGCCGTTTCCCCAGAAGCGGACCATTCGAGCAGATTCCGGCGCGTGATGAAAACGCGCCAAGCGGTTCGCAGGATCGCGCCTGTATTGACGAGCGCTTCATGCGGCAGGCAGGTGAGAGCGAAACCGATGCGCAGCAAGCGGCGGCGCGCCGAACGCGCCGCGGCGGCGACGTGCAAGCGCCACGGAATGTCGTGCGGTTTTTGAAGCAGTTCCTCGACGGAGGCCAGCAGCGCGGGAACAAGGGTGACAGAGATGGCCGCCAGGGTCCAGAGCCAGGGCATCGGCAGGATGGCCCAAGCCAAGAGCAGCAGCGCGAGCGTTGCGCCGGGCGTCAGACTGCGGCGGAGGTTATCGAAAATCTTCCAGCGCGACAGTGCCGAGAGAGGATTCTGCTGGGAGCCCTCCGCTTGCGGAACGCGCGGCAGCAGCCAGCGCGCGATCTGCCAGTCGCCCCGAATCCAGCGGTAGCGGCGGCGGACGTCGGCGCTATAAAGCGACGGGTCCGATTCATAAACCTCAACGTCGCTCAGCAGGCCCGCGCGCGCGTAGCAGCCCTCCAGCAAGTCGTGACTGAGAATGCGATTTTCCGGGAACCGGCCGCTGAGGCTTCGCTCGAACGCGTCCACATCGTAGATGCCCTTCCCGATGAACGAGCCTTCCCCGAACACGTCCTGATACACATCGGAAACGGCCTGCGTGTAAGGATCGATACCGGCTTCGCCGCTGCACATGGCAGCGTAGCGGGAGCGATTCGCACCGGGCAGGCTGGGTGAAACGCGCGGCTGGAGGATGCCGTAGCCTTCCGTGACCTCGTGCGTCCGTTGGTCGAAGGTGGGCCGGTTCAGGGGATGCGCCATCGCTCCAACCAGCAGGCGCGCGGCATCGCGCGGAAGCTGTGTATCGGTATCGAGCGTGATTACGTACCGCACAGGCTCCAGTTTTTCGCCCACCACGAGCGCGAACAGTTCCGGACGCGGATCGCGCAGATACGTATTCAACGCGGCAAGCTTGCCACGCTTGCGCTCGTAGCCCATCCACACCCCCTCTCTGGCATTCCACGCGCGCGCGCGATGAAAAAGATGGAACGGGCCACCGGAGGAGGAATGATACCGGCCGTTCAGCGCCTCGATGGAACGGCGCGCCAGAGCCAGCAGGGCTTCGTCGCCCGGATTCTCCTGCACAGTGCTGTCGGCAAAATCGGTCAACAGGCCAAAGTGCAGATTGGCGTCGCGGTTCGCCAGATAGCGGACTTCCAGCCCCTCAATCAAGGCTTCGACCGACGACTCGCTGGTCAGCATCGTGGGAACAACGACCAAGGTCCGCGACTCGGATGGAATGCCTGCGCGGAAATCCATCTTGGGCAGTGCGTAGGGATGCGCGAAGAGCGCCGCCAGCCAATTGACGACGGTCACGGAAAACTGCGCCGCGCAGCAGACGGCGAGAACACCCGCCGCGGCAAGCAACCAACCGGGCGTCGCCGGGCGAGGAAGCGTCCGCAGTAGGATGCCGCCCAGCATCGCGGCGAGAATGCCGATCGAGCCGAGATAAAGCAGCAACGGATTGCGGCTGCTCCAGCCGCTCAGCCTGTCCATGGCCGTGCAGTGGACCCTTGCCGCGCGCTCCAGTTCCGGCAGCCCTTTGCCGATCAGGTAGTAGCCGACATGTCCATGGCCGCTACCGCTCTCTTTATTACTGGCAAGCCCAACCGCGAGGCTCGCAATCTCCGCTTCGGAAAGTGCGCTGGATTTCGCGATTCTCTCGGTCACGTGCCGGTAGCGATCGCGTGTGGTGAAGTCCATCCTGCCGTAGACGCCGCCCGCGTTCGTGCGGAAAATATGTTCGACAGCGCTATGCTCCTCGACAAAATCGCGCCAGTTGACGGCGCCCAGCAGGCGCAGGCTGCAAATGCTATTGCTGATCGAGACCTGATCGGTGGCCTGCTGCTGGTTTTCCGTCTGGACCAGGTGATTGATGGTCAGGCCCTGCTGGGAAAGCAACTGCTCCACCCAGGTGAGCGGCATCGCCAGCGCCGCGCTTCGGCCGCGCAGCCCGCGGGATAATTCCGCCACGAAGGAACTGACCATCGGCGGACTGGAGCGCGCCATGTCGGCAGTCAACAGGAGCAGCGTATTCGGATCGCCCTCCGCGGCCTCCACCATTTTGTCCGCCCACTTCTGGGCCTTGGCGCGGTTCACGGCGTCGCTGGCGATGTGTTCGGCAATACGGCGAAGATTCTCCAGCAGCGCCAGGCGCAGCATAATCGGAATTGCCCACAATTCGCCAAGCTTGAGCGTGGTCACCGTTTGATAGGAAACCAGAAAGCGGCGCAGGCTCTCCGGATCCAACTGGCCGTCTCCGTGGGAGATGGTCTCCTGCGCGAGGTCGTACACACGCGGAAGACCGGCGGATGGTCCCGTAGCGAGACGGGGCAGCTCGCGATCGTAGCCCTTGGGCAAATGCCGGCGCGCCGTCCGGACTTGCTCTTCGATCAGGTAGAAATTGTCGAGCAGCCAGTCCCCGGCCGGCGTAAGGCGGCGATCTTCCGTCAAGGCCGCGAGACAGATCGCGCGCGCTTTCCTAAGCATCGCTTCGTTGTCCGCAAGCCGTGCAAGCAGTTGTTCGCCATGCCGCGCGCTGCCCGTCGAGTGGGCAGCGGCAAGCGTCTTGCCGTGCTGCTCCATCTGCTCGGCGCTAAATAGCTCAAATCGCAGTTCCTTCAGAGGGTCCCTTCGGCGCTAATACTACGGGGGTCTGAGCCCGCCTTGGCCACGTCTGCGCGGCACGTGCGATTGGCCGGAAGCCCAGAAACTTCAGGATGTTTGACCATCGCAGGTCAGATGACCGGATATGGTCACGCGGTCCGGTCACTTGGACACGTGGAATGTGCTGAGCGTTCCCCATAAGCCGGTCACTTGCAGCACCCAAACGCACACCGCGACGACCACGACAATATTGAGAATCGACTTGATGCTCGACGCCATGGGGATGTAACGATTGATCAGATAGAGCGCGACCCCGACCAGAATTAGCATCACAACGATATTCAGTAAAGGCATTTCTTCTCCTCGCTCGAAATAGAAGGCAATCGGCGGTCCATTAGGCTTCACATGGTGCGCCGCGTGCACTACTGCTGGGGAAAGAGGTTTTACAATGCGAAGATTTCTCACCACTGCTTTGGCGTTCGCGCCCTTGATGGCCGGCCTTCAGGCGAAGGACCACGACGCCGTCAAACGCGTCAACGAGGCCGCGACCGTTTTTTCCGAGATCATGGACACGCCCGATAAAGGCATTCCGCAGGAGTTATTGGACAATGCGCGCTGCATCGTCATCGTGCCGGGCTTGAAGACCGCGGCGTTCTTTTTTGGCGCCAAATACGGCAAAGGCGTCGTTTCCTGCCGCCATGAAGGCGGATGGTCGGCCCCTGCTGCGATCCGTATTGAAGGTGGAAGCGTCGGCTTCCAGATCGGCGGATCGGAGACAGATTTAGTCATGCTCGTGACCAACCGCGGGGGCATGGACAAGCTGCTGGCCAGCAAATTCACGCTCGGCGCAGAGGGTTCTGTGGCCGCAGGCCCCGTGGGACGGACGGCAACCGCGCAAACCGACGCGCAAATGCATGCCGAAATTCTCTCCTGGTCGCGATCGCAGGGAATTTTCGCCGGACTCGCCCTGGAAGGCGCGACCCTGCGTCAGGACCTGGACGATAATGCGTCGCTCTACGGCCGTAAAATTGAGAATCGCGAAATTCTCACCACCCGCATCCGCGTCCCGAAACCCGCGATGCGCCTGATCTCCCTGCTCAACAAATATTCCGCCCACGAGCATGTCAATGCCAACGGATCCAATTAAGTTCGCCCCCGGGGACAAGGTCGTCCTGGACCTTGGCACCTATCAGGGCACGCAGGGTGTGTTTGTGCGGCTCACCGACGACGATCCCCACTGGGCGGAGATCAAACAAACCAACGGTGAGGTGCGAAATCATCCCATCCAGTGGCTGGCTCATCCCACCAGCTGACGCACACTGCCCGCAAGGAGGGTCCGAATCCCCTTCCCTGCGGGCAGATTTTTTTCTACACCGCTTTAATCGTTTTATACTCCGGCTGCCACATCGCGTCCTGTACCTGTTGCACAATATCGTCGAACCTGATTCGAGCTACGCCCTCCACCACGGCCGCTTCCGCCACGGCCGCGGCTACCGTCGCCGACACGCTGCGCAAGTCGTCCACATGCGGCAGTAATGACGCGCCGGGCTGCCGTACGGTCAC
>Ga0209698_10004961_pt1 | contig 14458 bp, 12 predicted proteins | sample LitLauG_LLR_2012_FD_187203 | JGI IMG/M metagenome (GOLD analysis project Ga0209698, IMG submission 187203) | Freshwater sediment microbial communities from Pennsylvania, USA - Little Laurel Run_MetaG_LLR_2012 (SPAdes) (version 2) | ecosystem: Environmental > Aquatic > Freshwater > Creek >...
CAGGTTGGCGTCGAAAGCCTCGCCGCGCCAGCTCACGCGCAGCCGCCGGCTCGCGAAATTGACGCGCGCTGTGGGAGCGCCCGGCATCGCCGCCACTGCGCGTTCGATCTTGCCGATGCAGCCGGCGCAATTGACGCCTTGCACTGCGAAATCGAGGCTGTGTTCGCTCTGCTGCGCCGGGGCGTCGGCGCGCGCCAGCGCGAGGGTCATCTCAGATCGACCCGGTTCTTCGACTTGAACAGCGTCTCGCCGTCGCGCCTGGCCAGGATCGTGAGATCCCACACGCCCGAGGCGGGCGGTTCGGCGCCGCCGTAAATCCCATAGCTGGTTTCCTCCAGCGTGAATTTCCGGTCGCGGCTCATGTCGGCGGGCGCGGCGAAAGCGCCGGTCACGTCAAGGCCCTGGATCGGTTGGCCCTTGGCGTCGTGGAACGTCACGCTCAGCGCGCCGACCGCGAGCGACACATCAACTTTCCAGCCGCGCTGCGACTGCTCCTGCGCGGCTGCGATGTCGCGGTCGTAGGCGAGGCCGACCTCGAAGGGATGGGCGACCACCTCGCCACGAAAGGTCGAGATCGCGTCGTAGACCATCAGCGCATTGACGCCGCCGATGACGCCGAAGAACGCGCAGAGAATCAGCAGCACCCTGCCGCCGGTGAGCGGCGCGCCTCTCTCAGGAATCGAAACGTCGGACATGGACGGCCCCGTCACGGTTGGGAGCGGAAGAAATCATGGGCGTTGGCGATCACGCGGTCGTCGGGGCCCACGAGCGAGAACGTCACCGGCGTCGCGGCGTCGGCGGGCGGCTTTGGCGAGATCAGCAGGACGCGAATCTCGCGCGTCTGGTCGGGGCCGACCACGACGGCGGCGGATTTGTCCTCGCCGACGATTTCCAGCCGCGCATCGGGCACGCCTTCAACCTCCAACCAAAAACGCCGCTCCCGCGCCGCCTTGTTGGCGACGCGCAGTTCGAAACCGTTGCGGATCGAGCCGTCCGCCGTGCGAACAAACAGCGGATTGCGGTCGTGGATGGCGGCGAGCAACACGGAAGTGCGCGACGTCAGTCCATAAAGCATGACCGACCCCACAAGAGTGATTACCCCGGCGTAGAGCAGCGTGCGCGGGCGCACGAGACGGTAGACCGGCGGCAGGCCCTCCGCGTGGCGCTTGATGTTGATGTCGGTGTTATAGGCGATCAGGCGCGTCGGGCGGCTGATGCGCTGCATCACACTATCGCAGGCGTCGATGCACAGGCCACACTGGATGCAGCCCAGATTGGCGCCCTGACGGATATCGACGCCGGTGGGGCAGACCTCGACGCAATAATTGCAGTCCACGCAATCGCCCGCGTGTTCCCCATGCGCCTCCGCCGCCTTACCCTTCTTCAGCGACATGCGGGGCTCGCCGCGATCCCATTGATAGGCGACGTTGAGCGCGTGCTCGTCGGTCAGCGCCGCCTGAATGCGCGGCCACGGGCACATGTAGAGGCACACCTGCTCGCGCATGTGACCGGCGAAGACATAGGTCGTGAAGGTCAGCACGCCGATGGAGGCGTAGGCGACGAAGGGCGCCTTGCCTGTGGCCAAACTGACGACCAGCGAGGGCGCGTCGGCGAAATAGAGCACCCAGGCGCCGCCGGTCCACCACGCTATGATGAGCCAGATCGCATGTTTGGCGATCTTGCCGCGCCACCAGCGCAGATCGTGCGGCCCGGCGTCCTTCATCATGCGCTCGCGCCGGTCGCCCTCGACCCAGCGCTCGACCGCGAAGAACAGGTCGGTCCATACCGTCTGCGGACACAGGTAGCCGCACCAGACGCGCCCCGCCAGCGCGTTCATCAGGAACAGCGCGAGCGCCGCGATGATGAGCAGGCCGGTGAAATAATAGACCTCCTGCGGCCACAGCTCGATCCAGAAGAAGTAGAACCGGCGATGCGCCATATCCACCAGCACCGCCTGACTGGGTTCGTTGGGCCCGCGATCCCAGCGCAGGAACGGCGTGATGTAGTAGACGCCGAGCGTGACGATCAGCAGCGCCCATTTCACCTGACGATAGAAGCCCTCGACGTGACGCGGATAGACTTTCTTCGCAGCGACATAAAGCGGGCCCTCGAGGTCCTCCTCGTGCCCGCTCAGACCAACTTCCGTCATTGTCCGCCGCCCAGACTATGCACGAACACCGCAACCGCCTTGATCTCCTCGGGATTGAGCTTCGCGCCCCAAGCCGGCATCTGGCCGCCGCCGCCGACTTCGATGCGATGCTCGACATCGGCGAGCGTCGAGCCATAGAGCCAAACTTTGGTTGTAAGATTGGGCGCGCCCATCGACTTGTCGCCCTTGCCCTCGGGACCGTGGCAGGCCGCGCAATTGTCGGCGAAGGTCTGCTTGCCCAGGGCAAGGTCCGCGCCCGCTTCTGGCGCATAGCCCGAGAGCGTGCGCACGTAATTGGCGGTGGCGACGACCTCGTTGGGCTTCAGGATGCCGTCGCGGCCGAAGGAGGGCATCAGGCTCGAATGGGTGTCGGGATCGGCGTCCCAGCGCGCGCCGTGGGTGATGGTGGTCTGGATTTCCTCCAGCGTGCCGCCCCATAGCCAGCGGTCGGCGTTCAGGTTGGGATAGCCCTTCGCACCCTGCCCGCCCGAGCCATGACAGGGCGCGCAATTGTTGGCGAAGATGGCCGAGCCTTGCGCGCGCGCGATGGCGAACAACTCCGGCGTCTTCTCGATATCGCCGAGCGCCGCCGTCTGAAGCTTGTCGGTGGACGGCGCGCGCAGCGCCTTCAGGTCGCCGATCTGCTGCACGACCGCCGTGCGCGAATGCCAGCCCAGCAGCCCCTGCGTGCCGCCCGACATCGTCGGCCAGGCGGGATAGAGCACCCAATAGCCGAACGCCCACACGATGCAGGCGTAGAACGTATAGAGCCACCAGCGCGGTAAAGGCGTGTTGAGCTCGCGGATGCCGTCCCACTCATGACCGGTCGTGGTCTTGCCGGTCTTTTCGTCAAAATGGGCGTGATCGCCGTCGGCCATGATCAATCATCCTTCAGGGGAATGAGGGCGGCTTCGTCGTAGATGTGTTTGCGCGAGGGCCAAAGCGCGTAACCGACGGCGATGAAGAAAATCGAAGCGAAATAGACCGAGCCCCAGCTCGCTGCGAACCATTGCCATTTCTCGTATTCGGACATGGGAAAAGCCTCAGCGGATGTTGGCGGCGTCGTCGTAGAGCTTGAAGTCGACGTGCATGCCGAGTTGTTGCAGATAGGCGATGAGCGCGTCGGCCTCGGTGACCGCGGGCTGGCCGGAGAGGTCGCGAACGATGGCCTTGGAATAACGCTTGCCCAATTCGTCGCCGCCCTTGCCGCCGGCTTGCGCCTTCAGGTCATCGTCCGCGCGGTCGAGCATCTCCTGAGTGTAGGGCACGCCGACGCGCGAAAGCGCGACCATGTTTTCGCGGATATGCGTGGCGTCGAGCGGGCCCGAAAGGAAGGAGTAGCCCGGCATGATCGAAGCCGGCACCACCGAGCGCGGGTCGTTGAGATGCGACCTGTGCCAGTCGTCGGAATATTTGCCGCCGACGCGCGACAGGTCCGGCCCGTTGCGCTTGGAGCCCCACTGGAACGGGTGATCGTACATGCTCTCGGCGGCGAGCGAATAATGGCCGTAGCGCTCGACCTCGTCGCGCAACGGCCGAATCATCTGCGAATGGCAGAGGTAACAACCTTCGCGCACGTAGATATTGAAGCCCGCCAGCTCCAGCGGCGTGTAGGGACGAACGCCCTTCACCGCCTCAATAGTGTTCTTCATGTAGAACAGCGGCACGATCTCGACGAGGCCGCCGATGGCGATCGCGACCAGGATTCCGATCAGCAGAATGATCGAGTTGGTCTCGAAAATCTTGTGGCCGGCGAGGGGTCCGGATGACGTGTTGCTCATGACCGCCTCTTATTCCGCAGGAGCCAGTTGGGGGCTCGGCGCGCCTGCGGCTTCCACCGCAGGCGAGGCGAGGGTCTTGTAGATGTTGAAGATCATGATGAGGAGGCCGGCGACGAACATGCCCCCGCCCAAAGCGCGGATCACGTACATCGGGTGCATCGCCTGGGTGGTCTCGACGAACGAATATTCGAGGTAGCCCTGGTCGGTGTAGGCGCGCCACATCAGGCCCTGCATGATGCCCGCCACCCACATCGCGGTGATGTAGAAGACGATGCCGATGGTGGCGATCCAGAAATGCCAGTCAACCAGGCGCTTCGAATAGAGCTCGCGATTCCACAGCCAGGGGATCAGGCAATAGAGCGCGCCGAAGGAAACGAAGGCGACCCAACCAAGCGCGCCGGAATGGACGTGGCCGATGCCCCAGTCGGTATAGTGGGAGAGCGAGTTGATCTCCTTGATCGACATCAGCGGCCCCTCGAAGGTCGCCATGCCGTAGAAGGCGACGGAGACGACCAGCATGCGCAGGACGGGGTCGGTGCGCAGCTTGTCCCAGGCGCCCGAGAGCGTCATCAGGCCATTGATCATCCCGCCCCACGAGGGCATCCACAGCATGATCGAGAAGGTCATGCCGAGCGTCTGCGCCCAGTCAGGCAGGGCGGTGTAGTGGAGATGGTGTGGACCGGCCCAGATGTAGAGGAAGATCAGCGCCCAGAAGTGGATGATCGACAACCGGTACGAATAGACCGGCCGCTCCGCGCGCTTGGGCACGAAGTAATACATGATAGCCAGGAAGCCTGCGGTGAGGAAAAATCCGACCGCGTTATGGCCGTACCACCACTGGATCATCGCGCTCTGCACGCCCGACCACACGGGCACGGATTTTGGCGAGAACACGGAGATCGGCAGCTCGGTGTTGTTGCCGATGACCAGCATCGCGATGGTGACGATGAACGCCAGATAGAACCAGTTGGCGACATAGATGTGCGGCTCGGTGCGACGAGCGAGCGTGCCCAGGAACACCAGCAGATAGGTGACCCACACGACGACCAGCCAGAGGGTCGCGTACCATTCCGGCTCCGCGTATTCCTGGCTGCGGGTAACGCCCAGCAGATAACCGGTGCCAGCGATCACGATGAAGAAATTATAGCCCAACGCCACGAACCACGGCGCCAGATCGCCCGCCAGGCGCGCGCGCGAGGTGCGCTGGACGACATAGAACGAGGTCGCCAGCAACACATTGCCGCCGAAGGCGAAAATGACCGCCGACGTGTGCAGCGGTCTAAGGCGCCCGAAATTGATGAACGACAGACCGAGGTTCAACTCGGGATAGGCCAATTCCAGCGCGATGTAGAGGCCCGCCAGCATACCCGCGAGGCCCCAAAACAAAGCCGCCAGCGACATGAACTTGACGGGGCCGAAATTGTAGTTGGGGCGACCGTCGACCGTGAGCGGGGTGACGGCCTCGCGCGACTTGAAGCGCAGATAGATGCCCGCGACGCCGCCCAGGCTCGCCAGCGCGAACAGCGCCATATGGAACGCATAAGGCGCCGTCCAGGCGTTGAGCGCGATATAGACTGTGGCGAGGGCGAGCCCGATCAGGACCAGTCCCAGACCCGCCTCGCCCGGCCTTACGGAATTTGTCGCTATGGCTGTAGACACGCCTCGCCCCCTTTGGACATCCACGCCCACGCAGCGCTAGACGCCCGCCTGGGCGGTGGCATTGATTTAGATCAATCGAATGGCGTCTGGACGCCGAAGCTTGCCGCCGCTAAGTTCTTGCGTCAAAGAGCCCCGCGCCTAAGTTCGGCGACCTTGGACGAAAGTAGCTCTCGGACGAAAGTACTAGCGACGCCGCGTCAGTTCGCGCCGCCGCGCTCGTGCGGGTCGAGATCGGCGTCGTCAAGCACGCGGAGCGCCGCGCCCTCGAGATCCTCGTATTGGCCGCTGTTGAGCGCCCACAGGAACGCCGCCAGACCGAAGCCGCCGAGGCAAAGGGAAGCAGGGATTAGAAAAAGAAGGGAGGTCACGTTGGCGCCCTTGAGGACGCATCAAAGCTAACGGGCCGCCTCGCGTTGCGCAAGAGCCTCATGACGATTGCGCCACGGTGTTGCGGAAGCGCCGGATGGCGAGCAGGAAGAAGAGCGCGCCAATTCCCGCCGTCGCAGCGAATTCCCGCCACACCACATCGAGCCCCGCGCCGCGATAGAGGATCGCCTGCGCGAGATTGACGAAATGGGTGGAGGGCGAAAGCAGCATCACGCTGGCGAGCCAGTGCGGCATGCTCTCCAGCGGCGTGTTGGCGCCCGACAGCATGTTCATCGGCAGAAACACCAGCATGAACAATAGTCCCAGTTGCGGCATGGAGCGCGCCACCGTGCCCAGATAGACGCCGATCGCCGTCGCAAAGAACAGGTAGATCACCGTGCCGGCCAAAAACAGGGGGATCGAACCCGCGATGGGCACACCGAGCAGCCCGCGCACGACGAAGGTCAGCGATAGCGCCGTCGCCGAGGCGATGACGAGGCCGTTGGCCCAGACCTTCGACATTGCGATCTCGAATGGGGTCAGCGGCATGACCAGCAGATGATCCATCGTGCCATGTTCTCGCTCTCGAACCACCGCCGCGCCGGCCAGGATGATCGCCAGCATCGTGATGCTGTTGATGACCGCCATCACGCTGACGAACCAGCCTGTCGTGACATTCGGATTGAAGGCGATCCGAGCGATCAGATTGACTGGCGACGCGGGGGGCCGGCCGCCCCGTGCGAGAAAATCGGCGATTTCGTCAGAGACGATCTGTTGCGAATAGCCCGAGCCGAGTCCGGCCTGAACCATGGCGGTCGCATCGACGTCGATCTGCACCATCGGCGAACGTCCCGCCAGCACGTCGCGCTCGAAATAAGGAGGAATGTCCACGACGAACGTAAAGGCCCCATTGTTCATCATCGGCGCAATATCTCGCTCAACGATATATTTGGCAGGCTGGAACAAGGGCGGCAGGAACGCCCCGGCGATGCGCCGCGACAGTGTCGAGTGGTCCTCGTCTACGATGGCGATGGAGGCGTTGTGCAGCTCCTGCGAGTTGGAGCGCGCTTGTAGGACGATCAAGAAAGAAAACGCATAGACGACCAACGCCAGCAGCACGTAATCCTTGAAGAAGCTGCGCAACTCCTTTGTGCCGAGCCACAAGATATTCGTCAGTCCGCCCATGGCTCAACGCTCCTGCTTTCGCAGCATCAGAACATTAAGCAGGGTAAGGATCGGCACGAACAGCGCGAGCGCGCCAAGATTGGGCGCGAGGTCGGTCAACGACAGTCCCTTGGTGAACGCGCCGACGCTTATTGGTACGAAATAAGACATCGGAAACGCGCGCCCGATCCCCTGTGCGAAGCCCGCCAGCGAGGACACCGGCGTCATCATTCCCGAAAACTGGGTCGCGGGGATCACGGTTAGTATCGCCGTGCCGAACAATGCTGCGATCTGCGTCCTGGTGAAGGATGAAATCAGCATTCCATAGCCCGTCATCGCTGTCACATAGAGCGCGACGCCGATCAGCAGCGCTGCAAAACTACCCTTGAGCGGCACGGCGAACACAAATTGCGACATTGCGAACAGCAGCGAGAAATTGACCAGCGCCAGAACAACATAAGGCAATTGTTTGCCGAGCAGGAACTCAAGTCGCTTCACCGGCGTCACATAAAGATTGACGATGGAACCGAGCTCGCGCTCGCGCACCACAGCCAGCGCCATCAGGATCGCCGGAAATAGACCCAGCATCATCGCCATTGTCGCGGGGGCCATCGCGTAAATGGAGTCGAAATCCTGATTGTATTTGAAGCGCAGTTCTATGTCCGCCGCCGGCGCCCTGGCCGAGGCGGTCGTGCGCACAGCGGGGTCGGTGAGATAGAGGGCATGCAGGCCCGTCAGATAACCGCGAATTGTCTCGGCGCGGAACGGCATGGCGCCGTCGATCCAGGCCGACACCGTGGCGGGGCGTCCGCGTTCGATGTCACTCCCGAAGCCGGGCGGTATCTCGATCGCCGCGCGGATCGCGCCCGAGCGCATTCGCCGTTCCAGATCGGCGTAATCGACGATGGCCGGCTGCTCCAGAAAATAGCTGGAGCCGCGCAGCTCTTCCAGATAGGCGCGGCTCTCATGGGTTTGGTCGCGGTCGAGCGCGGCGAAGGTGAGATTGTCGACGTCGGTTGAGACTCCAAAGCCAAACACTAGCATCAGCAACGCCGTACCGAACAGGCTGAAGCCCAGGCGGATCGGATCACGCAACAACTCAAGGCTTTCACGCAGCGCATAGGCGACGAGGCGCCGCAGGCTTGAATCCGAGGGCGGCTTCGAAGCGGTGGCCGCGGGCAGCGCGGCGACGGGAGCGCGGTCGGGATTGGCCTCCTCCAGATAGGCGACGAAAGCGTCTTCCAGATTTGCCGTATGTTTGTTACCAGCGATCTCGGCGGGAGGGCCGCTAACGAGCACGCGCCCGGAATCCATCAGTGCGATGCGGTCGCAGCGCGCCGCCTCGTTCATGAAGTGCGTCGACACGAAAATCGTGACATTCTGTTCACGCGAAAGCCGGATCAGCGCCTCCCAGAAGCGGTCGCGCGCCAGCGGATCGACGCCGGAGGTCGGCTCGTCGAGGATGAGGATTTCGGGCTCATGGACGATCGCCACCGCCAGCGACAGCCGCTGGCGGATGCCGAGCGGCAGTTCGCCCGCCTCCTTGTCCAGATAGTCTTCGAGGCCGAATTCGCGCACCAGTTCGTCGATGCGCGCGCGCGCCCTGGCGGGCTTGAGGTGATAGAGGCGCGCGTGCAGCACGAGGTTTTGTCTGACCGTCAGTTCCGCAAAAAGCGAAAACGATTGCGACATATAGCCGACACGTCGGCGGGCGTTGAGGTCGCCGGCCCGCAGCGGCTGTCCAAACAGCATCGCCTCGCCCTCGCTGGGCGCAATGAGGCCGGTCAGCATCTTCATCGTCGTCGTCTTGCCGCAGCCGTTCGAGCCGAGGAACCCAAAGATTTCACCGCGCGCGATATTGAAGCTTACGCGGTCGACGGCGACGAAATCGCCGAAACGGCAAGTTAGGTTGTGCGTGGAGATAAGCGGGGGTTCGTCGCTGCGCGGGCGCGGCGGGATTTTGAGCGCCTGCCGCCCTGCCCGCTCGGACGCCGGCATCAGCGCGATAAACGCTTCTTCCAGCGTGTCGGCGCCGACATACGCCTTCACCTGCGCCGGCGAGCCCGTCGCCAGCGCCCGTCCCCCGTGCATGGCGGCGAGCCAGTCGAAGCGCTCGGCCTCCTCCATATAGGCGGTGGCGACTAGCACGCTCATGCCGGGCCGGCGGGCGCGCATGCGTCCGATCAACTCCCAGAACTGACGCCGCGACAGAGGATCGACGCCGGTGGTCGGTTCGTCGAGGATCAGGAAATCGGGATCGTGGATCAGGCAGCAGCAGAGCCCGAGTTTCTGCTTCATGCCGCCCGACAATTTCTTCGCCGGGCGGTCGAGGAACGGCGTTAGACCGGTGGCGGCGGCGAGTTCGGCGCTGCGCGTCCGGCGCTCGCTGCGTGCATGACCGAACAGGCGGCCAAAGAAGTCGATGTTCTCGGCGACTGTCAGGTCCGCGTAGAGGTTTTTTCCCAGGCCCTGCGGCATGTAGGCAATGCGCGGACAGACCGCGAGCCGGTGCGCCGCGCTGGCCATGTCGCCGCCGAGCGTCATCACGCGTCCCTGCTGAATCGTCCGTGCGCCCGCAAGCAGGCTCATCAGCGTCGATTTGCCAACGCCGTCAGGTCCAATCAACCCGGCCAGAACCCCGGCGGGAACGGCGATATTCACGTCGTCGAGCGCAAGGACGCGCCCATAAGTCTGAGTCACGCCCTCGACTGTGGCGACGGCGTCTGCGTTCACTTCACGTTTCCGGCGAGCTTCTGCGGCCACTCGACCTTGGGGTCGGTCCTCACATAGCCAAGCCCCGGCAGGCCGCTGCGCACCGCGTCCTCATGCGCCTTCAGGAGCGCCGGGTCTATCTTCAGCCGCACGCGAAACATCAACTTGTCGCGCTCGTCGCGGGTCTCGACCGTCTTGGGCGTGAACTGCGCCTGCGTGGCGATGAACGCGACTTTGGCGGGCACGGCGAGATCGGGATAGGCGTCGAGCGTGATCCGCGCGTCCGATCCGATCCTGATCTGGCCAACGTCGCGGGTAGGCAGATAGATGTCCATATAGACGTAGTTGACGTCGAGCATCACGAACACGCGCCCCCCCGCCGGCACGATTTCGCCGACATTGGCGATGCGGTACTGTATGCGTCCATCCCTTGGCGCGACCAGCGTATTGTCGGCTATGTTGACTTTGTAGAACTCCGCGTCGTGCGTCGCCGCGTCGATGGAGAGCTCGGCCTGGGAGACGCGCTGGCGCGCGGCGGCGAGCGAGGCGTTGGCGCTGTCGTAGGCCTGCCGACGCTGATCGTTGAGTTCATGGGTCGCAAAACCCTGCGCGAGCAGTTTGGTGGTGCGATCCAATTCCTGCGCGGCCAGAGTGACCTGCGTGGCTTGAGCCTTGAGATTGGCGCCCGCCTCTTCGAGAGCATGCTTGGCGACCTCCACCTGGGCCTGCGATTTGGCGAGCGAGGCTTCGAGGTCGCTGGTGTCCATTCGCGCCAGAGCCTGACCTTGACGCACGAGGTCGCCTTCGTCCACGCGAAGCTCTGCGATGCGGGCGGCGAATTTGGCGTCGATGTCGATCTCGTCCGCCTCCAGCCGGCCGTTGCCGACCGCAAGGCCCGGCGCAAGCGGTGGCGGAAGATTGCGCCAATAGACGTAGCCCCCGCCTGCCGCCGCCGCGAGCGCCAGGGTTAGGAACAACGCGCGCGCCCAACGACGCCTTGGCTGCGCGGGCCGCGGCGCCGGCAATAGGGACCCGCCGCCCGGCGAAGCGGGAAGACCGTTCGAAAACCCCGTCGTCGGGTTTTCGAGCCCTGTCGGAACCTGAGTTCCGGGCGTCTCCGACATCGCGATCTCCTTCTTGCTCTATCCAGCTTTGGCGCGCCGGCGACGAAGATACATTGACCGGGATCAATACGATCACGCGCCCAACGCCGATCGTGGCCGGGTTTCGTTCTGGCGGACGCGCCCGCACTTGGGCGGGGAGCCGCGTAGAGCGAACCCCCTATAGGCTTCCTACCTTAGGGCCGCCGAGGAGGTAGAGGAAGTTTCGGGAGGTTCGAGACGGCTTGATCGCCAGCAAGGCGAAAAGGCCGCGCACCTTCATGTTGCAACGCGGGGGCCGTCGGCTTTCGCCGAGACGCCACAGATCGGGTGATATGTCTTAGCCCATCGCCCCGATTCGGGCAGGTTCCAGACCGTGAACCCCTAAACGGCTTCCTTGACGAGGATTTTCTGCTTCACCCTGGCCATAAGCCGCTACGACCTGACCGATTTCGAATGGCGCGTGATCGCGCCGGTGCTGCCGAACAAACCCCGAGGCGTGCCGCGTGTTGACGACCGGCGGGTGCTGAATGGTATCTTCCCGGCGCCGCGTTCAGGTCGCCGTGGCGCGACTTGCCAGAGCGCTACGGTTGACGCACGACCTGGAGCGGATTGATAACTAAAGCGTCAAGGCCATCAACTGTCTGCGCAACTTTCCAGTCGATTGCGACGTGGTGTGGGGCGCACGTACTCTTGACGGCGCAGACGCCGTTGGCTCGCAATGGAAGTATGTTCCTGTCCACTGAATGGCGTTGTTCCTAGAGGCGAGTCATAGCCAGGGCGTGCAATGGGCGGTGTTTGAGCCCAACAACGAGACCCTTTGGGGCCAGTTGCGAATGGCTGTGGGCGCCTTCATGCAGGGCCTATTCCGGCAAGGCGCCTTCGCAGGAACTACTCCGCAGCAGGCCTACTTTGTCAAGTGCGACACTGAACACAATCCTCAGTCAAGCATAAACCAAGGCGTGGTCAACGTAGTCGTCGGTTTTGCGCCGCTCCAACCCGCCGAATTCGTAATCATCACGATTCAGCAGCCTGCCGGCTTAGTTGCGTAGTGGCGGATCAACTGATCTATCGCGTATCACGGATGAAACGCAGTGAGTCGATCGAGAAGCTCCTCGCGCGCCGCCGGCGCTTTTTGAGCTCGTATCCGGCGGGATGCAATCGGCGAAGAACAGCATGCGGATGCGCCCCGCCCGCAGGTTGACCCTCACCTTCGCCCAGAAGGCGTCAAGGTCGGGATCGATGGGCTCCCGGCGCATCACGAAAGTGACCTCAATATGCGCCGACCGGAGCCACGACCGGCGCACACACGCTTTTTTTTATCGCGGAGGTGGCCGCCAAACCGAACTGCTCCTAGTATGGCGGCTTGAATTTCGCCACCGCCGGCCGTGCCGGGCGGGTTTCAGTAGCAGCGGGTGCGGCGTCCATGCGCAGCTCGAAAGTCCTCCACGTTGTCTCCGCCCATGCCGAGGGCGAGGTCGGAGACGTCATCGTCGGCGGCTCAGCTCTGCGTTCCACCGCCATATCGAGGCGGAAACGACGGCGCCCGGCCGGGCGGGAATCGTCCCTGTCAACGCGGGTCAGGCCTGGATTACGGGGACGCATCAGCACATGCTCGACCCGACGAATCCCTACCCAGGGGGTTACCGGCTATCCGACACATGGCCCATGTCGCCCCGCAGTTGAGGCGACATCAATTATTTTCGGCGAAGTTACGATTGTGCATAGAGAGGCGGTGAAACGATGACGCTATACTCAGGCCCCATTTTCGAAATGGCGCGGACTCAGTTTCACGTCATTGCCGATCATCTCAATATTCCCGAAGACGAGCGCGAACGGCTGCTGCTACCCAAGCGTGCGATCTGCGTATCCTGCCCCATCCACATGGACGACGGGCGCACCGCAGTTTTCATGGGATACCGGGTGCAGCACCATCTGACGCTCGGTCCCGCCAAGGGCGGGACTCGATTTGCCGCCAATCTCGACCTGGGCGAGGTGGCGGCGCTCGCGATCTGGATGAGTTGGAAATGCGCGCTGGCCGACCTGCCTTACGGCGGCGGTAAGGGCGGCGTCGCCGTCGATCCTTCGACCCTGTCGATGCGCGAACTCGAAAATCTCTCGCGTCGATACATGCAGGAGATGATCCCTTTCGTGGGTCCCCGCACCGACGTCATGGCGCCGGACATGGGCACCAATGAACAGATCATGGCCTGGTTCATGGACACCTATTCCATGTATCAGGGCGTGACCGTGCCGGAAATTGTCACCGGCAAACCGGTTGGTTCCGGCGGTACGTTGGGGCGGCGCGAGGCTACCGGACACGGCGTCGCGTTTCTCGCCTTCCACGCCCTCGATTCCCTCGGAATTCTGCCCGGCGAAGCGACGGCGATCATACAGGGCTTCGGCAATGTCGGCAGTCACGCGGCGCTTGGTCTCGCCCATCGCGGCGCGCGCGTGGTTGGCGTCAGCGACCACACCATCGCGCTATATGAGCCGAACGGTTTCGACGTGCGCGCGGCCGTCGACCATTGCGCGCAGCACGGCGTGCTGAAAGGCTTCGCCGATCAGGCGGCGATCGACCCGAGGGCTCTGTTGACGCAGCCCTGCACGATCCTCGCGCCCTGTGCGGTGGAGCGCGTGATTGACGCCGAAATCGCCGCCAAGCTCCAATGTCGCATTCTCGCGGAGGGCGCCAATGGGCCGACGACCCCCGAGGCGGACCTTGTCATCGCCAAGCGCAACGACGAAATCTTCGTAATCCCCGACATTCTGTGCAACGCCGGCGGGGTGATCGTCAGCTATTTCGAGTGGGTGCAGGATCTGCAACAATATTTCTGGTCGAAAGACGAGGTGATGGACAGGCTCGAGCGTGCGCTTGGCCGTTCCTGGGGCCTCGTCGTCGCCCGGGCCAAGCGTGACGGCGTCTCCAATCGCACAGCCGCCATGGCGATTGGAGTCGAGCGCGTTCGAAACGCAAAATCGGCTCGGGGCTTGTTCCCCTGAACTTACCTTGGCACAATTAGCGATCCAAGGTTCACACTACGAGAAATGCGCCGCGCCGGTCGGAGGGTCGAACAAAAGTGCTTTCGGGTTGCACGGCGTCAGGGCGCCGACACGGGTTCATCGTGTCGCCGGAATTAGTCGCGCGGAAAGTCGCTTCTGCGCGACTGCTCAGCTTGGCCTCACACCTCTCGTCGGACGCAGCGACGAAGTCGAGCAGGCCTTCGAGGCTTGGCTTCAATCGCAAGAAACTCGCTCGGGGCGAGGCGTCTTGCTGGTTGGCGACGGTGGAATGGGAAAAAGCTTGATCGCGCGCCCGCAGCCAAGGCGATCGCCCAGGTTGGCGCCGTGATCGCTCGCGAGATTTCCTACGAGCTTCTCACGGGGCTCAATCTGATGAGCGAGGACGCGCTTGGCGCCGCATTGGAGCAACTCACAGCTTCGAGGCTGGCGACCTGTTCGGGCGTGATCCCGCGAGCGACCTACAAGTTCTCACACATGTTGTTGCAAGACGCGGCTTACGATTC
>Ga0209698_10004962_pt1 | contig 14455 bp, 11 predicted proteins | sample LitLauG_LLR_2012_FD_187203 | JGI IMG/M metagenome (GOLD analysis project Ga0209698, IMG submission 187203) | Freshwater sediment microbial communities from Pennsylvania, USA - Little Laurel Run_MetaG_LLR_2012 (SPAdes) (version 2) | ecosystem: Environmental > Aquatic > Freshwater > Creek >...
TCATAACCTGAAGGCCGCAGGTTCAAATCCTGCCCCCGCAACCAAACTTAACCCCAAAGCCCCCGCGCCCAAAATGCGGGGGCTTTTTTGCGCCCAAGCATAGGCCTTCTTCCGTGCGCCAAGTGTGCCGGCGCCATCGCGCGAGGCGGTTTCAGGCGATCACGGCGTGACGCAGTTTCGCCTCGCGCGCTTGCACCTTATTCCGCGATGCGCAGCAGCTGCTTGCCTTCGTTGCGGCCCTCGAACAACCGGCGCAGCGTCGCAGGCGCGTTCTCCAGCCCCTGCTTCACATCGACCTTGTTCTTGATCTTGCCCGACTGCACCCATCCGGCGAGCGCGCCGACCGCCTCGGCCGCGCGCGGCATGTAGTCGAGGACGATGAAGCCTTCCATGCGCCCGCGTTGGACGATCAGGTTTTGATAGTTCTTCGGCCCTGGCTGCGGCTCCGTCGCATTGTAATTCGCGATGCCGCCACACAGAACCACTCGTCCGCGCATCGCCAGCCTCGCCAGCGCCGCGTCGAGGATGTCGCCGCCAACATTGTCGAAGAACAAATTGATGCCCTTCGGGCACAATTCCTTGAGCCGCGCGCCGACATTCTCCGACTTGTAGTCGATGGTCCCGTCGAAGCCGAGGTCGCCGGTCAACCAACGGCACTTCTCCGCGCCGCCTGCAATGCCGATGACGCGGCAGCCCTTGATCTTGGCGATCTGCCCAACCACCGAGCCCGTCGCGCCCGCCGCGCCGGAGACGACGACAGTCTCGCCTTCGACCGGGCGACCGACCTCCAGGAGGCCAAAATAGGCGGTTATGCCTGTCAAGCCGAACACGCTCATCGCCAGCTCCAGCGGGGCGCCGGCGGGAAGTTTGCTGAGCTGACCCTTCGGGTTCATCGCGACATAATCCTGCCAACCGGTGAGCCCGGACACGATGTCGCCGACCGCGAAAGCAGGATTGTTGGACGCGACGACCCGGCCCGCGCCTGCCGAACGCACGACTTCGCCGATCTTCACCGCCGGCAGATAGGTGTCAAAGGCGATCCATCCTCGTTGGGTCGGATCACAGGACAGCACGAGGTTGCGCACCAGCACTTCGTTTTCGCCCGGCGTGGGAATGTCGGTCTCGACGTAGTTGAAGTCGCTGTCCTGAATCGCGCCCTGCGGACGCCGCGCCAGCAGCCATTGCCGGTTTTTCATGTTGATGCTCCCGTGTGGGTTTCTTTCGCGCGCTTGAGCGCCTCTTCCTCATAAAGCTCTTTCTTCGAGAGCTTGCCCACCAGCGTCCTCGGCAAATCCGGCCGGATCTCCATGGCGGCGATCATCTCATGCTTGCCGAGCTTGTCTTTCAGGAACGCCCTCATCTCGTCGAGCGTCATCGCGCTGGCGCCGGGTTTCAGCTTGATGAAGGCTTTGGCGGACTGTCCTCGATATTCGTCATGCACGCCGATCACGCTGACCGCCTCGACGGCGGGGTGTTGGTAGATCGCCTCCTCAATGTTGCGGGGATAGACGTTGAAGCCGGCGGAAAGGATCATGTCCTTGGTGCGGTCGACGATGTAGATATAGCCGTCCTCGTCCATAGTGCCGACGTCGCCCGTGCGCATGTAGCCGTCCGCCGTCATGACTTCGGCGGTGGCTTTGGCGTTCTTCCAATAGCCCTTCATCACGTTGGGGCCTTTCAGGCATATCTCGCCGCGCTCGCCGCGCGCGACAAAAGTCTGGCCGTCCTCGACGCTGAGGAATTTGAAATCGATGCCCACTTGCGGCACGCCGCACGAGCCCGCTTTTTGCTTGCCGGGCACAGGCGTGAAGGTGCCGATGGAACTCGTCTCCGTCATGCCCCAGCCCTCGGCCAGCCGGCAGCCGGAAAATTTTTCAAAGGCGTTCTGCACCTCCAGCGGCAACGGCGCGCCGCCCGAATTGCAGGATTTAAGCGACCGCAGATTGAACTCCTTCGCCTTGGGATGATGCAACAAGGCGACGAACATCGTCGGCACGCCGGGGAACAGGCTGATCTTGCGGGCCTCGATCTCCTTCATCGCCGTTTCCGCGTCGAAGCGAACATGCAGCACGATTTCCGCGCCGAGGCGCACGCCCAGCAGCATCACGACCGTCAGCGCGTAAATGTGGAACGGCGGCAGAACGCCGAGCACGCGCTCCTCGCCGGGAACCAGAATGGGCTTGGTTGTCTGCAACGCCTGCTCGACCGCCGCCGTCAGATTGGCGTGGGTGAGGATGGCGCCCTTGGGCAGGCCCGTGGTGCCGCCGGTATATTGCAGCACAGCGATGGTCTCGGCGATGTCGCCGACGGGATAGACATGCGGCTCGCCGGCGTTGTCGAGCAGGTGCGCGAACGAGACGTGGCGGGGGTCCTCAGCTACGGCGGCGAGCTGTTTGCTGGCGGCCAGATGCGCGCGCACGGCCTGGCGGTTACCGGAGAATTCGGCGAGATCGCCGATGACCAGGTGTTTGACGCGGGTCTTGCCCAACAGGCCGCTCATCTGAGGATAAAGTGCGGCCAGATCGAGCGTGACGAGAATATCGGTCTGGCTGTCCTCAACCTTGTGCTCCAGCACCTTCTCGGCGTCCAGCGGCGAATAATTGACGACCACGCCGCCCGCGCGCAGCACGCCGAAGAACGCGATGGGATAATGCGGTGAATTGGGCAGGAACAGCCCGACATGAACGCCGGGTTTGACGCCGAGCGCCTGGAACCCCTTGGCGGCCTTGTTCACAAGGGCGTCGAGCTCGGAATAAGCGATGCGACGGCCCATGAACTCCAGCGCTGGATTTTGCGGCCATCGTTTCGCGGATTGGGTCAGAATGTCCTGAACTTCCGACAATTCCAGATGCGCGTCCCCGTGGACGCCAGGGGGATAGGAATGGATCCAGGGTTGATATGACACGAAACCCTCCCACGACGCTGCGCGCCTTAAGATACGCGCGTTCAGCTTGTTCTAGCACCTTTTTCTCGTCGCAAAAGGGGTGGGATTGCGCAGGGGGCGTGGGCCATGCAAGCTTGCGCCGCGCGCGGCGCCATTTCAGAAGAGCCCGCAGGAGGACCTATGATCGAGATGCCTCCCCTGCAATTCGCCGACGTCAACGGCGTTCGGATGGGCTATTACGAAGCGGGTCCGAAGTCCGACGCGATACCCATTGTGCTATGTCACGGTTGGCCGGAGATCGCCTTTTGCTGGCGTCATCAGATCAAGACGATCAGTGAGGCTGGGTATCGCGTGATCGCGCCGGATCAACGCGGCTATGGCGCGACCGACCGGCCCGATCGGGTTGAGGACTACGATCTGCAACATCTCACCGGCGATCTCGTGGGGCTGCTGGATCATCTGAAAATTGAGAAGGCGATCTTTGTCGGCCATGATTGGGGCGGCTTCATCGTCTGGCAGATGCCGATGCGCCATCCCTCGCGCGTGGCGGGCGTCGTGGGCGTCAACACGCCGCACAATGCGCGCGCGCCGGTCGACCCGATCCAGATTTACCGCAAGCGCTTCGGCGACAGCATGTATATCGTGCAGTTTCAGGCGCCGGGGCGCGAGCCGGATCGCATCTTTGCCGAGAACCTCGAAAAGTTCTTCGACTTCTTCATGCGCGGCCCCATGCCCGGGCGCGCGCCGCCTGCGAGTTCAGGTCCCGCCGAGGCGGGCGTCGGCGCGTCGCCGAAGATCAATCTCGCCTTTCCGCAGATTGTCGCCGCCTATGATCCTGCGCTCGATCCACGCAAGAAGATTCTCACTCCCGAAGAGATGGGCGTCTATGTCGAGACGTTCCGCAAGACAGGCTTCACCGGCGGGCTTAACTGGTACCGCAATATGACGCGCAATTGGGAGAAGGCCGAACATCTCGACCACACCATTCATGTGCCGAGCCTGATGATCATGGCGGAGCTGGACGTGGTGCTGCCGCCCTCGGCCGCCGACGGCATGGAAAAGATCATCTCTGATCTCGAAAAGCATTTGGTCAAGGGCAGCGGCCACTGGACGCAGCAGGAATTTCCCGACGAGGTCAGCGCGACGATTCTCGATTGGCGCCGACGCCGGTTTGGTTGAGAGGATCAAACTATGAGCCTGATCGCCCTGCAAGTTCAACGCAAGGACTTTGCGCGCTCGCGCATTGTCCAGAGCCCGCTGCCAGAGCCCGCCGAGGGTCAGATCCTTGTTAAGGTCGACAAATTCGCGCTCACGGCGAACAACGTGACCTATGCGCTGTCGGGCGACGCTTTGGGCTACTGGAAATTCTTTCCGGTTGAAGAGCCGTGGGGAATCGTGCCCGTCTGGGGCTTTGGCGACGTCGTCGCCTCGCGCAACCCTGACATCGCGGTGGGTGAGCGATTGTGGGGCTATTGGCCGATGGCCTCGCATGTCGTGTTGTCGCCGTCGAAAGTTTCACCGCGCGGCTTCCACGAAGCCTCCTCGCATCGAGAGGGGCTAGCAGGGGCCTATAATGCCTATGCGCGCACCGACAACGATCCGCCGGAGCTGAAGGCGATCGAGGATCGACGCGCCATCCTGTTTCCGCTCTACGCGACTTCCTACATCTTGTCGGATTATCTGACCGACAACGCGTACTTTGGCGCGCAGGACGTGCTGATCTCCAGCATATCCTCGAAGACCAGCATGGGTCTGGGCCGGTTGCTGATGACCTCGGGCGAAGGCCGGCCTCGCGTGATCGGGCTCACGTCGCCCGCCAATCTTGATTATGTGAAGGGCCTCGGCGTTTGTGATCAAGTCGTGACCTATGCCGAAATCCCTGGCCTCGACAGCGCCCGTCCGGCGGCGTTCGTCGACATGGCCGGACAGGGCGATGTCGTCGCCGCCGTCCACGCGCGCTTTGGCGCCAACCTGAGGGCGAGCGTTGCGGTCGGCGTCACGCATTGGGAGAGCCAGCGCTTCTCCAACAAGCACGGCCCCGCAACGCCGCACACGTTCTTCTTCGCGCCCGCCCAGCTCGCCAAGCGCAACAAGGACTGGGGGCCGGGCGAGGCGATGCGACGGGCGCAGAAGGCCAGCTTCGGCCTTTCCCAAGATCTTAGCGGGGCGCTGAAAGTGAGCCACGAGTTCGGCGCGGCGGCGACTCAAAGCGCCTTCGCGCGGCTGGTCGCGGGCGCGCAATCGCCTAAGGTCGGGATCATCGCTTCGCTGAGCCGCTGATCTCGCGGCGGGAGGGAACTGCACATCATGGCGTCCAACAATCTGCTCGCGCCAATCCCGCATCCGCCGCGCTCGCCGGTCGTGGGCAACATGCTGTCCATCGACAGCAAGGCGCCGACGCAGCATCTTACTAAACTCGCCAAGGAGCTGGGACCGATCTTCTGGCTCGACATGATGGGCACGCCGATGGTGATCGTGTCGGGCGTCGAACTCGTCGACGAACTCAGCGACACGACGCGCTTCGACAAGGCCGTGCGCGGTCCACTGCGCCGCATCCGCGCGTTGGCCGGCGACGGGCTGTTCACGGCCGACACGAAGGAGCCCAACTGGAGCAAGGCGCATAACATCCTGCTGACCCCATTCAGCAATCGCGCGATGCAATCCTATCATCCCCTGATGGTCGATATCGCCGACCAGCTCATCAAGAAATGGGAGCGCCTCAACGCCGATGACGAGATCGACGTCGTGCATGACATGACGGCGCTAACGCTCGACACGATTGGCCTTTGCGGCTTCGACTATCGGTTCAACTCGTTCTACCGGCGCGACTACCACCCCTATGTCGAGGCGCTGGTGCGTTCGCTGGAAACCGTGATGCTGACGCGGGGGCTGCCGTTCGAGGGGCTGTTCATGCGCGAGCGACGGGCGAATCTGGACGCCGACATCGCCTTCATGAACAAGATGGTCGATGAGATCGTCGCCGAGCGGCGCAAACAGGCCGAGGCGGCGGCGGGCAAGATCGATTTGCTCAATGCGATGCTCAAGGGCGTCGACCGCGCGTCGGGCGAGCAACTCGATGACATCAACATCCGCTATCAGATCACGACCTTTTTGATCGCGGGTCACGAGACGACAAGCGGGCTGCTGTCCTGCGCCATCTATGCGATGTTGAAGAACCCGGAAGTGATGGAGAAAGCCTGCGCGGAGGTCGACCGCGTGCTGGGCGCCGACGCCGACGTGCGCCCGACTTACGCCCAGGTCACGCAACTCACCTACATCAATCAAATTTTGAAAGAGTCGCTGCGCCTGTGGCCGCCCGCGCCCGCCTACAGCGTCAGCCCGCTCAAGGACGAACGGATCGGCGGCAAGTACGATCTCAAAAAACGCCTTTTCATCACCGTGCTGACGCCAGCGCTGCATCGTGATCCCAGGGTCTGGGGTCCCAATCCCGAGCGCTTCGATCCCGAGAATTTTGCGCGCGAGACGGAGGCGACGCGGCCGCTCAACGCCTGGAAACCGTTCGGCAACGGACAACGCGCCTGCATCGGGCGCGGCTTCGCCATGCACGAGGCGGCGCTGGCGCTCGGCATGATCCTGCGGCGGTTCCGGCTGATCGACCACACGCGCTATCAGATGGCGCTGAAGGAGACGCTGACCGTCAAGCCCGATGGGTTCAAGATCAAGGCGCGCGTGCGCGAGGACGCCGACCGCCGCGCGCCCAGCGCGCCCGTCGCGGCGGCGCCCTCCGCCGGGCTCGCGCCCGGACGGGCGCGCGCGGGCCACAACACGCCGCTGCTGGTGCTTTATGGCTCCAATCTTGGGACGGCCGAGGAACTCGCCACCCGCGTCGCCGACCTTGCGGCGGTCAACGGTTTCAACGCCCGCCTCGCCGCGCTCGACGAAGCCGTCGGCGCTTTGCCGACGAAGGGCGGAGTTATCCTGTTCTGCTCGTCCTACAACGGCGCGCCGCCCGACAACGCCGCTGGTTTCGTTAAATGGCTGGAATCGGGTCTCACAGCCGACGCGCTGAATGGCGTGAAATACGCAGTGTTTGGTTGCGGCAATTCCGATTGGGCGGCGACCTATCAATCCGTCCCCCGGTTGATCGACGAAAGGCTGTCCGCGCATGGCGCGCAACGCGTCTATGTCAGGGGCGAAGGCGACGCGCGCGAGGATTTGGGCGGGCAGTTCGAAGCCTGGTTCGAGAAGCTGCGCCCGTTGGCGGCGCAGGAACTGGGCATTCCTACAGAGTTTTCCGCCGACGCCGGGGCCGAGCCGCTCTATCGCGTCGAACCGGTGGCGCCATCCTCGCAGACTGCAGCCGCCGCACCGTCGCTAAAAGTGCTGGTCAATCGGGAGCTGCTGAGCGCGGGCGCAGGCCGCTCGACCCGGCACATCGAGGTTGCGCTGCCCGAAGCGCTAAGCTTTCAGCCGGGCGATCATCTCAGCGTCGCGCCGCGCAACGATCCCGCCTTGGTTGATTCCGTCGCCCGGCGCTTCGGCTTTCAGCCCAGCGACATGGTCCGGCTCGGCGTCGCCGAGGGTCGGCGCCCGCAATTGCCGGTGGGCGAACCGATCTCGGTTGGGCGTCTGCTCACCGAATTCGTCGAATTGCAGCAGGTGGCGACGCGCCGTCAGATTCAAGCGATGGCGGCGAGCACCCGCTGTCCCGTCACCAAACCCAAGCTGCTTGCGTTGGGCGACGACGACGAGCGCTACCGAACCGAGGTGCTGGCCAAGCGCAAATCCGCCTTCGACCTGTTGCGCGAATTTCCCGCCTGCGAATGGCCGTTCGCGTCTTATCTGGAATCGCTGTCGCCGCTGACGCCGCGCTATTATTCGATCTCTTCGGCGCCGGGGACATGCAGCATAACCGTCGGCGTCGTTCAGGGGCCTGCGGCCTCGGGCGAGGGAATGTTCAAGGGCGTGTGCTCCAACTTTCTGGCTACCCGGCAAGCTGGCGATTTCGTCCACGGCGTCGTGCGCGCGACCAAGGCTGGCTTCCATCTTCGCGACCCCGCCGCGCCGATCCTGATGATTGGTCCCGGCACAGGTCTCGCGCCGTTTCGTGGCTTTCTCCAGCAGCGCGCCGCATGGAAGGCCGAGGGCAAGACGCTGGGCCCGGCGATGCTGTTCTTTGGCTGCCGTAAGCCCGACGAGGATTTTCTCTACGCCGACGAGTTGAAGGGTTTTGAGGCCGAAGGGCTGGTGGAGCTGCGCGTGGCGTTCTCGCGCGTGGGCGCGACCCGGACCTATGTTCAGGACTTGATTGCGGCGGAGGCGGGAAAAGTCGGCGCTCTCATCGACGCGGGGGCGACGATCTATGTCTGCGGCGACGGCTCGAAGATGGAGCCCGACGTCAAGCGGGCGCTGACCAGAATCCATGCGGCGCGGACGGGCGCGGACGAGGCGGCGGCGGCGAAATGGATCGACGAGATGGGCGCCAAAGGGCGGTACGTGCTGGATGTTTGGGCGGGGAGTTGAGGTCTCAAATCGACTCCATGGCGTTCCTCGGGCGCGATCACAAGAATGTTATCCTTTGATTCTTTACGTCTATGTTGCACCGCACAATAGTTTATGTAAGAACTATCTCGCCCGGTCCTACAGGACGGGACGACCATAGCTCAAGTGAGGATGGAGCCAGCCATGACCGACACCGCCAACACCCAGGCCGCCGCTGCGGCCTCGAAGATCGAAAGTCCCGCCGTCGCCCGCGATCTCGCAGCCCGCGCGGTCAAAAGCGCGCAGGAGAGCGCAGAGGCTCTGAAGGAGCGCGCCGGGAAGGCGACATCCCAGATCGAGTCCGGCCTGAACACAGCAGCGACCACGCTCGCAGACGTCAGCCGCAACGTTCAGAGCGCGATCTATGACGACGTGAAGGCGACGCTCGCCGCTGTCGAGAAGATCGCCGCCGCCAAGAGCCTCGCCGAAGCCGCGCAGGTCCATGTCGAATATCTCGGCGACCGCAGCCAGGTCGGCCTCGCCCGCGTGACCAAGGCGACCGAATATCTCGCCAAGGCGATGCTGGACGGCGCCAAGGGCGCGCGGGAGGCGATCTCCCGGATGGCGTCCAGAGAGTCCAGGGCTGCGTAGACAGGGCCGGCGCACCCAGATGGCCGGGACGAGCGCCCGGCCACGATTTCACTTGACTTCGGCGGCCTAACGCGGCGCCTTGGCCTGAGCCCGGGGCCGCGATGCCAAACAAGGGACACGAGGAAATGTCGAGGATCGATGTGACCAACGCCTTTTCCGGCTCCAAATTGAAGGCTCCCGGCGCGGCGATGATGTTCGCCGAAGGCCGCGCGCTGTTCGAACTCAACGCCAGCCTGATGCTGTCGCCGCTGTTGCTGGCCGCGCCGCGCGGCGACGGCCATCCGGTGCTGGTGCTGCCGGGTTTTCTCGCCAGCGACCTCTCGACTTCGTTGCTGCGACGCTATCTCAGCCTGATCGGCTATGAGCCGCACGCCTGGGACCTGGGCCGCAATTTCGGCGGCGTCTATCGCATGCGCCAGTTATTGCAGGATCGGTTGCGCTTCATCCACGAGGCCAGCGGACGCAAGGTCAGCCTGGTCGGCTGGAGTCTCGGCGGCGTTTACGCCCGCGATCTGGCGCTGAAGATGCCCGAAAGCGTGCGCTCGGTCATCACGCTCGGCAGCCCCTTCGCCAACGACATTTCCGCCACCAGCATCCGCAAGCTCTATGAGACGCTGTCGGGCGAACTCATTTCGGACGCCAAGATCGAAGACATACAGGGCCTCGCGGGCGATCTTCCGGTTCCTGCGACCTCGATCTTCACCAAGGGCGACGGCATCGTGCATTGGCGCACCTGTTTGTTGAAAGAGAACGAGCACGCTGAAAACATCGAGATCACGCTGGCGAGCCACATTGGCCTCGGCGTCAATGCGGCGGCCTTATGGGCGATCGCCGATCGGCTCGCGCAGCCCGAAGGCGTTTTCAAGCCGTTCAACCGGCTCGGCCCGTTCGTGCTCGCCTATGGAAAGCCGGAGACCGGACGAAACTAAACAAGTCGAGGCTGCAAGCGCGAAGACGCAGCGGCCGGAGGGAGGAAGCCATGAGCGCCATTCGCAAGCTTTCGACGGTCGACGCGTCCTTCCTCTATCTAGAGACGCCAGAGATGCCGATGCATGTCGGCTCGATGGCGATCTTCAAGCCGCGCGCGGGCTATGACGGCGACTTCTTCGAGGACTTCAAGGCGCTGATCGCCTCGCGGCTGCATCTCGCGCCGATCCTCACCTCCAAGTTGGAGAAGACGCCGCTCGATATCGACAATCCCAGTTGGGTGATCGACGACCAATTCGACATCGACCGCCACATCTTCCCCGCCAGCCTGCCTGCGCCCGCCGACCGCACGACGCTGGCGCGCACCGTCGGCTGGATGCACGCCAAGTTGCTCAACCGCGCCCGCCCGCTGTGGGAGTTCTATGTGTTTCAGGGGTTGAAGGGCGGCGAAATCGGCATCTATTCCAAGGTGCATCACGCTTGCATCGACGGCGGCGCCGGCGCGGCGCTGACCGAGATCGTCTACGACGTGACGCCGACGCCCCGCGAGGTGGTCAGAATCGAGAAGCCCAAGCCGACAAACACAGCCGCGCGCAACGTCGCCTCGACGTTTCTGGAATCCTATGTCGAGATGTGGCGCAACCCGACCGCCCCGGGCGGGATCGTCAAGCCCATCGACCTGCCGCGCACCGGCAAGAGCGATCTTGGCTCCGTCATGTTCGACAATATGGTGGGGCAGTTCGAGCAGACGATGCGAGTGTTCAGCGGCCTGCCCGCCATCGCCAAGACCTTCGGCGAGATCGTGCAGAAGGGGCTCGATCCCAAAGCGCGCGAGAACATGGCGGCCATGATCGCGCCTTCGACGCCGCTCAACCGGGCGATCTCCTCCGAGCGCAGTTTCGCCGGGGTGACGGTCTCGCTGCCCCGTGCGAAGGCGCTGGCCAAGGCGGCGGGCGGCAAGCTCAACGATGTCGTGATGGCGATCTCCAGCGGCGTGCTGCGGCGCTATCTGATCGAGCAACACGCCTTGCCGGCGCGCTCGCTCACCGCCGCCGTGCCGATCTCGCTGCGCGAGGCCGGCGACGCGGCCGCCAACAACCAGGTGTTCGGCATGGTCTGCGCGCTCGCCACCGACATCGACGATCCCAAGGACCGGTTGCTGACGATCATCAAGGAATCATCGAAGGCGAAGGAGATGAGCAGTCCGCTGCGTCCGTTGATCCCGCATCTCAGCAACATCGCGCTGCTCGGCGCGCCGATGGCGGTGCAGATGCTGGCGCTGCTGCACAGCCGCTCCAACCTGTCGGACGTGATTCCGCCCAGCGCCAACGTGACGATCTCCAACGTGCCGGGACCGCGCCAGACGCTCTATGCGGCCGGCGCGGAACTCCTCAACATCTTCCCCGTCTCCATCGCCGCGCACGGCCTGGCGCTCAACATCACCGTGCAGAGCTATCGCGACCAGCTCGATTTCGGGTTGATCGCGGGCGCCAACGTGCTGCCGGACGTCAACAAGCTTGCGCGTTTGTTTCCGGAAGAATTCGTGACGTTGGAGGCGGCGTTCGGGATCGGCGCCGCGCAGGCGGACGCGCCGGTTGCCGCCGCGCAGGCGGTCAAGAAGCCTGCAAAGGGAATGGCGAGGGCGAAGGCGCCGGCGTGACCAAGAAATAATGTGTCGCTTCGCCAGCGTCAGAGGGCGCAAAACGCTATGCGATCAGCGACTCGCTCATAGGTCGTAAAAATATGAGGATCGCTTGCGTTTTGCGAGACGACGAAGCCGAGTTTTTCCGGCTCGTGGCGCTAAACATTCTGCGCGACCTCCAACAGGGCGTCGCGCAGGACGACGTCAAAACCGACCCGGGCGCGAATGACGGCGGTGATGGTCAACATGGCGGGTGTCTTTCCCTCGGGCTTGCGCTTCACAACGCTCTGCAATTTGCGAACCGATATTCCCGCCCTCAAGGCTAGAGCGGTGGAGGCCAAAAGAATTGCCGCTTCATCTACCTATGCGTGAATTGGCGATGACTAAAGCGCTGAGGTTTGCGAAGCTGCGCGCGAACAAAGACGATTGTCCCTGCCGTGCGCCTCATGCGCCAGTTGCGCGTGGGTCGAGCCCTGCGTGGTCGTGAGCGGGTAGGGCCGCAACGAGCGTTTCGGGGTCGCGAAAAGCGTCAGGCTCCTTCAGCAGGGCGCGCGCCAGCGACAGCGCGCGCGCCTTGGGCGCCGTCTGCGCGTCGCCCAGGCTGAGGAAATCCTGCACCTGTGCGAAGCCGACGATACGGCGCACGAGTTCGACGCCCAGAAAACCGACGGCGTCGCGCAACACGTCGTCCACATAGGCCTCCAGCAGCCGCGCGCGGTGGGGATCGTTCGCAGCAAAATGGCTTGTTGGCAGGCCGTCGCCCTCCGCTTTGAGCGCCAGTTCGAGGAAGCGATGGCGAAAGCCGCGCCAGAACGCAACGACGTCGCCCTCCAGCCGCGCCCGGAAAGCGGCGGCGTCGCCGGGGCCAAAAGGCGCGGCGAACCAGGCGATCACCAGATGCGCGAGGAAATTGCCGACGTCGAAGCCGGTCGGGCCGACGCCTGCAAATTCGCCGTCGATGACGCGGGTGTCGTCGGGCGTCGCCATCACCGAGCCGGAATGGAGGTCGCCGTGCAGCAGCGACTGCGCCTTGGTCAGATAGGCGAGCCGCAACGCCGCGACGGCGCGCTTGATCTCGTCGTCCTCGCGCAGCCGCGCCGCCCAAGGCTCAAGCGCTGGCAGGATGCGGTTGCGCGCACTCACCTTATAAGGGTCGATGAAGACAAGATCGATGGTGATGCGTTGCAGCGCGACGTTGCGTGGGAAGATCGTGAGATCGCCAGCGCGCGCCTCGAAGGGCGCGGCGAGGTCGCTGGTGTTAACGGAGGTCTGCGCCACATATTCGGCGATGTCGGCGGCGACGCGAGGAAAATGCCGCCCCGCCACGAAGGCGCCGCGCAGGATCACATGCGGCGCGAGCTTCTCCATCGCCAATGTGCGCAGCACGGGATCGAACTCATAGAGCGCCGGCGCCAGCTTGCCGACGTATGGCGCGACGCGGCGGATATAGGCGGCCTCGAACGCCGCGCGCTCAACGTCGAGCGGCCAGTCGTCCTTCGCCACGCGCACATAGGGCAGCGATTGTTTGACGCACAGGCTGCCGGCGGGGCCGTCGATGAGGAACACGGAATTAAGATTGCCGTCGGCGACGTCGCGGACGCGCCAGTCGCCGGGCTCGCCGCCGAGCCGGTCCGCGAGCGATACGCGGCTGGCGAGCCATTGCCGCAACGTGGCCTCGTCCAGCACGTGGTAATCCGACACGGTCTCCCCCCGCTGAACCCGCCGGTCAGCCTCTTCCTTGATGGGGTCTCGTTTATCAGGAGTCTGCCGTCGAGCGAAGCCGCCTTGCGCCATCGAGGCCGCGCAGCGTCTCGACGAAGGCCAGCGCCGCCGACGATCCCGGTCCCCGCCACGCGGCGAGGGTGACGATCTTCGTGTCGCAATCCGCAATCTCGCGCGCCACGACGCCCTCGGGCCGCAGCGCCCTGAGCGCGGCCGGCAGCAGCGCGACCCCGAGTCCCGCTCGCACCAGCCCCAATATTCCCACCAGATCAGGCGCCTCGAACGCGACCCCCAACGCCAGCCCGCGCAGCGCCAACGCCTCGTCGATCAGCGCGCGATAGAAATCCCATTGCGCGCGGCGCCCGACGATGGCTCGCGCGCGGGCGACGTCGGCGAGGTTCAGCGCGGCCTGTTTCGCCAGCGGATCGCTCTCGGCCACGAAAGCCAGCAGCGGGTCTTCCGCGAGGATTTGGGTGGAAAAATCCGGGTGATCGAGCGGCCCCAGCATCAGCCCGAGATCGACTTCGCCGCGCGACAACGCCAGCTTTTGCGCCAATGTCGGCAGATAGTGCAATTCCAGATCGACGTCGGGCCGCGCCTCGCGAAACCGCCGCGCCGCCTGCGGCGCCCAGTCCAGCGCGGCGAAGGTCATATAGGCGACGCGCAACCGTCCGCCCGTCCCGCGCGCCACGCTCGCCGCTCGCTCCACCGAGGCGTCGAGCGCCGCGACCAACTCTCGGTTGGAGGCGTAGAACGCATCGCCCGCCGCCGTCAGTTGCACCGAATGAGTGTCGCGCACCAGCAGCGCGAAGCCGAGCCGCTCCTCCAGCGCGCGCACGCGGCGCGACAAAGCTGATTGATCGAGCCGCAGCCGCTCGGCGGCGCGCCGGAAGTTCAATTCCTCCGCCACCGCGAGAAACGCGGCGATCTGCGGAAAATCCGGCCTTGCGCGCATGATGCCTCCGGCAATGCGCATCTTGCATCACCAAGCGCCCATTTCGCAATTCCTTCGCTCGGCCTGAGGGCGCAGGGTCGGCGCGGGTTTTTGCAAAGAGGCGGACATGAGCGATCTCGACACTATTCTTCAGCAGGCGTTCGACGCCAGCACGAAAATCTATCAGGAGCGCGGCTTCCAGCGCCGCATCGGCTTTGGCCGCAAGCCGGCGATCATCAGCGTCGATCTCGCC
>Ga0209698_10004963_pt1 | contig 14455 bp, 7 predicted proteins | sample LitLauG_LLR_2012_FD_187203 | JGI IMG/M metagenome (GOLD analysis project Ga0209698, IMG submission 187203) | Freshwater sediment microbial communities from Pennsylvania, USA - Little Laurel Run_MetaG_LLR_2012 (SPAdes) (version 2) | ecosystem: Environmental > Aquatic > Freshwater > Creek >...
AGTGAGAATGGCAGGGGTGTGTCTTCTTCAGACCATTGTCAGTGGATCTTGGGTGCAGCAGTCCCAATATCTTGAGTCGTATGGGGTGGTGAAATTCCAGGAATCGTCATGTTTTTTGTCACAGAAAACATGCCGATTCCGTAATCAGTTTATAACATATACCTGGTCCCGGTATTTTAGAGTCATTATCATGAGTGCATCCGCCAAGAATTACTATCATAGTTCTGTAGGCATGATGACGTACGATATGGATTTACACGATCCCACCCAGAAACCAGAATCTTGTTGTACGTAGGACAGACCGCATTGAGTTCTAAACGTATCTATTGTCACCCTTCATCTTCATTTTCTATTGCCGCAGCTCCCCTGAGCCCGTAAGGGGTGCTGACACGTTTCTCCAGCACAGCAGCAGGCCATCTGCACTCCCAGCATTGACCATGGTGTCGCCCCGTCTCCGCCGACATTGTAGTTGGCTCCGAAGAAATCTTCCCAACGTGACAAGATTGGAGAATGTTCAGATTCGCAACGACAGAGCCGCAACTGTCTTTGGTCGCTCTCTGGTGGCCAACACCCATCTTTGCCAACTAGAAGTCGTTATCAGCGGCAAGACTTCCAAAGAAGGCATCGATGGTCTTGTTGCAGGGCTGTCCAAAAGCAACCTGTTTGATCTTCGGTTCGTTCACGAAGTTAACAACTACAGTGGGGCGGTTCCCCATTCTTTTTTGACATCGTTTTCCAAAGTCTCCACCGTCCGGCGTCTTTATTGGATTGTCAACAACCCTGACAACCATGAATTGCGAGTTGATTGCATGTCTGCCAACATGCTTTGTCAATCGTTTGTTAACTTGCGCTACCTTGAAATAAATGGCAACATTTCAGCCTCAATCCTTAGCGCACTTGGACTTGCACTCGCACACAACACATCAATCCTTGCATTGAAGCTGCAAGACATGACCCTGAACGGGAGATACATGGAGTTCCTTTGGCCGCACTCCCTTTGCATGAACCATACTATTACTACGCTGTCTTTTGTCAACTGCCAGTTCAATGACAGTTCTGTGCGTATGTTCTGTTTTCACTGGTCCCCTGCTTCTTCCATTACGAAAATGGACCTTTCAGGCAATTTGATCCGACCGAGTGGCGCAGTATACTTGTTGAACCATATCAAGGAACACCGCCCGGTGATGCAGATGTTGTCGTTATGCGGGAACCAACATCTTGATTATGAAGGTCTTCACGTTATCTGCGCCAACCTGAAGGATAACCACATCAATTATGTGAGGCTTGGTGACTGTATCCGCAGCCTCCAGAACGAAATGCATGCGGTGCAAGGTTTTGAGGATATGTTTCCTGATGATCATCGTGGACAACGTAGCGACGCTCCTCTGAATCCTACCCCCATCGTCCTTCGGGACAACAATGCAGAACACGTTATTTTTCCCACACTTCGCCGTTCCGTAAGGCGTTATGACGCTAACACCGGTGCCTGGGTGGAGGAACATTGGGTATACCACCCAACGGAAGGTATGGCAATGAGGGCCCGTAGACAGCAAGAGCGACTTATTCAGCGGCAGCATGACAATAGGCAACTTGCAGCTGCTTCCGCAATCAACGCAGTCTCCCTCAATCCCTTGATACATGATTTGGATGTAACGGACAACCAATTCGGATGGGACACGGAAAGGACCATTGAATATCACGTTCTTCGAAACAAATATTTGCGCCCTCAGAACTACGTCAGTATTCCCCCGCAGGTCTGGTGTATTGTTTTTGACCAGTTATCCTGGTCGACGCTTGCTCCGAGTCTTTTATTCTTGTTCCTTACTGAGAACCCTGCTTTCATCCATTGATGTGGGAGGATAGACGCACCTCTGAAGCCATCATGCATCTGTACATTTACATGTAGTGCTATAGTTTCGATAAAAGTTTTACAATTCTTTTAGATACAAGGTAGTCTTATTGTTCGTCATACAATGGCGTTCATTCAAATACCTCTGACGATTTACATAATTCAATTAAGAAGCAACGCCGCAAACTACAAGAACTGTGTTGTGCCAACAATTTACGCTTTTGAAAACTCCATGTCAGTGGATGAATTATTCGATCTCTGTACTCACTAGTCTATGGCCTATGATCTCTTACGGATCAGAACTGGTATAGACTACTGCTATTATCAATAGATATGTTAGAGCGGTTACATGCACTCCAGGCACCAGACACCCAGTGTCATCATACATTGTTTTTTTGTCACGAGCCAAAACATGAGGAATGCGTCACGAGCCACTTGTGTTCCGCCGAACATTGCATATGATGATATCGTATCGTACAGGGCCTATCCACCTGTCCACACACCCGTCCATACAGACATGCTTACATGACGACGTTTCCAACTGTGGACACTCATCGATTTGTCGCGGATTCGTGATGAGGCGGAGATGGATATTGTTTCCAATCAATCCATTTCATGCTCCTTCCACCACCACGATGAGGGACCGTCGCGAAAGCCTGTCGTTGCCAAGCGATGATGATCTGCAGAGTACATTTTATCTCAACTTTGATCATCCTGATGCGATCGACGATTCCAAGCTTAGTACCGCTTTCACCAACCTTCGACGAATGAAATCGGTTGAACAAGTCGAGTTGTCAAATCTGCGGCAAGAAATGCCGCACCTACCACAGTTGCAACTGGCACTTGCCATCAATTTTTGCCCTCGAGTGACAAAGATTTCGTTCGTTAATTGCGTTGTCAATAATCTTGAATCATTGTACTTGGCAGTAGCAGAAAAAGGTGAGCTTGCAAGTCTCCAATTCAGGTCATGCCAGTTCTCTGGTGATGCAGCCTCTACTCTTCAAGCTGCGCTGCTGTCCAACACCATTGGTGCACTCGTGTTTGACAGATGCAAGTTTGAAGAAGGCTCATGCGAGATCATAGCATCTGGTGTGCGGCAAAACAATACCTTGAAAAGATTGTATTTCATTGATTTGAAATATTCAGCTAGCATGCACCTTAACGACAGCTTGCGAGAGACGTTTTCTTGTACGAACCTGGTAGAACTTGGTCTGATGTTGGGTCGAACTCGGAGTAAAACCGATGGGAGCATCTTTCGCTGCATGGAGCCATTGCAAAGGCTTACAAAGCTGTCTCTGAATTGCTCAAGGATAGATTTGCAATCAATGAAAGGTCTTATGCAGTTGAGCTCTGCCGTCAATTCTTTGACAACGTTGGTTTTTAGCGCCTCCATCGATCAAAATGCTATGGAATTTATGGTCATGACACTTTCTACCAACAATATTATCGACAATCTCAACCTTGAACATGTCAGACTTGCTAATGGAAGGAACTTCAATGTGAGCTGTGGAAGTCTACATGTACAAAAACTTAATTTATCAGACCTTTGCTTTGATGGGCCATCGTTTGTGCAAACGATGGAGCAGATGGCGGACAACCAGTTCATTCAAAGCCTTCATTGTCCAAACTTAGAAGAGGAAGAGGTTGAGAAAATTTGTGATGTTTTCCTTCGTCCAAACCGCGGTCCAAGTGAGCTGGTCCTAAAAGATTTTCATGAATTTAATTTCATGATAATTGATGAACTACGAAGAAACATGAGTGTGCAATCACTTACCGTTCGACTTCTGGAACCAGAGGAACTCACTTCATTTGCGCGGGGCTTGACCCACATGAGTCTTCGCAAGCTAACGTTTGGTTGTCGGAATGGGAGTTACTTGGAGTATACAAAAGACTTCTTTGAGGCACTCCAGCAAAGCATGGAGCACAACCGTACTCTTTCTTACCTGACTCTGTATTCCCTACATGCGGACAACGAGTATGCAAAACAATACCTTCCGCTCATCCGTTACAATCTAACACTTAATCGCGTTGGTCGTCATTCTCTCATCGATGCACACGTCCCGGTAGGAATCTGGCCGCACATCTTGGCACACACATCGAACGAAGCGGATGGAATTTACTTTGTTCTCACCGGAAAACCCGAGCTTGTAACGCCAAGTCGCAAACGGAAGGACCGAGATTAACGACAGAAATGCCATGATGTAAACACGAAGCCCGTTCATTATTTTCTCAATTGACAACAAGCACCCGCATTTTTATTGTACAACACTGAAAACACAAGGCGCCATCATAATATGAGTGTTTGCATTGAAAAGTACTCCGAGTACCCGTATTTAAAATGCATTCTTTATTCAAATTCGAATTACCTGCTGTTGTTTCCGGTATCTGACACGGAGTACGTACGTTGCGTGTCTTATTTCAATACTGACTCAGCGTGGTCTGGCCTTTGGTCACCCTCGCAAACCAGGACAGGTGCACAGACGTCCGAATCCCAACGTGTCAACGTTTTGAGAAGGCGACTTTCAGAGATCTTTGCAGCAATCTTTATTTGTACGCACGTCTCCAAAACGAAACAACCGGACCTGACGACCTCATCTCAACTTCAGAACCTGAATCTTGCAACCCTACACCAGTCCATCCAGTCGACTAACTTGCTCAGACATCAACTCAACAACACCACAGGAGACCAATAATTGGCGCCGAAACCCCTCTTTCACAACCAACAATGTCGGTTCGCACAGAAGAATCTGTCCCAGCACCCGGAAATGATCTTGCGGGGGTTGAGTCACTCTTTGAACAAGCACGTCGTTCCTTGATACTGGTACCACTCAAAGAAATCCTCCCACTGGTAGCATCGCCACTGAAAAAATGGGACAAGCTGCAGGAGCTTCTTGCCGACAATGAATCTCGCTTTGCCATTGAGATACTGGGCAAATCTCAAGATAATGCTCGTATTTATGAGTTAACGCGTATGTATGGTGAATGCTTTTGCAGGGAGGGCGATTCTGCCAAAATGAAGTTGTGGTCCGAGACAGTGCCGGTTCCCAAACGCGACAGAAAAGCCCTGCTCGACCAACTACACAGTTTTCACTCCAAGGGAGAAGATGAGACCTTCTCCGCCATGATCACTGTCAATAAGAGTCCAAAGGCTGCTGCTGCAGCTAAGAAAGTGAAGGCTGCAATTACGTTCACTTTTGGCAAGGATGGCCGGCTGGACATTCGATTGCTGGCAGTTCTTTCAGGTTACCGTCGACATGGTTTCATGTCATTTCTTCTCGAGTTTGTCTTCCTTGCACAAACGGCACGGATGAGAAAGGAAACATCGTTTGAACGAAGCAACACGGGCGTGAAGGGACCACCCAAAACGATGGCAACAATCCATGCCATCCTATCCGAGAAAGACCCCAGTCTCATTTTCTTTCACGCGATGGGCTTTGAGGTCGAGACGAAGGACCTAACACCAGTTGCCGTAGATTCCAACGCCGAAACGGAAGTTCCCATCGGACCGAAGGATCTGGAACTGTCCTTCCCACCACATCCCAAAGAAAGCTTCAAATTCCATAGGGCAGTTCTCATCAGTAAGTTCATGCAGTCGTCGGCAATTGTGTTGCCATCATAAGTCTCACCCTTTTTTACAATCTATTGTCTTGCTTTGTAGGGATGCTTTGGACCAGTGCCCCTTCAAATGTTCCTAAGCTGCTAAAAGCTGCTGAACAAAGTGATGTTGTTCATTGTGGCTGTGGAAAAGCGTTTAACAAGGAACACATGCTTGATTGTTTCATCATTTGCTACAGTTGCTTGAAACTCACCCATCGCCAATGTTGCCATACTTTGATGGGTTTCCATGCCATTGAGGAATACGCGACAAGGACAATTTCAGTTGTTGACCTCAATCACCTGAAGGAAGCATATGCTCCCCTTTTTCGTGACGCAACGGAAATGGCGCATCCACAAGTAACCATGTGCACCCGTTGTGCGAACGCCAATTATTCTTGCCCCGGGAAATTATGTGCCCTTCAACAGTGGGCCAATAGCAGCATTGGCCCATTCTTGGACCAGATGCAAGCAACAGTTCCAACCAAAGATTCTCTCGGCATTCACCACTTCTACTGCCATAGTCGGTTGACGAGCATCTCAACTCACCACAGGTGCCATGCATGCAACCATCCTGTTCACGTAGAATGTTCCGTTAGCATTCCCAAGACCTACGGAAGGATCTCATCAGGTGAAAACGGCGACACGACCGGAGTCATATATTGCGCTAATTGCTTTGGCCGGACCATCCAAAATTCAACAGAATCTGGGGCATTGTACAATCGTTGGCTTCCGAGTAGAGACATGTGGCAAAATGGCGCTACAATGTTTGAGTTTCCGTTTCCCATCAAGAGGCAACATCTGGTTGAAGAATTACACAAGGCACAAGAAATCGCGTCTTCTCCGTTCCCCCCTGGTTGTCCATTAGTGGCATCATCAATCCCGTTGTTCCCTTGCGGATCAGCGGAAAGCATCGACTTGAACACAGAGGAACTCCTGATTGAGTCAATCAAGTGGAACAATCACGCTCTAAAGCAATTTTGCCGTTATCCTGACCAACAACACATAGCACGGCTTGCAAGGGAGGACATGGATTTTTTAGAAGGGAAGGAGGTAGGATTGTCGCCCAACTTGGTTGACTTTGTCATTGAACTTTTTCCCCATGCACATGGCACCGGAGCTGTCAACTCTGTAAGATGCCTCCCACTGAGCTTCACGATGTCCGTTTTTGAAGCGTTTAGAGTAGATGGTCCTGAAGGAAAATTCCGGCAATGGTGCAAGGACAACAAATCGTGGTTGATCGACGAGCTTTTGACACCCCAAGTGGTGCTCCTCCCATTTGTGCACTATCGGGTTAACGATTTCGCCCTGGCAGTTGTTGTGAACCAAAACCGTTCAACGCAACAACCGATGTTGACCATTGTCGAGTACACTGAAAAAAGTCCGTATTCGGAAACAAGAGTTAACAGAGAGGCGATCCCGATGATTTCACATTTGTTGAATGTTCTTTGGGAGCTCAAAGAGAAGGTCCCAGGAAAGGGAGCCGCTACTGACCGCGATGATGGGTGTCCTGTCTCATGGCCACCTGAACAATTTGCACGCCCTATCGGTGATCAACGCCTCCAGGCAGGTTTGTTATTATGCTGCGACTTGGCCAAGTACCTCCAAGGCAACACGCGAAAACGTGGTATTGTGGCTGAAAATGGCCGCGACTACCCTGGCGATCTCCAGCTGGTTTCTGATTTTGTCAAGTCGGTGATAAAGCATCTTTGTTCGCATCTCCAATCATCGTTTGCGGACCTTTACGTGTTCAAGATTGGCAAATGGTTGGGTGAGACCAACCATATTACAATCAAGGACGGTGTGGTTGAAAGTTCGGTGGAGCTGCTTCGTACCAAGCACAACAAGAAGCATGATGGAGATCTCCCCTCCGAGTACATCATGGTGTATCAACATTTGGCCGTGGAAGTCGCCAAGAAGTGTCGAGATAGTGCACTCTTCAGCGAACCGCAGGTGACGAGCCTTTTACCAGGAATCCCCCAACGTCAATGTGCAAAATGCAACCGCATTTTTCCGCAGGCGCGTGAGAAGTACATTCCGACACCCTCACATCTCGAGTCATGGGCAAAGGGCCTTGTTGCATCCGCTGACGATGTCTTGACAAGTGGGAGGGAGAAACTTGATGAGAAAATAGGATTCCACATAAATTTGTCTTCCTGTTGCGTGGACGAGATGAGAACGTTATTATGCCCATCTCTGACTTGGGAACGTCAATTGGTACTGCAGGTGGTGCAGTTGTTTTTACATGATCATAATGTACCTGACAACACTGTTGTCTTGCTCGTTGACACGGGAAATCCAGAGGATCTCGGGAACATTGCAGCTCGTTCTGAAAACACAAGGCTGATTTGCGTGTACTTCGATGCCCAAGTTGTTGACGACGAGGAATCAATCTCAGGCAACTACACCCCTTCAGGACACTTCTCTGTGTTTGACGTGCGCCGTGATGAAAAACTGGTTGTTGTATATGATGGTTTTGACCGTTTGTTGCACAAGGAACGAAATCCTGTTTTTGAAGGGGTTAAAACCCAGGTATGCGATGACAATGGGCTACGCAATGGCTCGTTTGATGTTCTTTGTAGGCTTGGTCTTATTGAAGTAAAGGGAAAAACGTCTCCTACGAATTATGTTATTTTGAAGCAAAAGGTCACGCCAGGCATGAACAAGGCCTCAACCAAGTGGCAGGTAATTTCAGCTGTCAAGCTGGACGGAAAGGTTTTGAAACAGTGTGATTCCTACAGCTGCGGGCCGATTACTGTGTTACATGTACTGAGTTTGCTCCGGCCGGAACTAACTGAAAGGCTTTTTGGGGAAGACCCAACGAATAAGGAAGAGGCATCCCCAAAGATGATGCTTTCCAGCCTCGACGTTGTAAAGTTTTTGAAGAAGTGGATTAGGACATGTGTCACCCATCATGCCATGGCAGACGCAATGCCAACATTCCCTGATGCTACATCCAGGGATGAAGATGACAATCTGAAGCAACCCGCAAGGGCCGCAAGGGAAGCTTCGTCACACGCACGAGAAGGAAACAATAGCACTCACGAGAAGAATCGCTCTGAACATAGTGTACCCAAGCCTCTCCCATCGCCACCGTCTACTATTACGGATGGATCCACCCAGGAAAACGAGACCAATGGCAGAGATCATCACGACAACTCACTGGCATGCACCTCTCCCAGTGAAAACACCAACCCTCCGCCACCTGGTACAACGTCTCCCTCCTCGGGCGCGAAATCTCTTATATATTTTTCTCGTTCCCTGGCGAATACAAATCTTGAGAAGACTGCTGTTGTTCCCACTGATGGAGCAAGGATGCCTAATGGGCAGGCTGCTCGTTCAACCCCAGTTGCAAACCCGGCGGCTACAAATCTTGAGGAGATTGCCGCTGTTCTCACTGACGGAGCAAGTATGCCGGACGAACATGCTGCTCCAGCTCCAGCTGTTGATGGAACATCATCCGATGGAGGCGGATTGCCACGCGTCGAGATTGGCCACTGGATGTCAGAGAGTGCAACAGACGGGCCGCGTTTTGCGGAACTGATACGAAACGTCAATGAGTGCGTGAAAATTATAATTCGTTCCTTTTCACGCGCCCGCGAAACCTTGTTGTGTGCTCACTCTTTGATTTTGCTTCTGCATGTTCAGACTAGTGGCGAGAATCGGCGAAAGTCCTCAAATCTTTTCCGATGCGACAGAATCAAATTTCAACCTCCCCGATTCGTTGTCAATGATGGCCGCCTCAAGCTGCCAAATAAAATATGTAAACGAGCTTGTACTCCAAGCTTTATCATCTCCTTCTGTTGCTTTTTCGGACACGAACCTTGGAACTGCGATCCGAGAATATTTTTTCCCGGCTCGATCAGCTGGCGGAACGCGGATTGATGATATCTCAGGGCCAAACGCCGGCAAAGTGTTGGAACGAATGTGCTCTCCATCTCCACAGGTTGCTGGTGACAGCAATAATTCGCATTCCGACGCTCCACAGGATCTTCCGCCTATCAACAAGGACCGTGTGTGGAAGAAAGTGTCATTCAAGACAACACCTAATGTGTTGTCATTGTTTGACCACCAGTCTCTTGTGTTCAGTTGCCCCAACAACAGAGTGGTTTGCTCACCAGTCCCTGGAGCCGCTCCCAAAGTTAACAGGAACGTTGACTGCTGTCGCGTGTTTCCGGTAGAATATCTGTCACAGTCTATACCAAGCGAAGGTGCGAAGCTGGCAACCCGTTGTACCATTGCGTCTTTACGGACAAACCCCATGGCGAAGCTGGCGACCGGTTGTACCATTGCGTCTTTGCCGACGAAGCTCAGTAGCATTCGTTCCAAGCCAACAGTGCTGGAACCGGCCCATCCGGGAAAGCCGGCCTCTCCAGGAATCTCAAGCATGCTGCCAAATCCCAATAATGAACATCCGGGATGGGGTGATGCCTACCCTCACACCATACAGGAGCAGGAACAAACCGAAAAGTATTTTTATACAGGGGACATCCAAGGTCCTGGCATCCTTGGCACACTCGCAGGCTCAACAGAGGCTGGCCACTTTGAGCAGTGTATCGCCCAAACGCCCTACCACGCTTGGGCATATGTTGTTACTGGTGCGCCCACCGATGGAACCGTGGATGCACAACAAAAGTGTGCGTCAGTGCTACCACAATTGACGCACCTGCAGAGGTATTCTGAATCGAGCGAACCGTCACCCTTGTTCGCCAAGAATATCTCGCTTGTGTTGGTTCGGCGTCTTGTTGGTCTGTTGGACAAGGCAGGTTCCACGTGATTTGAAAACCACAGATTCTAAATTTTTTGGCTTACAATTTGTTTTCGACTCAAATTTTTGTTTGAAACAGAGTGGAAGGCGTGCCGACGTCGTAGGACAGCGGGCAGCCGCGAAGTGGCCAACTGATGAATGTGCACAGGTGCTGCATTTACTTGCCGAAGTGTTCGACATAGTTGAAATGGACTTTGGTAACCTGTCCACGTTACAGGACTGGCATAACTTGTATGTCCACCTGTGCCAGCGTTCTTTCCCTGTCCGGACAAAGGCACCGCCTGTCGTGGTGTTTTCTGAGCTTGTGCACCGAACAATTGTTCTGTTCCAGGCTCTGTGCCCCATTCGTCTCGCATTCCTCGATGGACAGGCCCGAATCATCTCCGTTTCTTTTTTCTTGCGGCAATTGATCCCGTCGGTGCCCTACCCTGGTCGTTGCCTCCTGCCTATGTCACAACTCTTGTACAATGGCAACTTCGAACTTCGATGGTCGACGACAGCAACTGCCACGGATGCCAGTTGCGTCTTGTACTTGTCCAACAATACTGATACGGCGGCAATCGTTTCCTCATCCATTATTTTGGACCTAAACACAATAAGCCGGCAACTCCGGGCATCCTCTGATCATGCGGCAAGGACAAGCCTTTCGGACGCAATTGGGAACCTTGTGATGGGGCTGAGTGGCCGTGCTCTTCGCCAATCATCGGAGAAGGAAGATGATTCCGCCATGCTGCTGAAAGATCTTCGGTCGTACGTCTCGCAGATCAAGCTGACAGTCACAAGGCATATCCTTGAGTATTACGAATCGTCCGGGTTGTCGTCGTTGTTGTTGAATGACCACAAGAAATTTTTGGATAAGGCTGTGTCGGATTCCAAGGCGAATACTTCGGCCAAGTCGAAGCTATTTCCTATGTTATACCCCCTCCAAAATAGGCCGTCGGAGACAAATATTTTGATCAACACCCTCGTGGCAATGACAGCCGATGAGAAGAGCAGGGACCTGCTGCAGGAGTGTGTTAACAAAAAGTGGACCGTCGTTTTGCAGGAGATGGAAGCCTCCCTCTACGATGCCAGAACGATTGTTACAGCAGCTCCTCCTGGCCAACCTCCGACTCTCCCGCCGTTTTACCGGGTAAGCTGAACGCTCGAATTTGCTTTTGTGAAGATCCAATCATCTTTCACACCAGACTCACTCTTGTTTGTGGAACATATGAAACCAGATCTTGATTCCCCGCGATCTGCTACCACCGTTACAAAAGCGGAAGTCGTGGCTACAGCCGGACGTATATTTATTCGCGTCATTTTACGGTTCCCTTTCTTTCTTGTGCGAGTCATGCTGGTATGAAATCAACCCCGCCGAGTTACGTCCATCGTTCGTTAACGATAAGTTCCTCATGATTGGAACGATGTTCATTGGACTAACTCAGCAAATGCTGCAACTTCACTGCAAATATGGCATGTTGTTGCCAGTACCAAAAGCCATGATGTCTCCAGAGGAAACCCCCCAAGAAGATCCCGAGGGAGCAGATGGTCCCAAGGGAGCAGAAGGTCCCGAGGGAGCAGAAGGGAGACTTTGTCATCTTTACGAGCTTCTGGTTCCGGAACCGGTACAACCACCGTTGCAGCCACTTTCGGAAGTTGAGATCTACGCCAGGATTGGCGGGTTTTCCGCGCCAACCATACCAATCGCGGCTGACAGTCCCCACGGATGGACGAATTATCCCATCATGATATGGGTTATCATGTTTCTCGCCGAAAAAAAAGTTATTACCATCGTTCCAAGCCCTGTTCTGGCAAAGGCATGTGACGCAGTTTCCGTGGAGATGTCAAATAACGCACTGCATGTTGAAACTTTTGCTCCCAAGTTCAGGTTTGGCGAAGCTGAGCGGTCACTACATGATTCTGTGGAGTTCCTGCTGTTGGAACTTCACAAAGAGGAGCACAAAGGGCTAAGGAAGACTGTCAACGATGCCCTTTCCAGAGTGAGTAAACTGAATGTTTATTCCGACCTCTACGACTGCTATCGGCTGGGCAGTAGAGAGCCGCTGGGGAACAAATTACGCACGGGTATGTGGGGAGAACCTCAGGAGGGAGATTATCAGGGCCCTCACAGATCAACCCAACAACCTGCTATTGATACAGTCGCTCATCCCTTTGCCTCCAATGGCATTGCTGACGTCAGAACCTCGGGAACCCCCTATCCGACCACCGACACAATCGTTACGCAGTCACCAACACGAGCAACCCTTGATCACGACGACCTTGGCGCTATCGACAATCGCGAGGGACTGCAAAATATTGATACTGCTTTTGTGGAATCAGTACTGAATGGCAGCGACGATGAAGACGATGACCCTGTTGAGAGTCCAATGGTGGAGCAAGAAGAGACTAGGGATAAAACTAAAAAAAGAATTCATCGGCATGTTGAGGATGATGACCACTCCGAACAGTTGGCCAAATCAATGCCACAGGAGCATCACCACTTCCTTCGCAAAAAACAGAGACCTGATGTGGCCCAACGGCAATCGACAGGATCTTCACGGAAGCCTGCACGCCGCATGCGCAACAACACAGCCAGGCATGGTGCGAAGAAGCGACAGCTAGATGAATCAGCCCATCGTATTTGCCAGAAAGGGAAATACGGAGGCAAAGTCCCACGGTGTGACTTGCGGGTGAACGAGACATCTGGAGAGGCAAGGGAAGATGACACGCAAACGGAGGATATTGGTGTGGGATCAGCAGCAGAGGAGCTGATGGGCGGCACTCTTCAACAGGCCTCAGCAGAAGATGGGTCGGAGATGTCCGTGGCCATGATGGACGAAACGGATGAGGTTTACGTTCCTTCTGTCCATTTAACTTTACCACCAGAAGGATGCACAGTCGTTGAGCCTTTTTGGACGGCCGACGACCCCCCTTACAACTCAACCTGGGCGTCAGTTGGTTTATATATAGGACAACTTGAGGGCGCTGTCCGTTACCGCATCAGCAAGTTGATATTTTTGTTGATAGCGGAATCGTTTATCGAGACAAGGAATATGCAGCACCAAGACGCCATGGGCTCTATCCTTACAGAGCCTCTGGGTTGCATCCCTAGTTTGCCACAATTTCAAGGCGTCATAGGACAACTGGGGACAGTTATCGTGGACACTGTCCACAGTCTGTGCAACACATGCGATTCCCTGTCACCAAGCCAAAGGGCCACGGCAATCCAGCGCCCTACCTTCCCCCCTTCTCCAGATGATACGTTTGTGAGTTATCTGGTCCGTGTAGTCGAAAATGACTATATTAGGAAGGAAACATCTTCGAACCCTCCCCAAACGGTAGCCCCGCCTGGTGAACAAGTTTTGCGCGATCATCTACAGGTATGGGAGGGCCTCCCACCACTGCTCCAGGTTGACTACCCAGTAGGCTTGCCGGCAACTTTGCACAAGGTCAAGCTCAAGGTCATGTTTGACTTGCTTTGTTTACGGTACTTTACGGCTAGACGGATGGCACTCAACACGGATTTTTTTCTTCTTATGTTTGGGAACGCAGCCGTTTTCCCACGAGAGAGTTTCCGTTTTGAGTATTGGTTAAGGAAGTTCAACATTGTGATGTACCACCTAGAAGCAATCGGCCCAGAGGCCCTTATGCCTCTGGATGCTATTCAGCTGTCCACCGGGGTTTTTGAATATTTGGAGCAACAGATACGATTAATGGCTGGGAATCTCTTGCTATTCCCCAGCTGCACCCCCACTCAGAATCCTCCTCATCCACAGAGAAGAAATGCACGTACCCCATCTCAAAGCATTGAAATGGAGCCAGAGGATTTAAAAGTGATCCGTTCTTTGTTCTTTCGCCCAGACGGTACCCTCCGAATTGACAACGCCGACGCCTTCGACTTGGATCAGAACTATTCAGACGAAATCGCCGTTAAGGATCTTGTTCAACCCTTACCCCATCTCGCTTTGCTCATGCATGATGACGAAGAACCATCATCTGTGCGCGGACAGTTGGTGTCAAAGCTCCATTCTCTTGGCGTGCTTGATCTGACACGTGAAAATGCAACGGATATTCTTTTTCTGATTGGAAGCACTGCCACTTCTTTTCACATGGTAGACACCATCAATCCGATTACTAGGGATGGCCACAGCCCCTCAGTGTTGTTAATTCGCTTCCTCCTACCCACGTAAGTTTTGTTGTTCACGTCAGTGCCGTCATTTTGTTACGATGTCATTTAATGCATTCCCCCCCCCCCTTTGTAG
>Ga0209698_10004964_pt1 | contig 14455 bp, 16 predicted proteins | sample LitLauG_LLR_2012_FD_187203 | JGI IMG/M metagenome (GOLD analysis project Ga0209698, IMG submission 187203) | Freshwater sediment microbial communities from Pennsylvania, USA - Little Laurel Run_MetaG_LLR_2012 (SPAdes) (version 2) | ecosystem: Environmental > Aquatic > Freshwater > Creek >...
GATCAAGCCGTAGATGCGTTCAAGCGCTGCGCGGGCTTCGTTGAATAAGGTGTTGAATTGGCCGACCGCGCGCGCTGAAGGCGTCATGGTGGCGAAAGCGGTCACGATGCCCATCAGATCGCCGATGGTCATGTCGTGATGGGTGATGCGCCATCCCGCGATCAACAAAATGCCGCCGAACGCGACGCCGCCAATGACTTCCAGAAGCGGCACCGTGATAGCGCGATTGCGCGCAAGCTTGAGCTGCAGTTTGCGCCGTTTGTCGAAGCTGGCCCGCGCGCGTTCGGTCTCGTGGGCTTCAAGCCCATAGGTCTTCACAAAACGCGCCGCGCCGAAGCTTTCAAATAGCACCGCTGAGAGCGCGCTAATTTGCTGTTGCGCGGCGTGGGTGCGCTGGCGCGCGCTCACCGCGATGATCTGCATGGGCCAGGCCGCTAGCCCAAACACGCCTAGGACGACCAGGGTCAGCACCCAATCGAGGTAGAACATCCACCCAATGGCGCCGATCAAGGTGAGCGTATCGCGCACCGCCGTTTGCCCGCCGCGCACCAAGGCCTCGCTGACCACATTGATGTCGTTGGTAAAGCGCGAGACGAGCTGGCCGGGCGCCTCGCGCGAGAAGCGTGCGAAATCAGCGCCAAGCAGCTTTGCAAACATCGCCCCCTGCAGATCGCGCAGCACTTTGAGCGCGATGTCCTGAGACACAATTGCTTGCGCCCACATCGACAACGCCCGCGCCGCTGCGAGCGCCAAAGCTACGCCAACCCAGAACAATATGCTGGTCCAATTGGCCGCGGCGATGGCGTCGGTGGCGAATTTGACGATGCCCGCGTAGGAGACGCCGGTGATCGCCACCAGCGCCAACACCGGAACAAGCAGCGCGATCTCGGTCTTGTAGCGAGCGACGTGCTCACGCCAGAGGCGGCCAAAGAGACTTTGGTTTGCCATCAATGGCCGTGATCGTCGGCCCTCGGATCAAGCAGCCGGTGAGCGTGGATGATAAAATAGCGAATGCGGGCGTTGTCGACGGTGCGCTGGGCAGCGCCCTTCCAAGCATCGTAGGCGGTTTTGTAGCTCGGGAAGGCGCCCACGAAATCGAGTTTGCCGAGGTCGGCAAACTCTGGCCGGTCGAGCGCTTTGAGTTCGCCGCCAATGACAAGATGCAGAAGCTGAGCCTGGTCGCTCATGGGCGTGTTTGCTCGCGCGGATCGGGAAGAAATGACGTGCGCTCGACTATCAGAGGGTGGATGGCCGCGCCAGCGGCCACAACGCCTGGCGCGCGCGGATCGGGTTGGTTCAACTGCAGAGCGCCGCCCCATGGGTCGGTTACGCGTCCCCCGGCCGCCTCGACGATGGCCGCGCCCGCGGCGATGTCCCACTCATTCTTGAAACCGAATAAGATGGTGGCGTCGCCAAGGCCTGCAGCGACCAGCGCCATCCGGTAGGCGATCGATTGGCGTTCCTCGATGACCAGCGTCTTTGGCCACGGGGTGGGCCAACGTCGGTCGGCAAAGCGGTTCTTGTAGCCAATCATGCGCGCGCCATCGAGGCGGTCGTGGGCGCTGGCGCGGATGGCGCGGCGGTTCAGCGTCGCGCCATGGCCGAGAGCGCCGAGGAAGAGTTCGTCGGTCATCGGATTATAGATGGCGCCGGCCCAAGCGCCGCCATCTTCCACAACGCCAATGCTGATGGTGTATTGCGGCACTTTCGCAATCATCGCCGCGGTGCCGTCTATGGGGTCGAGCATGAAGACGCGCCGGCGCTTGGCCCGTTCGTCGATGTCGGGCGTTTCCTCAGAGAGCCAGCCATAATCGGGACGCGCGTTGCGCAAGCGCTCGCTCAGCAGCTTGTCGACCGCAAAGTCGACATTGGTCACCGGACTGCCATCGCCTTTGGAAAAGAATTCCAGCGGGCGCGCGGTCAGCTCCCGCGTCAGCGCGCCGGCTTCGCGGATTGCGCTTTCCAAGAGTTCGAGATCAGGCGCCGCCGATTGCAAGGTCGTCCACGATGAGGCTGGGAATTTCGAGCGCGCCACGTTTGTCGAGATCGGCGCCGCAGCGCAGGCGCGCAAAGATATCGAGTAAATTGCCGGCGACCGTCACTTCGCTGACCGGGTGTTGAAGCTGGCCGTGCTCAAACCAATAGCCAGCCACCCCCACCGACCAATCGCCGTTATTCATGTTGAGGGCAGGCGAGAACATGTCGCAGACCAATAATCCCTTGCCCGCTTGGCCCATGAGCCCGGCGAGGTCGAGCGCGCCCGGCTTCACGAACAAATTCGACGCGCCGATGCCGGGGGGGCCGCCGTGGCCGGATGTGGCGTGGCCGTTGGGCTCAAGCTTCAGCTGGCGCGCGGCTGCGGAATTCAACAGCCAGCTTTGAATGACCCCGTCCTCGACGATAGTGGTTGGCTTCACCGCGCCGCCCTCGCCATCAAAAGGCCGGCTGGCGAGCCCGCGCTTCACAAACGGATCTTCGTGCAGGCGAAACCCTTCAGCGAACACGCGCTGGCCGAGTTTGTCTTTCAAGAACGAAGTGCCGCGCGCGATCGCTGCGCCATTAATGCCGGACAATAGCGGTCCTATGATGCGGCCCGCCAGGCGGTTCTCGAAAATCACCGCCGCCTTGGTGCTTTCAATCTTGCGCGCGCCCAAACGGGCCACAGCGCGCTCGCCGGCGATGCGGCCGATCTCTTCAGGCGATGGGAGATCGGCGAAGAAACGCTTGGTGCGATATTCGTAGTCGCGCTCCATGTCGTCGCCGCGCTCGGCCACCGGTTGTGTGCCCAAACTATAAGAGGTGCCTTGTTCGGCGCCTTCAAAGCCGTCGGAGGTGGCGTAGACAAAAAGCGAGGTGTCGAACGAAGCGCCCCCGCCGCCCGAATTGGAGACCCCTGGAACGGCGAGCGAGGCTTGCTCGCAGCTTTTGGCCAGGTCCAGCAATTGCGCGGGGCTAGGACGGGCGCTGTCGGATTGTTCCAGATCAGCGACCGAGGCGTTTGCCCGGTAGCGCGCCTCCAGGAGGCCGCAATAAAGGTCTTCCGGCGCTGCGCGCGCCATTGCCACAACCCGCTCGGCCAAGGCCTTGAGGCCCTTGGCCGACAAATCGGTGGACGAGGCCGCAGCCTGACGTTTGCCGATGAAGGCCCGCAGCGCCACCGAGCGGCCTTCCTCGCGCTCCATGCCTTCAAGTTCGCCCATGCGCACCTCCGCCGAGATGCTTTCACGCGAGGCGAGGCTCGCTTCCGAGGCGTCGGCGCCAGCGCGGCCGGCGAAATCGATCAGGGCCGCGAGCGCAGCGGATGAGGAATCGGTGTCGAAGGCCATGGGCCCTACATGGCCCCAAGCTCCGCCTGGGGCAATCGGGCGAAGCGGTTGGCTGCTAGCCGCCAAGTTGCTGGGTCGCCCCGGCATAAAGCAGGGCGGCCCCAATGATCAGATAAGAGAGGAGGGTGAGACTGACGCCGACCACCCGCCCCAAATTGAGTTTGCCGGCATGCAGTCCAAGGGCGTGCAAAATGCGTCCCGCCGTCAAAGAAATTCCCGCCGCGTGCAGAATCCAAGCCGGCAGATTGTTAAACAATGAGACGATCAGCAGCCCAACCAAGGCCGCGGGGATGTACTCGGCCGCATTAGCGTGCGCCCTGATCGCCCGCGTGGTGGCGTCGTGGCCGCCGTCGCCAAGCACGATCTTGTGGGTTTGGCGTGCGCGGATCACCAAATAGGCGAGCACGAGCAACAGCAGAATATTTACGCCCGCATAGAGCGCGACGACTTCCAAGCGCAGCATTTAGGTTCACTCCTGTAAACACATTAGCGACGCTTCACCGCGCGCCCAAGGCGCATCTCAACCTTTTGTTTCGGTTTCAGAAACCGCGTGTTCACGCCGTTGCGGCATGGTGGCTTTCAACAACATGCCTCGAAGGCAAGGGATGGGTGGTTTAGCGGACGCTGTTCCATGGGGCGCCGCGTGGGCGGTGTTCGCGGTGATCGCAGGCGTGGGCCTAGCGGTCGCCGCGATGGCCCTTGTTCGGCGTCTGGTTGCTTATGAACCGGTCGAATTTGAGGTCGGCTACGACATGCTGGCGCCGGCGCTTAAGGCCTCCGCGCTCGCCAACAAATTCTAACGACGCGCGCGCCCAGCGCAGCTAGCATGCGCCCCGAATGGAGGGCGTCTTTCATGAATCGGGTCTTGATTTGGGCTTTGGCGGCGGCGGCGCTTGTCGCGTGCAAACAAAACAGCCCCGCCCATCAGAGCACCGTCACCGCCGAGGATTTGCACATCGAAATCGGGCGTTATGGGGTGATGCTTGGCCAAACCGCAGATCTCACCGAAGGCAGGCCCGGCGCCGGCATGGCCTCACCCAGTGACCCCAAGGAATTGGCGCGCGCGCTTCGCGAGACCGTCTGGGGCTACAATATTCAGCGCTCACAGCTTTGTCGGCGCGATCTCTACGCCGAGGTGACTTGTGGCCCGGTGTTCGACCCGGTGTGGATGACCGAGCCCCCCGACGCAACGCCAAGCTTGGCCGCGCTCGAACAGCGCAGCCAGGATGTTGGACAAGAAGTCCAGAAATTCTGGACCGCCATCTGCGAAGATGCAAAACGCCGGGCCGCCGACCCCAGCCAAAGGCAGGCCATCTGTATGATGGAATAGGCTAGCGCTTGAGCCTCCACACCGCTGCGCGCTTGATCTCGGCGTCTTCGAGCGCGCGCGTGACTGGGATATTGTAAGCGGCGATCTGTTCAAGCTTGTGGCGCGGCAGATAGGTGCGGCCGGGATCGCCAATCAGCACCTGCTTGCCCGCCGCCTGGAGCGCGAGGAGCCAGTCGAGCACTTGCGGGGCTAGATCTCGATCATAAAAAAGATCGCCAACCAGCACCAATTCGGCCCCTGTTGGCTGGCCGACAGGATTGCCGTTAAGGGCATTGATGGAGACGTTATTGAGTTCGGCGTTGAGCCGCGCGGCGTGCACCGCAAACGCGTCGATGTCGACCGCGCTGACGCTACGCGCCCCCGCTAATCTCGCAGCGATCGCCGCCACGCCGCAGCCAGAGGCGACATCAAGCACCTCGCGTCCGCGCGCGATTTCTGAATTGTCCAGAAGATAGCGCGCCAGGGCTTGTCCGCCGGCCCACGCAAACGCCCAAAACGGCGGCGCGAGGTCAAGCGCGTCCAGTTCCTGTTCGGTAAGCTCCCAGAGCGCCACCGCGTCATCGGCCAGATGAAGTTTGATCTCAGGAATATAGCTGGGCGCAAGAATGCGAGTGTTTTCGCGAATAAATGCCGGGATGTCGCTAATCATGCTTGCCGCTCTTAGTGTGCGCCCGCCAGCGCGGGCGCCGCCCGGGCGTGCTCCCCAAGGCGCGCCCCAAGCCAGGTCTTTCACGCCGGCGCAGCTTGGGCCAGCACCTCCAAATATCCCCCAGCAAGGCGCATCCGCGACCAATAATCCTTTTCCATGAGCAGCCGATGCATGCGTTCCAGCCGATAACACGGCACGTGCATGAATACGTGATGTTCGCCGTGAAAGTGCACCCAGAAGGGGGCGATCAAAAGCCGCTCAATAGGGTTGGCGAGGGTAGTGCGCGCATGCGTGAAGGGGTCGTCTCGGGTATTGACGCAGGCATGTTCGGCGATATTGCGGATGCGGGTAATGAACTGAAACCAAGTCGCCAGCGGCGCCAGCCACAGCGCCGGATAGGCCCACCAATACCCGCTGGCGATGGCGATCGCCAACAAAACCGCATTGGTCGCCAAGAAGCGCCAAGCTGAGGCGTTGACCACTTCGCCGTCTTTGCGTCCCCCGAACAGCTGCGCGCGCCGCTGCTTGAAGAAAGTCTGCCCGGTCAGATCGCGCACTATCTTTCGCCGTAGCGACTGTTTGGTGATGGGAAACGGCGCTGAAAGCGAGAGGTCGGGGTCTTCCGGCTGCTCGGTAAACTTATGATGCTTCAAGTGGTAGTTGCGGTAGGAAACCAGGCGTGCGCCAACCGGAGCGGCGCACAGCCATTCGCCGACCCAATCATTGATCCGGGCGTTGGCGTGCAGCGCCCCATGGGCGGCGTCATGCATAAGGATGGCAAGCCCCAGCTGGCGCGCGCCAATGATCATGACCGCCAGCACATAGGTGAGCGGGTTTGGCCAGACGATGAACATCACAGCCGCCGCCAAGATGAGCCCCCACGCGCACGCCACCAGCGCCAATCCCCGCCATGAAGAGCGCCTGGCCAGGGGCGCCCATTCTTCGGGGGTAAAGACGTCTTTAGGGTCGATGCGGGCAACCGCGGGCATGGGCCAACCTAATGCAAATCGCGCAAGGTTTCGATGCCAAAGGTGCGACCTAGAGCGCGCTCGCCTGCGCTTGTGAACTCCACCACCCGTGTTCCGCTGCGGCGCCGAGCCCAGCCTTGGTCATAGATATGCTGCAACAGGCGCGCTCCCAACGCGCCAGCCAGGTGGTGGCGGCGAACGCTCCAATCCAGGCAGGGCCGACAGAGCCTGCGCGCGCCGGTTTCGATCCCGGCAATATCGATGCCCAGCTGTTCGAGTTTGCGGCGCCCGTTTCTGGTAAGCCCCGCATTGGCGCCTTCCAAGGCAAGCCATCGCGCCTTCACCAACGCCTCCCACAGCGCCACGCCCAGTTCGCCTGCTAGGTGATCGTAGCAAACGCGCGCATGACGAAGCGCGGGCTCGCTTGGTCCGGGGCGAGCGCGCAAAGCCCTGGAGCGGGCGGCAAGCGTCATCAAGCTCTCGAGCGCCTGGCCCACATCGGCGTCGGCAATCCGGAAATAGCGATGCCGCCCCTGCGCTTGGGCGACCACCAGTTTGGCCTCGGCAAGCTTGGCTAAATGCGCGCTTGCGGTTTGTTTGGTGACGCCGGCTTCAAGCGCCAGTTCGCTCGCGGTTAGCGCCTGGCCTTGCATGAGTGCGCTTAGCATGTTGGCGCGGGCCGGATCGCCGATCAAAGCAGCCACGCCGGCGATCGAGGGGCCATCTTTCATAGTTCGATCGTAAACGAACCATGATGGTGGCGCAACGGGTTAATATCGTCCGAACCGGAGGCGCTCATGATCACCTGCTTCATCAAATACGAAATCGATCCGTTCAAACGCGACAAGTTCGAGGAATATGCGCGCAATTGGGGTCAGGCCATCCCCGCCAACGGCGCCGATCTTATCGGGTATTACGCGCCGTACGAAGGCTCGCTCACCACCGCCTACGCACTTTACAACGTCGAAGACCTCGCCGGTTACGAAGCCTATCGCAAGCGCTTGGCGGCCAGCCCCGAAGGCAAGGCCAATTACGAATTCGCCAAGCGCGAGCAATTCATCAAGAGCGAAGACCGGATTTTCCTAAAGCTTGCTTCAGCGCCGCACGCCAGGTTGATCAAGCCGTGATTGCAGTCATTTTTGAGGTCGAGCCGGCCGACGCGGAGGCCTATCTGGGCATCGCCGGGCAATTGCGTGCGCTGCTTGATGAGATCGACGGCTTCATCTCCATCGAGCGGTTCAGCAGTTTGAGCGAGCCTGGTAAGCTCCTCTCGCTCTCGTTCTGGCGCGATGAAGCCGCGGTTGCGGCCTGGCGCAACACTGGAGCGCATCGGGGCGCGCAAAGCCAAGGGCGCGAGGGGCTGCTTGCTGATTATCGGCTGCGGATTGCCCAGGTGACGCGCGACTACGGGCTAAACAGGCGTCAACAAGCGCCTCCAGATTCGCGCGCGCTCTACGACGCGGGCGATGCTGGGCTCTAAGCTTGCGCCAAGCCCCGGGCGCGGGGTTTATTTCAACTTGGCGCGCTGGCGCGCCTTGGGCTTTGGCTTATTCGACGCCGGTTTTGGCTTCTTCAGCGCTGGCTTTGGCTTCGGGGGCGAAGCCCTTGGCTTCTTCTTCAAGGGCGCGCGCTCGGGCGTCAGGGTGTCGGCCAGGCGCCATAAATGCCAAGCTGCCGCGGAGCGGTGGGGCGACCATTGTGCGCCGAACGCGTCGAGTTCTTTGGGCGAGAATTTACGCTGAAACAAACTTTCCGCGCCCTTGCGCACGCCCAGATCATCGACCGGCAGCACGTCGGGGCGGCCTAAGGTGAACATGAGATACATCTCGACTGTCCAACGCCCGACCCCGCGCGCGGCGGTGAGCCGGGCAATGATTTCCTCGTCGCTCAATTTCTTCAATGCGCGCGCGTCGGGAATGACGCCTTCAAGGCGTTTGCGGGAAATGTCGCGTATGGCGGCGATTTTCTGGCGCGACAAGCCAGCGCTTCGCAATGTGGCGTCCGCGGTTTCCAGAATATCTTGGGGATCAGGATGCTCTTTGTCGGGATAAAGCCCAAGCAAGCGCCCATGAATGGTGGCGGCGGCCTTGCCTGAGAGTTGTTGGAAGGTCACCGCGCGCACCAAGGCCCGATAGGGATCGCGCGCGTGTTCGAACTTGGTTGGAAAGGCTTCGTGCTTGGCGATGATCGCGGCGAATTGTTTGCTGACCTTGGCGAGATGTTTTTCGGCCTCACCCACGCCCGCCTCCCAAATATGGCGCCAGCGTGATGGCGAGCGGTTTCAGCGCCAAACACACAACAATCGCCAGACCAATCCAAGCGTTCAATTTAAACGCCGCCAATGCGCTTGCTGGGTTGGCGTCATCGACAGCGCGCAGCATCGGGCGGACCATCCAAGCGCCGACAATCAAGATCCCAGCGACGGTTGGCCAGGAAGCGCCAGCATAGACCGAGGCCCAGCACCAAAGCGCCACCGCGGAAAAATAGAAAAGGCCGGTGGCCAAACGCCAGCGACGGCCAAACAAGCGCGCCGTGGATTTGACGCCGATGAGCGCATCGTCCTCGCGGTCCTGCAGCGCATAGATGGTGTCGTAGGCCACCGTCCAGCATAGGCAGCCCACATAGAGCAGGAGCGTGTCTTGCGGGAGTAGACCCGGCGCGTTCACCGCGCCGGCCACGAGCGCGCCCCAGGAAAACACGATCCCCAGCCACGCCTGCGGCCACCAGGTTATGCGCTTCATGAAAGGATAAAGCCCCACTAGCGGCAGCGCGGCGATGGCGACGAGTTGGGCAAAGCGGGGAAATTGCAAGAGCGCCGCCAGCCCTATCAGGCATTGGATGACAAGCCATATCCAAGCCGCCCGCACCGACACCGCCCCAGACGGCAGCGGGCGCGCGCGCGTGCGCTCGACCTTAGCGTCGATGTCGCGATCGAGGATATCGTTATAGGTGCAGCCCGCCCCGCGCATGGCGACCGCGCCGATCATGAAGGCTGCGGCGTAGGCGAGGTCAATCGGCTGAAAGCCGCTCATCGTCCGCGCCACCCCAAGCCCCATCCCGCAAGGCGCTAGCAGCAATTGCCAGCCAATCGGGCGATCCAACCGCGACAGCTGCGCATACGGCTTCAGCGCCGCCGGCAGCCGGTCGGTCCAGTGTTGCGCAAGCGCATCGGGCGTTTTGGAACTGGCCACGACGCTTCAGATGCTGCGACGTTTTGCTTTACGCAAGCGCTGAACAGGCGTATTCGAGCCGCTCTTTCCGAGCTGGAGCAGCGGAAACATGGTTGTCGGCGCCTCGTCATAATTGCGGTGTTCGCGAACGGACGTCGCCGAGCCGAAGCAGGCGTTAGCCGCTTCCGCTCCAAATCTCTGATCCGATGCGGGAAGCCCGGTCGCGGGTAAGCCCAGTTTGGAACCGGGACATGCCGTTCGCCGAGCCGCGCTTGGCGCGCCGACCCGTTCTGCCCCCAACGGTCTCGTTTTCCTTGTCTGTTTGAAGCAATGCCGCGTCCGCGCGGCCGCGCAAATCTGGTGCTCACATGAGCTATGGCTCCGACTTCGACGATGACGACGATACCGGCCCCCTGAAGGCGCCGCTCAGCGATATCCTCGCCTATGTTTTGCGGCGCTGGATGTCGCAGCCGTTTTATCTGGCCGGCTTTCTCGGGCTCTATCTGCTGGCCGTGGCTTGCGATCTTTCGCTGCCGGTGGTGTCGGGCGCCATGGTGCAGGCGTTGTCGGCGGGGCCTGGCGCGCAGAATGGGCGCGTGCTGGGTGCTTATGGCCTCTTCGCCATGGTGGCGTTCGGCTTTTACTTCTTCCGCAACACCTCGGTGCGGTTCTGGATTCCATTGGCCGCGCGCAACATGCGCAATATCGTCGATGATGGGTTCAAGGACGTGCAGCGGTTCTCCTCGGACTGGCACGCCAACAATTTTGCGGGCGCTACAGTGCGGCGCGTGTCGCGCGCCATGAACGCCTATGACACAATCTCCGACACCATCGTTTGGTCGATCCTACCCGCCGCCATCGTGCTCTGCGGCGTCACCATTATGACAGCGATGCGCTGGCCATTGATTGGCGCCTTCGTGGGCACTTCGATCGCCGTGCTTTTGGGGCTGAACTGGTGGACCTGGACGATCTATCTCAAGCGCGACTTTTCGCTGACCAACGCCGCTGACACCCGCATCGGCGCGGCTCTGGCCGACGCGGTCGGCGCCAATGCCAGCGTCAAAGCCTTCGGGGCCGAAAAGCGCGAAGAGCGGCGTTTGTTCGATATTGTGGAGGATTGGCGCTCAAAGGCGCTCAGATTGTGGTTCAAGTCAACCAATGCCTGGATCTTCCAAAACCTGACGCTATTTGCGCTGCAGGCGGGTTTGCTTGGCCTGGTGGTGCGCGAGTGGCTGGCCGGGCGCGCCAGCCCCGGCGATGCGGCGTTTGCGATCACCGCGTTTTTTTTGATGTCGGGTTATTTGCGGACTTTGGGCGACAGCATCCGCACCTTGCAGAAGGGTTTCGCCGACATTGGAGACGTGGTGGCCTACGCCCAACAGGCCGCTGAAATCGTCGATGCGCCAAGCGCCCAGCAGTTCAAACCCGGCCCCGGCGCCATTGCCTTCGAGAACGTGACTTTCAAATACGCAAGCCAGGCCGAAGCCATCTATAACGACTTCTCCTTGGAGATCAGCCCAGGCGAAACCGTGGCGCTGGTGGGCCCGACAGGTTCTGGCAAATCGACGTTCGTGAAGCTTGTGCAGCGTCTCTATGACGTCGAGGCCGGGGCGATCCGCGTCGACGGCCAAGACGTGCGCGCGGTGACGCAAGCGAGTTTGCGCCGCGGCATGGCGCTGGTGCCCCAAGACCCCGCACTGTTCCATCGCTCCTTGTTGGACAACATTGGCTACTTTGACCCCGACGCCACGCTGGAGGAGGTGATCGCTGCCGCCAAGCGCGCTCGCGCACACGAGTTCATCGCCAAGCTGCCCAAAGGCTATGAAACCGAAGTCGGCGAACGCGGCGTGAAACTCTCGGGCGGCGAGCGCCAGCGGGTGGCGCTGGCGCGGGCGTTTCTGGCCAACGCGCCAATCCTTATTCTCGATGAGGCGACCTCTTCGCTCGACGTCGAAACCGAACGCGAAGTCCAGGCGGCTATGGCGGAGCTGAAAGCAGGGCGCACGACCATCGTCATCGCCCACCGCTTGAGCACCGTGCGCGAAGCTGATCGCATTCTGGTGTTCAACAAGGGGCGCGTCGTGGAGCAGGGCAAGCACGCCGAGCTGATCCTCGCCCATGGCCTTTACGCTCGCCTCAACGCGCTGGCGCACGGGGCCTTCATCGGCGATGAGGCGGCGTAATGTTTTGGCTTGCCGCAGCGCTCGACCGAGGGCAGCTAAAGCCGATGGCTGAGCCGCGCCTTATGATTGAACAGCGTCTCCAACGAGGCGCCGAGCTGGAATTGGACGAAGCCCAGACCCGCCATCTCGGCACAGTTCTGAGGCTCGATGCCGGCGATCTATTGCGCGTCTTCAACGCCGATGACGGGGAATGGCGCGCGCGCGTCTTGCAACGCAGCAAGCGCGCCATGAGCGTGTGCGTGGAAGAATTTTTGCGTCCCGCCCGGGCCGCGCCCGATCTCGAGCTCTTGTTTGCGCCCGTCAAACGCCACGCCACCGATCTCATCGTTGAGAAAGCGACCGAGCTTGGGGCCCGGCGTCTAACGCCGGTGCTCACCCAACGCACCATTGCTGAAACCGTGCGCGCTGATCGGCTCATGGCGATCGCGCGCGAAGCCGCAGAGCAGACCGAACGCTTCGATTTGCCCGAGCTTGCCGCAACGATCTCGCTGCCCAAGGCGCTCGACGGGTGGGACCTCGCGCGCCCGCTCATCTATGCCGACGAGGCCGGGGCCGGCGTCCCGATCGCGGAAGCCGGGCGCTCGCTCGAACGGGGCGCAGGCGTCAGCGTTCTGATCGGCCCTGAGGGTGGCTTCACCGAGGCGGAGCGGGCCATGCTGCGTGCGCTCACATTCGTCAAGCCCGTCTCGCTCGGGCCGCGCATCTTGCGTGCCGAGACCGCGGTGATCGCCGCGTTAAGCATGATCCAAGCGCATTGGGGCGATTGGCGCGAGGGGTAAGCGCTTGCGGCGCCGGCGCCAAACCTCCACATCGGCGAGATCTGGGAGAGCGGCGTTTGGCCAAAACTAAGACCAAGACCAAGGACGAAGCGCCGCGAATGGAAAAGTTCGCGGATTTGGTCGCGCATCTGGAGGCGGGTTCAAAGCCCGATCGGGCCAGCTGGCGCATCGGCACCGAACACGAAAAGTTCGCCTTTTACAGCGAAAGCCTGAAGCCTGTGCCTTATGGGGGCGAGCGGGGCATCGGCGCCTTGTTGAACGGCCTTGCCGATAAGTACGGCTGGGAGCGCGTCTACGAAAAAGACCAGGTCATCGCGCTCAAGCAGGACAAGGCCTCAATCACTCTCGAGCCCGGCGGTCAGTTCGAACTCTCCGGCGCGCCGCTTGAACATTTGCATCAGACTTGCGCGGAAACCGGTTCGCACCTGGCGCAACTGCGCGACGTCGCCGGCGCCATGGGCATTTCCTTCCTGGGCCTTGGCTTTTCACCGCTCTGGTCGCTGAAGAAGACCCCGATGATGCCGAAGGGCCGCTACAAAATCATGCGCTCTTATATGCCCAAGGTTGGCCGGCTGGGGCGTCAGATGATGTTCCGCTCCTGCACGGTGCAAACCAATCTCGACTTCGGCTCCGAAGCCGACATGGTGAAGAAATTTCGCGTCGGCCTGGCGCTGCAGCCGATCGCGACCGCGCTGTTTGCAGCCTCCCCGTTCGCGGAAGGGCGCACCAACGGCTTTCTCTCTTACCGCGCCCACATCTGGACCGACACCGATCCTGATCGCACCGGCATGGCGCCATTTGTGTTCGAGAGCGGCATGGGTTTTGAGCGCTATGCTCTCTATGCGCTCGATGTGCCGATGTACTTTGTCTATCGCGACGGCAAATACATCGATGCTTCGGGCAAGAGCTTCCGTGATTTCATGAACGGCAAGCTTTCAGTATTGCCGGGCGAACTGCCCACCGAACAGGATTGGGAAGATCACTTGACCACGCTCTTCCCGGAAGTGCGGCTGAAGACCTATCTCGAAATGCGCGGCGCCGATTCAGGCCCGTGGTCGCGGCTTTGCGCGCTGCCGGCCTTCTGGGCGGGGATTTATTATTCCGACGCCGCTTTGGAAGCGGCGTGGTCACTGGTGAAGAGCTGGACCGCGGAAGATCGCGAAGCGCTGCGCCGGGCTGTGCCGGTGCTTGGGCTAAAGGCGCCGATCCGGGGCTCAAGCGCGGGCGATATCGCCCAGGCGGCTCTGGCGATTGCGCGCCAAGGTCTGAAGTCTAGGGCCCGAACCGACCATGCCGGCGAGGATGAAACCCACTTTCTGGGCGAACTCGACGACATCGCCGCCACTGGCGTCACGCCTGCAGAGCGCCTCCTTGAACGCTATCGCACCGAATGGGGCGGCGACGTCAGCCACGTGTTCGAGGCCTGCGCTTACTAATTTCTCGATTTTGGTCGGATCGCGCCGATCCCTATTCCGCCAAGGCGCAATGGGGTGGTGCAAGCCATGCTGCAAATGCGCAAAATCGACATCACCGTGCTGGCAGAGGCCGCTAACGTTAATGTTTGCTCGCGCCGCCAGCAACCGGCGCGGCTGAAAGGTCCCTGATAGGCGCAGCACGGTTGCTCGCCGCCGCTTCAGCAGCGATGCTAAGGACCCATGTTTCCGCTCGACCACCCGATCCTGACTGCGAGGCTGCGGCTCGAGCCGGTGACCCCCGCCATGGCGGAAGCGGCGCGCGATGGTCAAGCGGCGTTCGCCGATGCGGTGGGCGCTGAAGCGCCTGCCGATTGGTGCCAAGCCAGCCTCGGCCTGGTGGCGCGTTCGATCAGCAATGCTTGGGGCCCAACGCCCTCGCCGACGCGCGCGGTCGCTATTCATCGCGCCGAGGGCGCGGTGATTGGCGATATCCGGTTTGAGCCTTCGTTGCGCGCGCCGCGCGAATTCGAGATCGGCTATGGCGTGGCGCGCAGCCGCCGCCGCCAGGGGTATGCGGTCGAGGCTGCGGGCGCGGTGATCGATTGGCTGTTTGAAGAAGGTGCTGAAAGCATCAT
>Ga0209698_10004965_pt1 | contig 14454 bp, 8 predicted proteins | sample LitLauG_LLR_2012_FD_187203 | JGI IMG/M metagenome (GOLD analysis project Ga0209698, IMG submission 187203) | Freshwater sediment microbial communities from Pennsylvania, USA - Little Laurel Run_MetaG_LLR_2012 (SPAdes) (version 2) | ecosystem: Environmental > Aquatic > Freshwater > Creek >...
AATGGCACGGCTCTGACCCATCTCTACTGGCCCGATGCTTCGCCTGACGCTGTGACTGCCCCTTCACCCATAAGGATTTCGTTGCCGAAAGCGGCGGCGAAACCTGCGGCGGCTCCTAAAGTTGTGGCGCAAGCCAACGAGCCTGTTTTGCAGGTGGATCGGGCGCCGCATGCTTTGCCGGCTGGGGCTTCTTACGGGTCAGCTTCGGACGGGCCTTTTTCCGGGCATGATATTCGTCCTGCGTTGCCAATATCGGCGCATGACCCCATCGTGAACACGAACGACCTACCCGGCGGGGTGGAAGGCACGATTGTGGTGGAGATTACGATTGATGCGGCGGGAAACGTGATCGGCAAAAGCGTGGAGCAGAGCCTTGGGCCTTCGATCGACAGTGTAGTTTTGAGCGCATTGGATAGTTGGCGTTTTCATCCGGCCACCCGTGACGGTACGCCCATCGCGTCGAAGCAGGATGTGGTCTATCACTTCAAGCCGCAGTAGAGAATCGCTCTCCGCATACCGCCAACCTCCTCTGTTACCCTCAAAGAAGACTCTTCATTAGGAGATTTTCCCGCCGTTGCCGCCCATTATTAATGCTCAGGATCTATCGAAGCGGTACGGCGCGTTGCCGCTGTTCCAGAATGTGTCGTTCACGATTTCCGAAGGGGACCGAGTTGGATTGATTGGCCCGAACGGGTCGGGCAAATCAACCTTGCTGCGAATTTTGGCGGGGTTGATCGATCCTGACAGCGGCGATGTAGCGACTCGCAAACGGGCACGCCTGGCGTACGTGACGCAGGACTCGGAATTTCCGGTTGAGGCTACCGTGCGATCCGTGGCGGAAAAGGCGCTGGAAGCGGCGGGGATCCCCGGCAATGAACGCGGCACGCGCTTCGCGGAGACACTGGGACGGGCTGGGTTCGAGGACTTGGACGCCAAGGCTACCTCCCTTTCCGGTGGCTGGCGCAAGCGGTTGGCCCTGGTTGAGGCGCTGGTGCAAGGGCCTGACATTCTGTTGCTGGATGAGCCCACCAACCACCTGGATTTGGCTGGGATTCAGTGGCTGGAGGACGTGCTCGAAGCGGCGGCGTTTGCCTGCGTTGTGGTCAGCCATGACCGGTATTTCCTGGAAAATGTTGCCACTGAAATGGCGGAGCTGAATAAGACCTATCCGGATGGCATTCTGCGTGTGCATGGGAACTACAGTACGTTCCTTGTTAAGAAAGAAGAATTCCTGCATGCGCAATCGAAGCGGCAGGAAGCGCTGGAGAATCGGGTTCATACGGAAATTGAGTGGCTTCGGCGGGGACCAAAGGCGCGCACAACAAAATCCAAAGCGCGCATCGATTCCGCCAACGAGATGATTAGCGAGCTGGCAAATTTGAACGCCCGTACGCGAACCTCCAGTGCCGGAATTGATTTCTCCGCAACCGAGCGTAAAACGAAACGGTTGATTGAAATTACCGACGTCAAGTACGACATTCCCGACCGCACTCTCTTCAGCGACTTGAGTTTTACCATTACGGCGGGCATGCGCGTGGGGCTCGTCGGCCCGAATGGCAGCGGCAAAACGACCTTGCTTCGGCTGCTGCGCGGAGAACTGGAGCCTGCGGCGGGCCAGATTCGCCGGGCGGACATGTTGCGAATCGTATATTTCGATCAGGCGCGGCAGTTGGACGAGGAAGGCACGTTGCGGCGGGCCTTGGCCCCGGATAGTGACTCCGTTATTTTTCAAGACCGCGTGATTCATGTGGCTTCCTGGGCGGCGCGCTTCCTGTTTACCAGCGAACAGCTCAATCAGCCGGTCTCGCGGCTTTCCGGCGGCGAACGAGCGCGCGTTTTGATCGCTCAACTCATGTTGCAGCCTGCGGACGTTTTACTGCTGGATGAACCGACGAACGATCTTGATATTCCTACGCTGGAGATTCTGGAAGAGAGTCTCCTGGAGTATCGAGGCGCGCTGGTTTTGGTAACGCATGACCGCTATCTGCTTGACCGCGTATCGACTGTTGTTCTCGGTTTGGACGGGCGGGGCGGGGCAGAAGGGTTTGCGGATTACTCGCAGTGGGAAGTATGGCAGAGAGAATCTTCCATGCCGGAGAAGAAATCCTTTGGCTCCGAGAAGTCGGATGCGGCCGCCTCAACTTCGCGGACCAAAAAACTTTCATATTTGGATGCCCGCGACTACGCCACTGTGGAACAGCGAGTGGCTGACGCGGAGGAAGTACTGCAGGCGCGACGTGAGGCGCTGGAGGATCCGGCGATTGTGAGTGATGCTACGAGGCTTATAGACGCTCACGCGGCAATGGATGCCGCGCAGGAAGTTGTAGACACGCTTTATGCGCGATGGGCGGAGTTGGAGGCAAAGCTGAAGTAGGAACACCCGTACCAAAAGCAGATTCCTCGCTACGCTCGAAATGACAAATTTTCTGTAGTTGCTTCCGGAGTTTCTCCGACTACGCTTTTTCGAAATCGATGTATCCCTTGTTCACATCGGCTCGGACTAGCTTCACGCGCAACTTATCGCCCACATCGACGCCCTGATGACCGCTTGTCAGCATGCCGTCCACGCGCGGAGCCAGCACGCGAACGAACGTTCCGTTTTCATTGACTCCAGTAACAATCGCATCGAAGACCTGACCGATGCGGCTGCTCATGGCGATGGCGGACATGCGTTTCGTCATGGCACGCTCAACCTTGCGCGAGTTGTTGCCCTTCAGTGTGCAGTTGGCTGCGATCGTTGTTAGTTCATCGTCGGAATACGCAGGGGGCTGCTTCGCCAGCAGCGCCTTCAGGATTCGTTGCGTAACGAGATCGGCAAAGCGGCGGTTGGGCGCGGTGGAGTGCGTGTAATCCTGTACAGCGAGGCCGAAGTGGCCGGGATCGGTATCTCCGGGACGTTCCAAAACATATTCACCGGGTCCCATGAGTTTGATCACAGCCAGCGATAGATCCGCAAAGTGATCTGGGTCGGAGGCGCGGCGAGTCTGTAGAAAATCATTTAACGCCTTCGAATCCGGCTGTCCCGGCAGATGCCCGCCGAGCGTACCGGCGAGTTGCACGATGCGGTCCCAGCGCTCGGGCGTTTTGACTATCCGGCGCAGGGACGAAACTGCTTCGAGTTTTCGCGCGACGACTCCATTAGCGGCAATCATAAAGTCTTCGATGAGCTCGGTGGCGTGATTCCGCTCTTGTCTTACGACATCGACGACCTGCTCATTCAAAACGACGGGCCGGACTTCTTCCGTATCGATATCCAACGCACCCTGGCGGTAGCGTTGGTCGCGAAGGGATTGCGCTACTTCATCTTGCAGTTTGAGTTGGGCTTGCAACTCCGGCGAGGCCGCGACTTTCGGCGGAGCATCTCCACGATTTTCAAGCCATGCCCCGACCGCGTTGTATGTGAGCTGAGCTCTATTTCGAACCAAGGCGCGGTAAATATCGCTCGAGGTAATCTGACCATCGGCACTGACAACGTACTCGGTGACCATGCTCAATTCGTCGGCGCCTTCCAGCAGCGAAGTGAGGCCGGTGGAAAGTTCTTCCGGGAGCATGGAAAAATTCCGCACGCCCGTATAAACCGTAGTCGTTTCTTTGGCGGCGTACTGATCAATCGGAGTGTTCTTTGCCACGTAGGCATCGACATCCGCGATCCCAACAAGAACCTTGACGTCGCCGGATGGCAGGCGTTCCGCCACTTCGATTTGATCGAGGTCGCGCGAGGTATCGTTGTCGATGGAAGACCATAGCAAACTGCGGAGATCGCGAATCGCAGGATCCGCCGCGAGCTTTGGCGGGTTCGCTTTCAGCTGAGCCATCTGCTGGCTAACGGCTGCCGGGAATTCAGGCTCAAACCCGTACTGCAACATGACTTGTCTGGCAACTGCTTGCAGATTGATGTGCGTGTTGTTCATAAGCTCCCGGATTCAGAAGACGGTTTAGGAACGAAAAGGCTATCACGCCTTGCCTCTCTTCTGCGCGAATTTACGAGGAAAATCGCGGTGTTCCGTGATATTCTTAAAGGGTACAAGTAATTCCTCGCACGTAGCATTTTCCCTGCGGCACCCTGAGAAATCATGATTTCTGTCAGCAATGTTTCCATGCGCTACGGCGCCAAAGTTTTGTTCGACGAAGTATCCACGGCTTTTACGCCGGGGAAGCGCTATGGTTTGACCGGTCCGAATGGGGCCGGGAAATCCACGTTCATGAAGCTACTGACAGGAGAACTCGATCCCCAGAAGGGGACGGTCGTTCGTCCACGCAAGTTTGGTGTGTTAAGCCAAGACCAGTTTGCGTTCGATGCGTTTCGCGTCGTTGATACCGTCATCATGGGCAACAAGCGCCTATGGTCCGCGCTGGAAGAGCGTGAAGTTATTTATTCCAAAACAGAAATGTCAGACGAAGATGGCATGCGGGTGGGTGAACTCGAAGGCATCGTCGGCGAAGAGGACGGATATTCGGCAGAAGCTGACGCGGCGATATTGCTGCAGGGTTTGGACATAGCCGACGAACTGCACGAATTGAAAATGGGCGAGTTGCAGGGCGGCCAAAAAGTTCGCGTTCTTTTAGCTCAGGCGCTCTTCGGGCATCCTCAAGCACTGCTGCTCGACGAACCAACGAACCACTTGGATTTGGACTCCATCCACTGGCTGCAAGGATTTCTCAACGAATACGACGGCGTACTCATTGTCATTTCGCACGATCGCCATTTTCTGAACAGCGTTTGCACGCACATTGCGGATATTGACTACGAAACCATCATCACCTACACCGGCACCTACGATGACATGGTAGTGGCGAAGACGCAGATTCGATCACAGATTGAATCACAGAATGCGCAGCGCGAGAAGAAGATCTCTCAGCTGAACGAATTTATCGCGCGGTTTTCCGCTGGAACACGTTCCAGCCAAGTGCAGTCGCGACGCAAAGAGGTCGAACGTTTGCAGGTCACCGATCTGGCGCGCTCGAATATTCAGCGGCCTTACATTAAATTCGAGCAGAAGCGGCCGTCCGGCAAGCACTTGCTGGAATTTACGGGAGTGGAAAAATCGTACGGCGAAAAGAAGGTTCTGACTGGATTCACGTCGAGCGTGCTCCGCGGCGACAAGATTGCCTTGATGGGCCGCAACGGCTCCGGGAAGACCACTCTGCTTAACGCACTGCTGGCAAATTCACCGACAGTCCCGGAGACGGAGCTTCGGCAAACCAGCGGCTATGGGGGAGATTTTCTAACCGCAGGCAAGGTGAACTGGGGCCACGAGGCGTCGGTTGGATACTTTGCGCAGGACCACAAACAGCTGATCCAGAAGGGCACCACTGTGTTCGAGTGGCTGCATCAGTGGGAGCCGGGAGCCTCGAATGAAGAGATTCGAGGCTTGCTTGGTCAGATGCTATTTCAGAAAGACGAAGGAAACAAGAAAACGGAAGCCCTCTCCGGCGGCGAGGCGGCGAGGCTGTTGTTCTGCAAACTCATGTTGCAGAAGCCGAACGTGTTGGTTCTCGACGAACCAACGAATCACCTTGACCTCGAAGCCATCAATGCGTTGAATATTGCCCTACAGCGCTATCAGGGGACCGTGTTGATCGTCACTCACGATCACGACTTAATCGACGAAGTAGCGACGCGAGTATGGCATTTTGAAAATGACCACAAGATTACGGACTTCCAAGGCGCTTACGCCGAGTACCAAGCCGTAAGTGCGTAGTTAAGACAAGAACAGCAGATTCATCAGGGCTAAAGCCCTTTGGAATGACAAATTTTCAGCAATTCATCGAACAAGAAACAGGGCGCGGGGTTCAATTCTCGCGCCCTGTTCTCATTTGATCGCGTCTCCCGAGCCGACTATTTTGCGGCGTATATTTCGCTCAGCAGATCCGGCTTGGAGGCATCGCGCTCCAGGTGCGGGAACTTCTCGCCTTCGTGGTAGTCGATCTTGAAGGTCTTGATGTAGTCGGTATTTTCCACCAGAACCTCCATGGGTGTGGAACTGCTCTTGGCGGCCTTGAGAGCTTCCCGCCATGCGTTCTTCGTGAATTTACGCCCATCGACCGCCAGGATTTTCATAGCCGGACCAATGCCCACTTTCGCGGCGGGCATTCCTTCGATGGTATCTACCACGCTACCATCCCCTCGGAGGTCCAATCCGACTGAATAGCGCGAATCGACCATGTCGCGATCCTCTTCCTCGGCCTTGGTCAGCCCAGAGGGTATGTCGCTGTACACAAGTTTCCAGCCGCTGCCTTCGATTCCGCTCAGCGGAGCCCCGGGGCCGTGGTTAGTTAGGCGCTCGGTCCAAAACTTACGCCAGTCGTAAGGCGCCAGACTATTGAGAGTGCTGACGACGTCGTCGAAAGTGTAAGTCTTTACTTCCGGTGCGCCGTTGCCACCGCCGTGAAAAGCCTGGCAGAAATCGTCCATGGTCTTCTTGCCGGCAGTCTGCTGCCGCAATAGCACGTCGACCCAAAGCCAGTTGAGAACGTCTTCATCGTAGTAATCGACGCCGCGGCGCCAGGATTGCCATGCGTGCGGCGCGTCCTGGAGTGAAGGTACGGCATCCGCTGTGTCTTGCAGATTGCGCCAGCTACGGCCTGGTCGGTGGTTCAATTCAGCCGCAATCACCGCCAGATTTTCGCGAGCCTCTTCCGGGGTGCGAATGGAACTGCGAGCACTGAGCAGGTCTCCCAGATACGACGTGAGCCCTTCATAGACCCAAAGCAGATCCGTTTGCATCGGCTTTTCGTAGTCCGGGGTGGACAAATCTGCAGGCCTGCGGTATTTTCCATTCCAGGAATGCACAAATTCGTGGGGCAGCAGTCCCGCGAACAACCTGCGCTTGGTTTCGTCGACGATTCCGCGTTCATCAACTCGACTGTCGTCGGACTGGTGATGCTCCAAGCCGAAGTGGGCCACGTGGTCGCTGAGGCTGTAAAGAAAGTGATACGAAGTGTAGTGATGCGCGCCAAACAGCTTCTGCGCCTGCGCGACGAGGTTTCGCTGGTGCTCAAAGAAATCTGGAGGTCCATCCAGTGCCGCGGCGCTATCGGCAGCGAGGTCGAGTTCGTGATGCGGATTTTCCCCCGTTGGCTCCATTCGCATGTATTGCCCAGTCAGTACGGGCGAGTCCACGAGCGTGGTGAGCGACACCTGCGCGAACCGAATCTCGGCTGCGGTCTGTGAGATCACGGGTAGCGGCGACGCAAATTTCCATCCCGTCGGCAACCGCACGGACGCTTCGTACTTCAATTCATCCGTGGTCCATCCCGCCGGATACAGCAGCACCTGATTCCAGCTGATGATGGCCATTTTCTCCGTGGCGGAAGAGCCGGAGCTGTATCCACCTTCAAACGTGGCGGGGTAGAGATAGTCAAGGGTGGCATCGACGCTGGTTGCACCGGGAGGAACCTCCACATGAAAAGTCCAGGCGTCCAGCAAATCGCGGCGCCAGGTTAGCTCGTTCCCGTTGGATCGGAAATGCAACCCCGTCAAATTGACGATCGGGCCGGAGGGTTCGTGCTCGCCCGGAATCCATTTGGGATAGTAAAGCGTGAGCGAACCGGGTTTCGCGGGGATCGTCAATTTGGCATGAAGAATTTTGCGAGGCGATTCCGTGGCATCGAGTGCAACCGTGACGGTGGGAGCGATTTTCGTTTGACCGAATGCCGCGACCGAAAGTATTCCGCAAAGAAAGACTGAAGTGAACCCGGCCCATCTCATCCTTGGAAGCTCCTCAAACGGGGACATGCAAAGTTCAAAAGAACCTATGAATATATCAGTCTGCGATAGAAGTGGGCGAATTTGGAGCTCCCTAAAAGCACGAGCATGCGGCCTAGTGCCGCTTGAATTCGTCGATCAGCGCGAGCCGAATATCGCGTAGCTCCACGGTCGGACCCACGCCGGGCTCACCCACCTCCAAAGACTGCAAGCCCTTCTCTTTTCCCGTGAGGAGGAAGTCGTCCAAGGCAATCTTATAAGTCTTCTCCGGATCAAGAGCCATTCCGGCCACCTTCCAGTGGGTGCCGTCCGGCTCAATATTCGATGTTTGTAGAAATCCGCCTGAACCGGCATTGGCCCTGCCTGTGTTGAGGACGCTCTCGAGCAGACTGCCCTTCAGTTCGACTCCATTGATTTTTCCTCCAAAGGGGAGGATTCTCAGCACGTCGTACTGTGTAATCCGCGAACCCGCAGGGATCTCATCGTCGATTCGAATGGAGCCAGCGTTGTAGATGGCGGCGTCGGCTTGTGGCCATTCATGCAGAATCGCATTGCCGATGATCTGGGTGAGGCGATTGCTGCCCTTGCGCACCGTGCCATCTTTCCCGTCCAGTAATTGGGGGGCAGTGGCCACTGTTTCTTCGGGATTGAATCCATTGGCGCGGAAGGCCGCATATCCCTTCTCGGTCCATGCTTTCACTACTTTCGCTGTAGCTGCATCCTCCGGCATCTTGTCCGTGATCGTCTGCAACGCTGATGTGAGCTTCAGTTTGTGGGCGCGCGTGTCGTAGAGAAGATGGTGCACGTAGACGGACCGCACGTTGTCATCCGCCTTAAAGATCGGGGTGCCTTCCTGTCCGCGACGTAGTTCCCAGTTCTCGTGCTCGTGACCACCCAGAATTAGGTCGAGCCCTGAGACGGTTGTGGCCACGCGCTGATCGTCCTCCAACGTTTGATGGGTCACAGCGATGAGCACGTCGACCTTGGGACGCAGTTCTTTGGCCTGCTGCTGGATGGTAGAGACGGCATCAAGATACGTCACCCAGGGTTTGCTGTTCACGTTGAGCGTCGCGCCAATCAGCCCGATTCGAACTTTGACGCCTTTTGCTCCACGTACAGTGAAAATCACAGACTCGGGAACTTTGGCGAAGGGCTTTCCATCTTTGTCTCGAACGTTGCCAGAGAACCAAACGGCGCTCGACTCTTTAATCCGCTGGTGAAAATGGTCTTCAGAAATATCGAATTCGTGGTTACCAAAGGTGGCAAAGTCCACACCAGCGGCATTCAATGCAGCAACCATCTGAGCGCCGTCCACCTTTTGATGGTCGATTTCCGCCGCACCAAGCGCGGACGGGCTAAAAGCGTCTCCGGCCAGAATGAGAAACGTCCTCTTTGGGTTCTGGCGAATGAGTTGCTTCTTCAATGTCGCCAATCGAGCGACACCGCCCTCTTTGCCGCTAGCGACGGGAGAAATTTCATAGATATCGTTGATCTGGATAAGGGTGACCGGCACTTGCTCGGCCGCGATCAAGCATGCGGACATCAGCCAAACGACTCCGCCGATCCAACTGGAGATTTTCATTTTGAACTCCTCGATCAATTTAGAGGATTATCGGTCCGAGCGGAAGGATAGTCCTAATGAAGGACGCCATGCCTGGCCTGCGGATTGACGCTTACTTCGTCGACTTTGAGGGGATTTCGGACACGGGGCTCGAAGCCGCGTAACGCCCGCAGCGGACCTCGCAACACGGATATCTCCCTGCTACCATCAACTTGTGGGCACTCGTGGAAGCTTCATCACCTTCGAAGGTTTGGACGGCTCGGGCAAAACTACGCAGATTGAGATGCTGGCAAAGGCTCTGCGCGCGGAGCATATTCGCGTGCACTTGACGCGGGAGCCTGGCGGCACTGAATTGGGAGAGGCGATACGAAATCTCCTGCTCACTTCAGCAAAATCCAACTGGTCGGCCAACACCGAGCTCGCGCTGATGTTCGCGGCGCGTACGCAACATTTGCACGAATTGATTCTGCCTGCGCTTGCGGCAGGCCACTACGTTCTGTGCGACCGCTTCACCGATTCGACGGAGGCCTACCAGGGCGGCGGACGACAATTGGGCCGCGAGCCTGTGATGGCGCTGCTTAAGGTGCTTTGCGACAACATTCAACCCGATCTAACAATCCTACTGGACTGCGACTTGAACTTCAGCCTGAACCGCGCGCGGCACCGCAATCTCGTCACTACGGCAGCGGGCCATCCGGACGAGAACCGCTTTGAACAGGAAAATCGGGAATTTTTTGCTCGCGTCCACGATACGTTCCACGCCATCGCGCTGCGCGAACCTAAGCGGGTCGCGGTCATCGACGCGCGGGGTACAGCGGAAGAAACCCACAAGAAGATTCTCACGGCCGTTCGCGAACGTTTGCACTTGAGCGCATCGAAGTGAGTCCGATGCCCGATTCAAGTTTTGATCCGTTCCCTAACTCTGCCACCAACCCTGGCTCCGATTCCAGCGGTGATCGAGCGTTCGTTCCGACTGCTCCCATCTCCTCCACCTACGAATACGCGGCGCAAATGCCAGCCATGCAAGCGGTCTATGTCGATCCGCCGCGCGAACGCTACTGGCTGCACGCGCTGCTCTTCCTTGCCACGATCTTCACCACGCTGGTTGTTGGAGTGGGAATGCAGATTAGCTTCCAAAACCTTGTGCCTTATTCAGCAGATGACAACGCGGCAGTCGCGTTCTTCCCGATTGAGAAAATAGCGCATCAGCCTTACCTGCTTGCGCTTGGGATCCCATTCTCCAGCGCGTTGCTACTGATACTGTTATGCCACGAAATGGGCCACTATCTCTATTGCCGACGCTATCGCGTGTGGGCGTCGCTTCCATACTTCATTCCGTTTCTGAGTCTGGCTGGAACCATGGGCGCATTTATTCGTATTCGGAGCGCAATCCGTTCGCGCGCTGCACTCTTCGATATTGGAATCGCTGGGCCTATAGCGGGATTTGTTCCAGCGGTTGCCGCTTTGTTTGTCGGATTGACGCTCTCTAAACCCGCGCCTACGTCCTCGCCGATCGCTCAGAATATCGAGTTCGGCCATCCGCTTATCTTTAGTGTTGCGCAGCGCCTGCTCGCATGGGTTACCCATGCTCCTGTTCACCTGCTGCCGTTGGAGCGAGTCTACTTGCACCCTATCGCTTTTGCAGCGTGGGTGGGCATGGTTGTCACCTCGCTGAACCTGCTGCCAGGAGGACAGCTGGATGGCGGCCATATTTTGTACGCGGTTTTTCCTCGGGGACATCGTCTGGTGACCGGGCTGACGGTTGCGGCACTGATTCCTTTAGGGTTTCAATCCGTGGGTTGGTGGGTTTGGTCCGTGATATTGCTTTCAACTGGGTGGAGGCACCCGGAGGTTCCGGCGTCGCCCGCTCTGGACAATAAACGCAAAGCGCTTGCTCTGGTAGCGGTCTTTCTTCTGGCCGTAACCCTAACGCCGATTCCGATCCAAGGCTTCGGAGCCAAGGACGTGTTCCCTGGAATATTTGCCTGGCTGCACGGAGCTCGGTAGCTATTCCGCGTCACCCTTCACCAACTGCGGCACTGAAGGCCGCGCATCCTTGCGCAACATGTAGGCGTTGGAAACGTATTGCTGCACCATGCGCTGGGTATTGAAAAACGAAGCATTTAGCGCGATCGACATGCGCATAACATTGGTATACCGTTCCGGCTGTTTGTAGTACATGGGAACGATGTCGGTGGCGAGCTTGCCGTAGAGCGATTCTACTTCGGACTCGTGATCTTCCTCGTCTTCCTCGTTTCCTACCGACCAACCCGTAACGCCTTCAATGTGGCCTTCAATCCACCACCCGTCGCGAACGCTAAAACTCGGTACGCCGTTCAGGGCGGACTTCATGCCGCTGGTGCCGGAGGCTTCCTGCGGGCGCATCGGATTGTTGAGCCAAACGTCGACGCCCGCCGTGATCAGTGCGCCCCAATGCATGTCGTAGTTTTCGACGTAGACCGTACGAATGACATCACGCACCGAAGACGCGCCACCGAAGACGTCGCGAATCAGCTTTTTGCCGCCTTCGTCCCTGGGATGAGCTTTGCCGCCGTAGACCAACTGAATCGGGCCGACTTCTTTTGCGATCTTGCGGAGGCGTTCGGGGTTTTGAAATAGCAATGCCGCGCGTTTGTAGGTACTGGCACGCCGAGCGAAGCCGATGGTGAAAACATCCGGGTCCAGATCCACGCCCATACGCTCTTTGATTTCACCCAAGAGCCGTTTCTTTGCGCGCACGTGCGCCTCTCGGATGTCGTCAAGAGGGATACTGATCGCGTAGCGCAGGTAATTGTTGTCGGTTCGCCAGGCTGGGATGTAGCGATCAAACAACTCCTTGAAAGAAGGCGCCGCCCATGTGAGGGCGTGAACTCCGTTCGTAATAGCGCTGATCACGTAGGCTGGGAACATATCCCGCGACACTTCGCCGTGCCGCATGGCCACGCCGTTCACGTAGCCGGAGAACTGGAGGGCGAGATAGGTCATGTTGAGGACATCGCCCTTCCAGACCTTCGCTTCATCCAGCAATGCGACACGTTCTGCTCCGAGAACATGTTCCGCCAGCTCCCGCGTGAATTCATCGTGACCCGCCGGAACGGGCGTGTGCGTGGTGAAAATACAGAGGCTGCGTACGCTGTCCACGTCGAGCTGTTTCACCCGGCCAGCAAAGCTTTGGCTCAACCGCCGCTCCAGCAAACCCAGCGCCAACAGCGCTGCGTGGCCTTCATTCATGTGATAGCGCTGAATGTTGTGCCCAACGAGCTGAAGGATTTGCAGCCCTCCCAGGCCGAGCACGATCTCCTGACAAAGTCGATAGTGCGAATCACCGCCATACAGCGAGTTCGTGAGCTCGCGATCAGCGGGGGCGTTCTCCGGCAGATCGGTGTCGAGGAGGTACACCGGCACCGTTCCGCCTGAAACCCCCTGCACCGTGTATTTCCATGCGCGAACGGTGACTGAGCGGCCTTCGATCTCGATCTTGGCGCGCACGTCGACAGCTTCGAGGGTTTGCTTAGGGTCCCAAGGTTGCGGCTGCTCGGTTTGTTGCCCGTTCGCATCCAGGACCTGACGAAAATATCCGCGCCGATAAACCAGGGTCACTGCCACCAAGGGCACGGCCAAATCCGCGACGGACCGGAGCGTATCCCCTGCCAGCATACCCAGTCCGCCGCTGTAGGTTGGCATATTGGGATCGAGCGCGATCTCCATGGAAAAATACGCGACTACAGGAATATTTTGTTTCGGATTGATCAAGTAAATGGCTCCTAGCTTTGTAACGCCTGACTTCCAGCTCGTTTCGATTTGCCTGGGTATAGGATGGCAGGGCTCCACTTGGAGCGCGCCCTCTTCATTCTACCGGGAGGAGGCGTATTCTTCGATCCAACAAAGGACTACCGGCTATCGAAAGTTAAGATACTGCCCACAGCAATTGTCAGGCGATGGCGCTTCTACATCAACCACAGCGCATCCACGTCGACGACAATATTCGTGCGCGGAATCTTCTCGGTGACCGCATGCGCCAGCATAGCTCGGAGCAGGCGGTTCATCCTCTCCCGGCTTTCCGATTTCAGCACGAAGTGATAGCGGAAGTCTTTCTTGAGCCGCACGATGGGCGCGGCTGCGGGGCCAAGCACACGCACACCTTCATGCCGCGTCTTCTCAAACCATTTGCCCAGAATGCCAGACCAGCGTAACGCTTCCTCGAGCTTAGCGGAGCGAATCAATACATTCGCCAGCGAGTTATACGGCGGATAGTGCATCCAACTGCGAAAGCGCAATTCTTTTTCGTAGAACCCGGCAAAGTCGTGTCGAGCCGCGTATTGCACTGCGTAGTGATCCGGAAAAAATGTTTGCAGCACGACTTTGCCCGGCATATCGCCGCGTCCCGCGCGTCCCGCGACTTGCGTCAACAGTTGGAAAGTCCGTTCCGCGGCTCGGAAATCCGGCAGACCAAGGGCAGTGTCGGCCCCGACGACTCCCACTAAAGTGACACCGTGAATGTCATGACCTTTGGCGATCATTTGCGTACCGACGAGGATATCCAACTCTCCTGCATGTAGTGCCCCGAGCACGCGCTCGAAATCATGGCGGCCCCGTACGGTATCGCGATCCAGACGGCTGATTCGTGCGCGCGGGAAGAGTCCATGCAGCAGCTCCTCTAGTTTTTCCGAGCCCGTCCCGAGGAAATACACATACTCGCTTCCGCAATGCACACAGGCTTTCGGTACCGGCTTCGTTGCACCGCAGTAGTGGCATTCCATGCGTCGCGCCTGCTTGTGATGCGTCATGGCAATGGCGCAGTCTTCGCATTCGAGCTTCTTGCCACACGCCCGGCACAGCACCACCGGAGAAAATCCGCGTCGATTGAGCAGCACCATCACTTGCTCGTTTCGCTCGAGACGTTCGGCAATCTCCGCTTGTAGCTTACGTGAAATCACCTGTTCCTGACCCGTCTCCTGAAATTCCTGCCGCATATCAAGAATCTCGACTTCGGGAAGAGGGCGCGACTCCACCCTGTCCCGCAATTCGATCAGCGTGTATTTACTGGCGGAGCCTTTTTGTTTGAACGCGTTGAAGTAAGACTCCAGCGATGGCGTTGCCGAACCCAGCACGACAGTTGCACCCTCCATCTTCGCTCGCACGACCGCGACATCGCGCGCGTGATAACGCGGAGTCTCTTCCTGCT
>Ga0209698_10004966_pt1 | contig 14452 bp, 17 predicted proteins | sample LitLauG_LLR_2012_FD_187203 | JGI IMG/M metagenome (GOLD analysis project Ga0209698, IMG submission 187203) | Freshwater sediment microbial communities from Pennsylvania, USA - Little Laurel Run_MetaG_LLR_2012 (SPAdes) (version 2) | ecosystem: Environmental > Aquatic > Freshwater > Creek >...
AGTTAGCGAATCGCAAGGAGGCTCTATGCCACATTACCTGCAGCAAGTTGCGTATTCTCAGCAAGGATGGGAGGCGCTGGTTGCGAATCCGCAGAATCGGATCGAAGCGGTGCGGCCTGCGATTGAGAAACTGGGAGGCAAGATTGAGGCGGCGTGGTTCTCATTCGGGGACTACGACGTGATAGTGATTACTGATTTGCCCGACAACGTGAGCGCAGCTGCGATCGCCATGGCATTCGCAGCGGGCGGAGCTTGCAAGTCGGTGCAGACTACTCCACTGATTTCTCCTGAAGAGGCCACTCAGGCGTTGCGCAAGGCTAAGGAATGCGGATACCGTCCAGCGACGGCACGTGCCGCGTAAGATTGGGCCTGACTCGATGATTCAGAGGCGGCCTCGACTGGCCGCCTTTTTGTCTAAGTCTGAATTCAGAGAATGCGATGCCCTCTCCGAAAGCAACTCCGGCAGCAGTCGCCAAACAAATTCGGCGCGCCCTGAAAGATGGCGGCTCAGCCGAGCATGCGTCTGGCGTCCAGTGGTTCTTTAAAGAAGAGATCAAGTCGCACGGATGGTATACGGCGGATTTGCGCCGCGCTGTGCGGGGATGCCGCAAAGAAATTCTGCGCGAGCACGAGTTCCCCTTTCTGGTTCAGGTGGCTGATCAGCTGTTCTCCGGTCCAGTATTGGAAGAGAAAGTTGCGGCTATATTCCTGCTTGAGAACCTGACGGCTAAGTGTGCCGACGCGGAATTCAGGCTTTTCGAATCGTGGCTGGATCGCATCAGCAGTTGGGCTGATCATGACGGGGTTGTGCACTATCTGATCGCGCCGATGGTGGCGGCGAAACCGGCGCGGACGAAGGCCGTATTCCGCTGGGCGAAGTCTCCCAATCGCTGGCATCGGCGGGCGGCTTGCGTGGCGCTCATTCGCGGAGCCCGGGCGAAGATATTCTTCCCTGAGATTGTGAAGTTATCCGACTTTCTGCTCGCCGACGAAGATGACATGGTGCAGAAGGGGCTGGGCTGGCTGCTGCGGGAGACGGCGAAGTTCGATGCCAAGCACACGGTGCCTTATCTGATGAAAATCCGGCGACGAGTACCGCGGTTGGTCTTGCGAACGGCTTGCGAGACATTGCCAATGACGACGAAGCGGAGGATTCTAGGCGGTGAGAAAACATAACGCGAGGTTCCAGCCCTGACGGCAATCAGTTCTGTTGTTCGGGTTCAAAACTGTCGAGCTACGCTCGACCGGACAGCCGAAGGCGGCTGTCCCCACATGAACCCTTTCTGACGCAGGCTGATTCCATTGCGAGTTCAGCCCGATTCGCCCAAATCCTTGCTCTTGTTTACAATAGAGGTTTGTCCATGAACCTTCCGGCCATCCAGTCTGCGCTGCGCGAACGCAACATCGACGCGTGGCTGTTCTACGACCACCATCATCGCGATCCGATTGCGTATCGCGTGCTCGGGCTACCCACGAGCCTGATGGTGACGCGGCGCTGGTTCTATCTGATTCCGGCTGAGGGCGAGCCGGTCAAACTCGTACACAAGATCGAAGCCGGGCATCTCGATTCCCTTCCTGGGAAGAAGCACCAGTACTCAGGGTGGCAGGAGCTGTTCGAGCAGTTGAAGGCGATGCTAGCCAAGCATCTTGATCTGGCGATGCAGTACTCGCCGAACAACAGCGTGTTCACGATTTCGCTGGTAGATGGCGGAACCATCGATCTGCTGCGCGGACTGGGGAAAAATATCGTGAGTTCCGCCGATCTGGTGGCGCAATTCGAATCCACCTGGAGCGACGAGCAGATTGCGTCTCACTACGCAGCCCGCAACAGCGTCGATTCCATTGTTGCGGAATCGTTCAAGGAGATTGGCCGCCGGGTGCGCAATGGAGGGACGAAGGAGCACGAGATCCAGCAGTGGTTCATGGAAGCCTTCGCGCGCGAGAATCTGCTGACCGACGATCCGCCGATCGTTGCAGTGAATTCCAACGCCGGCAATCCGCACTACGAGCCGCATGCCAGTCGACCCGTGCCGGTCCGAGAGGGCGATCTGGTGCTGCTTGATGTTTGGGGCAAGAAGAATACGCCGAATGCGGTTTACTACGACATCACCTGGATGGGCTTTGTAGGCGGCGCGCCGTCGCAGCGCATGCGTGAAGTTTTCGAGATTGTTCGCGATGCCCGCGATGCCGGGGTGAGAACCGTGGTTGACGCTATCAACGCAGGACGCCGCATCGCCGGGTGGGAAGTGGACCGCGCGACCCGCGGCCACATTAATAAAGCCGGCTATGGCGAATATTTCATTCATCGCACGGGACATTCGATCGGGACTGACGTCCACTCCAATGGAGCCAACATGGATGATCTCGAGATCCATGACGAGCGGCAGATTCTCCCCAATTCCTGTTTCTCGATTGAGCCTGGCATCTATCTGCCGGAGTTTGGTGTGCGGAGTGAAGTAAACGTTTTGGTGCGTGCCAAGTCGGCAGAGGTAACGGGGAAAATTCAGCGCGAGATTGTGACCATCTGAATGGCTAATTCCACTACTGAAAAATCTAAAGCTGCTCCGGCGGAGACCGTAAGCGCGATGTCGGTGATTGCTCCCGCCGTGGGCTGGCTAATCCCGGGCGCGGGACACATGATCCAGAAGCGCTGGATTCGTGGCCTTCTACTATTCGTCTCGATCGTGACGCTGTTTCTACTCGGACTCGGGATGCAGGGGCGCATCTACAAGGCGAATGGCGGGGACATTCTCGACATCCTGGGATTTGTTGGAGATGTGGGTGCGGGCGGGCTCTACCTCATATCGCTGGCGATGGAGTGGGGGCAGGGGGCAATCGCCTTCGCAACCGCGGATTACGGCACGAAGTTTATGATCGTCGCGGGGCTGCTGAACTTTATCGCGGTCGCCGACGCTTATCACATCGCGATTGGGAAGAAACAGTAGAGCCGTCGTTAGTCGTTGGTCGTCGGCTAAAACAAAACAACTTCGCAGGAAGAGATACATTGACGATTACTCTCAATCATTTCAGCGCGGCATTGGTATTCTCCCTGTTTGCCTCCATCGTCTTCGGCATCACGCACCGTGAGACCACGCGCGAAATGGTGCGGTACGGCGCATATTGCTTTGTGATGTTTCTAGGCGGCGTGCTTGTGGCCGGCTGGGCGATGTGGGTGCTGAAGAGATAGCCTATCCATTCGTGGAGACGTAACAAACTTCGTCTCTGCTCGTCTGATTCGGGATTGTGGCAAGAAAGACGTTGCAAGCAACGTCTCTACGGCTAGCCTTCCCAGACAAACGCGTCAAAGACTCTCTTCGAATCGAAATTCAGCCTGCGATAGAGTGCTACGGCGCGTGCATTCGCTTCTGTCACAGTCAGCGACAGCATGCAGAAATTCCGCTTGCGCAAATTCAACTCTGTCGCCGCCATCAGCGACACTCCGATTCCCCGCCCTCGATAATCCGGCAACACGCAGACCTGGGTCACGTGCCCGACGTCGTGGCGCACGCGCGAACAAAGGATCAGACCAATCAGGGTTCTCGACTTGCGATCGAGCGCGACGAACGACGATTCGGCGTCGAACACTCCGCAGCCCGGGAAGCGCACGATGTTATTCAGGAAGCGCAACGAACCGCTCAGCGTGTGGTACTGGTCATTGATCTGCGCGTCAACATGGCTGCGATATGCGGCGGTGATCACCGCGGCGGAGGGCTGATAGTCGGCCTCCGTCCAGGGCCGAATTTCTACCTCAGGATGGTTAGCAATGTTCGGGGGGGGCGATTTTCCAAACGTTAGAACCATGAATAGCCGTGGATGCCGCTGGAAGCCGGTTTCGAGAAAAGGCCGCGAAACCGCATTCGCGTCATGAGCCAGCAATTGCGCCTCGACGCGATGAATTCCGGGAGACTGCTGCAGGGTCTCGATCACATGGGTCAGCAAGTTGATTTCGACCTTGCGGGCATCGGGCAGACGATTGCCGTTTGTGACGTAGAGGTCGCCGATGACTCCCTTGCTGCCTTCGTACACGAAAAACGAATAACCAAACACACGCCCACGGTCCACTGCGGCGTAACCGGGCAGGATCTTTGCATCAACGTAGCGGAGGATCATTTCCGCTGAACTGGTGTAGTCCCACGAAAGCAGGCGCGACCAGAGTTGCGTCTCGTCATTGAGAAGAGGGCGCAAATCCAGGGAAGAAAAGTGCCTGAGGTCGAGGATTTCCAAAGGGCTCCTGCCAACGGCATGCGCTGGCGGACAGCGGCAAAGGCCGTAGCGAAACCCGAGTGTAGATGGTTCGCCCCGGCAGAGGCAAACGGCGGGAACAAACGGGAGCAACAGCAGCGCTGATGTCAGGTCAGATCGAGTGGTTCAATGAGAAGGATCTCCTCGACAAACCTGTCGATTTCTCCGGGCAATTTGTTCACCAAAAGGTCATAATCAACCTCTATCTTCGCATTAAGGCTCGCCATCGTCGGTGCAAGATATTCCCGGATGTTGAGCGTTGCCATGAAATTCCGCGAATTCCCTTCCAGTTGCAGCACCATCATATCTCCCACATTTCTTAAGGCTGCATCTTGCCGCGCACCCTGCTGCAGTTCGCGAAGCTGCTGGGAGAACCGGTCAAACGATTTGACGTCGAAGCACAAATTGCTGACCGAATACGTGAAACTCCCAGTGGGGTGGCGCAATCGACAGTCCACCTCAAACCGATGCTCGATCCACGCTTGGTTCCCCTGCGATTCAGCGGACGCCAACGTGATGCGGAGGTTGAGTATTGAGTTGCTGATGATCAGGCCGGGACGAAACGGGAGAGTTGTCATAGTGCGGCGTCCAACTTACCACGCGGGGCGGTGGGACGCCCCGGCACGTGCAAACAAAGAGGCGGGCGAACTCAGCCAGTGCTTAGACTCACTAACTAGTGTGATTGGACACACGAGCCCTAAGCTTGGTTGACTGTGGCCAGAGGCACGCAAGCGGGATCAATACCCCATAAGCCATTGCAATTAAAAGAAATACAGCGTAAGGAATGATTCATTCATCCGTGTTCACCCTCACCCCATTATGTGACCACCATCACACCGTCACACCGCCTATCGAACGCATAATGACATCCTCCGCAGTTGAAACACCGGAGTGATCGTGACTCCGAGGTGGGGGATCTCGTGGCAAAAGGACGTGTTTCGATCGTCGTTGAGCGCTGCAAAGCCTGTGGCTTTTGCGTGGAGTTTTGTCCCACGCACGTGCTGTCGCTCTCATCTGCCTTTAATTCCAAGGGCTATCATCCGCCGCACGTGGTGCATCCGGAGAAGTGCAGCGGGTGCGACCTGTGCGGCATGTACTGCCCGGACTTCGCCATTTATGGGACGAAAGTGGCTGAGGTGAAATCTACCGATGCCGCGAAAGAGGCAAAGGCCGCCGGAGGTGAGAAATGAAAGCTGATCCTCATGGAGTATTGACCGGCACTCATTTCCTCGATGGCGATCATGCCTGCTGCGAAGGGGCGCTGGCGGCCGGAGCGCGGTTCGCAGCGGGATATCCCATCACGCCTTCGACGGAAGTTGTAGAGCGCTTTGCTGCGCGTGTACCGATGGTGGGTGGAAGCTTCATCCAGATGGAAGACGAGCTCGCCGCCTCCATCACGTTGCAGGGTGCGGTGTGGGGAGGAGCCAAGGCGTTCACGGTGACGTCGGGCCCGGGCTTCTCGCTGATGATGGAGCACATCGGGTACGCCGCGATGACGGAAACGCCCTGCGTATTTGTCGATGTGCAGCGCGGCGGGCCCTCGACCGGATTGCCCACGCTCCCGGCGCAGGCGGACATGATGCAGGCGCGCTGGGGATCGCATGGCGACTACGAGATCATCGCGCTCTGCCCGAACTCTCCGCAGGAGTGCTTCGATCTGACCATCAAAGCCTTTAACCTGTCCGAAGAATTCCGCGTGCCGGTGATGTTCATGATGGACGAAGTTGTGGGCCACATGACGGAGAAAGTTGTGATTCCGCCGGCCGACCAGATCGATATCGTTCCGCGCAAGCATACGCACAAGTCCGTGGAAGAATACCTGCCCTACGGCACGAACGGCGACATGGTGCCGGAGATGGCGCATGCCGGCGAGGGATACAAGTTCCATATCACGGGGTTGACGCATGATGAGCGCGGCTATCCCAACATGACGCCGCAGACGCAAGACAAGCTGGTGAAGCGCCTGCAGAACAAGATTCGGACGGCCGCGGATCGCATCTGCCTGTTGGAAGAAGATGGGCTGGAGAATGCGGATGTCGTGGTGGTTTCTTACGGCATCACGTCGCGGGTGGCGCAACGCGCCATCGATGTGGCGCATGAGCGCGGATTGAAAGTGGGCAAACTGCGCCTCATTACCGCGTGGCCCTTCCCTGACAAGAAAATCGGAGAACTAGCGGCACGGGTGAAAGCGTTTGTCGTGCCGGAACTGAATCTCGGACAGATGGTGCGCGAAGTCGAGCGCGCCTCCGGCGGAAAAGCGAAAACCCTTGCCGTGCCGCATGCGGGCGGCGGAGTCCACAATCCTGAGGAAATTCTTAGAGCCATCGTGGAGGCAAGCCGATGCTGAACGTTGTTGATGACACCATCAATCCGGTAGAACCATTTCTGCGCACCGATCGCATGCCGCACATCTGGTGCCCGGGGTGTGGCATCGGTACTACGGTGAATTCGTTTGCGCGTGCGCTGATCGACTCCAAGATCGATCTTCAGTCGCTCGCGCTGGTCTCGGGCATCGGCTGCACCGGGCGGGTCGCGGGATATGTGAAGCTCGATTCGTTTCATACGACGCATGGCCGCGCGATCCCGTTTGCGACCGGTCTGAAGCTCGCGAACCCCAAGTTGAATGTGGTGGTCTACTCGGGCGACGGCGATCTCTCGGCTATCGGCGGCAATCATTTGATTCACGCCGCGCGCCGCAATATCGACCTGAAGGTTATCTGCGTCAACAACCTGATTTACGCGATGACCGGCGGCCAGACCGCGCCGACCACCCCGGGGCACGCCACTACGTCTACGAATCCTTACGGCACCTTCGAGCCCGCGTTTAACCTGCCGCATCTGGTCGAGGCGGCTGGTGCGGTCTATGTCGCGCGCTGGACTACGTTTCATGTGCGTCAATTGGCCCGCTCGATCAGCGAGGCCTTCCAGAAGAAAGGATTCTCGTTCATCGAAGTCATCTCGCCCTGCCCGACCCTTTACCAGCGCCGCAACAAGATGGGGGATGGGCTCGACACCATGAAGTACTACAAAGAGAAAAGCAAGGTGAAGAACGGTGCGCCCACGAGTGAAGTCGGGCTCACGCTTAATGGAGAAATTGCCGTGGGCAAATTCGTGGACCGCGACCGGCCCGACTATCAATCGATGATGCGCGCACAGTATGTCGAATCGCTGGGCGATCGCTACGTTGAGGAGCCAGAAATGGAGTGCGTATGCGGCTGACCGAGATTCGAATCGCAGGTTTCGGAGGACAGGGAGTCATCCTCTCCGCGGTGGTGCTGGGCAAAGCGGCGTCGATTTACGAATACGGATTCGCCACCATGACGCAGAATTTCGGTCCTGAGGCGCGCGGCGGGGCTTGCAGCGCGCAACTGGTGGTTTCGGACTCCCCGGTGCTGTACCCGTACGTGACGCGGCCGGACATCATGGTGATCATGTCGCAGGAGGCCTACAACCGCTTCGCGCCGGAACTGAAACCTGGAGGCACGCTGATCATCGAAGAGGACCTGGTGCGTGTGTCGGATCTGAAGGGCGACCGCAAGGTTTACGCGATCCCGGCCACGCGCCTCGCGGAAGAACTGGGCAAGCGCATGGTGCTGAATTCAGTGATGGTCGGATTCTTCACCGCGGTTACCAAGTTGCTGAGCGCCGATGCCGTGCGCAAATCTGTGGCCGACTCGGTGCCGTCGAACTTCCGTGAACTGAACCTGAAGGCCTTTGATAAAGGGTACGAGTACGGGCTGACGGCGAAGGCGGGAGCGCCGCCCGAGTTGGAAGAAGTGGGATACGCGAAGGAGTAAAGAGAATCGACTATTGCTTCGCGGAACTGGAGGCGGCCACCCAGAAGTAGTCCAAATTCTGCGGGGCATAGTGCCCGAGCGATGTCACCCGCCGGTCCTTCGTCCACTCGGCAACATTCGGCTTCCAAGCCGGAGCAGCGACGAGCAGATGCTCGACGGCTGGAATCTTACCCGCCTCATAGCGATCGATCACCTGGTCGCGATAGAAGACCAAACCGTACTCGACCTCGCGCGAGACTCCGCACACTGCGATCGGCATTTTGTGCGTCTCTACGCTCGCAAGCTCGTCGGCAAGTGGCCGTGTCGAAAGTTTCTGATCAATCGCGGTCGTTCCCAGTTTGAGCACTGCAGCGACCGCGAGCACAACAGGAATGAGCGTGACGAACCGCAGCATACGCCATTGCAGGCGGCCAGCGAGGGTAACTGCAATCCCAATCGTGAGTACGAACGCAATTGTCAGTGCGATCCATGTCGGACGACCGGCGGGCAAACGATGCTCTGTGACGATAAAACCAATCAGGACTGCCGGCACAATCGGAGAACAGGCCACAAGTGCGTGGAGAATTGCCATCCACTTCGGCAACGGTGATTGCTGCTCGAGTTGCTGGCGCAGATAGTCCGCCAACAAGACGACTCCTGCAGGCACGGCGGGAAGAATGTAGCCCGGAAGCTTCGATCGGGAAATCGAGAAAAAAAGGACCGGCGTGATCAGCCAGCAGCAGGCAAAGACCCGAAATTGCAATTCGAGGTCGCATTCGCTTCTACGTTCCGTCCACCAGACACGAACGGACTGGGCGAACGCCACAGTCACGAAAACGATCCATGGCACCATGGCAAGCAGAAAGACTGGAAGGTAATACCAGAACGGTTCGGGATGATGGTAGAGATTGGTCGAAAATCGGGCGAGATTGTGCTCCAGGATGAATTCACGATAGAACTGCGGGTTGCGCATCTGGACCGCGACGTACCACGGCAACGCTACCGCGAGGAACAAGAGGATGCCGGGCACCCACAAGGTCTTGGCAATCAGACGTCGTTCGCGCACCGCGATGGAATAAAGCATGATCGCAGCCGCGGCCAAGAATGGCCCCACTGGCCCCTTGGCCAGCATTCCCAGAGCCAAGCATATGTAGAATCCGGAAAGGTAGATTCGCTTGCCGCTCTCGCGCCATGCCCACCACGTGAGCATTCCAATGGCAAATGAGGCTGTGAGCCCCATGTCCATGGAAGCCGCACGGGAGTAGCCAACAATTCCGGTGCACGAAGCCGCGATGAGCGCCGCGTCGACCGCCACCCCAGAACGAAACTTGCGAAAGAACAGATAAATGGCAAGGACGAGGAGAGTGGCATCGAGCGCGGAGGGAATGCGCGCCGCGGCATCACTTACTCCGAGGACGCTGTAAACTAGCATGGCTTGCCAGTAATAGAGTGGGGGCTTCTCCAGCCACGCCCGCCCGCCGAGCGTTGGCGTAACCCAGTCACCTCGTTCTAGCATCTCGCGCGCCACTTGTGCGTAGCGCGGCTCATCGGCCCCGATTAATCCGAACTGGGCGATGCCGTAAGAGAAGAGGAAAGTGCAGAAACCGGCGAGGAGCAGGATGTCTGTGCGGGTGCGAGTGGTCATTAAGATTTCAGATTGTAGATTTCAGATTTCAGATTGAAGGTGAGAAACGAATTGGTTTTCAATCTGCGATCTGAAATCGAAAATCTGCAATCGAGCTATTGTACGGAAGGTCCCCGGCCGAGCTGGAGAATTACTGCGCGGACGGCCTCGGCCAGCGGGCCATCGAGGGAACAGCCGCTTGCGCACTCGTGGCCTCCGCCACCGAAGCTTTCGGCTACGTGGGCCACGTCGAGTTTTCCCTTGCTGCGCAGGCTGACGCGGTAGCGGCCATCGGGCAACTCGCGGAAGAAGGCTGCCACTTCGACGCCGCCGATGGAAAGAACATAATTCACCAGCCCTTCGCAATCTTCTTCGATAGCGCCGCAGCGTTCCATCTGTTTCTGCGTTACCCAGAAATATCCAATGTGGTCCTCGAGATTGAGGTTTCGTAAGGCTTCTCCGAGAAGCCTGATCTTGGCGACGGAATGCGCGAAGTAAATTCCGCGCGCGCAGTGGGCCGGATCCGCTCCCGCGAGCACGAGTTCGCGGGCCAGCGAAAACGTATTCTCGTTGGTGCCCTGAAACATAAATGATCCAGTATCCGTCATCAAAGCGGTGTACAGACAGGTTGCGATTTCGGGGGAGAACTTCACGCCTGCTTCGCGTGCCAGGCGAAAAACCATCTCGGCCGTGGCGACGGCGTGGGGATCGATCCAGTTCACGTGGGCGAAAGGACGTCCACTGACGTGATGGTCGATGCTGATCAGAAAGCGATCTTCCAGACCCTCGAGCCGTGTGCGATGGATGCTGTCGCACTCGAGAATGATCGCCGCCTCATAGCTGCCGGTCACGCGGCTCGACTGCACCACCTGATCGGCAAATGGAAGGGATCGATAGATGCGGGGAACGCCGTCGTGGAGAACAACGTCTGCCTGCTTGCCCATTTCGCGCAGCACCTGGCAGCAGGCGAGCGCCGATCCGACGGCGTCGCCGTCGGGACGCGCGTGTGACGTCAGCACAAATCGCTCGTGCTGTCCGATCTGCCGGAGCACATCCTCGAGCATGTTGTTAGGCCTGCTCTCCACTGGATTCCTTGCGGGGCTTGCGTCTTCTCTTTTCCCGCGTTAACAGTTCCTCGACCCGAGCTTTCGCCTGTTCAGCCCGGTCCAGACGGAAGTAAAGCTCGGGGGCTCGCCGGAGCCGCAGCCGCTCCACCAATTCATGACGGATATATTCCCGCGCGGCCTCAAGCCCTTCCAAACTCTTATCGGCTTCTGTGTCGTCGCCCTCCACATTGATCCACACCTCGGCAGATCTTCCGTCATCGGCGACATGGACCGATGTCACGCTCACCAGGCCAATACGCGGGTCGGCCAGCTCGCCTTCCACCAGCGTTTCGATCTCTTCGCGAAGGGCCTCGCCGACCCGACCACGATGATGCTTGAGCCCACGCTTCTCCAAGACTCCACCTTAGGTAAAACGGTTGAGAATATCAGAAAATTGGATGCAAGTGTTGAGCCAAGGTGCGCAACCGATGCAGCTATTGTCTATCGGTTTTTGCGGACGGTGGTAAGTACGGAGGTAACAGAGTGTTAGGGGATGTTGGGGGTGTCAGCGGAAACCCATTCAAATGGCAGAATGATGAGCCGATTGGGGTTCGTGGCTAATCCGCCGAGCTCCGCTCTGGCGGGACAGCCGAGGCGGCTGTCTCTACGTGGTGCTAGAAGAATTCAACGAAAGAGTCGGCAACGTCTGCACCGTTGTTGTTTGCGATGCGCGTGGCGGCGCGTTCCACGTTCTTCATCAGTCCGTCGAGGTAGTCGCGCGAGTGCGAGACGGCGACTACACCGATGGTGGCGCGATTCCAGAGTTCGGCGCTGTCAAGCTCGGCAACGGAAACGTTGAAGGTGGTCCGCAGCCGATCCTTCAGGCTGCGGACGACCTTACGCCTGTCTTTGATTGATTGTGCGGCTTCGATATGGAGTTCGAGGGTGAGGAAAGCAATGGGCATGCAGTTCTCAGTTCCCGGTTCTCAGTTCCCGGCAAACCCCGCGAAGCAAGACTGAGAACTGAGAACCGAGAACTGAGAACCCTTATGCGATCACTTCTGCCGCGACGCGCGTCGTGGTGAAGGCCTCGATCACGTCGTGCGCCTTGATGTCGCCGTAGTTCGCGATCGAGATGCCGCACTCCATGCCGTTGGTGACTTCCTTGGCATCGTCTTTGAAGCGCCGCAGCGATCCGATCTTGCCCTTGAAGACCACCACGTTGTCGCGTAGCAGCCGGACTTCGGCGTCGCGCTTGAGTAGTCCATCGATCACGCGGCAGCCGGCCACCGTTCCTACTTTCGGGATGCGGAACGTTTCGAGCACCTCGGCGCGTCCCTGGTAGGTTTCTTTGATGGTCGGCTCGAGCAAGCCGCTCATCGCGCGCTTGATCTCATCCTGCAGTTCGTAAATGATCGAGTGCAGGCGGATATCGACTTCTTCCTGCTCGGCCAGTTCCTGGGCCTTGCGCTCCGGACGCACGTTGAAACCGATGATGATTGCGTTCGATGCCGAGGCCAGCAGCACGTCGGTTTCGGTGATGGCACCGACGCCGGAACGCAGCAGCTTCAGACGAACTTTGTCGTTCGAAAGCTTCGAAAGCAGGTCGCTGAGCACTTCGACTGAGCCCTGCACGTCGCCCTTGAGGATGATGTTGAGTTCTTTCGTGCCAGCAGTCTTGATCTGCTCTGCCAATCCTTCGAGCGAGACGCGCGAACTCTTGGCCAGGGCGGCTTCGCGGGCTTTCTGCTCGCGGTATTCAGAGATGCCGCGTGCTTTGTCGCGATCCGCCACGACGACGAATTGGTCACCGGCCTGCGGCAAGCCTTCCAGTCCTAAGATTTCAACCGGCGTCGAAGGTGGCGCCGATTCGAGGGCTGCGCCGCGATCGTCGAACATGGCGCGAACCTTTCCGAAGACGTTGCCGACGACGAAGTTGTCGCCAGCGTTGAGTGTGCCGTTTTGTACGAGCACGGTCGCGACAGGTCCGCGGCCGCGATCGAGTTTCGCTTCCAGCACAACACCGGTAGCGGCGCGCTCTGGCGTGGCTTTCAACTCTGCCAGATCTGCGACCAGGCAGATCATTTCCATCAGCAGGTTCAGGTTCGTTTTCTTCTTCGCGGAAACATCGACAAACACGGTCTTGCCGCCCCAGTCTTCTGGAACCAGACCACGATCGGCCAACTGCTTCTTGACTCGATCGGGCAGAGCGTCAGGCTTGTCGATCTTATTCACAGCAACGATGATCGGCACTTCCGCAGCATGCGCGTGATCGATGGCTTCAAGGGTCTGCGGCATGACGCCGTCATCGGCGGCGACAACCAGCACAACGATGTCGGTCGCCTTCGCACCGCGCGAACGCATGCGGGTGAAGGCTTCGTGACCTGGGGTGTCGAGGAACACGATCTCACGCCCAAAGGCGGGAGACTCCGTGTCGGTGATGCGAACCTTGTAGGCGCCGATGTGCTGGGTGATGCCTCCGGCTTCGCCTCCTGCCACGTTGGTGAGGCGAATCGAGTCAAGCAGCGTGGTCTTGCCGTGATCGACGTGGCCCATGATGGTGACGACGGGCGGGCGCGGAGTGGCCTCGATTATGGATTCTTCTCCGCCGGCAGCCGCGGCATCAATGTCTTTCGCCGCCTGCTCTTCAAACGTGATCACGTTCGTGTCGGCGCCGAAGAACCGCGCCATTTCGCTGGCGAGTTCCGCATCGAGTGTTTGATTGATCGTGGCAAAAACGCCGCGAGACAGAAGGCGCGAAATCAGATCCTTCGCGCGAATGTCGAGTTTCTCTGCGAGATCCTTAACGCTGATGCCTTCGGTGATCGTGATATTGCGCGTGATCGGCATCGGCTCGTTCGACACCACCATGCGTGGCGGCGGAACGTAGCCCTTCATTGGGCCTTCTTTTACACCGCGCGGAACATAGCGCTGTCCGGGCCTGCGGGAAGGCGCACCTGGGCGAGCACCAGGACGAACTGGTCCTGGAGGCGGGCCCCCCGGACCCACACCGAGGGGACGTGGCCCGGTCGGAGCTGAGCGGGTGGGATGCATCGGACGGCGCTCGCCCGGGCGAAGCGGGGGACGCGGCCCACCAACCCCGGGCGCTCCCTGAGGACGGGGACGCTGGAAAATCGGTTGACCCGGTACGGGTCGTCCTGGCGCAGGACGCATCGTTCCCACCGGAGCGCCTGCTTGCGCTGTTGGCGCCGGCGGAGCCAGACGCGGCGGCGGGGCCTTATAGACCGGACGAGGGCCAGTCTGCGGAACAATCATGCGCGGCGCAGGTGTTTGCGGCGCGGCAGCAACTGGCGGAGGCGTGGGACGCGGCGTGCTCGCAGCCGCGGGAGCAGCAGGTGGCGCCGAAGCGGTCATCGATAGCGCTGCAGGTGCAGAAGGAGACACCACAGCGGCTGGCGGCGCCACAGGACGCAGCGGCGGGGCTGCTACTGCCGGAGGAGGTGGTGCAGGCGACGCAACCGGGACCGCAGGCCTCTCAGCGGCTGGCGGCACAATCGCGGGACGCGCCGCAGGAACGGGTGTATGGGGAATGGAAACCGGAGCCGGCGGCGGCGCGGCAGGTTTGGCCGGCGGAGCCACGACTGTTGGCCTCGGCGGAGCCGCTGGCGGCGCGGGGCGCGGCGGCGGTGGCGCAGCCGCAGCTTCCTTCTTCTGCGTGATCGCCTTGAGCACATCCCCGGGACGGGAAATGTGCGACAGATCAATCTTGGTCTTGATTTCTTCTTCGCCACGCAGTGTGCGCG
>Ga0209698_10004967_pt1 | contig 14451 bp, 9 predicted proteins | sample LitLauG_LLR_2012_FD_187203 | JGI IMG/M metagenome (GOLD analysis project Ga0209698, IMG submission 187203) | Freshwater sediment microbial communities from Pennsylvania, USA - Little Laurel Run_MetaG_LLR_2012 (SPAdes) (version 2) | ecosystem: Environmental > Aquatic > Freshwater > Creek >...
CGGGTTTGGGCCGGCGCGAGGCCCAACCGCCGAAGGCCGTAACGAGTCCAGGGTGCCCGCACCCTGGCGCGGAGGTCCGGGGACGGCGCACGTCCCCGGTAAAAACAGAAACGGTTCCGGCATGAACCGGAACCGTGAATTATGCAGAAGCCAGTCAGTTGGCGGCGAGAGCTCCGGTTTTCAAAGCCTCGGCCAGATGCCAGAGCGATTTGTTCAGCCGGACGTTTTCATCCAGCCCGGCCACGGCCCGCGTGCGCGGAAACCGGCTGCCGTCGGCCTTGCGCCGGGAATAATCCTTCAAACCGCCCCGCAGCAAATTTTCCTGCACTCGATTATAGGTGCTCCAAAGATCGCTGCCGGCATCCTCGGCGCGGCGCGGGTTCAGAAGTTTTTCCGCGCTGACCGGTGCCACCTGCAAATCGTCGTAGCGCAGCAAGATTGCACTTTCGGCAAACGCCTTGGATTCCGCCGGGGTCAACGTCCGGGCGCGGAAAGCCTCCACCGAATCGGTCAACTGCGGCAATGAGTCCAGCACTTTCATGCTGGCGTCCACCACCAGCGAGGGTTCAAAGCCGGTGTGCCGCAGGCTCACCCGTTCAAACGTGGTGTCGGCGACGATAAGACCATTGCCGCAAATGAGCCGGAAAAGTCCGGCGTGCAACTGGTAGGCGCTGCTCCGGTCGTGCGAATTGACCAGACAGATTTCCGGGCAGAACTCGGCGGGGGTTCCGATCTGGTCGGCGCGCTGGAAGCGGAGCATGTGCTTTTGAAAACCCGCGCGGGTTTCGAGCCGTACCCGCTGCTCGGAAACCCAGACCGGCTGCCAGCCCGCATGGCGAAGCGCGTCCACGGCGTGTATGGTGGGCAGGAAGGAGTACGCCTCGCTGACGCCGGGCATGGCGTGTTGGGCGAAGATGCTGGGCGCAACCCGTTGCAACTCGTCGTTGCTCAAAGCGTGAAGGGTGCCCGAACTGCGGAAGCGGTCGTGACCGCGTGAACTGCCTGTAAATGTGAACATAACTTGATTGATTTTCCATTTGCCGGACTGTCTCCGGCGGGACTTCTGCCAGTGTCGGCAGAGGTCGCCCCTGACCATTGGCCGGGGCGAACTCTTACGACTTGCGCTTGCGGTTGAGGATTTCCACTTCGGATTGCGGCGAGATGCGGAAGGTGGCCGGCGGTTGTTGAAACAGCACCGGTTTGTCAAAGCGGGTTTTGAAATCGCGGGCGGGCCGGTTCATGAGGATGACCGCCGCACATTCATTGACGCGCAGAACGCGGCAAAGCCGGTTGTTAAAGCGGATGACATCCCCGGCGCGGAGCCGGAACGGATGGCGCAAGGGGTGCCAGAGCAGGCCGACAAACTCGGCCTGGGCCGGGTCGCAACAATTGGTTTTGGCGCGTGGCATAAATCCTTTCAAGCGGGCTTGGTGTCGGCGGGAAAATAGCTGCCGTATTTTTTGCGCGGGTCAATGGGGGAGACACCATCACAGAACACGCCGCACGGGTGCTGCCACGCCTGCCGGGCGTTGCTCCAATGAAAACCAAGCTGCGCCAAAGCAGCGGTGACGGTGGCTGGTTGCTTTTCGGTGAATTGGACCCAGACCCATTTGCCGACGACCTCGGCGAGTTCAAAAAACTTCGGCCATTCCCGGCAAAGCATTGCCAGCAAGTTTTCCGTGTTCATCGAGCGATTCGCTCGGCGTTTGGCCAGATCAATCCGCTTGGCTGTGCTCAACTGTTCGGCTCGGCTCTTGAGCCCCGTTTTGTTATTAGAGTTGGTTTTCATGGTCTTTTTTTTGTGCTCGACTGTTCGTCTTCGGTCTGTCGCCCGTCACCAAGAAAGCCCGTGCAACAGGGCGGCGCGTGGGAGGAATCTACGGAGGGCACCACGCTCTGGCCCCCTGTGAAGCGGGCTTGTGCGGGCGAGAGCACGAAACGACGGTCGCAAAAAAACGACCTGAAAACCTCCGGCCGCCTCTGACTTCTGGGCGGGAGTGTGAAGCGGCGGGCCGGGGTTGGAGGGTGAACGGGCCAAGCCGGAAGGCCCGTCGCGGAATACGGACGACCAGAGGTCAGACCAATTTGGGGGCGGCGATGAGTGCGGGCCGGCGCGGCAAATGCCGTTCAGTTGTCAGCAACTTGCCGTGCCGATTCGCTCTCATGGCCGCAGGGGGAGCAAAGCAATTCGTCTGTCTCCCGGCCTGGGAAGGCGATGGAGTACAGCGCAGTGGCATGGAATCGCTTCACTGGCCGGGAGTCAGACGCCAATGTGGGAAACAAGCCGGGTGCGGGGACTTGAACTGCCGGAAGGACAAGTTCCCGCTCCAGGCGAAGGGGGGAGCGCTGCGGTCTAAAGCTCGCCTACAAGGTCACGCACACGTACTTTGAGCGCTGTGGCGATTTTGAGGAGTGAGCCGACCGAAATATCCAGATTCGCGCGCTCGACTTCTCCGATGAAATTGTGGTGGAGATCGGATTTTTCGGCCAATTTCTCCAGGGAAAGCCCGGCCCGCTCGCGATGCTTGCGAATGGTCGCACCCACGATTCGGCGGTGAAGCGGCTTGGACGGCACAGTCAATAACCTGAGCAGGAATAAAAGCCATGAACCACCCAGTAAACTGTGTGATTTTTTCCTTGCACTTCTGAGGGCGGTATGCTTTAAATCGCTTTCGTTGGACGGTGAACGAGGTAAAATGAATTTCAGGCATGAACACGCGAACCGACAGAGACTTGAAGGAAGGCCATCCCGTGAATTCCACTGCCTGCTCCTTTAATCAGTTAAAAACATTATTCACATTATCAAATCTGAAATTTATTTTTGAGCCTCATTCACTTGAAAGATTGGGGGTTGCCAATCCGTAGTAGAGGTGGGAACCCGTTTTCCGAAACTTGGCGGCAGAACCGAAAAACCCGTTAAACAGCTATGAACATCCGAATGGCGCGGAGCACGATGGTCGGTCAAGGGCAGCTTCATTCAATTTCCCCGCGTTCACGGGCCGGGGCCATCCTCCTGGCCCTGGCCCTTTTTGCCGGTGGCGGCGCGCTGCAAGCCCAAATTTATATTCCCGGCCTGCCGGATGCCTACACCAACAGCGTGCTGGATGCGTGGTCGTTCAACGACACCAGCTACTGGACGAGTGATTTGGGTTACGCGCCGCTCTCGTTCACCAACCTCAGCTACAATTACTGCGGAGCCTACCTCGATCTCGTCCTGGACAGCACCAACGCCGCCTGGCTGCAATACAACCTCGTCGAAAACGACGGCACGACGAACCTGAATTTGGCGCAGGGCACGGTGACATTCTGGTTTGCCGCCGACTGGTCCTCGACCAACCAAGGCGGCACCGGACCGGGCGTGTGGGGACGGCTGCTGGAAGTTGGCACATACACGACCAATGCCAGCTTTGGCTGGTGGAGCCTGTACCTCGATGACGTGGGGGGAAACATCTACTTCTCGGCACAGTCGAACGATAGTTCTCAAGCGACCTATCTTTCCGCGCCGATTGGCTGGCTGACCAATGACTGGCATTTCATTGCACTGACCTATTCGGCCACCAATTCGGCCTTGTATCTGGACGGCACGTTGCTGACCAACGGTCCGCCCGTCAGCGTTTTGCCCGGTTCCGACGCGCTGACCAACGGCTTTTACATCGGAAGCGACAGCAGTGGCGTGTTGCAGGCGCACGGCATGTTGGATGACGTGGTGACTTACAATGTCCCTTTGGATGCCTATGCGATCAGCCGGATTCTGCAATGTTCAGAATTTAATTACTGGTGCAATCCGTACAACCGGCCGCAAGCGGCGCCGGGTGCGTCCGCGCCCTCCTCGAATTCCTACGGGCCGGCGGTGACGGCCATTTCCGGGATTGGCTTCCTGCAATCGCTGGGTTCCGCCGGGGTGAGCATCACCAGCAGCAATGTCTGGATGACGAACATCGTCTGGTCGCGGGGTCCGAACCAAAGCGGCAACCTGAAATTCGACATTCAGGGTGGTTACGACAATCTGCTGTATGATGTTTTTGCCAACGCGTCGCTGACGCCCAGCAGCACGGCCTACCAATGGGCCTGGATGGGCCAGGGCTTGCACGGGAACACCTATCAAGTGACCAACCTGCCGTTTGCGTCCTCATTCCTGATTCTGGGCACACCGCAGGACAGCGATTTTGACGGCTACACCGACGCCTACGAATTCCTGGTGGGGCACACCAGCGCCTTCGATTCCAACTTGAGCGGCGACGGGCTGTCCGATCTCTACAAAGTCCAGCACGGCCTGACTTTGGGCGGCGTGGTGGCGGTACCCGCGCTGAGTTCGATCAGCCTGCCCACCTGTGCGGTTCCTTAACCCAGCCAGCTTCCACCACTATGAAAATCTCACGCCACGGCACACGGACATTGGCCAGCCTGGTTTTACTCGCCAGTTGCCTGCTGGCCGGGGGCCAGGTGCGCAACGGCCAGAACAGCGGGCCGAACGCTTCAGAGAAAGGCGGAGTGAACGGGCTGCCGGGCCAGATGGATTTTCAGGCGGATTTGTTTTCCGGTCGGTTCAGCTACCAAATTCCACTCGGACTGGCTCCGGGGCGGCATGACAGCGCGCCGGGCCTGGCGCTGGTTTACAACAGCGCGAATGCCGACGGCTGGTGTGGTGTGGGCTGGGAGTTGGACCTGGGCTACATCCAGCGCGAAACCCGGCATGGTGTGCCGGTGCAATGGGTCAACGGCTCGCCGGCCACGGCTTACGACGACAACAAAGGCTTTGTGTTTTCGTTGAACGGGCAGATGTCCACGCTTGTCAACGTCGGAGGCACCAGCTATCGGGCGGAGATTCAAGGCAACTTCTGGCAGTTCAGCTTGCAGACCAGCGCCAATCAGTGGGTGGTCACGGACAAGAGCGGCAACCAATATACTTTTGGCGGAACCACCGGCAGCCGGATGAGCAATCCCAAAAGCGGCTGGGCCGGCTACAGCGGCACTTATCGCTGGTCGCTTTCCCGTGTGCAAACCGTGCTGGGCGACAAGGCGGATTACACTTACAGCAGTATCGGCGGCACCTTGTATCCGTTGAACATCAGTTACAACGGCCACACCAGCGGCTTGAGCGAAACGCACACGGTGGATTTCACGCTGGAAAACCGGGGCGATGTCCGGTTGAGTTACCTTGCGGGTTATCGTGTGGAACTGAGTCAGAGGATCAATGCGGTGGTGCATAAGGTTTCGGGCCAGGTGGTCTGGAGCAATCGCTTGGTCTATGCGCAGTCTTCGTCCACGGCCCGCAGTCTGTTGCAAAGCGTCACGCGTTACGGCACCAACCTGACGGCCAGCCTGCCGCCGACGGTGCTCGGCTACTCCGTCCAGCAATTTGGATTTCAACCGGCGGTCAACTGGACGAATCTTTTCCTGCCAGCCGGCAGTGGGTCCCTCTACGCTTTTCCGGCAAATTATGATCCCACCGGCTTTTTCGCGGATTTGGTGGACATGGACGGAGACGGTTTGCCGGACCGGGTGTTTGTGCCCTATCACAGCGCCTACACGAATTTTTGGATGCAGCACAACAACGGTACTGGTTTTGACAATCCCGTTGCCTATGGGCGTTTGAGCGTGCAGAACTACTCCGATGGCGTGGTGGGCAGCCTTGCCTCCACCAATGCCAATTGGACCTACCTCACCGCTCCGTATGTGCGCTTGATTGACATTAACGGCGACGGGTATCCCGACCGGGTGGCCGATCCGATTGAATCGCTTTCCCCCGCCGCCGGAGCGCCGTACTCCTACCCGTTCACCAACCTGATGGTGCAATTGAACAACGGCAGCAATTTTTTAAGCGCCACGGATGTCAAATGGACGAATGTTTTCTTCACCAATTTTGTCGCTGGCGATGCGGCGGTAACAGATTACCGCGCGGTGGAAAACGATCCCCCGTCCGGTGGGCTCGGCCAGGTGATGATGATTGATCTGAACGGGGATGGTTTGCCGGACCGGGTCATGTCCCGATTGTACGGCAGCGGGACCTATAAAACCAACTTCGTTAATTACTGGGTGCAATTTAACACCGGCTCCGGTTTTAGCGGCACAAATTACTACGGTTTTCCATTCTACGATACGGGAGGAACACCGGGAGGCTATGGCGGCACGCTCAATGCGCCGTTCTTTCGCCTGATTGACATCAACGGGGACGGGCTGCCCGACCGGGTGATGTATCCCATCAATCCAACCACCGGTGCCCCGGAAGTGACGATGAACATCACCAACTACGTGGTGGAGTTCAACAACGGTTACGGTTTCGAGCCGCCGGTGCTTTGGGGCGGTGTCATCGCGCAATATCTTTCACCATACGCCCCACCTTGCACCAACTCTTATTACTTCCCGGAATACTATAACCAAAACCAGACCATGCAGGATACTGTGGAATGTGTGCTGCGGGACATCAATGGCGACGGGTTGCCCGACCGGATTTACCGCTATCACCAGTGCGTCATGACCAACTGGATGGTGCAAATCAATCAGGGAACCAACTTTGCCGCGCCCGTGCTCTATGGGCCGTATCTAAGTCAAAACCAACTGACCGATCCGGCTTACACAGGTATTCAAGATGGAATCTATTCGATGCTGATTGACATCAATGGCGACGGCATTCCCGATCATGTCATGCCCGCCTATTCCGCTGTGGCAGCGACAAATTACCTGGTGGTGGAACTCGGCAAGGGACCGTTCCCGGATTTGCTCACCGTGGTCAGCAACGGCATTGGCGGGAGTGTCAACGTGACTTACCAGCCTTCCACCAAGCTGGACAATCGCGAGACGACGGGCACCGCCAACGCCCGCCGGCTGCTGCCCTTTCCCGTGCAAACCGTTTCGTCCATCGCCGTGTCGGACGGTCTTTATCCCAGCAACACCACCACCTACACGTATTCGGGCGGCAAATGGAACACCGCCCGCCGCGAGTTCGACGGCTTCGCCACCACGACGGAAGTGGACCCGCTCGGCCTGACCAACATTCATTGGTTCCACCAGGCGGGCGGGCGGGACAACTCCGCCTTCGGCGAATTCCAGGACTCAACCAACGCCCTCGCCAAGCGCGGAATCGCGTTCCGGGTGGACACCTACGGTTCGGATGGCAATCCCTACAAGCTGACGTTGAACAAGGTGAACGAGTGGCTCCTGACTGGCGGACAGCATTTCGCCGTCGTCACCCAGAGCATGACCCTGGATTATCCCGGCAGCGCCAGTGCCTACCGGGCCACCGCGCAACAATTTAACTACGATCTCAACAACGGAAATCTCACCAACACCACGGATTGGGGCGAAGTTACCAACGTCACCGTTTCGGGCCAGACCTTCACCGATGTCGCCGGCGACTCCGCCTACCAATTCACGGTCTTCGCCGCGCTGGCCAACACGAGCATTGTGGACAAGCCGCAGCGCAGCATCCTCACCACCGACAGCGCCGGCCAGAACATTCTCCGCGAAACACTCTACAGTTACGACGGAAACACCGGCAACCTGACCCAGCGGCGCGACCGCATGTGCCCTACCTGCTACGTGACCAACAGCTACGTTTACGACAGCACGTACGGAAACCAAATCTCCAAAACCAATGAGGCGGGCGTTCCCACCGTCACGGTCTATGAGTCCACCTACCAGACGTATCCTGTCCGGCAAACCGTGGGCGGGACGTTCACCAACACGTTCAATTACGACGCACGTTCCGGCAAACTGCTTTCCTCCACGGACGCCAAGGGTCTGGTGACGGTCAATTCTTACGATGCTTTTCTCCGTCCAATGGAAACGGATGTTTCGAGCACGCCGAACGGCGCGGCCAACGTCTGGCTGGAACGCTACGACTATCAATACGGTCTGGCCTCCGGGTTTTCGACCAATTTTGTCCACCAGCACAAGGCCGACGGCGTGGATACCAGCAACGGCCACGAAACCTGGACTTACTCGGACGGTCTGGGGCGGACGATTCAGACGCGCAGTGAATCCGAGACGGCGGGGAGTTACCGCGTTACCGACACGGTGCATGACCAGCGCGGCAACGTGCAGTTCACGACGCTGCCTTATTTCAGTTCCGGCACGCTGTTCACCAAGCCTTCTGGGACTGAATTGGGCATGCTCAATATCTTTGATCCCGTCGGCAGAGTGACCAACGTGACCGCCGCCGTGAACGGCTCATTCACTCTCGGCCTGCTGACCACCACCACCGCAACGGGCGGGGACAGCGGTTCGCCCGTTGCTCCGGCCAGCATCGCCTACAACAATGGCAACGATCCGTGGACGCTGGTGGTGACGGATGAAGCCACGAAGGTTCATCGGTATTCGCTGGATGCTTACGGGCGCACCAACCAAATCGTGGAAGTGAACAGCGGAGTCAGCTACAACACTTACCTGCGATACAACCTCGCCGGCGATCTGACGAACATCACGGACAACGCCAACAACCAGATTCAATACGCCTACAATAATCTGGGGCAGTTGGTGGCGATGGCCGACCCGGACATGGGCGTGTGGCAGTATGAACACGACTTCGCGGGAAGGATGCGCCAGCAGATTGACGCCGATGGGCGGCGGGTGCAGTTCAATTACGACGATCCGCTCGGACGTTTGCGCACTCGGCAAGTCTATGATTACATCGGTAATTTCGCCTTTGGCTACACGAATGTCTTTGACACCAGCGACGATGCGAACTTCACGGTCTATGCGGGGCAGCTTTACAAGACGATTGACAATCAGGGCTGGCAAAAGAACGGATATGACGTTCGCGGACGCACAGTCAAGACGGCGCGCTACCTGAGCAAAAACGGAAACACATACACCAACCAATACACTTTTGACGATGCCGACCGGGTGACTCAGACAACTTACCCGAACGGCGGGCCGACAATCACGAACATCTTTGACACCGGCGGCAATCTTTCGCAGGTTAAGCAAGTCGGGGGAACGGCTTATTACACCGCGCAGGGATTCAACGCCATCGGGCAATTGAATGGGATCACGTTCGGCAACGGGCTGGCGACGACTTACACGTATTACCCGAACTCGCATCGGCTGCAAAACCTCACCACTTCCGGCAGCAGGCAAAACCTGACTTACACTTACGACAAGGTATCAAACCTCATAAGTGTCACCGATGGAATTTATTCCGGTTCTGCTTCGGCTTCGCTGTCGAGCCTTGTTTATGACGATCTCCACCGGCTGACTTCGCTCACGCGGCCCACCGGCACGACCAGTTTTAGCTACGACTCGCTCGGAAACTTTATTGTGAACGGCGAGAACGGCGCGGGCACTTACAATTACGGGGTGCGGATGCCGCACGCGGTCAAGAGCGCCAACGGCCAGACCAACGCCTACGATGCCTGCGGCAACATGATGGTGATGGGCAACGAACGGCTGGCCTACGACGCGGAAAACCGACTCGCCTATGTCGTGACACCGACCGGCGGCGTGCTCTTTGGCTACGACGGCAACGGAGCGCGGCTTTGGAAATCAGGCACAAACGGGTTGCAAGTTTGGATAGATGGAAACTATGAGGAGAAGGGCGGGAAGAAACTGTTCCATGTTTCTGCGAACGGCCAGACGATTTATACCTATTCATCCGACGGAACGGTGGCCGCCTATTATCATCCCGATCATCTTCATTCCACGGCCATCGAAACCGACAACAGTGGAAATCTAATTCAGCACTACGAATATTCGGCCTTTGGACAAAGCCGTTACACCCAAAGCACGACCGCGTTTCCGGTTACACAAAGGTTTACGAGCCAAAAGCTTGATGATGAAACGGGGCTTTATTTTTACGGGGCACGTTACTATGCCCCGCTGCTGGGAACATTTATCCAGGCGGACATGGTTATCGCAAGCCTGACGAATCCACAGCATCTAAATCGCTATGCTTATTGCGTCAATAATCCGCTGAAGCACACCGATCCGAATGGAAAGAGCGAGGATAATGTCGTGGCCAGAGTCGCGGCCCCAGCGGGTGTTTTCCTCAACTTCGGCAACTTCACCTACCAACCGATGCAGGTAGGCGCCTCGGTCAATTTCGCACAAGCGTCGGCGGGAAGCGCAGGCGGGCCGGCTTTGAGCCAGGGCAATCCCAATGCCATTGCTTTTGCGCCCAGCCAGCCGGCGAACCCGTTCACTTATGACGCGCTTTTAACCGGAGCAAACAATCTGGTTGGCACGCAAGTCGGCCAGCAAATCGCTCAAGGGAACGCGGAGGCAATTCTTTCGGCACCGGGAGCGGAACTTGCGCTGGGGAAATTGGCGCTGACCACACGAACCTTACTAGGTTCCGAACGCACAACACTTAGATTACCAGCTTCAATGACGGGAGAATTGGGTGCTTACGAAGATGCGGCTCAAGCGGGACAGATCGTCAAAACTAAAACTTCTGCATTGCCGAAATCAAATGCTCGGCAAATATGGGAGAATGTAAATGGGCAGGTTCCGGAAGGATACGATGTTGATCATATTATCCAACGTCAACACGGTGGTAAAGATGAACTATCGAATCTTCAGTTAAAGTCATCTGGACTAAATCGAAGCGAAGGTCCCAAAGCCTATCAATTAAACAAATCAGATCCACATGGAACGACTTATGATAATGTTATACTTGATGATACAAAGTAAATGAGGCAAAATGTTTAGAGCGTTTTTAGAGGAAATAAGAAAGCATAGGTTGGGCGGTTATCACCTTCAGGTCGCCAAATACGCCCACTCCTCCATTGCAGAGTGGTTTGCCGCTCATAACTGGAAGCCATCCCAAGAGTATTCGGATTTTATGATACAAATTGGCGCGGGCACTTACTTTGGCGGAGCATTCGTTGTGTATCCACTCTTGCATGATCAGTTGCCATCTACCGAGACTGTAAGTAGTCGAATGGCGTCTCTCGGAGAAAAGGATTTTTTTGCTATTGGATATGATGGAACTACTGAGGGTTGCTACTGTCTTCCAAAGGACGGCCAAAGCAAACTGTATTGGTATTCATGGGAAAGCCATTTGGCGAAACCATTAGCATCAGATTTTGCCGAGTGGGTTGAAAGACAACCAGCAGAACTATTTCAACCGAAGGTTTATTCCGCGTATAAGCCGGTCGCTAATCTTGACGGTGTGTGTGACATCATAAATGCCCGGGATGCCTTTAAGATTAGATTGTTAAATTACGCAAAAGACTTGGTGAGACCTCCTGGCAAACAGGGCGACCAACTGCCTCGATACAATCGAATCGAACTGGGCATAACTAAAAAGAGGAGAGTTGACTTAAAGTTTTTGACAGTCAAAATCAAGCGCAACGGAAGTGCCGTCAATAATGACAATGTTGAGTATGTATCTCTTGACGTGGGTGACTTGCCAGTCAGTACAGAAACCGTTATCACTTGCTATGCTTTTGATCCATTTAATCTGCCTTTTGCGGCCATAGAGGTTGAATTTAATCCAGTTATAGATATGGGTTCAAAGATGCGGTCTCGATACAAAGAAATAAGTGAGTTTTTATAATCAATGATAAATCCTGGCTTAAAGCAAGCGCAGAAGTATACTAGAACTATTCCGCAAGAAAAAGTGCAGCCGAACTCTGTGCCAGCAGACAGTCAGTGAAACTAGAAATACAATCATACGTAGGGGTTGGCCCAATAAAATTCGGTATGCCTATTGATGAAGTGCGAAGGGTAATCGGGATAACACCGAAAACTTTCTTCAAGTCGCCCGAAGCATTACTTCCGGCGGATGCTTTTAGCGAATTTGGGATTCATATTTATTACAAGGAGCCTGGAGTTTGTGAAGCAATTGAGATGGGGTTAGCCGCAGACCCAACTTTTCATGGATGGCACTTGATTGAGCGTCCTTCTAATGAGATTTTAACTCGGCTTCAAACTCTCGATAGTTCCATTGAAATTGATGAATCCGGCTTTACCTGCCCCCAATTGGGAATTGGAATTTATGCACCAGAATTCAGCAAAAAAATCGGCACACCAGTTGAGGGGGTAATCGTTTTTGAAGAAGGTTACTATTGCTAAACGAGAAAAGCGATATGGATTTTGATGGGCTTGCAGCAATTAGAGCACATTACGAACAAAGCTGGCAGTCAGGGTGCAAGGCGTTGAACTGGCAAAGTGGGCCGGCTTGGCAACTGCCTCCGGAATTTCAAATTCTTGCTTTTATGCCTTAAAAGCACCGCAAAATGTGGAATTATGCGACGTGTGGCATGTCACAACAAAATGATTCGCCCCCGTTGGAATTGCATATTTTTTCTCCAGTTGAGAGCAACTCTCACGTCGAGTTGCTCACCGGAATTGCCCACTATCATCTCACGGGCGCATATTTGGACGTTGGACATACGGTTAATTTTGGACGTGAATGGCTACCTAAATCGGCTTGTGACCACGGTCTTATTTCTTTGCCGTATTTAGATGGCCCAAAGCTTGAGTGGCTTCAGTTAGGAGAAAACCGCGTTCGCTTTTTGTGGCTTATTCCAATAACTAAACATGAGTTAGAATTCAAAAAAGCACATGGGCTAAAAGCCTTGGAGGATCGCTTTGAAAAACGCCAAGTTAATTACATAGACCCGCAGAGACAAAGTGTCGTTTAACTGCAAAAAATCCGGAGCGTTCATTTGAACCTGTACATGCCAACCAATGCACAGGACGTGCCATGAAAATAAACGCTGGCGCAGCTTCTCACCTACGAACGTTTCTCAGGCAAAGCAAAGATCGGTTACATCAGACTGAACATCCCAATGCCTTGCCCGCCTCATGGCATTGTCCCGGTTCACCGTGGGCGTGGTTTTGCGAGTGTGTTTCACCTCAGCACGCCCGGTTCGCTTTCAGTCAGGGATGCGACCACGCCAGTTATGTCGGCGGTTAGTTTAACTCGGACCACAGCGCCGGCAACCCCCGAATTGAGTTGTCCGTAAGATTTCGTCTGCGTTGGTCGCCTTCTCCGTCTTTAAGGATTTCGCGCTCCTTCGCAGCATGGCATCTTCACGGCCAGAGGTGAACAAGCCCCTTTCCGAAAATTCGACAGAAAGCCGCCCACGCCCCGCCTATTCCGACCAGTAGATTTGTGTGCCGTTGACGAGTTGTCAAGTTGACGACCCGGCAACTGCCGCCCCCGGCCCGAGTGTGGTTGAGTATGCGCGTGACGAATTCCTACCGTGGGAATTCACCGCGAACCTAAAATGACCGAGCCAGCCAAGCATCTCCCGGAGAACGAGGCGCTGTCCAAGATCCAGTGGCAGTTCTTCGGAACGCTCACCTTCAAGGACGCGCGGCTCCGTGACAAGCTGGAAGGCAAACCGGATCGGGTCCGGAAAATGATGTTTTGTGCGTTTGGCCGCGAGATTGGCTGGAATCTGTGCCGGGGCAAGGCCCGGTGGTTTGAAGAGTATTGTGTGAACGTGGTCCGTTTGGAACCCGGCGAGGTGTCGGGCTTGTGGCATTATCACTTTTTAATGGACAGTCTCCCCAAACCGAGTGTCAACCGTTCAACCTGCGCCGCGATGGAAGCCTGGTGGCGCAAATTGGGCGGTGGGCATTGCCAGGTGCATGTGTTCGATTCGTCGCTGAACGGCGAGGAATACGTGACCAAGTGTCTGAATCTGGGCGACCACTACGAGTCGCGCAAGTTCGCCGGAGCCGTCCACCTCATGTTGTCACCCGCGTTTTTCAAAGTGATGAAGGCGCTGGGACGTTCGACAAAGAGGCGTTCAGCAATGGCGGCAAGACAAGACAGAGAGCGGGGACCGGCTGAGACCACTTTCCCCGGCGCTATGCCTGCAAGGGCCGGTGCCGGGATTACGGAAGCGTAAACGTCCATTATCCAGCAAACGAGTCTTGCCAGTGTGACTGGCGTCATTGAAAGGCTGCCCGCAGTGGGGTGCGGGTGGTGACAAAGGGATTCCCGGCCCGGGGCGAGCGGCGCGGAGCGCCGCCGCCCTGGGCCGGGCAACTTGAAGAACCTCGTGTGTACCAAAACGAAATGAATGCGAATGAACGAGACACTTTGGCCAGAGCCATGAGCCGGGTGAACTATGGTTGCGGGCATTGGAAGCAACTGCTCAAGTCGTTTGGCCCCTGTGACCATGACGCCGGCGTGTGCTGGTGCGAACATTGGCGGATGCTGGGATTGCAGGAGGAGGGGCTGGCCCTGCTGCGGCAACTCGCCGCACCGCCGGAGCGCAATTGCGGGATTTGTGGCGTGCCGGTCAGCCGGTGCTGTTGTTGAGCATGAAAGACGAGCAGCATCAATTTCTGTCGCTGCTGGGCCAGCTTCCCGCGCGCCTCACGGCGGAGCAAGCGGCCTGGGTGTTGAACTGCCAGCCGCACGACGTGCCGGCGCTGGTCGCAGCGCGGCTCCTGAAACCGCTGGGCAATCCGACCGCGAACAGCGTCAAGTTTTTCGCCACCGCCGACGTGCTGGAACACGTCAAGGACCGCAACTGGCTGGTGCGCGTC
>Ga0209698_10004968_pt1 | contig 14449 bp, 11 predicted proteins | sample LitLauG_LLR_2012_FD_187203 | JGI IMG/M metagenome (GOLD analysis project Ga0209698, IMG submission 187203) | Freshwater sediment microbial communities from Pennsylvania, USA - Little Laurel Run_MetaG_LLR_2012 (SPAdes) (version 2) | ecosystem: Environmental > Aquatic > Freshwater > Creek >...
TTGGGTCGAATCGGTTTAGGCAAAAGCTGTCCCGATTTCAAAAGCGTTTGCGCCTGCTTGGCTTCCGGGCTTTGCGGAATGAGTTGCAAAGCCTTCGTGATCAACTCTTGCGCTTTATCCGGCTTGCCCGCGCGTTGCAGAATGCTGGCAAGCGCGAGATATTCGGTAACCGCCTGCTGCGCATGACCGAGTCGTTCGTGGACCATCGCAAGCCGCGAATGCGCGGCAACATCATCGGGATGCAAAGTAGTGACGCGCGTCCAGTTCTCACCGGCATCATCCGAGCGATAGATTCCCAGCGGCCCGGATGCTTGTGCTGCCGACGCATACAGACGTTGGGGATTGCTCGCCGCAATGGCCACGTTAATCTGCGCCAAGTCTTTAGGCAGGCCGTTGGAAAGCTGCTGCCAAGTGTTGCCACCATCGACCGACTTGAACAGCCCGCCGGATGTCCCGTTAAAGAGGTTGTTGTCCTCCCACGGACCCTGTCGCGCTTCCCACAGTGCTGCATAAACAACATCAGGGTTCGACGGATCAATCTCTACAAACGAACCGCCGGTGTTCTCGTTCTTGGAGAGAACCTTCGTCCAAATCTTACCGCCATCGGTCGAGCGAAAGATGCCGCGCTCTTCACTTGGTCCGTAAGGATGGCCAAGTACGGCGGCGAATAGTCGGTTCGGATCGCGGGGGTCGACGGCAAGGCCTGGAATCTGACGTCCATCGCGAAGCCCGAGGTGTGTCCAGGTCTTGCCGGCGTCCGCCGAGCGATAGATACCGTCCCCAAGGGAGAGGTCGGGACGATGAAGCCCTTCGCCGCTACCTACATAAATAATGTTGGGATCGGAGGGGGCGATGGCGATCGCGCCTACCGACTGAGTGGGCTGCTCGTCGAAGATCGGGTTCCAGGTGCGGCCGGCGTCATCGGTCTTCCAGACTCCGCCGTTCACCGCGCCGACGTAGAAAACATTGGGCTGGGCGGCGATGCCCGCTGCTGCGCGGGTCCGGCCGCCGCGAAACGGGCCGATCATTCTCCAACGCAGTTCCTGGTACGTGGTTTCCGGAACGGATTGCGACAGTGCGGTTCCGGCACTCACCGAAACGATGATAGATGCTACAAAAACACAAGAGATTCCCGACCGTGTCACTTGTCCCCCCAAACTCATGAGTGCGTACAAGGATAAACCCAAAGTACAATTCGTGAGCGCCACACGACCACGCCCGGCATCTGGTCGAGCAACCCGACTGTCGCACGTGCGACCGGATGACGGAGCATGATTTCGCGAGACGCTCTTCGCAACGCGCGCTATGGACGATCAGCGTACCTGCCCGCGCAGAACTTGCAACGCGTTGGCGTCGGCCGGTTCGCGCGATCCGTTGGCGGACACGCTGGTCTCCGCCTCGGAGGTATCGCCCTCGCCAGGAGCGAGAAAGAGGTTTTGCTCCACGCCGTGCTGGCGAGTGTAAAGGTCAAAGTAACGGCCGCGGGCGGCGTAAAGCTGCCCATGTGACCCATGCTCTACGATCTGCCCCTGCTCCATCACCAGAATCTGGTCGGCTCGGCGGATGGTGGAAAGTCTGTGGGCAATCACGAAGGTCGTCCGTCCCTTCATGAGGTAGGACAAGCCTTGCTGAATCACGGCTTCCGATTCGGAGTCCAGGCTTGAAGTGGCTTCATCGAGAATCAGGATGCGTGGTTCCGCGAGAATGGCGCGCGCAATCGAAATCCGCTGGCGCTGGCCCCCGGACAGCTTCACGCCCCGCTCGCCGACAATGGTGTCATATCTAGCCTCGAACGATTCGGCGAACTCGTCCACGCGAGCGATGCGGCAGGCGTGCATAATCTGCTCCTCGGTCGCATCCGGCCGTGAGAAGGCGATGTTCTCGCGAATCGTGCCATCGAACAAAAACGATTCCTGCAGCACAACACCAAGACGGGTCCGATACGACGACAATTGGACCGAGCTCAGGTCAACACCATCCACGGTGATGAGTCCGCTGGTGGGCACGTAGAAGGCAGAAATCAAGCCGATTGTCGTGGACTTGCCCGATCCTGAAGATCCCACCAGGGCCGTGACTGATCCGGGCTCGGCTACGAACGAGACGTCGTGCAGCACCTCGCGTGCACCGTCGTAGCTGAACTTCACATGATCGAAGATCACGCGGCCCTGAATGTCGTTGAGCACGGCGGTGCGGCGAGGGTCTTTGTCCTCCGGGCGCTCGCGCATGATTTCCTGCGTACGCTCCAGTCCGGCGAGAGCCTCGGTGATTTGAGTTCCGATAGCGACCATCTGCATGATCGGTGCGATCAGGAACGGCAACGTTATGGTGTAGGAGAAAAACCCTCCGGGCGTGAGCGTACCGGCGCTGATGCCTCGTGCACCGATGTACATGGTAAGCACGCCGACGATGCCGAGCAGGACGCTGGCGGAAAGGCTCATCACAGAAGTAGCGGTGAGCGTCCGCATCACGTTATCGAGCAGACGACGCACGCCCCCGGCGAAGACCGCTTCTTCGCGTTCCTCAGCGTGATAGCCCTTCACGACGCGCACTCCGCCCAGCGACTCGGTGAGACGGCCGGTGACTTCGGCATTAATTTTTCCGCGTTCGCGAAAGATGGGCCGCAGCGTCCCAAAAGCCCGGCTCAACGCCAGAGCGAACAGCGTGACCGACCCAATCGCGATGAACGTCATCTTCGGGCTGATGCGGATCAGCCACCACAACGCAATGATCGAGGTGACGATTCCACCCGCCAATTCAACCAGTCCGGTCCCGAGCAGATTGCGCACGCCTTCCACGTCCGACATGATCCGCGACACCAGAGTGCCGGTCTTGTTGGCATCGTAAAACGAAACTGGAAGACGCGATATATGTGCCTGTACCTTTTGCCGCAGTTCGGCGATCAACCGCTGCGCAGCCTTGGAGAGCAATTGGGTCAACGTGAACGAGGTTGCGCCCTGCACCAGCGTCGCCAGAAGGACCACTCCAACCAGCGGGCCGAGTTTCTCCATGTGGTGTTTGTTGATGACATCGTCAATCAAGAATTTGGTGGAAGCGGGCAACACGAATCCGGCGACCCGGTTGATCACCATGAAGAAGAAGCCGAGGGCGAGCAAGCCGCGTCGCGGCCGCATCAAGGCCCAGACTTCCGGCAGGACCGCGCGCAGACGCTCTGACTTCGGGGGCTTGGGTTTGACGACGGCTTGGGGCGTAGTGCTCACTGACAGATTGGAGTCGCGGGGAGGCGCGATCGCTTCATTTTATAAACGACTCTCAGTCGGCGCGCTTACTGTTTCTGCTCATAACCACCTACAGCCGCCACTTCAATCTCCACCGACTCATCTGCACGCAAGAACAGCGTGCTTGGGTTCTTCAGCCCCCACTTCACATAAGGGATATGAAAAGTCAGCGAAGCGGTCCAGCGGCCGGGAGCAAGCGTCACATCGGCCGGAATCGTAATCTCGTGGGCGGCACCGTGAAGGGAAAAGATTCCGTGGACCTGCACCTTCGATGTTCCCTCGTCTGCCAACGCGCCTTCCATGTGTGTGGGCCGGAAGACGATTTCCGGGTACTTGTCGCTCTCCAGTATCTCGCGGTGCATTTTGCGGTCGCGAAGGCCGTTGCCGGATTCGCCGCTCCTCGCGTCCACTATGATTTCACCGCTCATCGCGCCGGTAGAGGGATCGGCGCGCAACGACCCCAGCTTCAGAACGAAGTTTCCGTGAACCGTGTGAAGAGCGCTGCCCAGAGTGAAGTGCACGGTCGTCTGCTTGGCATCAAGGGGGAAGATTTTTTCCTGTGCGGCCGCGGTCGCGCAAAGCATCAGTAATATCCACAGCGCGCTGGACAACGTTCGGGATGAATTGAGTCGAATCACGTGGCCAGCAGGCTCCATCCAATGGCAAGAGTGTCCCGGGCAAAACTGGCCACGGTCGCGCCGACATGCAGGGCAAGCATCCTTTCAAACACCTGAGGCCTACGCTGGAAAGCCAGCAGTGTACGCCGTTGAAGGCTCGGGCGTCCATCCAGCATGAGAAGCATGCGGCTCATGAAGCGGGGTCGCCGGCTCAGACGCTCATGATTTATCTGATAGGAAGCCATATCATTGCGAACCAGGCAATCTGCCAACAATGTGGCCTGCCGAAAGCCCAGCCCGAGGCCCTCACCAGTGATAGCGTCCACCGAGCCAGATGCGTCGCCAACTAGTGCAATATGGCCAGAGGACAGGTGTCGCAGTCGCCTCATTCCGGTAGTTGCGCCGCGTTCCCGGGAGATCACGCGTGCGGAGCCGAGGCGGGCTGCAAGCTGCGGAAACCACCGCAGTGCATCCTGCACGCGAAACTGCTGGTTTCGCGAGATCAGCACGACCCCAACTTCGTTGTCCCCGACTGGGGTCAGGTATACCTGCCCAGTCGATGACCAATACACTTCGACATAGTCTGTCCAGGGGGCAATCTCGTAGTGTTGACGGAACGCGTAACGGCCACCGCGTGCTCGCGGATTATCTAACCCGGCCCATTGCCGCATGCGCGAATGCGCTCCGTCCGCGCCTACGATCCACTGCGCCCGAAACTTTCCATCCTTCAATGACACTTCGTTCCCGCAAACGCCGAGCACCGGCTGGCCCCAGAGACACTCGATGTCGAGGTCTTCACATCGTCGAGCCAGTGCACGATGCAGGATTGTGCGCCGCACTCCGAGGCCGAAGTGTCCACCCGGGAAATCGGCGGCAGTAGAATTATCGCCGCACACAAAGCGAATGCCTCGGAAGGGGCGCGCTTCGTCAGATTCGAGAGAGACTCCCAGGATACGCAGCGCCTCGACCGCATCAGGTAGCAATCCCTCGCCGCATGCTTTGTCAATCGCCGGCTGCAACGCATCAGCGACGACGACGGTTAACCCGCGCTGGCGCGCAGCGATGGCCAGAGCCAGACCCACCGGCCCACCTCCGGCAACGAACACGTCAGTCGACCGGATCGTCATCAAGTCACCAGCGCAGCAACACCAGTTCGGAGCAGAATCCCGGCCCCATCGCCGCCAGAATTCCCAGAGCGCCCGGCGCCGGCCGCTTTCGAGTCATCACATCTTCCAGGACTACAAGCACCGACGCGGAAGAGAGGTTGCCCACTTTACGCAGGCTCTCCCAGCTGGCATCGAGCTGACCGTTCTTGAGAGCTAGTGCATCGGCAATGGCCTCCAGGACTTTGGGGCCACCGGTGTGCAGCACCCAGCTTTCAATTTGATCGCGGTGCAGTGAATGTTCCGAAAGAAAAGTGTCTACATCGCCCGCGAGGTTCTTGCGAATCAGGTCCGGGACCTCGGGCGAGAGCGTGATCCGGAAACCCTTTTCAGAAATACTCCAACCCATCATCGGCTCAGTGCCGGGATAAAAAACGGATTTGGTCGCCAGAATTTCCGGCCCAGATCGGGAAAATGCCGAGCCGGTGACAATGGCAGCTGCTGCCCCATCGGCGAACAGCCCGGCAGAAATCAGATTCGCAACCGACAGGTCCCCGCGCTGCAACGTCAGCGAGCAGAGCTCTACAGAAACTAGCGCGGCCGCCTGATCGGGATACGCCCGGACGTAATCCGCCGCGCGGGCAATGCCTGCTGCCCCGGCCACGCAACCCAATCCAAAGATGGGCACGCGCCGGAGGTTTGACGGCAGGCCCATGCGGTTCATCAACAGCGCATCAATCGAGGGGCTCGAGATGCCGGTCACCGAGGTGAAGAACAGAGCGCCCAGATCGCGCGGTTCGATTCCGGTCTGCGTGAGTGCGGACGACAGCGCCTGCTCGCCGAGTCGCTGCGCGACACGAATCCAGGCGTCGTTGGCTTGACCCCAGGTTTTCAGGCCAGAGTATTGCTCGGCAGGTAGCGCAAGGTGCCGGCCCTCGACACCGACGTTGCGATGAAGCCGCGCCAGTACCTGGGGATTCTGCAGTTCATCGCCCCAGTAGGCACTAAGCGCCTCCAGCAGAAACTGCTGCGGATAATAGTGCTCGGGGAATGCGCTGACTGCGGCCGCGATCTTCATGGGTGTCGAGAATCATTGCCTCCGCCAGATTTTCTCGCAGCCTGCCGCAGCCACATGTCACGGCCGTGTCAAAAGAGTGTTGGCCTTACTCTCCGCCCATGTGGCTAGTGCGAGACAACAATCCCGGCCGGAGCGCTGACAGGCACAGACGTCAGCGACGTTAAAGCCCCAGCGGTCGTTCCTGATGTCGTCACGGTGTAACTGGCGAGCGAGGTCGAGTTCGCCACAAAAATCACGTTCCCACCGGGATCTTGCGCCAGCAGAGTGGGAGAAGTAGCGGTGAAGGGCGCTCCAGCCGCCGACAACAACGTCAGAGCCCCCGAATTCAGCGAATAACCCGTGATATTGCTACTGTTTGCGATATAAAGCCACGGCCCCAACTGATCGATCAACAGGGCGATGGGACCACTGTAATTGATGTTCAGGGGAGACCCCAAGGGTGCAAGCGCGCCGCCAGAGCCGATGGTGAAAGTCGAGATCGTACCGTCAACAAAGTTACCGACGTAGAGGAAGTTGCCTGTCGGATCAACGGCGACGGAAAAGGGGCCGCTCTGGTTGATTTGAACAGGCGATCCTACGGCAGTCAATACACCAGACGCCACGCTGAACACCGAAATCAGGCCCTGATTTGAGCCACTGGTGACAAACAGCACGCCGCCCGAAGGCGACAACATCATGGCGAGCGGGGTTGCGCCGACCACGAAAGGCGAATTCATCACCCGCGTCAGCGCTCCGTTGCTGGAGGAAATCGAAAAGGACGAGATCGTCCCGGAAAGCGAATTCGCAACATAAAGATAACCGCCGGCGGAATCCATGACGATAAGATTGGGCCCGGCTTCTCCAGTCCCAAGTTGGGTTCGCGGAGTGACCTCGGTCAGTGAGCCATCGCTCGCGATGGTGAACAGCGAAATCGAGTTCTCGTTGGAGTTGGTCACGTACAGGAACTTGTTGGAGGGATGGATGGCCAGCCCGTGCGCCCCCTGGCCCGCAGTGAACGGACTTCCCGGCACAGTGGTAAGCACGCCCGAGCTGCCCGCCTCACGGAATGCCGCGATGGATCCGCTGTTGGTACTCGGCAGAGTCGCGAAAACGAAATGGCTGGACGTGCTGCCGCAGCTGCCCAAACCGGCCAGCGCCAGACAGAGGACAACCAGGGGGGCTGTTTTTCTTAGCATCCATTACTCCTGAACATATATGTGAGACGAAGGAATTACTATATCAACCCGCGGGCCAGTCCGGGCGTTCGCAGCGCAAAAATCGGGGTCGGCGCGCCGTTGGACAACTCGTGAGATGCGGGACGCAGAGACCAGGGTTGCACTGGAGAGCCTACACCCGCAGCGACAGGAGCGCTGCCGGAAGCGGATGTTGGGATTCGTAAGCGGCAATTTCCGGTTCGTGCTGGAACGTCAAACCAATGTCGTCCAAACCGTTGAGCAGGCAATACCGCACAAAATCATCCATTGCAAATCGACTGTGGAACCCCTGGTCGTCTGAAATCGCGCAGTTTTCAAGGTCCGCAACCAGTTCGTAGCTTGGAATCTGCATCGCGCGCTCGAGTAAAGTCGTGATTTCATCTTCCCGCAGCCGCACCGCGAGAAATCCGTTCTTGGCGCAGTTGTTGGCAAAGATGTCTGAGAACGAAGGCGCAAGGACAACCCGGAATCCGAAGTCGGCCAGCGCCCACACCGCGTGTTCGCGCGACGAGCCGCAGCCGAAGTTGCGATCGGCGATCAGTACGCTGGCGCCCTTATAGCGAGGGAGGTTGAGGACGAACTCTGGATCGCGGCTCCAGTCGTAGAAAAGAAACTCGCCGAAGCCGGTTTTCTCGATGCGCTTGAGGAACTGCTTGGGGATGATCTGATCTGTATCCACATTGACTCGATTGAGTGGCGCCGCCTTGCCTCGATGAGTGCGAAACGGTTGCATGATTGTTCCCTAGTTAAACTTCCAGTTCCGAATATCAGTGAAGTGCCCTGTAATCGCGGCCGCTGCCGCCATCATGGGACTGACCAGATGCGTGCGTCCGCCGCGACCCTGCCGGCCCTCGAAGTTGCGGTTGCTGGTGGAGGCACAGCGTTCACCCGGCTGCAGAATGTCAGGATTCATGCCCAGGCACATCGAGCAGCCCGACTCGCGCCATTCGAAACCCGCTTCGCGGAAGATTTGGTCAATACCTTCCCGCTCGGCAATTTTCTTAATGGCCTGCGAACCGGGCACAACCATGGCGCGAACCTTCGGGCTGACGCGATGCCCGCGCGCAACCTGTGCCGCCGCGCGCAGGTCTTCGATTCGCGAATTCGTGCACGAGCCGATAAACACCCGGTCAATCGCTACCTCTTCTAGCCGCTGTCCGGGCTTCAGGCCCATATATTCAAGCGCCAGTTCCACCGGGCGACGCTCGGCGGGCGGCATGCCCGCCGGATCCGGTACGTTTCCGGTGACCGGCGCCACCATGCCGGGATTCGTTCCCCAGGTTACAAACGGAGATAGCTTCGTGCCATCAATTGCTATCACTTTGTCGAATGCCGCACCGTTATCGCTGGGCAGTGCGCGCCAGCGGGCGAGGGCTTCATCCCACTCGTCTCCAGACGGAGCGAAGCGGCGTCCTTTGACATAGGCAAACGTGGTCTCATCCGGCGCAACCATACCGGCCCGGCCGCCGGACTCAATGCTCATATTGCAGAGCGTCATGCGGCCTTCCATCGAGAGCGTACGGACCGCTTGGCCGGCGTATTCAATGGCGTAACCGGTCGCGCCGTCTGTTCCAATTTGTCCGATAATGCCAAGCGCCAAGTCTTTGGCGGTCACGCCTTCCGGCAGCTTGCCTTTCACCTCGATCTGCAAAGTCTTCGGTTTCTGTTGCGGCAGGCACTGCGTGGCCAGCACATGCTCCACTTCCGAGGTGCCGATTCCGAAAGCAAGCGCGCCAAACGCGCCATGTGTGCTGGTGTGGCTGTCGCCGCAGACGATTGTCATGCCAGGCTGGGTCAGTCCAAGTTCCGGGCCGATGACGTGCACGATGCCCTGCTCGGCCGAGTCTATGTCGAACAGTCGAATGCCGAACTCGCGGCAGTTTTTCTGCAACGCTTCAATCTGTCGCGCCGCGATCGGGTCGGTAATCGGAGTTCCGCGAGGTTCAGTCGGGACGTTGTGGTCCACGGTTGCGACGGTGCGCAACGGTTGCCGCACTTTTCGTCCGGCCGCGCGCAGCCCGTCGAATGCCTGCGGCGACGTCACTTCGTGCACCAGGTGCAGGTCAATGTATAGAATCGGAGACCGGCCGTCCGGGTGGGCGACCAGGTGTGACTCCCACAGCTTGTCGAATAATGTTCGTTTTGCGGACATGTGAATCGCGAAGGCCGCTAGACGCTCCGGAAGCGTAGCCAGCAAACTCAAATTTTAGCAGCTTCCCGGACGCCGGAGATCGGCAGGCGCGCCGCACTCTCTCCAAAGCCTTTCCCAGTTCCACATCCTGGAGGTCGCTTGAATGGGCAAGGGGAATCCGAGCTGATGCGCTAGCATACATACCTGCCCACGATGGTGGGCCTCGTGAGCAAGCATGTAACACAGCATTTCCGGGCCAACCTTCCAGGGCTTGGCCCAGCCATCTCTACGGAACTCTTCGACGCGGCCGCCGCCGCCGAGAGCTTCGGCAAGCATCTCCACGCAGCGAGCGGCACTCTCGGCCAAGCTCGCGCGAGCCAGTTGCGGCGTGCAGTGCGCGCGGTTGAGCTGTGCCGGAACCTTCAAGTGGGGGGCGGAAAGCCTGATCCATTTGGTGCGGACGTTGTGCATGTGGCTGAAGATCGCCGCGATGCTGCGGGCCCTGCCTGGCGGTCTGGCTGTCGGTGGTTTGCCGAGCCAGGCGGCGGGGTCAAGGCCCTCGATCAGCATCTGATTCATGCGCTCATTGACGGCAAAAATCCTGACCGCGGCACGTCCGAGTTGAGTGTCCACTTGGTTTTGTCCAACGTGGGCTTGCTGACCCTTGGTTCGACGGACCTTCTGCTGACGCATGGGCACGGTGCCTTTGCTCATGTACCTAATCATACTTCCGAGCCGCCACCCCTACTGGCGGCAAGACCTCAAACCGGCACAAACGGACGCCGGTGCGCCCTCAATCGGATATCATGAAAATTACGGGATGCCGCAACGTCGTCCTGGAGCCCACATGATCAATGGCAAGCGCATCGCGGTAGTCTTCCCGGCTTTTAACGCCGAGAAGACTTTGGAGGCCACAGCCAGCGAAATCCCCGAACTGGTGGACATACGCATTCTGGTGGACGACTACAGCCGCGACCAGACCGCCGAACTGGCCCGCAAACTTGGCCTGCACGTCTTCCGGCACGACCGCAATTACGGCTACGGGCGCAACCAGATGACCTGCTACCGCGAGGCGCTGGCCGCCGGCGCGGACGTGGTGATCATGGTGCATCCGGATTATCAGTACACGCCGCTGCTGGTTACCGCGATGGCGAGCATGGTGGCTTACGGCGTCTACGACGTGGTGCTCGGGTCGCGCATTTTGGGTGGAGGTGCGCTGCGGGGCGGCATGCCGGCTTGGAAATACATTGCCAACCGCCTGCTAACGGCGTTCGAGAATCTTTTTCTCGGGGTAAAGTTGAGCGAGTATCACACTGGCTACCGGGCGTTTTCCCGCGATGTGCTGACCCAACTGCCGCTGGTGGAAAACTCCGATGACTTTGTCTTCGACAATCAGATGTTGGCGCAGTGCGTTCGCTTCGGCTTCAAGATCGGCGAGGTGTCGTGTCCGACGAAATACTTCGAGGAAGCGTCGTCCATCAATTTCCGCCGCAGCGTGAAGTATGGGTTTGGAGTGCTGGGGACAACCCTGCAGTTCGCCATGCAGCGCGCGCGCCTGATCAGCCCGAGGCGTTTCAGCGCGGATGGCCGCAAGCTGGAAACCGGCAGCTCCGGGTATTATGTCCGCCACGAAGAGCCGGCGCGCAGCGCCTAAAGACGGTTCTTCTCCGTGGGCCAGGGGCTCGGGGATCAGCCTACTTCTTGCGCGAGAGCAGCCCGAGCACTCTGCTGGCGAACTCATCCGAGAATCCGAAGCGCGCTTTGGCACGCGAATAGACGTCGAGGATCTTCTTGTCGAGCCAGATCATGGTTTTCTTCCCCGCGCCGTCCTGCGGCCGTCCGAAATAGTCGGTGGAGTGGGGAACCAGATTTTCCTCAACCGTGTAGTAGTAAAACGCCAGGCTCTTGCGGGATTCACCTTCCGGGCAAGTCAGCGGATCGGGGAAGCCGTGCAGCGAACGCTCGTTGGTGGTGAAGATCAGCGCGCAATTCAGGAGCGGAGGGTATTTCGCCACACAACGGCTCATGCCGGGTTCCCAAAGTTCAATTGAGCCGCCCCATTTTTCCTGCCATCCCGGGTTCAAATAGAGGATGAGGTTGACGCGCCGGTGCCAGTTCTTGTGGAAATGGTGGACGGAAAAATCGGTGTGCACGTTAAGGTATCCGCCGGGGCCGGATTGGTGCAGCCCGCCGCCCTCCAGCATGGCATCGGCAACAAGATTGGGGATCCCCGTCAGCTCGGAAACCCAGGCCACAAATTCCGGGGAATTCAATTCGTCGGTAATGGCGCCCAGCGTGGGCGGAAACAGTTCGCGCTTGGGCATGCCCAGTTTGTTTTCGTTGGTGTGCTTGTACTGCGTCCACGCGTCGCTATTTGCTGCCGGGAACTCCCGCGCCGCAGCCAAAGCGGTGGCCGGCGCAATGAACCCTTCGATGAGAATATGCGGGCACGGCTTGTTCTCACGATACTTACGGGCCAGCGAAGAGGTTTGAGGGCCAAACTTTTCGAAAGGAAATAATCGGGGGGCTGTTTCAACAGCCGGCGCAGTCGACATGAGGATCGGGGGTCTCCTTACAAAATTGTATCTGATTGGACAGTCGAGTGGTCAGTGGTTAGTGGCCTGTGCCCGGTACAAACTGGATGCCGTTCGCCAGGCTGTTTACTGACCACTGATCGCTGGCCACTACTTAATCCGGCAAACGCGTACAGCTTGGTTTTGATAGGCACAATCCAGGCCGGCGACTCCGGGTTGTTGCACCACCACCCAGGTCACAGCGTATTGTTTTTTCAGTTGCGCGAAATCCTCGGCTTGAAGATTTTTCCACGGTGTCTGAGCTTGCATCTGAGCCCACCAGTCTTCTGCCAGAGGGGGGAACATGCTGACCGCGCCGCTGTCCTTCACCGCGTCGGCGAGGCGGCTGCGCTGCGCCAGGCAGCGGAACCCGATCATGTCCTCGCCCGGCAGTTTCATGTATTGCGGATCGAGGGCGAACACGGCATTCACCGGCGTGTTGTCGCGGACCCAGCGAAAGGCCTTCGCCCAATCGTTACGCGGGGTCTCGCCGGGCAGTTCCACGTGGGCGCTGTTCGGAAAAAGTGTGCGTTGGGCGGCGAACATTCCCGCACATAAAGGCATGAACAAAACCAGCCAACGCCACAGCTTGTTCTTCAGGACGAATTCGGTCAACAGGCCCCCCAGGGCTACGAACATCAGGACGTAGAGCAAGTGCAAGCAACGTAGCGGCTGCAGCCGTGCCAGAGCTTCAAAACGGGCGGGGAAATCGACAATGAGCGCCGCGGCGAGATACACGAGGTTGTAAATGACCAGAGCGCGGCAGAGTTTGGCGAGATTAGGCCAACCAAGCTTGGGAGCGATCGCGGCAACCCACCACAACAGAACCGCTGGGGCCACAGCTCCCAGAATTTCATACCACGCCCAGCGCTGGATGTAATGGAATCCGTGTTGCATCGCAGCCTGGTGATACGCCTCAGAGGTTTGCGGGGCCAGCGAAATGCCGAAGGGCAGAAGACACAAGGCGCCTGTCGAGGGCACTTGCAAGCGCATCAGCGGCAGCCGGTCCAGCAAGACTAGCAGGAAGCACAGCGAAAACGCGAAGGCCGCCATCAGCGGATGCATCAACGCGGCAAACAACAGCCACGCCGTCCCGCGCAGATACTTTTTCTCCAGCGTCGCCGTCACCGCAAATACGGCGGCGAAGGCCGTCAGATTCCGCGGGTTCAAATACTGGTCGAGAATGTAAAGCGCGGTGCCGGCAACCGGAATGGTGAGCAAGGCCGCGATGAGTATCACTCCGCCCCAGCGTGCCCGGGTGGAGGAAAACATCGCGCCGGTCGCTTGCCAGCACGCCGCGAGAAACAGAAATACGGACGCCGCGTGCCAAACCAGCAATCCGATTTCAAGCGGAAGACGAGTCACCAGCAACGAAAACGCCACGAGGTTCGGAAACAAGGTCAGCTGCGCGTGTGAAGCAAAAAATTCCTGACCCGTCGGAAACAAATCGGAATGCAATATCTTCTCGACGCCAGGCAGGTAGATCTCGGCGTCTTCGGAAAAAGGGTGATAACCGTGAACAACAATCGCCGCGAAGCTAAGCAGCAGCAGAATCAGGACCGTGTAGCTTTGATTGTTTCGAGTTTCAGTCACCGGCAGACGCAGCCTCAGGTTTGCTGAAATGACCTGTGCGGGCGCTGCGTCGCAGCTCGACCCAATTTGCGACCGCATAGGCCGACAGAGCTACGAACAGCGGGTCAATGGGCCGGCGATGATAGTCCTCGGGGTGGGTGAAGTAATAGATCAGCGGGAAGAAAAAGAACACGATGAGATAGGGCGCAGCTCCGGCAGGGTTTGTCTTCCAGGCCCGCCACAAGCCGAAAAAGGTAACGATCGTGAGGGCGGTAGAGAAGACGATATTCGCTGGATCCATCGGTTCCTCGTGCAGATAGCGCGCGCTGAAGCTCCAGTATCCGGTCCACAAGTAGACGACACGTCGCAACGATTGCGTCACATAGAGTGCGCGATGCGAGTGGATGAAGGCCAGCCCTTGTTGCATCTTTTTCGCGGTGTAGGCAACCTCGCCCAAATCCTGATATTCCCGCCACTCCTCTTCGTTATCGGAAGGATGATAGCCCGGCGGGCTCCAGTGCCAGGAGTCGGCATTATTGCCGCAATAGATTTCCAGGCCCAGACAGCTGCGGAACGGTATCGGCTTGTGAAAGGTCTCGTAGTTGCGAACGAACCACGGAGCCACGGTGACCGCGACCGCTACTACTGCGGCGAGTCCGGGTATGAGCCAGCGCTTGCCGCTGCGCCACAAACGGTACCAGGCCCACGCCCCCAGAAAAGGGGCCGCCGACATGATGATCGGGTCAGTGAGTCCGCCAATGCCGGAGAGCACTCCGAAACCTGCCCACATCAACGCGCTGCTGTTGGTTTCCAGGTAAAGGGCCAGCAGAAACACGCAGGCCATCAGCAGCGTGGTCAGCGCGGTCGCCCAGATGAAGTCGGCAGAAAAATAAATGGCATACGGAAAGAAAGCCCATCCCCATCCCGCCCACGCCGCGGTTGCATC
>Ga0209698_10004969_pt1 | contig 14447 bp, 12 predicted proteins | sample LitLauG_LLR_2012_FD_187203 | JGI IMG/M metagenome (GOLD analysis project Ga0209698, IMG submission 187203) | Freshwater sediment microbial communities from Pennsylvania, USA - Little Laurel Run_MetaG_LLR_2012 (SPAdes) (version 2) | ecosystem: Environmental > Aquatic > Freshwater > Creek >...
AATACGACGCCCGCTACGAACGCCCAGCGGAAGTGGAACTCCTCATCGGCAACCCCGCCAAAGCGGAAGCGGTTCTCGGCTGGAAACCAACCACGAAATTTGCGGAGTTGGTGAAGATCATGGTGGATGCGGATATCGCCTTTTTGGATGGCGACGATTTGTGGGGGCCAAACTGGCTTCTGGCGGCGCACCGAGCGGCGGTGGCGGAGGGGCGGCCGGTTGTCTGGCATCCGGAGGCAAGCCTGTATTTCGGGCCACGACATCCGCCGCATTGGTCTATTACGCCTGATATAGAGCAGGCCGAGGGTGACTGGGTGACATTCGGTGTCCGGAACATGTGGACGGCGCTGAGTTTCGCGCGCCGGGAGACGTATTTGCGGATCCCCTATCGCCGCACCGACCTCGCGGCGGGATTTGGCAAGGAAGACTGGTCGTGGAACGCCGAGGTCGTGGCGCATGGTTATTTGCACAAACCGGTGGCCGGCACGGCCCATTTGGTGCGCATACGAGCTGATTCCCTGGTCCGGCGCACTGATGCGGCGAACGCCCTGGTGACGCCGTCGACCCTGCTCCGTCGGCGGGTCGGCTGGTCGGCACGGGTCGGGGCGTCCGGGGTTGCGGCCCCGGGCGCCACCGTTTAAAGCAGGGACGCTTTGATCTCGCGTTTGGCGCGGGGGCGTGAAATTGCATTGCGGGCATTGATGGTCGCAAGACAGGAGATGATTTGTTTAAGGGCAAGAAAGTCCTGGTTACAGGCGCGGCCGGTTTTATTGGCAGCCATCTGACCGAGGCATTGGCAAACGCGGGCGCCAAGGTGACCGCCATGGTGCGCTACAACGCCGCGTCATCGGTCGGGAATCTAGTCTTTCTGCCGCCCAACCTGCGCGATCGGTTGACCATCGCCGCCGGCAATATCGAAGACGGCGACTTTGTCTTTCGTGTGATGGAGGGCCAGGACATCGTGCTGCACCTTGGTGCGCTGATCGCCATCCCATACTCCTACGTCGCGCCACGATCGTATCTTCGCACCAACGTGGAAGGCACCTTGAACGTGTTGGAAGCCGCGCGGCGGCTGGGTACCGAGCGCGTCGTCCACACCAGCACGTCGGAAGTATACGGCACCGCGGTGCGCACGCCGATCGACGAGGATCATCCGTTGCAGGGGCAATCGCCCTACTCCGCCAGCAAGATCGGCGCCGACAAAATCGCGGAATCGTATTTCCGGTCCTTCGATACACCAGTGGTGACCATCCGTCCGTTCAACACCTTCGGTCCGCGTCAATCGGCTCGCGCCTTTATTCCAACGATCATTTCCCAGGCGCTGACGCGTGATGCGATTCATCTGGGCGGGCTGACGCCGCAACGGGACATGACCTTTGTCGCTGACACCGTGGATGGGTTTCTGCGCGCGGCGGTCATGCCAGGAATACTCGGCGAGACGATCAATCTCGGTACCGGGGAAACGTTCAGTATAGGTGATTTCGCGCACCGTATCCTCGGCCTGATGGCGTGCGACAAGCCGATCGTGCATGACGCCGCCCGCGACCGGCCGGAGAAAAGCGAGGTGATGAAGCTGATGTCCGACAACCGCAAGGCAGCGCGGCTCCTGCAATGGACGCCGGCCACCGCGTTGGATGATGGTTTGCGACAGGCGATCGACTTCGTGTCGGCCCATCGCGAGCTTTACGCCTCCGAACGCTATACAGTCTGATGCAAGCGATCATCATGGCGGGCGGCAAGGGCTCGCGTTTGCATCCCTATTCCGCGTTGTTCCCCAAGCCGTTGATGCCGCTGGGCGACAAACCGGTGTTGGAGATTCTACTCCACCAGCTTCGCGCGGCCGGGGTGACCGAGGTCATCCTCGCGGTCAACCATTTGCGGCACTTGCTGGAAGCGTTTTTTGGCGACGGCAGCCGTTTCGGCTTGTCCATCACTTACAGCGTCGAGGACCGCCCGCTGGGCACCGCTGGCCCGATCGGGCTGGTGCTGGACCGGCTGGGCGAGGATTTCTTCCTGAGCAACGGCGATTTGCTGACCACGCTCGATATGGGAGCCATGGTGGCCGACCACCGCGCCCGGCGGGCCGACGCGACCATTGGCACCTATCGGCGAGAGCTGCGGTCCGAATTCGGGCTGCTGGAAGTCGATGAGACGATGCGGATGACAGGCTACCGGGAAAAGCCCACCTACCAGCATCTGGTCAGCATGGGGCTGTATGTTCTGCGGCGCGACTCGGTGCGACCGTTTGTGGTGCCCGGCGAGCCGCTGGACATGCCGGCGCTGATGCAGGCGATGCAGCAATCGGGCCGCGACGTACTTTGTCACAGCCAGGATTGCTTCTGGCTGGATATCGGGCGGCCGGAGGATTTTGCCGAGGCTCAGGCGATGGTGGAGCGTGATCCGCAAGCCTTTGTGAGTGCCCGCGTTTGATCAAGCGCCTTCTTTTGACAGGGGCCACCGGGTTTCTGGGCCGCCACGTTGCCACCGCCGCCAGCGCTTGGACCGTGACACGGGTTACCAGAGCGTCTCGGGCTTCCAGCGCTGACGAACTGGCGTTGGGCCCGGCGTCTTGGACACGCGCGGATTTCGCGGCGGCTATCGCGCAAGCGCGGCCGGATGTGGTGCTGCATTGCGCCGGCGCCACGCACAGCCGGGACACCAGGGCCTGCATCGAAACGAATGCGGTGCTGGCGGCCGAGTTGTTGGCGGCGGCGGCTGATGCGCCGGCGCCGCCTCGGGTGATCCTGATCGGCTCAGCCGCGGAATATGGCATCGTTCAAGCGGACGCGCAGCCGGTTGCCGAGACCTTTCCGTGCGCGCCACGCACCGACTATGCGGTGGCGAAGTGCGCGCAGACGTTGTTGGGCTTGGCGGCTGCGATGCGGGGGCAGAAGGTCCTCGTTGCACGGTTGTTCAACGCGGTGGGCGTGGGGATGCCCGCCGGACTTGCGTTGCCGTCCTTCGCGCGCCAGATCGCGGGGCCGGACCCGGTTTTACGTGTTGGTGATCTGTCGGCCGAACGCGACTTCATCGATGTTGAGGAGGCGGCGCGGCTGCTGTTGGGGTTGGCGGGGATGCCGCACTGGCCCTGGCCGGTGGTGAACGTGTGCAGCGGCCGGGCCTATCGCTTGCACGATTTGTTGAATGGTCTGATCGCGGCCAGCGGTGTCCAGGTCCGCGTCGAGACCGATCCGGCGCTGTTGCGTCCCGGGGACATGCCGACCCTGACCGGCAGCACCGAGCGCCTTGCCTCGGTTGGCCTTGCACCACGGGCGCCTGATTTCTTGTCGCTGCTGCCGCGCCTGCTGAGCGAAGCGAGCGTGTTGAACAGACTTCGTGAAACAGGGTATCGTCCCTGAGCGGCCGATTTATCTGAGATCTTTCCGGGGCCAGCGCCTCAAGGAGCGGGATTTGGAATTTCATTGTAATGTCTGCGGCAGCACAGTGATTTCAAAAGAAATCCGCCGCGGTGACGGTCATGCTGTACTATTTTGTGCTGACTGTGGAATGGGTGCGGTTAGTGATCCGCCTGAGACCACAGATGGATTTTATGAAGACGGCTATTACGGCACCGCCGCCGCCGGCGCTCCTGGATACAGTGATTATGCCTTTACCGCCGAACACGGACTTCTTTGGTGCCGGCTGATCATCGAGTCACTGGCTCCGCCGGGCGGCCGGATATTGGACGTGGGTTGTGCCGACGGATTTCTGCTGGATCGTCTATCCGGTCAATATCATCGATTTGGTATCGAGGTGAATGCCGCGGCCGCCGAAAAGGCCGCGGCGCGCGGCATCACCATGATCGCGAACGACGTGTCCGATCCCCGGCTGACGAGCGGTACATGGGGAAAATTCGACGTAATCACCTCTATCGCGACCTTCGAGCATGTATTGGATTTTCGTGACGCAATCAGAATTTGTTTGGATGTTTTGGCGCCCGCGGGGCTTCTGCTATTCGAGGTTCCGCTGATCTCCGATCATCGGGACAACAGCGATTGGTTCCAATCGTCGTATGAGCACATCTACTATCCAACGGTTTCTGGATTGAGCCGGCTGTTCGGCGCATTTCCAGGCATTTACCACATGGGTTTCGAGACCGATATAAAGGGGTACGGGTCCACTTATATTGGTGTTGCAACCCGCGACGCCGCGATCTTTGCGCGTGCACAACGTCTTTTGCAGGCGATGGCTCAGCCGGGTCTGGAAGGGCTTGATGTCACTGAGATCCAGTTGAACATTGCCTATCATGTGGTTCATTGTTTTCGGCCGACGCCCGAGCGGGTGCTGGCCTTGCCGAAGCTGCTCGACGTCGCCGCGACACCAAATCTGCTGAAGCGGCTGACGCAACTCTGGTATGGTGACAGTGCCCTCGCCGTCGAGCGGGATGTCTACTTCAAGGCCAGCCAATTTTACGAACAGGATGCTCGTAACTGGCAGGACGCATACAATGCCCTGGCGGCGGCGAAATCTGACGGATCAGTATCGGCGTAGTTTACGTTGGCCATTGCTTGTGTTCAGAACGCAGGACCGACCGAGCGGACCGTTGCGGATCACAAGCTATTCCACCGCTTCCAGATCAGCGTCTTCATCATCCTCGCCATCGGGCGACAATTCCAGCAGCGTCGCGGCGGCGGGGCCTTCCAGGGTCGCGATGTCCTTCAACTTGCGCGTAATGGCCCGCGCCCTTGTGTGGCCCCGCTTGATGTTGTTGCCCAGCTTCTGAACGTTGCTTTCCAGCAGGCGGAACTGGTTGCCGAAATCCACCATCTCGTGTTTCACCGCACCCAGTATCTGGCCGATCAGATCGGCCTTCTGACTGATCGCCAGTGTGTAATGCCCGAGCTGGATGGTCCGCAACATCACCGCCAGCATCGACGGTCCCATGACGATAACGCGGTGATCGCGATGGATCGCCTCCATCAATTCGCCATTGCGGGTGACCTCGGCGTACAATCCCTCGCTTGGCAGATACAGGATCGCCCATTCGACGGTGTGCGGCGGTGCGATGTATTTCGACTGGATTTTCCTGGCCTCCATGCGGATTTGGCCTTCCAGCGCGGTCTTGGCGGCTTTTTCCGCGACGGGGTCGGAGGCATCGATCGCCTCGAGAAACCGCGTGTAATCCTCCACCGGGAATTTCGCATCGATGGCGAGATAAACCGGCGATCCGCCCTGCATCGGCAAGCGCAGCGCGAATTCAACCGTATCGGCGGTGGCCGGATTGACCCGCATATTCGTTTCGTAAGAGCCAGGCGGCAGAATATCGTCCAACGTGGCCTTGACCTGAGCCTCGCCCCAGCCGCCGCGGCTTTTGACATTCGAAAACAGCCGTTTCAGGTCGCCCACCTGACCGGCCACGGTTTTGACTTCGCCCACGGCTTGTTGAACCTCGGCGAATTGAGTGGTGATTTTCGCGAAGCTTTCGGTCATGCGCTTCTCGATGCCTTCTTGCAGCTTCTGATCCACGATCCCCTGGATCTGCAGCAACTTGGCTTCGTTGCCTTCCCGCATTTCGGTGATCCTGCCATCGACGTGCAGGATCAACTTCGAAAAATCCTCAGTCAGGGTCTTCGCGGTTTTGGTTTGATTCTCCGCCAGCGTGGTCGTCATCGCCCCCCCGATGGTGGCGACTGCGTTGCGTACGTCGCCGAGGCGTTCCGTCAGCACGGTCTGGAAGTCAGCCAGCGACTTGGCGACCGCCGCGCCGGACGCTTCCACTTTGGCACCGAACGCCTCGATCTTCAGATCTTGCTGATGCAGGCCGGCGGTCAGCCCCGTCAACAGCACCTTGCTGGCGTCGATGGCGTCGAGTTTCGCTTTGGTTCCGGCGGCTTCCAGCGCGGCGGGCACTTCCGCCCCCAGTTTGGTCATTGCCTCCGCCACCGCCGCGATCACGCCGCGGAACGTTTCGATTTGTGCGGTTTGGACCTTCGCGCCCTCGGCGATGGTGGCCAGGGAGCGATCGAAACCCAGGCGCAGGCCTTCATCGACTTTGAAACCCAGCACGCGTTCCATGTCGGCATTGGCTTTGCGCAGGCTGTCGATGTCCTCCCGGCTGGCTTTCGCGGATTGCTCGATCAGGGTCCCCAGGTTGGCGAACTGGTGGCGGATGTCGGCGTCGTCGGATTTGCGGCGGGCGCCGATCCAGCTTCCGGCCAGCGCCCCGAACAGGGCGGCGATCGCCAGCATGATGGTCAGTCCCGCCATGGTCTCAAACGTCACGTCGTGGCCTCCCGTTCTGGTACCGACAATCTTGGTCTTGGCGACGTTATAGGAGGCGCGGGGGAGTCGGGGAAAGGAAGTGCGGTCAGGGTGGCAGCAGCGCGATTGTCTCCCGAGCGATGACGCGTTCCTCGTCGGTTGGGATGACGAAGGCGGCCAGACGGCTGGTGGCTTTGGTGATGCGGCCGGCACCGGTTGCGTTGGCCGCGTCGTCCAGGTCGAAGCCGAACCACCGCAACCGGTCGAGGACGCGGGCGCGGATGGGCGCGCTGTGCTCGCCGATGCCGGCGGTGAACACCAGCCCATCGATGCCGCCCATGCTGACCGCGAGCGCGCCGGCGGTGCGGGCCGTGTGATAGACAAAGTATTCCACTGCCAATTTGGCCAGGGGGGCGTCGCTGGCCAGCAGCACGCGGATGTCGTTTGACAGGCCCGACAAACCTTGCAGGCCGCAATTGTGGTACAGGAAATGCTCCACATGATCGACGGTCCAGCCCAGCTGCTGTTGCAGCCACAGGATCACGCCGGCGTCCAGCGACCCGGACCGCGTGCCCATCGGCAACCCATCCAGCGCGGTGAATCCCATCGACGAGTCCACGCTGTGTCCATCGACCATCGCGCACATCGAGGCACCCGAACCAAGATGCGCGACCACCACCTTGCAGGCTGCGATCCCGGGCGCCCGGGTTTTCATGGCGCCTGCGATATAAGCGTACGACAGGCCGTGGAAGCCGTAGCGCCGTACGCCCTGTTGATACAACGCATCCGGGATCGCGAACCGGTCCGCCACCGCCGGATGGCCGCGATGGAACGCGGTATCGAAGCAGGCGACCTGCGGCACGCCGGGAAACCGCGCCCGCAACGCTTTCAGCACACTCAGCGCGGGCGGGTTGTGCAACGGCGCCAAAGGCGAGACCGCCTCGATCCGCGCCAAGGTCGCATCATCGACCAGCACCGCATGATCCAGATCGGGACCGCCATGCACGATGCGATGGCCGAATGCCGCGATATCGCCGGACAGCAGATCGGCGGGCAGACCGGCGAAGTCATCGACCGACCCGGACAGCAACCGCGGCGCCTCCGGCCTGAGGGCATAAGCGGCGAACTTCAGGCTGGAGGACCCTGAATTCAGCACCACAATACGGCGAGCGATCCCTGACACCGTGCATGTCCCCCTTGGCCTTTTCCGTCCGCACCGTACATGCTGGCGTCAGACCGCGAAAGCAGCCGTCGGGAGAACCCAAACATGACCACCACGAAGTTCGGCCTCGCCCAGCCCGTCCGCCGTGTGGAGGACCCCAGACTGCTGAAAGGGGCCGGCCGCTACACCGACGATATCGTGTTGCCGGGCATGATGTTTGGCATCGTGCTGCGGTCGCCGCATGCCGCGGCCACCATCATGCGGCTGGACACGACGGCGGCGGCCAAACTGCCCGGTGTCGCCGGCATCTATACCGCCTCGGATCTCGCGGCCGACGGGGTGGGGCCACTGCCGTGCGCGACGCTGGTGGAAAACCACGACGGCACGCCGCAGGCCGCGCCGCCACATCCGGTGCTGGCCGACGGTTCGGTGCGCCATGTCGGTGATCCGGTCGCCTTCATCGTTGCCTCCACCATCAAGCAGGCCCGCGATGCGGCCGAAGCGATCGAGGTGGATTACGCTATCCTGCCCTCCATCACCGACCTGCCAAAAGCGATGGACAAGGGCGAAACCCTGGTGTGGCCCAACGTGCCGCACAATCTGGCGTTCGACTGGGAGATTGGCGACAAGGCCGCCGCCGAAGCCGAATTCGCCAAGGCCGCACATGTGACGAAACTGACGGTCGTCAACAACCGCATCGTGGTGAACTCGATCGAGGCGCGCGCCGCACTGGCCGATTTCGACAGCGCGACCGGCCGTTGGACGCTGTACGCGAACACCCAGGGCGGCTGGCTGGTGAAGAACCTGATCGGCCCGCTGTTCGGCACCGACCCGGAGAAATTCCGCATCGTCACCCCCGACGTCGGCGGCGGTTTCGGCATGAAGCTGTTCCTGTATGCGGAACATGTCCTGACCTGCTACGCGGCCCGCAAGCTGGGGCGGCCGGTGAAGTGGGCGGCCGAACGCGGCGAGGCGTTCCTGTGCGACACCCATGGACGCGACAACCTGACCACGGCGGAACTGGCGATCGACAAGGACGGTCTGTTCCTGGCGCTGCGGACCCGGAACGTGTCCAATATGGGCGCGTACCTCTCCACCTTCGCGCCGTATATTCCGACCTATGCCGGAACGAGTGTGCTCGCCAGCGTGTACGGGTTCAAGGCGATCTACGCCCATGTGCTGGGCGTGTTCACCAACACCGTGCCGGTGGATGCCTATCGCGGTGCCGGCCGTCCCGAAAGCAACTATCTGGTCGAGCGCATCGTCGACGCCGCCGCCCGCGAGCTGGGGATCGACAAGGTGGAACTGCGGCGGCGTAACATGGTGCTGCCGAGTGCGATGCCGCATGCAACGCCTGTCGGGAAAATCTACGACAGCGGCGATTTCCGCGGCGTGCTCGATACCGCAACGAAGCGGATGGATTACGCCGGCTTCCCGGCCCGTCGGGCGGCGGCCGCGGCGGCCGGCAAACGACGCGGTCTGGGGCTGGCGTATTACATGGAAGCGACCGGCGGCGATCCCACCGAACGCGCCGAGATACGGTTTGCTGACGACGGATTCGTGGATGTTTACGTCGGCACCCAGTCGACCGGTCAGGGCCACGAAACGGCTTATGTGCAGTTGACCGCCACCCAGTTGGGCATCGACGGCGACCGGATCAGAATCCGCCAGGGCGACACCGATACAATCCCCGTCGGCGGCGGCACCGGCGGTGCTCGGAGTTTGTACTCCGAGGGCCAGGCCATCCTGTTGACGTCGGAGTCCGTCATCAAGAACGGCAAGCAGGCGGCGGCGGAAGAACTTGAGGCCGCCGTTGCGGATATCGCGTTCGCCGAGGGCCGGTTTTCCATCGTCGGTACCGACCGGGGCATCGATATCGTTGCTTTGGCGGCGACCCAAAGAAAGAAGGCCTCGGCCGGCGAACCGGCGACATTACTGGATGCCGCCGAGGTCGCCGCGATCGATGCGCACACGTTCCCGAACGGCTGCCACATGGCCGAGGTCGAGGTCGATCCGGAAACCGGCGTTGTCGAACTAATCCGGTACAGCGTGTGCGACGATTTCGGCAAAACGGTAAACCCGATGATCGTGCGGGGACAGGTGGCGGGGGGCGTGGCTCAAGGCTTTGGGCAGGCGGTGCTGGAGCACACTGTGTACGATTCGTCCTCCGGCCAGTTGTTGTCCGGCAGTTTGATGGATTACGCGCTGCCGCGCGCCGACGAGTTCCCCGATATCGAGGTCGAACTGTTGGAAATCCCCTGCGCGTCCAATCCGCTTGGGGTGAAGGGTGCGGGCGAGGCTGGCGCGGTTGGCAGCCCGTCGGCGGTAATCAATGCGATTATCGATGCGCTGAGCGGCGATGGTGTCACCCATATCGACATGCCGGCGACGCCCGAACGGGTGTGGCGGGCGATGGCTGGTTCGTCCGGGGTATGAACTGTTTGGGCGGGCTTGCCCGCGGGTTCACCGGCAAGATCAAAAGCTGGCGGTCAAGACTGGAGACGCCGGGGCCCGTGGGGCGAACCGGAAGGCCGGCCGGATGCCGAGCGGCCGCGCGATGATCGTCCGCCTGACAGTCATTCTTGTCGTGTGCATCGTTGTCGCTGTGCCACCGGCCGACGCCCGGGACCATCGGCTTACTGTCCGGCCCGGGCGCCCTCGAATTGGGGACTTCACGGACCGGCGCCGCTGAACCAGGTGGCGGTCTTGTCACAACCCGTGGACCAGCCGATCGATGACCGGTCGCCACCGTCGCTGGTGCCTGATCGCGGATTTTCTCAAGGCACAGTCTGGCACAACATCTGGCTGATGGGTGACGAGGCGGGGTGGTCACACTTTATCGAATGTCGATACCGTGGGTCTGACCGGACTCCGCGGCTTCCCGCCGATGGCCTGCAACGTTGTGAGCAGACCACCCAGCCTTTCTCCAAAAAAAAGCCGGCGGCGCGATCCCGGCGCTGGTCTGTGATTGAGCGCGCCCCGGAACGGTCGCCGCGAACGGATACGAATGTCGATCGGTTACTTCAAAGAAACAAGACCCCCGAACGCGTTCAGCGTAAACGGGGGTCTTTATGCGAAGATGTACTTCGCGTTCGGCATTGATATCCGAACTTTACGTGGACTGATGGGAACAGTTGCCGATGCCACGGTAGTCGGCAACCCCGAATATGCCAGGTGGAGTCATGCTGGATAAACACCCTCCTCTTTGGTTGCACAGGTAGCGTGCGCTCTTTGAAAAGAGGATGTCAAGTTAATCACACACCCCGTGCGATTTTTTCCAAAGCATGAAAATCGCCCCCTGATTTGTCGATTATCAGTTCCTTCGCGAGATCGTTTGCCTCACCAATACAGACACAAGCATCGCGATAAGATTGAGTGTCGCTCATCGTTCGTCTTCGAACGTCCGATCGATCCGCGCGCCGACTTCGGCGCTGTCCGGCGTCGTAGGCAAGCGCACATTCGCCGCAGCGAGGCCTCATCCAGCCGATCATCCCGGCACGGGGTGATCGGCGGGAGCCAAATACCATGATGCGAATTCATTGCATGAGCCGCTCCCGCAAAGCCGGAGACGGGCAAAAAGGCAGAAAAAAACCCCGTCAAACCGGCGGGGTTCTGATCGATCCTGAGACGCCGAAGCTTAAAGCGTGCGAAGAACCCCAGTCCCCTTCGAGGGAGACTTTTTTGCCTTCGCGAACTCCTGGCGGCAGGTGATCATGCGGGACGGTAGTCAGGTGAATTGAGGTCTGTCAAGTCAGGCGCCAACCACTTGGCCGAGCGGTCGTAGTCTCGGCATCAACGTGTGGTGATCGCGGCCAGCACAGGACATTCCCAATCCATGGTTCGCCGGCCCGACCCTTGCACAACCGGCGCCGGCGCCCTTCAATGGTGGAAAGCCACACCAGGGGAACGACCATGGGAACCATACACGCGCGCCTCGCCCACGTCGGCATCTACGCCCACGACAAACCGCGGCTCGAACATTTCTACACCACCGTGCTCGGTCTGATGGTGACCGACAGCGGCCAGGCCCGCAGCGGGATGGAGTTGACGTTCCTCAGCGCCAGCCCCGGCAACCATCACCAGCTCGTGCTCGTCAGCGGCCGGCCCGACACGTCCGGGTTCAACCCGATCAACCAGATGTCGTTCATGGTGGATTCACTGGCCGATCTGCGGGTGGTGCATCGCCGGGCGCTGGACAATGGCGCGACCGACATGCGGGTCACCAGTCACGGCAACGCCTGGTCCTGCTACTTCAAGGACCCCGAGGGCAACACGGTCGAAGCCTACCTGGACACGCCGTTCCATGTGCCGCAGCCGCACGGCGAGCCGCTGGATCTGGCCAAATCGGACGCCGAAATCCTGGCGGAAACCGAGGCGTCGTGCCGAGCAGATCCGGGTTTCATGATGATGGACGAGTTTCAGAAGTCGTTGGCGCACCGGCTGGCGAGCTAACGACGCTATTTAGCCTCGTGCCCATCTGATGGCGGCACGGGCGAGCGCGTCGATCGTATCGATAACGGGGACGCGCACGCCGTCGGCCGGTCCCGCCTGGATCGCCAGCGGGATCTCGGTGCAGCCCAGCACGACCGCCGTCGCGCCGCGGGACGCGAGGCTGTTCGCGACCTCCACCAGCGGCGCATACGCTTCAGCCACACGATTGGCCTTCACCGACGCGATCGCAGGGGTGACCAGGCGCTCCATCTGGGTCGGTTCGGGTTCGATGATCTCCCATCCCCGGGCGGCGAGGCGGTCCTGGAACAGCTTCATCGACAGGGTGAGTTGGGTGCCCATCAGCCCGATGCGGCCGGGGGCGATCCCGATGCGCTGGAGGTCGCTCGCCGTGGCGTCCACGATATGCAGGATCGGCATGCCGGCATCCCGCGCCATCGGTTCGTACCAGCCATGCGCGGTGTTGCAGGGGATCGCGATCGCGCCGCAGCCTGCCGCGCGCAGCCCGTTGATGCCGCGCATCAGCCACGGCAGCGGATCGGCTCCATTGCCCAGGCGAGATGCGGCGCGATCGGGAATCCGCGGGTCGGACCAAAGGACCGCCGGAATATGGTCCTGATCTTTATCGGCCGGCGTCAGCAGCGTCAGCCGCAGCATAAAATGCGCACTCGCCAGCGGCCCCATGCCGCCGAGTACACCAAGCATCTTGTCCGTCATGCGAATCGTTCCCGTTGCGCCGCCCGCACCAATGTATCCAGCGCGCTGAGAAACTGCGAGCGATCTTGCTTGGTCAGCGGCGCGGGGCCGCCGGTATTCATGCCGATCTCCCGCAGATAGCGGCCGATTTCCCGGCCGGCGAGGGCACTGCCGATATTATCCGGAGTCCATATCTTACCGTTTGGTGCCAGCGCCCGGCCGCCCTGGGCCAGACAGCGCGAGGCCAGCGGGATGTCGCTGGTGATGCAGACATCCGCCTTGGTGACCCGTTCGGCGATCCAATCGTCGGCGACGTCGGCGCCAGCCTCCACCGTGATCATGGTCACGTTTGGCCGCCCGGGTGGACGGATCGGACGCGAGCCATTGGCCACCACAAAAACCTGCAACCCCAGCCGGTCCGCGACACGATAGACTTCGTCGCGGACCGGGCAGGCGTCACCGTCGATGTAGAGGGTCGTCACTTAATGAGCCGGCTTGCTCGAGGTGGGGGTTTGTGCCCCAGCGGGAGGCGTGACAGCGGGAAGCGCGACTTGCGATGCTGCCGTGACTGCTTGGATAGCACTGAGGCCGGCCTGGAACGCGGAAAGCTGATTACCGGACGCCTGCAATAGAATCCCGCCGACCGATAGACCCGTCGCGATGACAATCGCCGCAAGCGCCACAGCCCAATTACGAATGGCATCCTTTGTGGCGAGCCCAGCAAGCAGAATCTGTATTGCTCCGAGCTTGTCCTCGATCCGACCCAACCGCGAGTCCACGGCATCGGAACGTTTCTCGAATTGGTCCATCCGATAGGTGAGCAAGTCGGAGCCACCGGGTGGTGTATCACTGGTCCTCACTCGTAACTCATCCTTCAACTCTTGGTTTTGGGCGGCGAGTTGCTCATTGAGCGCAGCCAGGAAGTCGATCGAATTTCTCTCAGCCATCATGCTTTCCCGAGAATACCGAAAGCAACTTTCGATAGGACTCTAACGTCTCGCCCATTGTGTCGTGCTCCATCTCAGAGCTGAGGGCTGACTGCAATGTTCTGACTGCCGTTTCGGGGTGATCATGCAAGAGCTGAACCAATGCCTTACGTGTCGCATGGCTGGATTTCTGCGCAGCCGTAAGCGCTTCCAGAACCGCAAACATCGCATCAAGAAGGGCAACGCGCTCCTCGGCGCTTAAACCGTTGCTTGCTTCATCATTCGATCCACTCATCCCATCATACCTAAGATTGATCGGGAGCGAAGTCGAGACATCTCGTACTTCAGCGGCGGTGATCCAGGGAAGAATCGATTATTTGGTCGCGATGCGGAGTGATCTCTCCGCATCGCGACCAAACAATTCCGTCTTGACCTAGGCGGCGGAGCGCATGCCCCGGTTGCCACGGTCGTTGTACCGGCGACGCTGCGCCTGACCGGGCGCGCTCGGGCGGGTCTGCTGGTGCGTCATCGGCGGCGGCGCATCTCCGACGACCGTGATCGTGTAGTTCATCGAACGCTCGATCTGACGCAGCACGCCACGTTCGGACGGATCACAGAAGCTGATCGCGATGCCCTCGGCGCCGGCGCGCGCGGTGCGGCCGATGCGGTGGACGTAGCTTTCGGCTTCAACCGGCAGGTCGAAGTTGATGACGTGGGAAATCCCCGTCACGTCGATGCCGCGCGCGGCGATATCGGTTGCGACCAGAACCCGGGCCCGGCCGCTGCGGAAATCGCGTAGGGCTTTCTCGCGTTGCGGCTGGCTTTTGTTGCCGTGGATGGCGTTCACCTGGATGCCGGCGTTTTCCAAAACGCTGGCGACCTTGTTGGCGCCGTGCTTGGTGCGCGTGAACACGATCACCCGTGACAGCGCCTCCTCCTGCAACATCGACAGCAGCAGCGACTGCTTGCCGCTCTGGTTCAGGTGATGCACGAACTGCTCGATCTTCGGCGCG
>Ga0209698_10004970_pt1 | contig 14445 bp, 13 predicted proteins | sample LitLauG_LLR_2012_FD_187203 | JGI IMG/M metagenome (GOLD analysis project Ga0209698, IMG submission 187203) | Freshwater sediment microbial communities from Pennsylvania, USA - Little Laurel Run_MetaG_LLR_2012 (SPAdes) (version 2) | ecosystem: Environmental > Aquatic > Freshwater > Creek >...
TTGGCTTTGAGCTAAAGGCTAAGAGCTCAGGGCCAAAAGCTGATTCTATGAAACTCTCTCCCGGTTGGATTCGCGACTTCGTCGACCTCACCGTCGACGACCACCGTCTCGCCGAAGACCTGACCAACGTCGGCATCTCGGTCGAAGGGCTGAGCGGCAGTGGCGCCGACACCGTCTTTGAGATGGAGATCGGGACGAACCGTCCCGACGCCATGAATCACTATGGCGTGGCGCGGGAGGCAGCGGCGATTTACGATTTGCCGCTGGAGCAGTTCTCCGGTCTCGACGCTGATCGGTCCGCTCCTTCCTCGCCGGATGCTTCTTTCCCTATTATTGTCGAAGAGCCGACGCTTTGCCCCCGTTTCTCCGCCCGGGTCATTCGCGGGACCCACATCAAGCGTTCGCCGGAAAAAATCGCGCACCGGCTGCAATTGCTCGACCAGCGGCCCATCTCGAATGCGGTGGACGCAACCAACTATGTTCTCTGGGAAATCGGCAAGCCCACCCACGTCTTCGACATGGATCTGCTCGAAGGCGGAAAAATCATCGTGCGCAAGGCCCGAGACGGTGAAATCCTGAAGACCCTCGATGGCGTGGAGCGCAAGCTGACATCCGAAGACCTGGTCGTTTGCGATGCGAAGAAGCCGGTGGGCCTCGCCGGGGTCATGGGCGGATACGACACCATGATCACCGAGAAGACGCGCAATATCGTGATCGAGTCGGCGTGGTGGGATCCCGGCACGGTGCGCAAAGTTTCCCGCCGGCATGCCCTGCACACCGACGCATCGCACCGTTTCGAGCGCGGCGCGGATTTCGAGTCGACGGTTTTGTCCTGCGATCTGGTTGCGGACATGATCCTGAAATCCGGGGGCGGCGAGTCGGTGGGCGGCGTGGTCGATGTGGTTTCGAGGCCCATGGATCAGGCGCCCGTCCTGCTGCGGGTCTCGGAAGTCCGCCGGATCCTCGGCGGCAACCTGGATCCCGGCGAGATCTTCCGCTTGCTGAAGCGGCTAGGTTTCGCCCTGGTCCCCGATGGGGAAGACGACGCGCAGTTCCAGGTGCACATCCCGAGCTGGCGGCTCGACGTCGAGCGCGAAATTGACGTGATCGAGGAGATCGCACGACTGCACGGCTACGACAAGTTCGAAAATACTCTGCCGGCCTACAGTGGCGCCGTCATCGAACTGCCGCACGCCGCCATCGACGCCGCATTCCGCGAGCGGGCCCTGGCCCTTGGCTACAACGAAGCGCTGTCGTTGACCTTCATCTCGCATGAAGATGCAGAGAAGTTTTCAGCCATCAGCCCCGACAAAAAGGTTTTGGAGCTGGAGAACCCGCTGAGCGAAGAAGCCTCCGTCATGCGCACTTCGCTGGTACCGGGCATGCTCGACAGGCTGGCGTGGAATCTGAATCGCGACGTGGCTGAGCCGCGCCTGTTCGAGATGGGCAGCGTCTATGAAATGTCGGGAGGCGAACGCGTGGAGCCCCGCCGCGCGTGCCTGGGAGCAACGGCGCAGGCGGTTCGCGCCTCATTGCCGGCGGGCGGGACACTGGATGTAAGCCAAGGTGAGCAGGCAGCCATCGCCGAAGCCTTCCGCCAGTTCAAGGGCGATATCGAGAATCTTCTGGCGAAATTTGCCGGCGAAGCAACCTACGACCGGAAAACGCCGGAGCATTTCCATCCCGGGCGCTCAGCCCGCGCGCTCGTTGGCGGCGCGGCAGTCGCCGAATTCGGCCAGATCAAACCCGAAGTCACCGCGGCACGCAAGCTGCGCCAGGAGGTCTTCGTGGCCGACTTCGATCTGGAGCAGTTGTACCGTCGCGGGCTCAGACGGGTGAAGTTCGAGCCTCTTGCGAAATTCCCTGCCGTGGAACGGGATTTCTCCTTCGTGTTCGCGGATCAGGTTTCATTCCTCGAGATGCAGGGCGCCGTCTCTGAACTGGGCATCGCTGAGTTACGCGCGTTCCAGCCCGTCGAAATCTTCCGCGGCGGCTCGATTCCGGCGGGCAAATACTCAATCCTGCTGCGAGCCAAGTTCCAGTCCGCGGACCGCACGCTGCGTGAGGATAACATCGCGCAATGGTGCGGAAAGATTGTGGCTGCCCTGACTGCGCTGGGCGGGGCGCAACGCGTTTAGGTCAAGTCCGCCCTGCATCTGCTGAGGACACTTCCCCGGGGATGCGGTATCATTCCTTCCCTTAGAGGATGGCAATGGCACCGTCACGCAGACAGGTTTTCACTTACTTGTTCTTCCTTCTGCTGTTTTCTTCGTGCTTCTACTTCCTGATTCTTCACGCGAAGCACTTGGCGGCAGGCGGAGGTTTCTACGTCTTAGGAATCATGTGGTGCCCCGCGCTCGCGGCGATCGTTACCCTCAAACTCAACCGCCGCAGTCTCTCTGACCTGGGCTGGCGCTGGCCGACTGGCAAATATGCACTGATGAGCTGGTACATCCCGCTCGTGTATGCAGGGATCGCTTATGGAATCGTATGGATCGGTGGCCTCGGCGGCTTCCCGAACCCTGAGTTCGCTGCCTCGCTCACCTCGCGCATGGGACAGGGCAACTCAGTGCTGGTTGCAACCATTCTCTACGTGCTGTTGGCAGGCAGTTTCGGCTTGGTGCGCAGTCTTGCTTCCGCGCTGGGTGAAGAAATCGGGTGGCGCGGTTTTCTGGTTCCGGAGTTGTCCAAGACTGTGGGGTTCACCTCGACCGCGCTGATCAGCGGCCTCATCTGGTCCCTCTGGCACTATCCCATACTCATTTTTGCCGACTATAACGCCGGCACGGCCACTTGGTACGCGTTGCTGTGCTTCACCGTACTGGTCATCGCCATCTCGTTCGTCTTTGCATGGATCCGCCTGAAGTCGGGAAGTCTGTGGACCGGCGCCCTGTTGCACGCCAGCCACAATCTTTATGTGCAGGCCATCTTCACGCCCCTGACCAAAAATACGGGAAAGACCGCATGGTTCATCGACGAGTTCGGCGCCGTGCTCCCCCTGGTTGCGGTGATGTTCGCGATCTATTTCTGGAGGCGCCGGGGAGAGTTACTGGGAACGCAGGAAGCTTCGAATTCGATCGCACCTGCCCTGCCCCTGGCAACCGATTAGGCACCCCCAAAAAGATTCCTCGTTTTACAACTGGGCAGCGAACTTCTCCCTTGCTTTTTCGCCTTCTCTTCGCCAATAATTGCGGCATGGCCATCACACGCAGACAGCGGCAGGTGTACGACTTCATCTCGCGATTCGTGGCGGAGAATGGTTATTCTCCCTCCTTCGAGGAGATCGGCAAGGGGCTCGAACTGTCGTCGCTCGCCACCGTGCACAAGCACGTCACCAACCTGGAAAAAAAGGGGTTGCTGACCCGCGACTACAACCGCAGCCGCTCCATTGACCTGCTGCCTCCCAAGGGACGGCTCAAGCAGGCCATGAGCGTGAACACCGGCGTGGTCTTGCCTTTGGTGGGGCGCATCGCGGCCGGACAGCCCATCGAGGCCGTGGAGAATCCCGAAACCATCTCGCTCGCCGACTTTGTGAAATCGAAAGAAGTCTTCGTTCTCGAAGTGCGGGGCGAGTCCATGCAGGACGAGCACATTCTCGATGGCGACTACGTCCTCGTGGAGAAGACCCGCACGGCGCACAACGGAGATATCGTCGTTGCCTTGGTCGATCAGACCGATGCCACTCTCAAGCGCCTCTATCGCGAAGGAGAGAACGTCCGCCTGCAGCCTTCGAACGTAACCATGAAGCCGATCATCGTGCCGGCCGCGTCGGTGGACGTGCAGGGGCGGGTGATTGGGGTGTTGCGGAAGTACTAGAACATTCTAGAGGTCGCAGATCGAGCAAGAAAAACGCCCAGAGATGTTTCCTGGGCGTTTTGCTGAAAGCGATGTCTGCCAGCGGCCTTCAGCCGATGTGTTTATTCAGCGCCTGTGCAATGGTTTCTTTCGGCTTGTAGCCGACGATCTGCTCGACCACCTGGCCTCCCTTGAACACCAGCAAGGTCGGGATGCCGGTGACCCGGTAGCGCATTGGTGTCGCGCTGTTGGAATCCACATCCATCTTGCCGATTTTCACTTTGCCCTGGTAGTCCTTCGCCAGTTCCTCGACGATGGGAGCGATAGCGCGGCAGGGGCCGCACCAGGTTGCCCAGAAGTCTACCAGAACCGGCTGTTCCGATTTCAATACATCCTGGTCGAAGTTCGCATCGGTCACTTCGACGATTCCGTTGCCTGCCATTTTATTTCTCCTCGATGTAAACGTCGCGCTGTCGGCCGACGCTTTACGAGCGGCGTTGCCGGGCCCGGCGATCTGTATGAGTGCTTCCCTGCTAAGGAATTGAACTCACAATTCTAGCACTGAGTTTGATGCCCTATGGGGTCCAAAAGTCGCAAACCGGCCACATCCGAGGCGGCTAGATTCTGTGCCCCTAAGGCAGGGATTTCAAGTATGTGATGAGCTGCCAGCGCTGGGCATCGGGAAGGCGGCTCCAGGACGGCATCCCGTTTTTCTGGCTGCCGTTGGTGAGCAACCAGAACAATTCGCCCGGCGTAGCCTGTTTCACGCGATCTGCGTGCAGGTTGGGCCGGTTGTGTTTGCCCTGCGTCTTGCCTTGGGCGTCTTCTCCGTGGCAGGACGCGCAATGTTCGGCGAAAATCTTGGCGCCCGCCGCCGGCGCATCGGCATCGGCCGCGTAAGGATTGGTCCGCGCGCGGTCCTTCGCCGGGACTTTCTTAAACCACTCCCCGTCTCCCGCAGCGGCGAACAGCATCGCGGTCAGAGCCAGAGTCGCGAGCGCGCAAGCTGCCCAGCGTGAGCTCATGGATGGCGCCCCAACTTCGAGAAAACCTGATCAATCTCGTACGAGATCATAAAGCGGAAGAGGAACCCGTTGGAATTGCTGTTCAGGCCAAGATTCGGCGACAGCCGGAGGGATGGCCCGCGCGGGATATTCCACGTCACCACCGGCCCCAGATAATGGGAAGTGCCGGGCAGCCCGAAGCTGTCACGATCGCCCAAGCCTCCATACATTTCCACCCCCAGGGCAAAATTCTCCGGGCAGAACCGGCACGGCCTGGCGCTGGCCGCCAAGGCGAGCGAGCGGCTGGCGCCTATCGCATAGCCGAATTCCCAGGGATCGGCATTGAGATTCTTTTCCGCAATCATGTTTTCCGAAATGTTCCATCCTCTGAAGTTGCTGGAAAGGATGAGCTTCAGTTCGGCCTCGCGCTGCTTTTCGTTGCGGCTGTTGCGGGTGAGAAGGTCCTCGCGGCGATCGTGGCCCACGATCTCAAGAAGAGCCTTGTCTGCGCCGTTGATATCTTCGAATTCGAAATACAGCACCGGGTTGATCCAGTGCTCGCGTAGCAGCGGACGGACCCGGTTCTCCCAGCGGAACCCCGTGAACAATGTGCTCTCGCCGGCAGTGGTTTGCCCGTCGAGATAGAGTTCGGTGGTCCACCACGTCTTGGCCCCGTATTCGAATTCGAGCGCGGTGGCAACGAAAGCGTTGCCGCTCTTGGGTGCCCCGGTGACGTTCTTCGCGGCGATTTCGAGGTTCCCCGGCTCCTCCATTTCGTGCGAGTAGGTGACCAGGTAATTTTCCTGCGCGTGGACAGGCCAGGCTGCGCCCAAAAACATCACGACGCCAACGACAGCACGCACCAGCAGGGCCTGCCTTGGCAGAGCATACGAATTCATCAGTTGCAACTCGGTCGCATCTATAGATACCATGGAAATGATGCGGGAGCGACAGCACTCTTGTCCATGTCCCGCGGCAGAATTCGTCGCACCCTGCTTGCGACCAGTTGCAACGGAGGTTGCCCGAGATGCCTCTTCCTCAAACCGAGATCCCCGGGCGGCTGCAGGCGCACCTGGCCGAGCGTGGCATTCGCATGACCGAGCAGCGCCGTGCCATCCTGCGCGTCATGGAAACCGCCAGCAAGCATCTCGATGCCGCCCAGATCCTGCGGAAAGCGCAGCGGCTCGACGCTAGCGTCGACCGCAGCACGGTGTACCGCACCTTGCGCCTGCTCAAGCGCCAGGGTCTGATTGACGAACTCGATCTGATGCACCTGAATGGCGAGGGCCATTACTACGAGCGCAAGCTGGCCCGCGACCACATCCACATGGCCTGCCTGCGCTGCGGTAAGATTTCCGAATTCGTCAGCGATCAGTTCGAAAAGCTCAAGCAGCAGGTGGAAAAAGACTGCCGCTTTCGCGTCCTGATTTCGCGGCTGGAGATTGGCGGTTATTGCGCTGCCTGCCGGGGAGCGCAATAGCCTCACCGAGGTGGCGATGGAAATCCGTTTTCTGACTCCTGGGGACTCCGATGCGTACTGGAGGGTGAGACTGGAAGCTCTCGAACGCTCTCCCGAGGCCTTCAGTTCCTCGGTGGAAGAGCACCGCGCGCTCGGCATGGATGAAGTGAGACGACGCCTGGGGGACGGCGATCTCTTCGTCGCTGGGGCCGTTGAAGAGGGGCGGATCGTGGGGACGGCAGGATTCTATCGCGACAAGGGGCCGAAACTGCGCCACAAGGGACGCGTTTGGGGCGTGTATGTAAGTGAGGACCGAAGAGGCCTGGGACTTGGGAGGCAGATGCTGCAGAAAGTTCTGGAACGCGCATCCGCTCTCGCCGGCCTCGAGCAGGTATTACTTTCAGTTGCAACTACGCAGACGGCCGCAATTCGACTGTACCGCTCGCTCGGATTCGAGTCCTTCGGCTGCGAGCCTCGCGCCTTAAAGGTGGGCGATCGTACGATCGACGAGGAATACATGATTTTCCGAATCAATCGCCCCGACCCGCTGTAGAAACCGCACGAATGCTGGGCTAAAAACAGAAAAGCGCCCTCGACTTTTCAGCCCAGGACGCCTCGGCAGCCCTCCCCCGGAACTGCCAAACCACGAATTGGATACTAGAGTCCACCCCCGCGGGGTGTAAACGTCACTTTGGTAATGGAATTAGCGCAGAGCTAACGTGAAAGCGAAAAGCCGGTTTTGTCTGGCGCCCTGTCATTCTTCGCGAAGCGAAGAACCTTGGCAGATCGCCTGCTGCAACGGATTCCATGGATCCGGCGCTTCCTGCATGACCACGCAGTTTTGAGTCGTGCGCTACTGTTTCTGCCAGGTTTGACCATCGTCGGAGGTAACCCACACTCCCCCGTTCGAGGTAGTAACCGTCCCGTGCTGCGAATCGGAGAACTGCATTGCAACCACATCCCCGGAGAGCGTCGCACCGGCCGATACCGGAACCACCCGGACCCAGTGATCGCCCGCATCGACCGAGTGATAGAGTGCGCCATTCGAGCCGCCCGCCCACACATCAGATCCAGCAGCCGTAACGGCGCGAAAAACGGGGGCTGCAATTGCCTTTAACGCCGTTTTCTTGTCAGCATCTGCCTGCCGCGCCCGCGATTTTTCGAGAACCACAACCTGGTTTGCGGAATAGGCCGTGAAGTTCTCCGCCGCTGCCGAACTCACATTGACATCCTGCCAGGTAGCACCCTGATCGAACGAACGCTGCAGGCTTCCTGTGGAGCTGATGGACCACCGCGGATTCGATGGCGCTGCCGGAACTGGCGGGGGTTGCGGTGTGTTTGCCGATGCCGCCAAGCGGCGCCCCGGGACCGTGATTGGTGCCTTCGCCTTGCCGACTGCAGGCGAAGCCAGATCGTCGAACAACTGCTGCGCTGGAGCGCTGGGCGCTGTGGCGGCAGCCCCGCTGGCGGTGATCTTGGCCTCGGTGCTGACCGTCAAGGCTGGGCTCTGCACCTCGACAGACTCAGAGGCCGGTGGGATGCCCCCCCGGCCATAGCCAACACCGCCTGCTTGCTGCTTCCCCGCCGGTGCAGCCGCAAAAGGCAGGACCCGCGCCGGGCTCTGCTGCTGCTGCTGCTGCTGCGCCAGGTTCGGTTGCGAGGGCCCATAACGAACCGGCCCCCCAAAAGCAGAACGCGCGTTGCCACTCGGGTTCGGAGAAGCCGCCTGCGGGCGTTCCATCGTCGCTTCCCGGTCGAGACCGAGAGGGCTTGCCCTCTTGGTGGACATCGCACTGACAACCGAATGGTCCGCTTCCTGTTTTGCAATCGAAGGCGCCGGCGCCGGTACAGTTTCCGCCGCGGGCGGACTCTGAGGGTACGGCTGCGGAGCAGAAGTCCGCTGCGCGACCATCGATGCTGTCGGCTGCGTACGCCGCTGGTACTGGAGAACTCCAAGGGCTACGATCGCCACTCCGGCCATGGCAAATCCCCAGCGGAAGGCAGGCCATGTCATCCACCGCGGTCGGGCCTGGATCGCGACGGTTTGTACTGCTTCGGTTTCGGGCAAGGCCAGCGCAACGATGTCGCGACAATCGTGGCAGCGCGCCAGGTGCTCGAGGACACTGGTCCGCTCGCGTTCCGGCAGCGAACGTTCGGCGAAGGCGGTCAACACTTCGGCGTCGGGATGCGTGCTCACCGGCACCCCGGCCTTCAAACGCTCGCGCACGACTTGGGGGACCTTTTCCATTCCGCTTCTAACTTCTTGCTCTTAGCAGCTGGCAAACCAACTGGCCGATTTCCGCTATCCCGGGCCTTCACGGACCCGGGCCTCCACGCTCTTCTCAGAGAACGCCGGAGGTGCAGAATCTTGCGTCAGCCCACGACGAATATCTACCTGGAGGTCACGGACGTCGACTTCCATAGCCTCCTCGGCCTGGCGCCGCGACAGTCCGCGCCGCACCAGCCCCGCCAGTATCTGCTTGCGCAGGGTTTTGGCCAGCTTGTCGAGCTTGCGGCTGATGGTGGACTCATGCACCCCCAACAAGCGCGCGATCTCGGCCAGGGTCCGGCCATCCAGATAATAAGCGCTCAGTACGGTCCGGTCCTCGGCAGGCAACTGCGCGATAGCCTCGTCAGTAACCTGGGTCAGGCGGGCGTCGGCCGGAGGAACCGGGTCAGGCTCGGGAGCCTGAAACTGCACCCCCTCCTCCGATTCTTCGTCAAGGCTGACCAGCCGCTTCGTACGCCGGTAGCGGTTCACGTACTCCTGAGCCAACACGGTGCGCAGCCACCCTTCGAGCGATCCGCGCCCGGTGTAGGAAGCCAGCTTGGAGACGCGCTCCCCGGAGCGCGTGTTGGTGCCGTAGAGATCGGCATAGAGCGTATCGGCCAGTTCCCGTGCGGCGGAGTCTTCGCGCGCGATGCGCAGCGCCGATTGGTACATCTTCTCGCGGAAACGCGTGAGAAAAATCTCCCACGCCGAATTTTCCCCTGCCGCGCAGGCCCGGGCAAGCGCGAGTTCGTCGACGCGCAAACTCAAGAAGAAGGCACGGAGCTCGCCCTCGGACGTGGCTTCGGCAGACTGTTTCGAGCCCACTTCGCACAAGATCGCGGCGAAAGATTCGCGGGTCAGACCGATCTTGTCGCATCCGCTTTTTAGGTGCAGCTCCGCCAGCAGATCATTCACTACCGACTGCACGGCGGCGCTTGCTTTTGTTGAACTCATTCGGGCGAACCGGATCCCTCAGCAGGGCCCCAACGTTCCTCACTTCGCCACAGCCATTCCAAACCGCAGCCGCGCTTACCCCAGTTGGCGATTCCCGGACGGGCGCTGTCTCCGATGCTACCAACTTCTTAGACGTATGGAGCGTGAATTTTGGCCGCAAGCCCCGCCAGTATTTTCGTTCTGCCCATGAAAGGCGAGTTGGATGGCGCGCTCCCGGCAAGGCTTACGTTTCGCGGGGGAAGCGAAGCGCGAGCAACGGGATGGCTACCTTGCCGGTGCGCGCCGTCCAGCGAAGCAGTTGCAGGATTCGCCGAAAGGGAGGAGCGTCATGAATCCTAGAGTTTTTCTGGCCGCGATGGTGCTGGTGATCGTTGGAGCCCTGGTCGCACTCGACCAAAAGGCGGTGCAGGCAGGCGAGGTGAACGGCGCTTCCGGGTACAAAGTGCTGGATCCCATCCGGCATGGAAGCTTGACCGTGTTTCCGGTAGTGGCCGCGAAGAGTTATCCGACCAGCGAGTTCCTGACGCTCGATGAAGGATTGCGCTCCGGCGATGTCGTGGTAACCGAGGCGGGTAACGTGCAAGGCCTGATCCGCCGGCGTGCGGTTCCCACGGTCCGTCACGATGGGGCCGAGGTGAACCGGCTGGTGCTGGTGAACAACTCGCGGCGCCCGCTGTTGCTGCTCGCAGGCGAGATCGTGACCGGCGGCAAGCAGGATCGCGTGATCGGCAAAGATCGCATCGTTCCCCCGGAGAGCGAACCCGTGGACCTGAATGTGTTTTGTGTTGAGCCGGGCCGCTGGGTCGCGACCAGCGAGCATTTCGGCGCGTCGGGCGCGATGTATGGCGGTGTGGGCGCGGGTAAGTCGGTGAGCGGACCGGTGACCATGATGGCGCAGCCCTCGGTGCGCGCCAAAGCCATGGGTGACAAAAATCAGGGCGAAGTTTGGGCCGAGGTGAAGAAGCAGCAAGAAGCCGTGCGCGTGCAACTCGCCCCGGCCGCGCCTTCTGTTGCCGCTGATGTAGCACGGACGAGTTCCTACGCCAGGGTGATGGAAAACGAAACCGTCCGCAGGCAGGTGGACGAAGTTGCCAAGCCGATCGAGGAGAACTATCACTCCCTGATCCGGCAACTGCGCGATCGCAACGCCGTCGGAGTGGTGGTAGCGGTGAACGGGCGCATCATCTGGGCTGACATCTTCGCCAGCACCGATCTGCTGGAGAAGTACTGGCCCAAACTGGTGCGCTCGTACGCATCGGAAGCGGTGGTGGTCCGCGCAAAAGACGTTGACGTGAGCACCAGCCGCGCGCAGGCGTTCCTGGCCGACATGGAAGGCCGCCGCGAAACCATCGAGAGCGAGCCCGGCCTCTATCGCCACACCGAAGTCAACGGCGACGGATTCAAAGCCTTCTCGCTGACCTCGCTGCTGCCCAAGACCGGCTTCGACCTGCACATTGCCAAAATGGCGGAGTAGGAAAATCCAGGGGTCAGCGGCTAACCTCACGCTCTCGGCGGAACACTCGCTGCTGACCACTGATCACTGACCATTTTCGGTCAGGCTTCCTGCAGCGCCTGCCCGAGTTCCTCCCACTCCCGAAGCAGGGCCGCGTGGCTGGTTTTCAGTCGCTCCAGCTCCTGAGCCTGGCGCTGGGTTTCTTCGGCGCTGACAAAATTCTGCAGCCCGGTTTCACACTCGGCGATGGCCGACTCGGCGCCTTCGATCTCTTCTTCCAGTTCCTGAACGCGATCTTCCATCTGCTTGCGCTTGATCGGGTTCAAACGTTTCTTCGGGTCGACCGCAATCCCGGCGCTGCCAGACCCATTCGTCGGCACGACTTGGCCAGTCGCCTTCTTTTCCACGGCCTCTTCATGTGGACGAACGCTGGCCCCCGGAACATCCTCCAGCGTCGGCGCGACGTGTTGCCCACCTTCCTTCCGCCACAAATAGTCCTCGTAATTGCCGGGAAAGATTTCGACCTTCCCGCCGCCGATCTCGAACACGCGGGTGGCCAACTTGTCGATGAAGTAGCGATCATGCGAGACAAAGACCACGGTACCCGTGTACTCCATGAGCGCGTTCAGCAGAACGTCTTTGGCCCGCAGATCGAGGTGATTGGTGGGCTCGTCCAGCAGCAGGAAATTCGCCGGGTGCAGCAACAGGCGCAGCAGGGCATACCGCCCGCGCTCGCCGCCGGAAAGCACTCCGATCTTCTTGAAGACGTCATCTTCCGAAAACAGAAAACATCCCAACAGGCTGCGCAGTTCCGTCTCGGTCGATCGGGGAGAGAGTTCCCCCAGGTCGTCGATGATCCTCGCGTCGGCGTCGAGTTCCTTGTACTGATCCTGCGCGAAGTAGTCGGCTTGCACGTTGTGGCCCAGACGGTATTCCCCGTTCGTCAGCCGTTCGCTGCCCGCCAGCAGCTTAATCAGGGTGGACTTGCCCGCACCGTTCACGCCCACCAGCGCGATGCGGTCTCCGCGCTCGATCATGAAACTTACATCGCGGAAGACTTCTTTCTCGCCGCCGTTCTTTGCCGGATACCTTTTGGCAACATCCTCGAATTCCGCCACGATCCGCCCGCTGGGCTTGGGCTGCGGAAACGCGAAGTGAATCGTCTTTTCTTCCGGCGGAACCTCGATCCGCTCCATCTTCTCCAGTTCCTTGATGCGGCTCTGCACCTGCTTCGCTTTCGTAGCTTGGTAGCGGAAACGACTGATGAACACCTCCAGCTGCTCGATGCGCTCGCGCTGGTTGCGGTACGCGGCCTGGAGTTGCTCGTTGCGCTGCGTCTTCTGGGCGAGGAACTTGTCGTAGTTGCCGGTATAGAACCAGAGCCGCTTGTTCCAGATCTCGGCAATTTTCTTGACCGTCACATCGAGGAAGTAGCGGTCGTGCGAAATCAGCAAGAACGCATTCGGATAACTCTGCAGATACTCTTCCAGCCAGTTGCGCGCTTCCAGATCAAGATGGTTGGTAGGCTCGTCCAGCAGCAGCAGGTTCGGTTTCTGCAACAGAAGCTTGGCCAGGGCCAGCCGCATCTGCCATCCGCCGGAAAATTCCTCAGTCAGCCGCGGCCAGTCTTCTTTGCCAAACCCCAGTCCCATGAGCACCCGGCCGACTTCGGCCTCAATCGAGTACCCGTCACGCGTGCGGAACTCATGCTCCAACCGGTGGTAGCGGTCAGCCACGTCAGCATAGGCGGTGCTGGTGTGGTCGAGCTCGGCCATGCTGTGAGTCAGCGTTTCCAATTCCGTTTCAATCGCCCGCAGATCGTCGAAGACCGACAGGCACTCGGCGAACACCGAGCGCCCGGAGAGCGTCAGTCCATCCTGCGGAAGATATCCGGCAGACGTTCCCTTGGCGACGGTGAGCGCTCCGTAGTCGAGCGTATCCATCCCCGCGAGAATCTTCATGATCGTAGACTTGCCCGTACCATTGGCGCCGACCAGGCCAAGCCGGTCGTTGGCCGTAATGAGCCAGTCCGCGTTCTCGAAAAGGAGTTTGTGGCCGAAGCGTTTTCCGGCCCCTGCCAGCTGAATCATGGGCTGGAATTATCGTCTCACAAAAGTGGAAGAGCGGCGCTTGAACGTCGCGTAAAGCGAGTTGAGGACGGGCTTCAGCCCCGGGTGGGAGTATTTCGCCGAAGGAATCTACACCCGTTCTCGAAACCGGACAACGCCAATCACGGCCAGACGGCTTCAGCGATGGGATCTTTGGAAGACGTTACCGGCCTGGCGTTGCGCGCCCCGGGATAGGCACCCCAGAGCTCCGAATGAAACTGAATGCGCTCGAGCGCGCGGTCAACCACCGCCTCGAGTTCGTGGTAATACTTCACTTCACGACCCTTCGCTAGCCGGCGCTTGGCTTCTTCCGGACTGACCCAGGTAGGCCGCCGGTTGGATTCGTCCGGCTTGCGCATCTGGTGGACTTCCATCAGAAACGCCTTGACTACGAATTCCTGCACGCCCCCGGGCTGCCAGAACACCCCTTTTGAATGGAGGTAAAGATGAAAGTGACGCGGCTCGATGGTGCCGATGGCTCCCGCTTCCTCGGCCGCTTCGCGCTCCGCCGCCTGGCTGTGCGACAGCCGCGGGTCAGTCGACCCCTTGGGGAAAGTCCACTTATTGCCCCCGTTGGTATTCACCAGAAGGAACTCGATCGTGGTGCCCCGGCGGCGATAGCAGATGGCAGCCACCTGAAGCGGCAACGATCTCGACACTCGTGTGGACCTCATCGGCAAAGCCCTCCTTCACACAGGTTACAGGCAAGATATTTCACGAGTGTTAAAGTGCAACAAAAATTGTGCACCCGGGAGGGTTACGAAAGGGTTACCTCTCCCCCGGAACTGATCAAAGCTTTCGTCTTCCGTAGACTCATGCAACTTGCCGGCAGAACCTCTCAGATGACAATTCAGCCTGGGCAAAACGCGGGGCTGGCATGAGGCTGGTTACCACTTTGGCTCGCGTCGCCAGCCCGTTCTGGCACCCGAGTGCCAGAAAACCCTGTAGAATAGCCTTGTTCCGCACTTGCGAGTGGAAAAACCCGCGTGAAATATGGTGATTTCCACAGCCAGCAGGTATAAGATTACGCCCGCTGGTATTAAATCGATTCTTATGAGGAGGAAGGCAACATGGCATCTGGTTTGACCAAAACACAGCTCATCCGGCTCCTGGCCGAGAAGACTGAGCTTCCCAACAAGACGGCGGCGGCGTTTTTGGAGCACCTGGCCGACACCGCAATCAAAGAAACCAAGAAGAACGGCATCTTCGTTGTGCCCGGCCTGGGCCGTCTGGTGAAGGCGCACCGCAAGGCTCGCGTGGGACGCAACCCGCAGACCGGCGAACCCATCCAGATCAAGGCAAAGACCGTCGTGAAATTCCGCGTCGCCAAGGCTGCGAAGGACGCGATCGCCCCCAAGAAGTAGTTGTTGTGTGAAATGATTCGAAGGCCGGCGTTAAGC
>Ga0209698_10004971_pt1 | contig 14445 bp, 11 predicted proteins | sample LitLauG_LLR_2012_FD_187203 | JGI IMG/M metagenome (GOLD analysis project Ga0209698, IMG submission 187203) | Freshwater sediment microbial communities from Pennsylvania, USA - Little Laurel Run_MetaG_LLR_2012 (SPAdes) (version 2) | ecosystem: Environmental > Aquatic > Freshwater > Creek >...
GTGCTTGTTGTGCAGCCGGTCAGCAAAAACAGGCCGAATACCGTCGCCGCCATGCGGCCCACTGTCGTGGCCTTGCGTCGAGTGATCTCTAGCTTTCCCGCGCCGAGCATGGCGAGCGAATCTCCTTGCTGCTCGCTCTACATAGGCCGCCAATCCTGGCAATGCCACGGCAAGCAACTTCGAAACCCACGAGAAGGTCTCAGCGGAGTGATCTCGCGCTGAAGCGTTGCGAATATGCAACGCGCCGCAGGCTCAGTCCGCCGCCACCAAGCTTGCCCGCTTCGGGCGCTCGGTTCCAACCACCACTGCCTCTTGCTGCAGGGCCTGGGCGAGTTGCTCGCGCGCCCTTTCGGCTTCGCGCTGGCGTGTCCACATGCTGGCATAAAGGCCGTTCTTATCCATCAGCTCGGCGTGGGTGCCTTGCTCGACGATGACGCCCTTCTCCAGGACGATGATCGAATCCGCATGCACGATCGTCGACAGCCGATGCGCGATAACCAGCGACGTCCGGCTTGCGGCGACTTTGTCGAGAGCGTCCTGGATTTCTCGCTCGGTGTGGCTATCGAGGGCACTTGTCGCTTCGTCCAACATCAGGATCGGCGGGCCCTTGAGGATAGTGCGGGCTATCGCAACCCGCTGCTTTTCGCCGCCCGACAGTTTCAGCCCGCGCTCGCCCACTTGCGTGTCGAAGCCTTGTGGAAGGGACTCGATGAACCCGTCAATTTGGGCCATGTGCGCGGCCTCTTTCACCTCATCGTCCGTGGCGCTGATGCGACCATAGCGGATGTTGTAGAGAATTGAATCATTGAACAGCACGGTATCCTGCGGAACGACGCCGATCGCGGCGCGCAGGCTCGCTTGTGTCACTTCCGAGATATCCTGGCCGTCGATCAGCACGCGCCCCGATGAGACGTCATAGAAGCGGAACAGGATCCGCGACAGCGTCGATTTGCCGGCTCCCGAGGGTCCGACGATGGCCACCATCTTGCCCGGCGGCACGTCGAAGGAAACGTTCTTCAGGATCGGTCGATCTGGGTCGTAGTGGAACGAGACCTTGTCGAAGCGGATCGCGCCCTTGGTGACAACGAGCGGCTTGGCGCCTGGCTTGTCCTTGATCTCGGGATTCTTGTCGAGCAATCCGAACATCATCTCGAGGTCAACCATGCCTTGCTTAATCTCGCGGTACACCATGCCCATGAAGTTGAGGGGGACATAAAGCTGGGTCAAAAGCGTGTTGATGAGGACGAGATCGCCCAGCGATTGCTTGCCCGCGACGATCGCCTGCGCCGACCAGAGCATGCAAACCGTCAGACCGAGGGTGAAGATCGCGGCCTGGCCGATATTGAGTACGGCGAGGGAATAATAGGTGCGCACCGATGCCTTTTCGTAGCGCGCCATCGAACTGTCGTAGCGGCGGGCCTCCATATCCTCGTTGCCGAAATACTTGACCGTTTCGTAGTTGAGGAGGCTGTCCACCGCCTTCGAGTTGGCGTCGCGGTCACTCTCATTGAGTTCGCGCCGGATGCCGATCCGCCATTCACTGGCCCTGACGGTGTAGAAGAGATAGCCGGCGACCATGGCAAGAACCAACAGAACGTAGTTCGGGCCAAAACCGCGGCCCAAGATCACGCAGATCATCAGCAGTTCCAGCGCCGTCGGAATGGAGGTCATGACGCCGAGGCGCATGATCGAATCGACGGCGTTGTTACCCTTCTCGACGATGCGCGAAATAGCCCCGGTTCGCCGCTCGATGTGGAACCGCAGCGACAGATTATGCAAATGTCGGAAGGTCTTGGTGGTGATCGTGCGCACCGCGAACTGCGAGACACGGGTGAACAACACATCGCGCAGCTGGTTGAGGATCATCATCATGATGCGGGCAACGCCATAGGCGACGATCAGCATGGCCGGAACGATCGCGAGGCCCAGCGCCATCGTCGCCTCCGGAGTCTTGGCGCCGGCGGCCTGAGTCAACCAATCTGTCGCACCCTTATAGGCATATGGCGTAAGCACCGTGACAATCTTGGCCGCGACGAGCGACAGGCTTCCCAGCACGACTTCAATTCGCAAGTCCGGCCTCGCCGGTGGCCACATATAGGGGAGCAGATCGCGCGTCACCTCGATGAGGGTTGGCGAAGTCCGGTCCTTTTGGGCAACTGCGGTCGGGGAAGGAGCGGCGAGGGTCATTGCGAGAATCCGGCGGGGTTCATCGATCACGAAGTCGCGCCTCAAGGGCCAGCATGGCAAGCGCCCGTCGGTACCGGCTTAAATAGGTGGTTTGACGCTTTGCCGCCAGCGGTAAGGCCGTCAAGCTGGTCAGGTGGCTATCTGCCTGTTCCGCCACCGACCATATAGGCACTCGAGCCCGCTATCGGCAGCGGTACTAGCGCGAGCCGCTTACCGCGAAATACTCGAACCGAAGCAAACGGTCCCTGCTGGACAGCTTGCCGCCATTGGCTCTTTCCAAGCCTGGCCGCAGTGAAAATCCGAAATCGACTTACTGGCGTCGTTTGCTGCCCAGCGGCGCAGGTGATCCACTGGTGTTGAGGCGCGTTCCCAACATGAATCAGGTGCGCCTGGGAGCTTCGAGCACGGAAGCTCACGCATCGCGTTGGCGCGGCGACGCGCACCTGGGCCATCGCTGTGGTGGCCGCCGGGATGGCCATCGAAACCACGACACCGGCGATGTCAGTCTTGGGTACCAACGCTGTCGCCGGTCGATCGCGGGCGCCGGTTTGGGGAGTCGCGGGTTCCGTCGGTGGTTCGGCCGTCTTATCCAAAAATTCAACTGCCCTGGGTGGCTCAGCGTCCAACCGCGATATGGCGGGTGTCGTGAGTTTGTTGCTCGGGGCGACGGGCTCGGTGTCGGGCAGTTTTGAGAGGATGTCACTCGCCGCCTTGTTCACTTCGTCCATCAGCTTTTCGGCTCGCTCGGTGAGCTTTGGATCGACATTTTCGGGAACCGATGGTGAGGGGTCCTTCATCGCGCTGGCTGGCGTCGGCGACGGCGACAAGGCAGCCGCCGCCGAGGCAACAAACAAAGGCGCCTGCGCCCGGGCAACGGGCGGGTGTGCGGCGGTGGTAGGGGCCGGCGGCGGTAGCGGCAAGGTCGACGCTGTCGGAGCCGCGGCGTCCGCTGCCAAGGCCCTTTCGGCCTGCGTCCTGGTAGGGTTTGGCTGCAATTGGCCAGTGCTCTCGTGTGCCGCCGGCGCTACAGGCGATCGATCGGCCACGACTACCTGGGCCGCGGCGCCCAACATGACGGCGGTCGCGGTGGCAAAGTCTTCGGCGCGGGTCGGCACCCGGATTGGAGCGACCAAGCTCTTCCGGTCATTTGCCAACCGCACTAGGGTGCCAACAGCGCTGGCGAAACTCTGCGGGACCGCGAAGCGCTGATCGGCGGCGATCGCCGGTTCCGGCGCGGTCCGCACCCAAGCCGCCGCGCGTTCGGCGTAGGCTTCGGCCTTGGTCTTGCCAATCGCCGCGCCACCTCGCGCGAAATGCGGCTCGGACAACGCACGCATTTGCACTGCGACCGATTTGGCCATGGCCGGCAGCTTGCCTGCATCGAGGTCGGTCGCCGACCGAAGCGCAAGGCCGAGGCCGGCGAACGCCAACACGATCAGCATCAATCCGGCGACCAAGCCCAATACCGATTTCAACGGCTCCACTCCTTTAGACGGGGGCGCTCGAGATCGTCCGACCCAACTCCTTGCACGATCCGACGCCCAAATGGGGCGATATAAAGGCGTTCACGCGCGCCCAGGTACTCGCCCCATTAGGGCAAGAGAAAGTCCCGCGGTCTTTCGCGGTCGGCCATATAGGAATCCGAGGCCGCACGTGGCAGTCTAGTCGATGGCTCCCCAGGCTCGACTGCTGATCTCATCCCATCGGTTAACGCGTGCAAGGATAGCGTCATGACCGCCTCGATTTCTGTCCCCGGCCAAAAGCGCGCCATCTGCGTCTATTGCGGGTCGTCAATGGGTTCCGATCCGATTTACGAGGCCAGTGCCGGCCGACTTGGATCTGCCATGGTCGCGGCCGGATTCGACCTCGTCTATGGCGGAGGCGGAACCGGGATGATGGGCGAGGTCGCCCGCTCGGTGCTGGCTGCCGGGGGGCAGGTGACTGGGATCATCCCTGATTTCCTGAAGGCACGCGAGGCGCACCTCAAGACGGTCTCGGAGCTGATCGTCACCGACGACATGCACCAGCGCAAGATGCTGATGTTCCAGCGAGCCGATGCCTTCGTGGCGATGCCTGGGGGCATCGGCACACTCGAGGAACTTATCGAGCAGATGACCTGGGCCCAGCTCGGCAGGCACACGAAGCCGATCATCATCGCCGATATCGCAGGCTTTTGGAGCCCTCTGCTGTCGTTGTTGGATCACATGCAGGACGCCGCATTTCTCCGCTTGCCCAAGCCTGATGCCGACAGGCCCGCACTGTTTCATGTGGTATCGGAAGTGGCCGAGATCGTGCCCCGGATCGAAGGCCTGCTCGCTGCGGCAAGGCAGCCCGGTCCCGAAGACGAAATCACGGGTCGATTTTGACCGTTGGGCGAGTTATTCTGCCTATGACCCGGCAACGGACCGGTCGTTGGAGTGGGGAGGGGTAGTTGCCGCGCTCAAACCCACTAAGCAAAGGCGCCATGTCAGTCTCGCCATCTACGGCTCCACCCAAATCCGAACACGCCCAGCACGATCACAATCTTTTTGACACGGTTGTGCTGATTGGAACGTTGACGCTACTGACGGGCATCTCGGCGTTCCAGTTCCTGTCGTGGGCTGGGCTGCTGGCCGCGGTGTTGTTCGTCGGTCTATTGGCGCTGGCCGCACCCAATATCCCAGCGGCGCTGGTGATGCGGCTTTACCGAGCGATCCCCATGGACCCGCGCAACGGTCGCGACATTTATGCCGCATTGAACGAGCTGTGCGGCCGCGCGGGGCTGAGCTCGGAACCAGCCCTATTCGTGGTTCCGAGCCTCACGCTCAATGCTTTTTCCGTCGGCACTCCCAAGAACGCAGCGATTGCGGTGACCGAAGGTCTGCTGCGCAAACTTACGTTGCGCCAGACCGTTGGTGTCCTCGCGCACGAACTCAGCCATATCCGAAACAATGATCTGCGGATCATGGCACTGGCCGACGGGCTCAGCCGGACGATGCAGGTCTTGTCCTGGGTGGCGCTCGTGCTCATTCTAGTCTATCTGCCGCAGTATTTGGCCGGTAACGGACGAATACCCTGGTTGGGGCTCTTTCTGCTTTACCTCGCCCCGACCATCGCCACGCTGTTGCAATTCGCGCTCTCCCGCACGCGCGAATTCGAGGCCGATCTCGGAGCCGTCGAACTCACCGGCGATCCGGCGGGATTGGCCTCGGCCCTGCAATCCATCGAGCGCTATCAGGGGCGGTTCTGGGAGGATTTGATCTTCCCCTCGACGCGCCGCGTGCCGCAACCCTCGATCCTGCGCTCGCACCCGGCGACCGAGGAACGGGTCGAGCGCCTCCGCCAGATCAGCCCCGCGCCGACGCTTCGGCCAATCGGCCCCGATGTCGACGGACCGCGCATCTCGCTCGTCGGCATGCCGCCCTCGCAAATGCGGCCGCGTTACCGGGTGCCTGGGCTCTGGTTCTGAGGTGCCGGCCGATGTAACGTTGCCAACCCGGCCAACCAGGAGCTTGCCAACCCGTGCCCGCGCAGAACCTGACAATCGATCCCCAGGAGCTCTGGGACAGCATCATGGAAACCGCCAAACTCGGGGCAACGCCCAAGGGCGGCATCAAGCGGTTGACCCTATCCGACGACGACCGCAAGGTACGGGACTGGTTCAAGGCCGCGTGCGAGCGCCTCGGATGTACCGTGAGCATCGATGCGGTCGGTAACATGTTCGCGGTGCGGCCCGGCCGGCGGGCGGACCAGCTGCCGATCGCGATCGGCTCGCATCTCGATACGCAACCCACCGGCGGCAAGTTCGACGGCGTTTTGGGTGTGCTCGGAGCATTGGAAGCCCTGCGCACGCTGGTCACCACCGGCTATGAGACCAACGCCCCGATCATGCTGGTCAATTGGACCAACGAGGAGGGCTCGCGCTTTGCTCCGGCCATGCTCTGCTCGGGCGTATATGCTGGCGTTTTCACGGCGGATTACGCCTATTCGCGCGAGGATCGCGAGGGCGTCAAATTCGCCGATGCGCTCGATCGCATCGGTTATCGCGGCGGCACTCCAGTTGGTACGCACAAATTCCAAGCCTTGTTCGAATTGCACATCGAGCAGGGGCCGATCCTGGAGGCCGAGGGCAAGGAAATCGGCATCGTCACTGGCGTGCAAGGCATGCGCTGGTATGAAGTGACGGTTCGGGGTCAAGAGGCCCATACCGGCGCAACGCCGATGACCTTGCGGCGCAACGCGCTTCTGGGCGCGGCACGGATGATCGAGGCCATCGACAAGGTCGGCATGGACCAATTGCCGGGCGTTGCCAGCGTCGGCCTCATCGAGAACCGGCCCAACAGCCGCAACGTGGTTCCGGGTGAGGTGTTTTTCACCGTCGATCTTCGGCACCCGGACGAAGCGGTGCTCGACCGCATGGAGGCGGCGTTCCGGGCTGCCCTGCCGGCTTGCGCGGCGGGGCAGAAGTTGGAGTTCGAGGAAAAGCGCATCTGGAATTCGCCGGCGGTCGAATTCAACCCGCGGCTGATAGACTGTGTGCGGATTGGAACCGCCAAGGCGGGTTACAAATCGCGCGAAATGGCCTCGGGCGCGGGCCATGATGCCGCCTATATCGCCCGGGTCGCGCCGACCACCATGATCTTCGTGCCGTGCCTTGGAGGACTATCGCACAACGAAGCGGAATCGACCACGCTCGAGGAATGCGGACGGGGCGCGCAGGTGCTGCTCAACGCGGTTCTGGAGTACGACAGGGCGCTCTGAAGGTGTCTCCAAAGCGTGCCAAGGTGCTTCCAAGGCGTGCCAAAGTGATCAATAGCGACACTTGTATCTGCACTACGATAAATCACGCCACGTCGAAGCTCTCTGGCCGAGCATTCGCCCACGCCACCTTGAAGCGCGGGTCGTCGGTCCCGGTCAAAAGCTCGCCTGGTTTCAGCGTTGGATAGAGCTCAGCGAAAGTCTTGATCGTGCTTGGCGAAATCCGACGCGAGATGTGGTGCGGCCCAAACCCGTTCGGATGATCCAGGCCCGCCGCCGCCACCACCTCGGCAAGGGAGGCGATCGTCGCCTTCTGGAAATTGGCGACCCGTTGTGCCTTGGTGGGCACGACCAGGGCGCGTTGCCGGCTGGCGTCCTGGGTTGCCACGCCCACCGGGCACCGGTCGGTATGGCAGCTCTGGGACTGGATGCAGCCGATCGCGAACATGAAGCCTCGCGCGGCATTGCACCAATCGGCCCCTAGAGCAAAAACCCGCGCCATGTCGAACGCCGTCACGATCTTGCCCGCCGCACCGATCCGTATACGGTCACGCAGGCCGCAACCGATCAGCGCGTTGTGAACGAGGCTGAGCCCGTCGCGCATGGGCATGCCGACATGGTCGATGAACTCGCGCGGCGCGGCACCCGTTCCGCCTTCCTTGCCATCGACCACGATGAAGTCGGGTGAAAGGCCGGTCGCCAGCATCGCCTTGCAGATCGCCAGGAACTCGTGCGGCTGGCCGATGCACAGCTTGAAGCCGGTGGGCTTGCCGCCCGAAAGCCGGCGCATCCGGTCAATGACCTCGACAAGTTCGATCGGCGTCGAAAAGACCGAATGTCGCGCCGGCGAAATGCAATCCTTGCCCAGCGGCACGCCACGGATGCGCGCGATTTCGGCGCTGACCTTGGCCGCTGGCAGCACGCCGCCGTGGCCAGGCTTGGCGCCCTGGCTGAGCTTCAACTCGACCATCTTGACCTGGTCGGTGCCAGCGACCGCGGCGAACGTCTCGGGCGAGAAGGTTCCGTCCTCGTTGCGGCAACCAAAATACCCCGAGCCGATCTCCCAGATGATGTCGCCGCCGCCCGCCTGGTGGTAGGGGCTGAGCCCACCCTCGCCCGTATCCTGGGCAAAGCCGCCGAGCTTGGCGCCGGTGCTGAGAGCCCGGATCGCATTGGCACTGAGTGAGCCAAAGCTCATCGCCGAAATATTGTAGACGGAGGCGTCATAGGGCCGCTTGCAGTGGGGGCCCCCAACCGAAACGCGAAACCCACCCTTGACCACCGGATGGGGGGCAATCGAATGGTTGAGCCATTCGAAATTATCGGCGTACACGTTTGATTGCGTGCCGAAGGGCCGCTTGTCCAGCACCATTTTGGCGCGCTGATAAACGATCGCGCGATCGTCGCGCCCGAACGGCGCGCCGTCGGTTTCGCTCTCGAACAGATATTGGCGGATCTCCGGCCGAATTTCCTCGAAGAAGAAGCGCGCATGCGCGGCGATCGGATAATTGCGCAAGATCGAGTGGCGGGTCTGCATCAGGTCGCGGATGCCAAGCACCGAAGCCCCGGCGCACACCACCAGGGCAGCCCCGATGATCAGGGTGTAATGATGCACCATGACGAATTCGTTCGCCAGGATGGCGGTCATCACCAGCGCCAAGGTTAGCAAGATAAATCGAGGTGTGAAGGGTAGTCCGAGCAACTTCATATCTGGCATCCTCCCAAACATCTTCGTCCCGCGCGCGCTTTGCAGCCTCGACGGGAGTGCTTGCGGTTGTCCGCAAGTTTTTCGTTCCCAGGCTAGCACCGTACCGTGAAGACCGCTCCGATGCATTCTGAATAACGCCGAAGTGGTCCGAGACCCGAGGTCAAGGCTCGGCATGCCCGATTAGTCGCTTGACCTGCGGCATGCGGGCCTGGAACCGCAGCTCCAGATCCTCGACGGCATCGTGCACCGCTTGCACACTTGCTTGCGGATTTGTGTGACAGTGCATGATCACCAGCAGCCCAAGCGGCGTCCGCCTCGCGCGAACGTCATGGATGGCGGTGAGCCGACCATCGCCCAAGGCCAGTTCGCGCAACATCGCCTCTATCCGCCCCCGGTCGGCCTCGGGGACGTCCTCTCCCTCCACTGCCTGGACAATCAGCGGCTCGATGTGGCTCTCGACCTCGACGCCGGCCCCGAGCTCGGCGACAATTGCATCCTCGAGCCTGGTCGCAACGGCATGCGCCTCGCCTAGCGGCATCGCGCCGTCGACCTCCAGATCGAGGCTGACCGCGACCTTGTCGGCCAAATGTTGCAGGGTGACATGATGCACGGCCAACCCCTGGCGGGAGGCGACAAGCATCACCTTGTCGAACGCGGTTTCTCCGTCCAGCTCCACGGGCAGCAGCGATAGCGATATGTCGGCGGACGGCAACTCGCGCCTTAGCGCCGCCACCAGATCATCCCTGACGCTGGTTGCCCGGTCGAAGGGAAGTGTGCGTGGTACGACGACCTGCGCGTCGACGAACAAGGTGGCACCCGAGGGCCTTGCTCGCACCCGTTCCAGGCGCAGCACGCCCTGGGTCGCGCGCCCGGCCGCCTCGATCTTGTCGATGACGCCCTCTGGCGCCGCATCCATCAGTGTATCGATGGTGCGCGCCCCGAGCCGCCAGCCGGCGAGGACGATGAAGCCGGCGACCAGCAATGCCGCGATGGCATCTGCCGAGGCGAATCCGAGCGCAGTCAATACGAGGCCCGCGAGCACGGCCATGGAACTGAACATGTCCGAGCTGAAATGCAGCGCGTCGGCATCGAGCGCGGCGCTGGTGGTACGGGTCGCGACGTCATGCAGGGCCCGCGCGCGGAAAAAATCGATGGCGATCGAGGCGATGATCAGCACGAGGGCCCACCAGGTGACCGTGACCTCGGACGCGTGCCCGGTTAGCCGCCGGATTGCCTCGATGACGACCCCGATGGCGGTGACGAACAGGAGGCCGGTTTCGATCAGCGCCGCGACGCTCTCGACTTTGGCATGTCCATATTTGTGGCGGGAATCGGCGGGCCGCTCGGCGATGAGGATGGCCGCAAGGGTGATGCCGGTCGCGCCGAGATCGAGCAGGCTATGCGCAGCTTCGGAGAGCAGCCCGAGGCTGCCGGTCGCCAGCCCAGCGACGAGCTTGGCCAAGGTGAGGCCGGCACTGGCGGCGATCGACCAGGCGGCGGCGGAGCGCTTCTCGGCGTTGGCGGTATCGGTTGCTGGATCGGGAGCGCTCACGGCCCGCCAACCGATCGGACTACGCGCCGAACCCGGCGGATGGTCTCGTGCGTGCCTGCATCGGCGATGCCGTCCACCCGCTCCTGCCGCCAATGCCGCTGGAAGGCGGTCACCACCTCCTTGGTCGCCGTGCCGTATTGGCCATCGGCGACAAGGCCGTACCCCAGGGCCGCCAAATCCCGCTGCACGCCTTCGACCGCGCTTCCGGCCGCGCCTTTGTCCAAGCCCTCTGCCGGACCGACGGCCGCGGGTTCGACCCATAGGCCGAAACCTTCGCGCGACAGCAGGCGCCAATCGAACCGCTCGCCGGGGTCCTGTTTGCGGGCGGGGGCGATGTCCGAATGGGCGAGCACGTGAGCCGCCGGAATGGTGTGGCGCGAATGTATGGAGCTCAGCAACCGCAGCAGCGCCACCATCTGGGTTTGCGGAAAATCGATATAGCCGTGAGCATGACCCGGATTGACCAGCTCGATACCAATCGACCGCGAATTGATATCGGTCTCGCCGTGCCAGCGCGCCAGGCCGGCGTGCCAGGCCCGCGCTTCTTCGGGCACCAGCTGAACACAGACCCCGTCTCGGTCGATTAGATAATGGCTCGAGACCTTGGCCGACGGGTCGCACAGCCGCTCGAGCGCGGCTTCGGCCGACGTCATCCCGGTATAGTGGAGGATCAGCATGTCGGGCGACTGCCCGTTCCGGCGAGCGTTCCAGTTCGGCGAGGGGCGGGCGAGGATGGAATGGCTCATACCACCTCGGCCGCCGCTATTGGAGCGGGCCGCCGCCGCCCTTCGCGGATGGTGATGATGAGCACCCCGGCAAGCGCCAGCACGCCGCCAACAATCATCCGCCAAGTGAGCGGGTCGCCGAACCACAACACCCCCATCATTACCCCGATGACCGGCGAAAGCAGCAGGAACGGCGCCATCAGCGGGATGGGATAGCGCTGGAGCAGCCAGAAGAAGCCAGTATGGCCGATGAGCGAGGCCCCAATGACGATATTGGCGAGCGAGACCCAGGCCCACCAACTCGCATGTTCGATGACGCCGACGGGGTTGCTCTCGAAAATCAGCGAGCTGCCGAGCATCGTGGCGAAGGTGATCAGCGACAGCCAGGCTTGCGTGCCATAGGCACCGACGCCCCGCACCCGGCGCATGAAAATCGCCGCGATCGCCCAAAGGAGCGCCGATAGGGCGGTGAGCAGCAAGGCCGGCGCATCGGCCAGGATGCCGGGATCGAACCCCATGAACGCGACCCCGCCGAACGATAGGACCAGCGCCGAGCCGCGCCAGGGTCCGATCCTGTCGCCGAGGAAAATCGCCGACAGCAGCGTCGCGAACGGCGCGCCGAGATTGCTGGCGACGGCAAGCGGCGCCACGTCCTTGGCGATGGCAAGGCCGATGAAGCCGGTCGCGAACGAAAACGGCCCGGTGAGAACGCAGCCGATGAGGAGGTTGCGCATTTGCCCAGGGTGCCAGCGCAGGAACGGCCAAACCACCAGCAGCAACAGGCCGAACCTCAGGGCGGTCAACAGTAGCGGGTTGAACTCGATGACCGCCGACCTGCTGGCGATCCAGTTGACACCCCAGATGGTCTGTACCAGCAGCAATAGCGTTAGATGCGAGGCTTCGAAGCGCTGGGCGCCGACGGCGAGGGGCGGGGCAACTGCGGACATCAGGAGCGGCGGTCCTGAAGGATCTCATGATAAGCGGCATTGATGGCCGCAGCCTTGTCGGTCGCGATTTTGATGAACTCGGCCGGCATGCCGCGCGCGATCGCCTTGTCGGGATGGTTCTCTTGCAAGAGCTTGCGATAGCGCGCCCTGATTTGTTCGAGGCTCGAGGCTGGGGCAAGGCCGAGCACCACATAGGGGTCGGTCCTGTCCGCAGGCACGAAGCGCGTGCGGATGGCCGTAAATTCTGCCCGCGAGAAGCCGAACCGGTCGGCGACCGCGCGCAGGAACGCGTCTTCCTTCGGGTGGAGCACACCATCGGCGCTGGCGATGTGGAAGAGGCCCTCGAGCACATCCTCCAACAGTGGGCGATTATCGTGGAACAGCTCGGCGAGCTGCTCGGCGTAGGCCTCGAAGCCGGCGACGTCTTGCTTGGCAAGGTCGAAGATCCGCGCGACGTTGTGCATTTCGGAGGCTGGAACGCGAAACACCTCCTTGAACGCTGCGACCTCGTCAGCGGTGACCACCCCATCGGCCTTGGCCATCTTGGCGCCAAGCGCGATGACGCCTATGGTGAAGGCGACCGAGGTGTTGTTTCGCGCGTCCTGGCCGAACGGGCGGTCGAGCCCGAAATGACCTGCAAATGCCCCCAGCAGCGCGCCAATCGGCCCGCCCACGGCAAACCCCGCGGCAACGCCCGCCACCTTTCCCCAAATCGTCATGCCCGGACCATAACCAATTTCGTGTTGCGCCGCCACCGGCTAAGGTCGCCCAACGATGCGCTATCCCCATTCCGAGGTTTCCCGATGCTGTCGAGTGCCGTAGAGCGGCTGAACCAGGCGTTCGCCGATCGGTTGCAAGAGGAGCTGCCCGCCGACGCTGGTCTGGCACCGTTCGTCGATGCCTTGGCGGGTCTAGACGCCGCCGGGGCGCGCGGGCGGCCCCCGGCGACCAATCTGCATCCGGCGCTCGTCCACCTGGCGGCCGCGCTCGCCAACCTCAAGGGCGATCCGGCTTTGATCGCCGCCATCCGCGAGACCATCCGCCACGTCGTATTCGATGGATGCTACGGCGCGACCGGGCCAGGAGCGGGTGTCTCCGAGGCCATGGTCTGGGGCGAGATCGCGGGCAGCTCCGGGTTGGTGCGGACAACGACGATGCGCCTCGGGTTCTTCCTGCTTTCCCCCAGCACGGTCTATCCGCTGCACGGCCACCACGCCCTCGAGATCTACGACGTCGTCGCGGGCTCGATGGCGGTGGAGCACGGCTTCGATGGCGCCCGGCACGATCTCGTGGCGCCGGCCTATTCGATCACCCCCGCCGGCATGGCGCACGCCCTCCATGCGGGTCCCGAACCGGTGCTGATCGTCTATTGCCACACCGGCGATCTGCGACGTCCGGTCTGGTGGTGGAAGAAAGACGCCGCCGGCAATTGGCGGAAGACGGCCGATTAGACCGAGCGAACCGCCGCCTGGGAGCCGAGAGCGCCCACGCACTTCCCGCTTGCAAAAGCCCGCCAAAAGCCGCTAGGCGTCACAATTCCGTCGAAACCGGCCCTTCGAGCCCATTGGAGCACCTACCCATGCGCGTTTACTACGATCGCGACGCCGACCTCAACCTCATCAAGGGCAAGAAGGTCGCCATCATCGGCTATGGCAGCCAGGGGCACGCGCATGCGCTCAACCTGCGCGACAGCGGCATCAAGGACGTGGTCGTGGCGCTGCGCAAGACCTCGGCCGGCGTCAAGAAGGCGGAAGCCGAGAAGTTGAAGGTGATGGAGGTCAAGGCCGCCGCCAAGTGGGCCGATGTAATGATGATGCTGACGCCCGATGAGCTGCAGGGCGACATCTACCGCAACGAACTGCACGACAACATGAAGGACGGCGCGGCGCTGTTCTTCGCGCACGGGCTCAACATCCACTTCAATCTGATCGAGCCGCGCAAGGACCTCGACATCCTGATGGTGGCGCCCAAGGGCCCCGGTCATACGGTGCGCTCGGAGTATCAGAAGGGCGGGGGCGTGCCCTGCCTGATGGCGATCCATCAGAACGCGTCGGGCAATGGCCACGACCTCTGCCTATCCTATGCCAGCGCCATCGGCGGGGGCCGGGCCGGCATCATCGAGACCAACTTCCGCGAGGAATGCGAGACCGACCTGTTCGGCGAACAGGTGGTGCTGTGCGGCGGCCTGGTCGAATTGATCCGCGCCGGCTACGAGACGCTGGTGGGAGCCGGCTACGCGCCGGAGATGGCCTATTTCGAGTGTCTGCACGAAGTGAAGCTGATCGTCGACCTGATCTATGAAGGCGGCATCGCCAACATGAATTATTCGATCTCCAACACCGCCGAATATGGCGAATACGTCACCGGCCCGCGCATCGTGACGGAGGCGACCAAGGCCGAGATGAAGAAGGTCTTGGCCGACATCCAGTCCGGCCGCTTCGCCCGCGACTGGATGCTGGAGAACAAGGTCAACCAGACCAGCTTCAAGGCGATGCGGGCGGCCTCGGCCGGCCACCCGATCGAGGAGGTCGGCACCAAGCTGCGGGCCATGATGCCCTGGATCGGCAAGAACAAGCTGGTGGACAAGGC
>Ga0209698_10004972_pt1 | contig 14443 bp, 19 predicted proteins | sample LitLauG_LLR_2012_FD_187203 | JGI IMG/M metagenome (GOLD analysis project Ga0209698, IMG submission 187203) | Freshwater sediment microbial communities from Pennsylvania, USA - Little Laurel Run_MetaG_LLR_2012 (SPAdes) (version 2) | ecosystem: Environmental > Aquatic > Freshwater > Creek >...
CGTAAGACCGGTAATCAGAAGGGAACTGAGGAGCGCCGCCGCAAGCAGATCCTTCCCAAGTTCAGCGGGCCCCTCCCCCCGCCGGAACGAACCGGCCCCGTGGAAAATCGACCAACCCCAGCCTCCCAGAAGCACCAGGCTAGCCAATACCCCGATGCCGAGGCGCTTCTCGATATCGCTGGGAGCGGCATTCAATCCGGTCCACCCCCAGAGCAGGTGCTGCGAACCGACGCGGCCGTAGTCCCATAACGATGGGATGTAGCCCGCCGTGGTTTGCCAGTCCCGGCCGAATCCGGTGCTCCTTCCAGGTACATAGAGAGACAAGAAGGGAACCAACAGCAGCGCACCGGCGAGCAGCGGCTGCCATAGGACCGTCCAACCTTGCCTCCAGCGCTCCAGGGCCCTGGTTCGTAAGGTCGTAAACCCCGCCGTCGCCACTGCGGTGAGTGCCAGCCAAAAAAGGAAAAACCAGGCGTGATAAAAAGTCGTCATCGCTCCCAGACCGGCCAGAGCGACAAAGGCATTCGTTCGCACGGCGATCTCCCCGGGGCTAAACCACCGATCCTCGAGCCACAGGGGCGCAATCAGCCCTAAGGCCAGCGGCTGAAAAAAATCAAAACTTAGTTGAAGATGGCCGAGCTGAGAAAATTTGGGATACCCCAGGGCGAAGAAGAGCGCTCCCATCAGCGAAGCTGCCACGCCGGCCCGAACTATTTTGCGCAGAAGCCAATAGCAGCTGAAGTACGAGAGCAGCGCAAGCAGGACGACAACGGCATTGGCAGATTCAAACAATCCCAACCCGAGGGAACGAAACAGTGCGTACGGCAACCCCATGCCCAGCAGCATGTCCGAGTACCCCAGCGTCCCCGCGAGTGGATAAAACATCCCGGGCGAAGACCAACCGCGGATTCCGGCAAAAACCCGTCTCCAGTGGTCCAGAAGAAAGACGATGAGCCGGCTATCCCCAATGTCGGCTTGAACCATGTCGAAGCCGCTCATCACGGTCACACGATGAACGAAACCCACGCCGGCGCAGCCGGCCAGGATTACAATGATGAGTTCCCAGGCTGGGACGCTCGCGCTCCCCAACAGGCCGGTCCTCACCAAAGATCGGACCGTTTTCATCGCACACCCCTGATTGGATTTAGACCCGGTAGGGTAGATTATGTTCAGTTGCGGAGCCCGTGTCAAGGGAGCCGGAAACCCCTTTCCGCTTCCAGTTACAATAGGAATTTCACATGAAGTGTTCTGTTTTGTTTTTTGCTGCCCTCCTCGGCATCGCTTCGTTCGTTTCCTGCAAACGGTCGCCGCCCGCCAATGTCGCTGCGGTAGTCAACAGCCGCACCATCACGTACGCCGAACTCGACAAGACCTTTCAAACGCAGTACCCGCAACAGCCGGAAGGGTCCAGCGACGATCAGGTCATGTCCCAGAAGCTGGATACGCTAAGCAACCTGATCACCAGCGAAATCCTTCTGCAACGCGCCGAAAAGCTCGGCCTCATGGCGGTGGATGCCGACGTCGACACCGAGCTGAACAAGATGAAGGCGCCCTACACCAAGGAGGAATTCGAACGTCAGATAGCTGCCCGCAAGATGACCCTCGACGATCTGAAATCGCAGCTCCGGCGCGACCTCACCATTCAAAAGCTGATCAACAAAGAGATCACTTCCCACATCACCATCACCGACGCCGATGTCGCCAATTTCTATAACAACAACAAGCCCAGCTTCAATTTGGCCGAGCCCGGCGTCCACATGGCGCAAATCATGGTGACTCCCTTCGCCGACCCGAACGTCCGCAATCTGAAAAACAGCAAGGCCCAAAACGACAACGACGCCAAGGCCAAAATCGTCGATATCGAGACCCGCCTCAAGCGCGGCGAGGATTTCGCCGGTCTCGCACAGAATTATTCGGAGGACCCCGCCACGGCGGCCAATGGCGGCGACATGGGCTTCGTGCCCGAATCGGCCCTGGAAAAGGCCAATCCGGACCTGCGCAAAATGGTGGTGTCCCTGCCCCCCAACGGATTCTCGCCGGTGATTCACACCCAGGAGGGGTATCGCATTCTGAAGGTCATTTCCAAGGAGCCCGCCGGCCAGCGAGAACTGAACGATCCCCGCGTGCAACAGAGCATTCGGGACACGCTGCTTAACCGCAAGGATAGCCTGCTCAAGGCGGCCTACTACGAAGTAGCGCGCAACAGCGCCAAAGTGGAGAACTACCTGGCCCGGAGCATTACCGACAGCGCCGGCAAAACCAAATAAGGAACAGAGGGTTTCCAGCCTGGGTGCGTTGGCGTTACTTCGTCCGCCCGATCTCGTAAACGTAGATGGTATGTTCCATCGACGACCCGGATTTCACGCGGAGGGTTTCCACGGGCTTCCAGCCTTTAATCGGGAACTCATTGGAAACGATGCGCGCGCCGGGCTTCAGGTACTTTTCCAGGTTCGGCTTCAGACGTTCGTTGGAACTGGTGAGGAGGTACATGGTGACCACGTCGGCAGGGCTGAGATCAATGCGTAAAGCATTACCCTGGACCATGCTGACCCGGTCTTCCAACCCGAGCGATTTGATCCGCTCGGTGGCAATCCGGCACAGATCCGGCCGGATCTCCACCCCCACGGCTTTGGCTCCGAATTTCTGAGCGGCCGTAATCACAATGCGGCCATCCCCGCTGCCGAGGTCATACACCGTGTCGCCGGGTTTGACATGGCCCGCTTCCAGCATCTTCTCGACCAGGATTTGCGGTGTGGGAATATAGGGCGCCAGGTCGGCGGCCCCGAACTGTTGGGCAAAGCCCGATGTCGACGAAATCGTGAGTGCCAGCGCGATGGAAAAGGCTCGCATGGGTTATCGCGAGGACGAATTCGACGCCGTCCTCCCAAACTTAGATTTTACAATACGGCCCATGATCTCGCTCCACGCAAAAAACAGATCTCGTGGCCGCGTGATGGTATACTCCGCGCCTTTCAGATACTTCACTGCCGACCCGATGGCGTCCCGCCAGGGAACCGCCTGCGGATTGGCATTGTAGTTCATGTAAAAGACCGGAAAGTTCAGTTCACCAATCTGCTTCAATTGATCCTGCGGAACGGTTTCGTCCAGCATCACCTTCGGTCCGGCAATGATCACCGCGTCCGGCGGCTCGTGCTCGTCTTTGATCTCGTGCGCCATCAGGCTGGTCAGAAACTCGGTGTCCCCATGTTTCTGCCCCAGGCGCTTCAAATCGACGGTTCCCAGGTTGAGCGAGTGCAGTGCCTCACCCAGCGCCGGAAAATCGATCTGCGACGCGGATTCCTGGCGATACAGCACGCGCTGTTCCTGCATGTTAAACGCGACAATCGTGAATTTCCCGATGCGCGGCTCGCGCGCGATGTTTCGCAGGATGGAGACTAAGGCGGCGGTGTCGAGCGGCTGCAGGGTCGCCGAAAGCGCATTCTGTGGGGCGAAGTTGACGATGACCTTTACGTTCAGAGGGTTGTCCCGTTCCGCCCGATCAATGGGCGGCTCTTCTTTGAACGGTTCGCTGTCGACGGGCTGCACCACTGTCGGCGCAATATCCAGCCCCATATCTTTGTCTTTTGCCGGAAGGCTGGCTTCGATCTCCCAATTGGCCGAGCAAACGTGCTCGCTGCGGTCGCGCATCAGCCAGTCGATGTGATATTTGCCTTCCCCGAGCTCAAAGCTCCCCTGAAGGTACGCGTCCCCCCTGGCATCCTCGTCGATCATGGGAACCGACATCCTCTGTGAAAGGAAGACCGGCTCGTCTGGCCGGCTATCCGGCACCACCCGGAAGATCATGGTGAGCTGGTTGCCATCGCCTGCCATTTCCCGCAGAGGAATGCTGACCTCGTACCCGGAGTGGAATTTCAGATCGAAGCCGAGGGCCGGTTTGACCGGCGTGACGGAACAGGGGATGTCTTTGCGTATCTCCTGCGACTCCAGAATGGCGGCGTCGGAAGTGAACAGGCGAAACCCACCCCCGGGGATGAGCGTCTGCGCAGGCAAGCTACCGGCGACCACAGTCGCCCAGACACCCAAAAGCCGGGTAGAGTAGCGGAGACCGGACAACGATTCCCAAATCATCGACATTCGCCGAGCATCTACAGTACCAGAGTCCCGCTCCGTAACTGTTGTCTAAGTATTATGCCGCAAAATTCACGCCCTGCAATGAAGAATTATTCCACGGGGCGCCGGCACGGTACTGGCCCAATCGAAACTGCCCTTAAAATGAAAGCAGGAGGGGATCGACCGATGTTCGGAATGGACCGGAGCAAAACGCAGCCTGACGACGTGCAAACCCCGGAAGGGCTTTCGGCCGACGTCATCATTAGCCCGGATACACGCCGCAGCCAGCGGGTTCCCCCCGGCCAGACGCGTACCAGGAAATGGCCGATCCTGGATGCCAGCGGTCCGCCGGCAGTCGAACGGGAAGAGTGGCGCTTCCGGATTGGCGGGCTCACCCATCGGGAAATCACTTGGAATTGGAACGAATTCCAAAAACTGCAGCGGGTCAAGGTCTTCGGCGATTTCCATTGCGTTACGCGCTGGTCGCGCCTCGGAAATCTGTGGGAAGGCGTCTCGACGCGCCACCTGGTCGAGCAATCAGGAGGCGCGCAATCCACAGCCCGTTTTGTAACCGTATACGGTCACGACCGCGGCTGGACGACCAATCTGCCGCTGGAAGACTTCCTGGCGGAAGACGCCCTTGTAGCATTCCTCCACGATGGCGAGGCAATTTCGCCCGAACACGGCGGTCCCGCTCGCCTGATCGTGCCCCGCCTGTATGCCTGGAAAAGCGCCAAGTGGGTGGCCGGCATCGAGCTGATGGAGCAAGACCGTCCCGGCTTCTGGGAAGCCAATGGCTACCACATGCGCGGTAATCCCTGGACCGAAGAGCGCTACAGCTATTAAACCGGGCCCGGCCGGCGCCATTTGCGCCGATGCCGCGACAGATACCTGGCCCCCTCCGGCGCCGGCTCCGCCGGACTTCCCGCGTGAATCTCGTCCAACATACGGGTCACGTACACGCTGGCAGGATCAAATCCGTCCGCGCTGAGCGCGTAGCGGACCTCCTCCAGCCGCCCGGCATAGGCCGGGAATTCGACCAGCGTGACCGCCGCTGTTTCCTCCTCCCCGTTCGAGTACACGTAAACCATCTCCGCGTTGTGGTAGATCTGCGGATTTATAGGAAACTCGACCCGCGCCAAAGCCTCCAACAGTTCCTCCAGGTCGCGCGGATCTACATCGATTGAGACCGAAACTAACGCGCCGTCACGGCCCGACAGCATAGGGCTCGGAGCGGCAGAATGCCAGACGCTCATTCCATCCTCCACATCCGGCGAAGGGGGTTGGCTCGAAAAAAACAAAAAACCCTGGTGCGTTAAAGCGCCAGGGTCGAAGTGTTTTTTTGAACAGACCGACTCGCCTTTAGCACTTTTTTTCGTGGTTGCAATTAGCAGGGCGACCAAAGCCCTAAATCAATCCACGTCTACGTTGACTATACCATTGTCTGTAGCAGAGGACAACTACTTTATACTCTCCCTTCTTCTCCCCTTGCAGTGGGCCTTTCCCAGTGCTACCCTCACCACATTGGAGGTGGAAATGAAGCTGTCTATCGCGCTGTTCAGCGCCTTGGTATGTGCCGGCCTTAATGCCCAGCAGGGTGTCACGCCGCCGCACACGCATCTCAAGGTCGGTGATACGGCGCCCGATTTCACATTGCCTGCCACGACGGGCGGAACCGTTCACCTGGCGGACTTCCGCGGAAAATCCAACGTGGTGATAGCGTTTTTTCCTGCCGCCTTTACCGGTGGCTGAACGAAGGAAATGCTGGCGTACCAGGCTGGTATCGCTAAATTTGAAGGTAACGAAGCCAAGGTTTTTGGAATTAGCACCGATAACACCCCATCCCAGAAGGAGTTCGCAACCAAAGTGAACGCCTCCTTCCCCCTGCTCAGCGATTTCTCCAAGCGCCAGGTGGCTATGGCCTATGGCGTCCTGATCCCCGAAATCGGAGTGGCGAATCGCTCGACCTTCGTGGTCGATAAGCAAGGGAAAATCGTTCACATAGAGGAGGGCAATGGCGCCATTGATCCGAGCGGGGCAGACTTAGCCTGCAGCCGTCTGGCCCACAAGACCCCCTGACGAGTACCGCCGGCGGTCTTCCCGCCGGCGGACTCCCTTAACCGCGCGCAATCTCAGTGATCTCCAACGCCAGGACCGACCCACAACTGGCGCATACCAGAAATTTGTCTTCCATCATATAAACTGTCGTGGCATCGCACTTCGCACAAGCCACCGTAGGGTCGGAAGCCTCTGGCAGCGGGTCGGGTGAAAGTACCCCCGTCCGCATTCCCCCGGCTTTCGTGGTCACCGGCTCAAAAGTACTCCCACAGCCGCTGCATACATGGTTGAAACAACAGTTTGGAGTGCAGGTGTAAAATACTTCCGTCGAACCGCAAACCGGACAGGCAACCTCCAGTTTCCTGGTTGGCACGGTCACTTTTTCACGGGAGTTGGCGGAACTGGGGGAGGACTTGGCGGACCAAAGAATGCCGGATCGAGCACCACCGAAGTCTTCTTCTCCATATCCTCGAGTACTTTCTGCGCCAACTCCGTCTTCATTTTCCGCTCTACATCCGGCTTGGCATCGTCGAAAGACTTCTTGGCCTGAACCTGGATTACGTGGTAGCCGAACGGCGTCTTCACTGGCTCGCTGATGTCGCCGACCTTCAACGAGAAGGCCGCCTCTTCAAACTGTTGCACCATTTGCCCGCGCTTGAAAAAATTCAGGTCGCCCCCGCTCACCTTCGAACCGCTATCGTCGGATTCCTCGGAAGCCAGGGCCGCAAAATCCGCGCCGTCTACCAGCTTTTTCCGCAAGGCCTGTGCCTTGGCCAAGGCCTCCTGATCGGTAAGTTCCTTCTTCTTCGGATCGGCCGGAGCCGGCGAACCTGCCGCACGGATCAGGATGTGCCGCGCCCGAATCTGTTCGTATTCCGCCTTGTGGGCATCGTAGTATTTTTGGACTTCGGCATCGTCCACTTTGAGGTTCTCGCTGATCTGCGCAAACGTCTTGCCCGCCAACAGGTTGGCCCCCTGGAACTCCGACTGTGTTTTGAATTCCGGAGTCTCGTTCAACTTCCGCCGCTTGCCTTCTTCCGACAGCAGCAGAACGCGCACCAGGTTTTGGCCAAAATCCTTGCGGCCCGGACCGCGCGCCACGGAGCGGTATTGCTCGGGAAGCGAATCGATAATTTGTTCAAATTGCCCCGCCGTCACCTTGGCGTTGCCCACGGTGAGCACCACCGTATCGGCGGGAACCGCCGGCGAAGCCGGCGCCTGGGCTTTGGGAGTGGAAATCGGGCTGGCCGGTGCGGCTGGGGGAGTTTGCGCCAACAGGCAAGCTGCGGGTACCAAGAACAGAGAAGTGCGCAACAACGTCATTGTTCTATTTTAACAGGAGAACCTTTCAGCGATCAGCTATCACCCGTCATCAGCCATCGGCTATCAGCCGCGCGCGGTTGCAGCGGAACGCTGACCGCTCAACCCGCAGGCTCGATAATGGCCGACATCGGCCCCATTGATCGCGCCAGTCGCCGGTCTGGGCCGTAGGCGTGGATCTGGTCGCGCGCAAACTCCGCTTGGGGCCATTCGCATGTGATCAACACCGTCCGCCCCGAGCGGTCCACTTCTTCCGCGTGCCGGTAGGCCTGATCGAGCGTAAACACAAAAATGGCCTGCAGCATTTCGATCACGTAATCGTAGGTGTGATCGTTATCGTCCAGTAGCACCACCCGGTAGAGGGGCACGGACTGATTTCGCTCTGTCGTCTCCGTGCCGGGCGCAATCACGGGTTGCGGCATGGCCGTCTTACTGCGCCCCACGCGTTAGCAACATCGTGTTCAAAATCGGATCGTCCACGGAACCGGGGCTCAACCAGTTTCACATTATACTCGCATTAGATACCCGTTTCGCGTACTTCACCGCTGCGAAACCGAGGCGCCGGACAGTTCCAGTGCACAAGCCCGTTTATTTCGATCATCACGCCACCACGCCGGTCGATCCGCGCGTGCTGGAAGCCATGCTGCCTTATTTCGGACCCAAATTCGGCAACGCGGCGAGCCGGAGCCACAGCTTCGGATGGCAGGCAGAAAAGGCGGTTGATCGGGCACGCCGGCAGGTTGCCGAACTCGTCGGCTCCGCCCCCCGCGAAATCGTTTTCACCAGCGGCGCCACGGAATCGAACAACCTGGCCCTCAAAGGTGTCCTCGAAGCCTACCGCTCACAAGGCAACCACGTCGTTACTATGGCGACGGAACACAACGCCATCCTCGATCCGCTTCATCACCTGGAGCGCCTCGGCGCCCGCATAACCGTGTTGCCGCCGCGCCCGGACGGGTTGCTCGATCTTGACCGGTTGCGCGAAGCCATCCAGCCGGAGACGGTCCTGGTGAGCGTCATGTACGCCAATAACGAGATCGGTGTCATCCAGCCTATGCGGGCTATCGGCGCTATCTGCCGGGAGTGTGGCGTACTGTTCCATACCGACGCCTCCCAAGCTGTAGGTAAGGTCCCTATTCGGGTGATGGACGACCTCATCGATCTCATGTCCCTCACCGCGCACAAGCTGTATGGCCCAAAAGGAAGCGGCGCTCTGTACCTCCGGTGCCGGGTGGCATTGGCCTCTCAGATCGACGGGGGAGGACACGAAGCAGGCCGCCGGTCCGGCACCTTGAACGTCCCCGGCATCGTAGGATTCGGCGAAGCCTGTGCCCTGGCCGCTCAGGAAATGGCGAGTGAGGCCGCAAGCCTCAAAGAGCTTCGCGGCCGCCTCCAGCGTCAGATCGAGGCCGGGGTGCCGGCAGTCTCCGTGAACGGTTCGATGGAGCACAGACTGCCGGGCAATCTGAACCTGAGTTTCCCCGGTATCAGCGCCCATTCCCTACTGATATCTCTCCCCGAGATCGCCCTCTCGACCGGATCTGCCTGCAGTTCCGCCACCGTGGAACCGAGCCATGTCCTGCGTGCCTTAGGCGTGAGTGACCAGGTGGCGCATGGTTCGGTACGCTTCGGCCTCGGCCGGTTCAACACCGAAGAGGAGGTGGATTATGCGGCCCGAAGAATAGTAGAATCCGTACACAAACTACAGATCGCAGACCCGAAAGCAGGTACCAATGCCTTCAAAGAAAGCGCTTCCAAGGAAGAAGAGTGAGCCGACCCTTCCCACCGTTCCCGGATCGGAACCCAGTTTCAATCACGCCATGGTATATTCGCACAATCTCGCGGCCGCCCTGGACTTCTACGCCGGCAAGCTGGGGTTTGAAATCCTGGAGAACTTCCAGTGGGAGAATCGGACCGTTTACGCACGGCTGAAACCAAGGGGCGGTGATGGGACAATCGCCCTGCATGCGCTGGCGCCCAATGAAGAGCTGAAAACGGGCGGCGTGAGGCTGTATTTCGAAATCAAGAGCCTGGACCGCTTCTGCAAACGCCTGGAAGCCGCGGGTGTGAAATTTTCCAAGCCGCCTGCCCTGATGCCCTGGGGATGGAAGCACGCCTATCTGGATGATCCCGACGGTCACGAAGTGAGCCTGTACTGGGCCGGCGCCAAGCGCCTGCGCAAGGTCCGGCCCCCGAAACCAGCCGCTTAGTCCCTCGCGTGACAGGTTTCTCCGTTGCTTCATGGCCATTCCCAGCATTCGCGGCATTCCCGGCCGAAGGCAGACCGAAACCTGCCCCCCATGTTATACTTGGTCTTTCCTGTTCGGATCCAGGGGATTTCTATGCCGAAGCTCAAGACCCATAAGGGTGCGTCTAAGCGGTTCAAGAAAACGGGGACGGGCAAAGTGGTTCGCGGTCATGCCTTTGGCCGCCATATCCTGACCTCGAAGCCGCACAAGCGTAAGAAGAAATTGCATCAGAGGGTGGTGGCCGATCCTTCCGATCAAGCCAAGCTCCAGCGTATGCTTCCCTATTGAGGGAGCCTTTGCCGCGGACGGCGCGCGTGGCACGTGCCCGATCCGCCCATTGCAACTTATCCACGAGGAGATGAAACGTGCCTAGAGTCAAACGTGGTACCCACCGCCGAGCATCCCGGAAGAAAACGCTCGAACAAGCTTCCGGGTATTTTCTAACCAAGAGTAAACTTTACCGGGCCGCCCAGGAGGCCGTAGAGCGCGGCCTGAAGTTCGCCTACGTCGGCCGCAAGAACAAGAAGCGTGATTTCCGCGCCCTCTGGATCGTGCGTATCAACGCCTCCTGCCGCGAAGCCGGCATCTCTTACAGCCAGTTTGTTCACGGCCTCAAAACCGCCGGCATGGACCTGAACCGTAAGGTCCTGGCGGATGTCGCCCTGCACGATGATGCCGCCTTCAGCCAATTGGTTGCGGTGGCCAAAGGAGCTTTGGAGAAGGCATGAGCCCAGTCGAGCAGGAAACCGATTCGCTCGGCAGCCTCGAGCAAAGCATCCAGCAGGCCGTCCAACTCGTCACCCGCCTGCGCGCCGAGAAGGAAGCCGCACTCGCGCAGGCCGCGGAGTCCAAAGCCGAGGCCACTCGCCTGGCTGAAGAAGTGCGAGGGCTGCAGGCGGAACGCAAACAGGTTCGCCAGCGGATCGAGAAACTGTTGGGCCAGATCGATCAGTTGAGTGTGGGTTAACGCCTTCCGGAGGACCGGATGGAAAGCAGCACGCCTGAAAAACAACACGTTCGCGTCACCATCCTGAGCCGTTCCTACACCCTGCTCGCCGCAGGCGACCCGCGCGAAGTCGAGGAAGTCGCTGCCAGCGTGAACGACCTCATGCTGTCGATTGCCAACAAATCCCCCAACGCCGATTCCACCCGCATCGCCGTGCAGGCCTGCCTGGAACTGGCCCATAGACTACGCAGCCTGGAACGCGAGCTCAATCTGCTGAAAGAGCGGGTGGACCGCAAGTCCGGAGAGTTCGCCGGGATGCTCGAGCAATTGGTGGCGTCCGCGGGAGAGCCGTAATGTTCCATCCCAAACTTGCACTCTTGCTGGCAGCGCTGCCCCTGGTGGCGGCGCTCACCTATCAATCGGAAATCGCCGAATGGCGGCAGAAGCGGGAAGCCGGGCTGCGGCGCGATGGCGGCTGGCTCACCGTGACCGGCCTCTTCTGGCTGCACGACGGCCAGAACGTCTTCGGTTCGGCAGCCAAGAGCGATCTCCTGCTGCCCGCCGGGCCCCCGCGCGCCGGCGTCTTCGAACTCCACAACGGCAAGGTCACCGTGAAAATGGAGGGCACCGTGCGTGAGGTGAAACCGGATAGCGATGATGTCATCAATGTCGGCCGGCTTCACTTGTACGTGATCCAGCGCAGTGACAAGACGGGAATCCGCATGAAAGATCCGGAAAGCCCCTATTTGAAGGATTTCCACGGCATCGAGGTCTTCCCCGCCCGCGAAGAGTACAAGGTGACCGCGCAGTTCGTGGCCGATCCCAAGAAAATTCCGATTACGAATATTCTGGGCCAAACCGAACCAGAAGATAGTCCCGGCTACGCCGTCTTCCGCCTGCGCGGCCAGGAATACCGCCTCCGTCCCGTCCTCGACGACCCGGGGTCCAAGGATCTCTTCTTCATTTTCCGTGACCAGACCGCCGAAAAAGAAACCTATGGCGCCGGCCGATTCCTGGATACGGATCCTCCTAAGGATGGCAAGGTGGTCCTGGACTTCAACAAAGCGTACAACCCGCCCTGCGCCTTCACGCCCTATGCCACCTGCCCTCTGCCACCGAAAGAGAATCGCCTGGCCGTGCGCATCGAAGCCGGCGAAAAAAAATACGGTCATTAGAGGCGGCTCCCGGCCATTCAGGAATGCTTGTGCCACCCGAACGGTACCAGGACTTTTTCCTCAGAAGGGACTGTCCAAAAGATAACTTGGAACTTTTCTGTCCACGTTCTAACGTAAACACATAGCTAGCCGGACCTCAGACCCGGCAACCGAGGCAATAGGGGTGAGTGTCGCTGTCGCGTACTCCCTGCCGACGGGGACTTTTTGAGTGGAACGGGCCATTATCCACACTTTGGATGCTTGGGATCCGGTGTTGCAGAGCGAAGTCGCGCTCCAGCCCGGTATGATCCTGCACTCCTGCCGAATTGTGCGATTCGCACGACCGTCGACTTACTACATGGAATTTGAAGTGGACGGGCGAACCTTCCAGTGCCCGCTCCACTGGTTTCAGCCGCGAACCGAGTCCCGGGAACCGGTAGAGGCTGAGCAAGGTTTTTCAGCCGGGGAACGCGTGCTCGTCCGCTCCAGATAGAATGGAAGCGTGGGGACCGTCAGCTATTCCATTCCCGACATTCTCGAAAACTTGCACATCGAAGCCGTCAACTCCGGCGCCTGCTACGGCGACTGGATTCCGCATCCGTCCGGCGGCGAATTCGAGTCGATAAATCCAGCCACCGGCGAGCCTTTGGCCAAGGTGCTACGCGCCGGTCCGGTGGATTACGAATACGTCGTCGCGCAGGCGCACGAAGCGTTTCTGGAGTGGCGCATGGTGCCGGCGCCAAAACGCGGCGACATTGTGCGCGAGATTGGCAACGAATTGCGCGCCCACAAAGCCGACCTGGGCGCACTGGTCACGCTGGAGATGGGCAAGATCCTGCCGGAGGGCTTGGGCGAAGTACAAGAGATGATCGATGTGGCCGATTTTGCGGTGGGCTTGTCTCGTCAACTCTACGGGCTCACCATGCACAGCGAGCGGCCGGGACATCGCATGTACGAGCAGTGGCATCCGCTGGGAATCGTGGGAGTCATCAGTGCCTTCAATTTTCCGGTGGCCGTGTGGTCGTGGAATGCCATGATTGCTGCCGTCTGTGGCGACTGCGTGCTCTGGCGGCCCTCCTCCGAGACGCCCTTGACGGCCATCGCCGTGCAAAAGATCTGCAATCGCGTAATGGAAGCTCACGGGCTCAAGGGGATCTTCAATCTCGTAATCGGCGCGAGCAACCCGATTGGCGAGACTTTGATTCACGACCGGCGGATTCCGCTGATCAGCTTTACCGGATCCACAGAGGTGGGACGTCACGTAGCCGAGGCGGTCGCGGCACGCCTGGGGCGCAGCATTCTCGAACTCGGCGGGAACAACGGGATCGTCGTGATGGACGATGCCAACCCCGAGTTGGTATTGCGCGCCGTGCTGTTCGGCGCCGTGGGCACGGCCGGACAGCGTTGCACTACCACGCGGCGCCTTTTTCTACAGCGCGGCATCGCACCCCGGATCACCGAGGCGCTGGTGGGCGCTTACAAACAGGTGAAGATCGGCGATCCGATCGAGGAGTCGACGTTGATGGGGCCGCTGGTCAACCGCCGGGCGGTAGACGATATGCTGGATGGCTTGCGCCGCATTCGCGCGCAGGGCGGAGAACTCCTCGCCGGCGGCGAGCATATTATGGGCTGCTTTGTGCAACCGACGCTGATCCGGGCGCGGCCGGAGATGCCCATCCTGAAGGAGGAGATCTTTGCCCCGATCCTCTACCTGATCGAGTTCGAGGATCTCGACCAGGCGATTCACTGGCATAACGATGTTCCCCAAGGCTTGTCGTCCGCCCTGTTCACGACCAACCTGATCTCGGCGGAGACGTTTTTGAGCCAACGGGGCAGCGATTGCGGGATCGCCAATATCAACATCGGGACCAGCGGCGCAGAGATCGGCGGCGCCTTCGGCGGCGAGAAAGACACCGGCGGCGGCCGCGAATCCGGAAGCGACTCCTGGAAGGCCTACATGCGCCGCCAGACGAACACCATCAACTGGTCGGCGCAATTGCCGCTGGCGCAGGGAATCCGCCCGCCCATTTCGGGGACAGGCTACGAAACTCCGAAATAACCCGGCGTTCCCTGCCTCACTCCGCAGCCTCTTTTCTCGGACCCGTCTTACTCTCGATGCTCCGGGCCGGCTCATCGACGAGGAGTCCGGCACGGCTACAACGCCATATCTCCACGATCGTTGTTGCGGATGCGAACGGCTTCGGTGACCTCGTAGACGAAGATTTTTCCATCGCCGATTTTACCCGTCCGTGCAGCAAAGGCGAGTTTCTCGATCACTTCGTCTGCTCGCGCCGAGGTCACAACCAACTCGATTTTGACCTTTGGCAGCAGGTCCACGTTGTACTCCTGTCCACGGTAAACCTCTTTATGGCCCATCTGTCGCCCGTGTCCGCGGACTTCGCTGATCGTCATGCCGTCAATTCCGATGGCCTTGAGCGCCTCTTTGACCTCGTCCAGTTTGAACGGCTGGATGACCGCTTCAATCTTCTTCATTGCGCTATCACCCCTCGAGGATGTAGCCCTCTTCGCCGTGGAGGCTGACGTCCAGCCCCGCGATCTCCTGTTCCTTGCGAACGCGAACGCCTAACACGGCGTCGCAAATTTTGAGAATAATCAGCGTGCCCACGATGGCCAGGCCCCAGGAA
>Ga0209698_10004974_pt1 | contig 14442 bp, 14 predicted proteins | sample LitLauG_LLR_2012_FD_187203 | JGI IMG/M metagenome (GOLD analysis project Ga0209698, IMG submission 187203) | Freshwater sediment microbial communities from Pennsylvania, USA - Little Laurel Run_MetaG_LLR_2012 (SPAdes) (version 2) | ecosystem: Environmental > Aquatic > Freshwater > Creek >...
CATCTCGGCCGACCAGAGCGCTGCCACGATCGCCTCCTCCAGCAGTGGAGACAGCTCGATCTCGCCGTCGCCACTCCGTTCGTTCAACCTGCACAGCTCGGAGTCTTCGCGAAACCGGCTGCAGACCCGATCTATCTCCAGGATCTCGGCCTGGACGAGTGCCATCGCCTCGGACAAAGCGCTCGGTTCGCCCACGACCACCTTGTTCATGGTGCCCATGGCCTTGAAGGAGTCGCTGGCTAGCAAGGCTTGGATGGGGTCGACACGCATGCGGGCGGCGGCGGCGGCGGCGGTGCGGCCGCCGGAGCCCCAGACGAGCTGGGAGCCGATGCCACCGAGCCTCCACCGCTCGACGTGGTGCCCTTGTATGAGACGGATGACCCGTAAGGAACGCGCACCACCTGAGTGATGACTATGGGCGCCGGCCCGGGCTTCTGCACCGGCGCGGCCGCCGATGGGACGACAGGCGGCTTCTCCTGGTGCGCCGCCGGCTTGCCGGAGAACGTGAGCGCGGCCGCCACGGAGAACACGCCGCTCAGCGCGACGACGGTGCCCACGGCGCTGATCGTGGCCCTGCGCACAACGCGCAGGGCGCGATCACGAATCGCGACATCAGAAGCCCAGTCCATCAGTCGTCACCTCCCGGCGAGGGGGAAGGTTGCGGAGACCGAGACGGAGACGGTCGAGGTGAAGGCGACGACCGTGGGCCGTTGTTGTCGCCGCCGCCCTGAGTCTGTGGCGGGTTCGGCGCGGCGGGAGGCCTCATGTAGACGGGCACGACCCGTGTGACGACCTGTGGCTTCAAGGCTGGAAACAGCGCGCCCGCGTTGACGGCGGTGCGCACGGTCTGGCTCTCCACCAGGTGCGCGACCGGAGGACGCAATCCCTGGAATGGCCCGCTGGCATTGGCGGCGGCCAGCCCCGCGATGATTCCCGCGATCGCGGCCGCGGCGAGGATCAGCCATCCTCGGATCGGCCGTGCGGACAGTCCTCCTGGAGTCAAGTGGGCGACCGAGCGGCTCAGAAACATGTAGCACCCCCGTGGTGATCGCGAAATCCGGATTCACGGTGGACCCCGGCCGTTGGCGAGGTCCAACTACAGAAACGCCCTGCCCGGCGAAAGTGGGAAGAATTGCTACCTTTAATTGTCGCGGGTGCTTGAGATTTCGAAGGGTTGGCCTAGCGCGGGACCTTGGCGAGCTCCTCGATGATCAGGGCAAGACGGGGACAGGCGGCCACCGCCCGCCGGGCGTGCTGCATCAGGTTCTCATCCTCGATCGGGCTCGTGTCGACGATCGGATAGCCCCAGTCGTCAAGCGAGATCAGCTCAGGCACGATTTCGGCACAGTAGCCGAAGCCCGTGCAGAGCAGCGGGTTGACCCGCAGCTTGCGCTGGATCTCTCCACTCACTTCCAGCCTTCCCCGGGTGAGGGCGGTCGCGGGAAACCCTGCACCTGCGTGCCGCGGCACCGCCGGCCCTCGAGGTGCGAGGTGAGGTGGGTCTTGAACACCGTGAGCGCGCTCGAGAGCTGACCCACGGCCCCGTCCGGGTGGTGGCACGCGCCACGGCCACGCACCATGTCGATCCAGCGCGTCACCCGCTGATAGTCGTCGGGCTCAGGCTGTGAGGCAGCGATCCGCTCCATAGTTTCGGAGAGCGCCGCGAGGCCGTTCACGCAGGGACCACACTGGCCCGCAGTCTCAGCCGCGAGGTAGGTCAGAACTCGAGTCGACTCGACGATGGCGCATCCGCCATCGGGCAGCACGGCGAGGATGCCGCAGCCGAACGACGCCTTGAACTCCTTCTTCAACCGCTCGGCATCGAGCGGCAGGTCCTGCATCGACTCGGGTGACAGCCAGGTTCCGAAATACCCGCCCAAGAGGGCGCCGGCCGGAGGCGACACGGTGCCGCCGGTGGCGTCGAGGACCCCCCCAAGGCTGGCTGCCATGTCCACTTCGTAAACGCCAGGCCGCTTGACGTTGCCGCGCAGAGTCATGAGACCGGTTCCGGGACACGAATCGGTGCCCAGGCGCCGGTACCACTCGCTGCCGTAGCGGGCGATCATCGCCGCGTGGGCCATGGTCTCGGCATTTTGCACCAGCGTCGGTTGATCGTTGACGCCCTTCTCTGCCGCGCGCTTGAGGGTGAACATGGGCTTGGCCAGACCGCCGGAGACGCGGTTGATGACCGCGGACGATTCGCCGGCGATGTATCGGTGCGCGCACTTTTCGATTCGGATCGGCGGCTCGTTCAGGCCGGCGCGCGCCCTCTCCTTGATCGCCGCCTGGATGATCCGCTCCGTCGTCGTCGCGGCGCGCGAGAGGTAGATCACTATGTCGTCGGCCTTCATCGTCTCGGCGGCGAGCACCGCGCCATCGAGCACCAGGTGCGGACGCAGAGTTTGCAGCACCCGATCCTTGGCGCTCAGTGGCTCACCCTCTGAGCCGTTGACCACCACGACCGCGTGACCGTCCGAGTTCTCGGCGACGGCGGACCATTTGCGAGAGGTTGGGAACCATGCCCCACCTCGGCCACGCAGACCGCTCTCGGCGAGCGTGTCCAGCATCCAAGGCCCGCCGGCCGGCCGCTGTCCGAGGCGGTTGATGTGGTCGTCGAGCTTCTCGTAGCCGCCCGCCGGGCTCGGCCCGGCCATCAATCTGGTGCCTACTGCGGGCCGGACGCTGACGATCGGTGCGATCCCGGCCTGCGCCGCGGTCAATTGAGCGGGCCGGACGTGTCCAGCCGGCCCGTGATTGTGCCTCCAGTCTGTACGAGTGACGTCGAGCCGTAGAAGGTGATGCTGATGCGCACCTTGTTGCAGACGGCGTAGAGAGTCGTGGTCGCGGTGGCGGGCGATGTGCAGAGCACCTTGGTGCCTCTCGAAATCGTGACCACGGGCAGTGTCTCGGCGGTATTGGGTGATCTCACTGACACAGTTAACGCCGTGTCGACCGCGTCTCGGAAGGAAATCGATATATCTCCGGCCGCGTCCTTGTTCATCACGCCGTACAGCGGATCGCTGAATCCGCCTGGTCCGGGGTGCACCGGCCCGGTCACGACTGCCACCTTGACCGGCGGGGTTCCGGCCTTCTGCGCCCAGCCCAGCTGGAACGGCCCGCTGAACGCCCAGGCTCCCATCACCACGAGCGCGAATGCCGCGACGATCGCGCCGCCGGCGCGGACCGGCAGAGTGATGAGCGGGCCGTAGCGGAGGCGCTGATACAGCGCCAGGAGAACCGCCTCCACGCAGGATGCGACCACGGCGATCATCCAGGGGGCGCGCCCGTCGCTGCCCGTGCCCAGGCCATGAACCAGGGCGAGCGGCCACGACGCGTACGCAATCCAGTGGATCAGGCGCCACAGGCGCAAGCCGATTCGCTCGCGCAGCAGGCTCGTGATGATGAGCGCGACCATGATCTCCATCGCCACCACGCCGAGGCCGAGCCAGATGGGCCGGTACTGGGCACCGATGGGAACGATTGCGTCGCGCACGGTGATCTGGGCGAACGGGTCGAGGATCGTGGTCACCATGTGAGCCGCCAGCAGGACGATTGCGATCAGGCTGAGGTTGCGGTGAAGCGCCGCGGCCACGAAGCCCGGCGTGGTCTCGCCGACCCAACGCACCGCGGTCATGATTCCGAGCACGACAGTGGCCGTGAGCAGGATCAGCGTCGCAATGCCGAGACCGCGCGTGGCGTACCAGAGCCAGCTGGGCCCGGACGATGAGGCGGCGGCCGCCAGGATGTGGGCGGTCATCTCCGCTTAGCCTTTCCTGCCGCCGGCGAAGCGAACGCCTCCGTCGACATCCGCTGCGCCGGCTGCAGAGTGCCCAACCATGGTGTTAAGAGTACCCATCGCTGGGCGGGCGCCGCTACTTAGCAGGGCTTGGACGGCGTCGAGTGGCACGCCGGTGGAGGCGGGGGCGCCGCAGCCGGGGCTGAGCCGCCGGCCGCCGGTGCGGTCGATCCACCGGAGCTCGTACCAACGTAGCCGCCGCTGTAAGGGTGGTGCACCACCGTGGTGATGACCTGTCGCACGGCCTGCACGGGCGCCGCGGCCACAGGCACCGTCGGCGGCGCCGGGGGCGCCGGCTGCTTGCCCGAGAAGTACGCCTCGGCCAGGCTCGAGAATCCCCAAGTCAGTCCCAGCGCGGTCGTAAGGCCGCCAAGGGTCGCGATGCGCACGATCCAGATCGCGCGGTCGCGGGTGGACTGGTCACGCTTCTGGGCCACCACGGGCTCGTCTGCAATTTCAAAGCCTTGCCCGGCGTTGCTGAAACCCTGCACGTTGTTCATGAATCTCCCTCTCAGTTGTCCTGCGGTGTGCCAGACGGCCGCGGCGACCGGCTCGGCCTTGCGCTCGGCGACGGCGATGCTTGAGTCGGCTTAGCCGCCGGCGCGGGCGCGCGATAGACCGGCGGGTCGTAGACGTTGACTGTGTTGTGGATCGCCGCCGCGGGTGGAAACAGCGTCTTGGCCGCCAGCTGAGGCACTGGTGCAGCGGTGTTGGCGAGCGCGTAAAGGGTTGGCACCCAAATGATGATGAAGGCCAGAATTCCCGCCACTCCGCCTGTGCCCAGGCTCAGGAGGAACATCAGCCCAAGGCGCTGCCGCCTTGGCTTGTCCCGCCCCAGCTCCTGCTGTGCGGCCCCTCCCAATGCAATCCGACGCACGCTCATCTGAAACTCCTTTCGCTTCTGGAACTACCCACCGAAGGCGCCACGACGACTATGAACGCGCCTCGCGGTCCAAGTCGGAAGCGCTGTATATGCCAACGAGGGAACTCACGCGAACTTGCGGGGCGTCTTTCGGTTGTGCCTTGGAAAAACCAAGCTGCTGGCCTGAGCCACGCCCGAACCACGCTTGCCATCACCCCGCAAACTCCGTTCATCTTCGAACTGATAAACGCCCCGGTCGCCACCTTCGATCTCGCTTACGGCGGCGGCGAAAGGGGACGAGGGCCATTCTGCGACGGAAAAGGTCGATTTGAGCCCCATTTACGCAAGTCGAGTCGAAGGTTGGAATTCCGCAGCCCCTGCGACAATGGGGAGCGCCTCCGTCGAGCCCGCCCCACCTTATATATGTCGGGGCGAACCACCCTCCCGTCCGCCGGCGCTCGGAGCTCCCATGGCTCTGCGCTGGGCCAGCACCGGCAGCCGGGCTCGCACGTCGAGCAGGCGCTCCCTCGAGATCTCGGCGACGGCCACGCCGGGCGCTTCGCCGAGCCCCGCCAGCACCGCGCCGAACGGGTCGACGATCAAGCTGCGCGCGGCGTAGCGGCCGCCGGTCTGGCCGGACCCCGCCAGGTAGGTCGTGTTGTCGAGGGCGCGGGCGCGTAGGAGCACGCTCCAGTGCTCCTCCTTGAGCGGACCCGCCACCCAGGCCGAGGGCACCAGCACGAGGTCGGCGCCACGATCCGCAAGGTTCTCGAACAGGCGCGGAAATCGCAGCTCGTAGCAGATGGCGACGCCGACCTTGAACCCATCCAAGTCCATCAGCTCGGACTCTTGATCGGCGGGCTGGAAGCGGTCCGACTCCCGGTCGTTGAAAGCATCGAAAAGGTGCCGCTTGCGGTACACGCCGGCCAGCCCCCTGCGCGGATCGACCAGGACCGCTGTGTTGTAGATGCGCGCGCTGCCGGGTGTCGCCTCGAACATCCCTGCGACGACGAACAGCTCGAGCTCGGCCGCCAGGCGGGCAAGGGCCTCCACGAATGGGCCTTCCAGATTTTCCGCAAGGGGCTGCAGGTCGTCGGTGGGCCGGCCGAAATCGCACATCGCGCCCTCCGGCAGGACGATGAGGCGAGCGCCGGACGCCGCCGCCTCACGACTCAACGTGGTGATGCGCTCGAGATTCGCCGCCTTGTCCAGGCCCGACGAGAACTGACCGACCGCAACCCTCATGACCGCACTCGGTCAGCCGACCGACTATGGAGGATCGTCACACTGCCGGCCTGCTGAATGTGGGTGGACGTCACTGTGCATGTTTCCCTGACCAGATTACATTTGGCCGATCCAGGCTCGCCTCTTGAGGGGTTCACAGCGTGTGCGGCATCGCGGGCTTCTTCTATAAGGACACCTCGTCCCCCGGCGCACTCGGACAGACCCTGGTCGGGATGTGCCAGGAGATGTACCGTCGCGGCACCGACTCGGTCGGCTTCGCGCTCTACGGGGCGCCTGTCGACGGCACCTATGTAGTCCGCGTCCAGCTCGACGAGGGGTCCAGCCCCGGCTCCGACGAGGCCGTGGTCGCCGCCGTCCGATCCCTGGTGGAGGTGCGCGACGCCAAGTTCACGGGACCGAACGTTCGCCTGGTCGTCGACTCCGATGCCGGCGGCAAGCTCGCCGACGCGATCGAGCGCGCCGTGCCGGGCGCACGAGTTTTCTCGATCGGACATTCGATGGAGGTCATCAAGGACCTGGGCTCTGCCGAAGAGGTCGACCGCATCTACAACGTCAGCGCCTTCGAGGGCACCCATGGCATAGGACACACCCGCATGGCCACCGAGAGCCAGGTCGACATCGCACATTCGCACCCATTTTGGGCCAGACCCTTCCCGGATATCTCGGTCGTCCACAACGGAACGATCACGAACTACCACAAGCTCCGCCGCCTTCTGGAGAACAAGGGGCATCAGTTCGCGACCCACAACGATTCAGAGGTGATCGCCGTCTACATCGCCGACAAGCTGCAGGCCGGGGAGTCCCTCGAGACCGCCCTTCGCGCATCGGTGCTTGATCTCGATGGCACGTTCGCCTACCTGGTGTCCACTCGCGAGGGCATCGGCCTCGCGCGCGACCAGTTCGCCACCAAGCCACTGATCTATGCCGAAGACGAGGAGATCGTGGTGCTGTCGTCCGAGGAGTGCGCCATAAGGCGTGTCATGCGCGACCCAAGGCTTCAGCCGCAGGAGCTGCAGGCGAAGGAGGTCCGTTGGTGGGTCAACTGACCGGCACTCACACCATCGACTGCCAGGATCTCTCGACGCGTGAGATCAACCAGAAGATCCACGCCTTCATCGACGAGGGCGTGCGTGAGATCACGGTCGAAAATCCCGACGCGCGGCATGCGTTCGTGCCGGGGATCAAGGCCGACAACGTCACCGTCAACTTCCGCGGGCCGGTCGGGTGGTATGCAGCGGGAATGAACGACGGCCTGAACGTCCGTGTCCAGGGGAACTGCGGCTGGGCCATCGCCGAGTGCATGATGCGCGGACATATCGAAATCCACGGCCACGCCGGATCCGGGGCGGCCGCCTCCATCCGTGGCGGTCTCGTCTACATCTCGGGTGACACCGGCGCTCGCGCCGGGATCGCGATGAAGGGCGGGACGTTGATCGTCGGCGGATCCGTGGGGATCAACTCGGGGTTCATGATGCAGGCGGGCCGCATCATCATCTGCGGCGGGGCCGCGGACGGCCTCGGCGATTCCATGTACGCGGGCAGCATCTACATAGCCGGAGCCGCACACGCCCTGGGCGCGGATGCGGTCGAGCGCAAGCTCAACAAGGAGGACAAGGCCATGCTGGCCGAGACCCTGCGGCCGTTCGGCATCGAGGCCTCGAAGCTTCCCTTCAGGTGTATCGAGAGCGGCCACAAGCTCTGGAACTTCTCCACCAAGGAACCCGAGCTGTGGAGGCACGCGCTGTGAGCCCGATGGTCGGCGACCCGAACATCGAGAAGAACGGCCACCGCATGCAGGCATCCCAGATCTGGTCGCCCGCGGTGATCGAGGACATCCAGCTCAAAGCCCAGCTCGGGCGCTACCGGCTGCAGGGCTTTTCCACCCACCGCAGGCTGCCGAGCTTCGACGACCTGACGTTCGTCCCGTGCACCCTGTCGCGCGTCCCGCTTGAGGGTTACCGAGAGCGCTGCGAGACCAAGACCGTGCTCGGAACCCGCTACGCGAAAAAGCCCGTCGTTCTCGACCGGCCCATCGCGATTGCGGGCATGTCATACGGCGCGCTGTCCAAAACCGCAAAGGTCGCGCTCGGCCGGGCCGCCACGCGGCTCGGGATCTCGACCACGACCGGAGACGGTGGAATGCTCGTCGACGAGCGCGCCGCCTCGCACATCCTCGTGTACCAGGTCCTGCCGAGCCGCTACGGCTTCAACACAGACCACCTCAAAGCCGCCGATGCGATAGAGATCGTGATCGGCCAGGGTGCCAAGCCGGGCACGGGTGGCGTGCTCCTCGGCTCGAAGGTCTCGAAGATCATCGCCGACCAGCGCACGCTGCCGGAGGGTGTCGATCAGCGAAGTCCCGTCCGCCATCCGGACTTCATCGGCCCTGATGACCTTCAGATCAAGATCGAGGAGTTGCGCGAGGCGACGAACTGGGAGAAGCCCATCTACGTCAAGCTCGGAGCCAGTCGCGTGTCGGATGACGTCAAGCTCGCCGTCAAGGCGAAGGCCGACGTCATCGTCGTCGACGGGATGGAGGGCGGAACCGGAGCTTCCCCCGACGTCCTGCTAGATCACACCGGGATTCCGACCCTGAGCGCCGTCGGCGAGGCGGTTCGCGCCCTCAGCGACATGAAGGCGCTTGGCGAGGTGCAGCTCGTGGTTCAGGGTGGGATCAAGAACGGCGTCGACGCGGCGAAAGCGCTCGCTCTCGGCGCCGATGCGGTGTCAATCGGGACGGCCGCCCTGATCGCGCTCAACTGCAACGCCCCGCTCTACCACGAAGACTTCCGCGCGCTCGGCGTCGAGCCGGGCTACTGCCACCACTGCCACACAGGCCGCTGCCCGGTCGGCATCACGACGCAGGACCCCGAGCTCGAGGCGCGGCTCAACCTCGATGAGGCGGCTGATCGTGTCTTCAACTTCGTCAACGCGATGACGATGGAGCTTCAGATGATGGCCCGGGCTTGCGGCAAAGCCGACGTCCATCACCTGGAGGCCGAGGACATGAGGGCGCTCACCCTCGAGGCCTCGATGATCACAGGCGTGCCGCTCGCCGGCACGGATTGGGTGCTGAGTCCGGAGGTCATCGCCGAGCACGTTGCAGCGTTACTCCGCAAGCGATGAGCCTTCTCGTCCCATGCCCGAACTGCGGACCTCGCCAATTCACGGAATTCTCCTACGGCGGAGAGACCAACCCACGGCCTGAACCCGGTGCGCCGGCCGAGAAGCTGGCCGACTATCTCTTCATCCGCCGCAATGCGTCGGGACCGCAGCAGGAGTGGTGGTATCACCGCGGCGGCTGCCGGTCGTGGTTCCTCGCCACGCGAGACACCGAGACCAATCGATTCGTGGAGAGCTACTGGCCCGAGGACACGCGGAGGTCGCGATGACCGAGCGACTCGCCGCTGCGTCGGGTGAGGTGATCGACCGTAAGCGAGCGCTGAGCTTTCGCCTGGACGGGCGCACCGTCACCGCATTCGATGGAGACACGATCGCATCCGCCATGACCGCGGCCGGCGTCGTCGTCACCGGACGCTCGTTCAAATACCACCGTCCGCGCGGCCTCGTGTGCCTGACGGGCGCGTGCGCGAGCTGCATGGTCCGGGTGGACGGGATCCCCAACCTGCGCGCCTGCCAGACCCCCGTGCGCGAGGGCATGCAGGTGAAGAGGCAGAACGGCATGCCGTCGGTCGACTTCGATCTGACGCGAGCCGTCGACCGGTTTTCGGCCTTCTTCCCGCCGGGCTTCTACTACAAGTCGTTCTACAGGCCTCGCTTCATGTGGCCGCTTGCCGAGCCGTTCATCCGGCGCGCCGCGGGGATCGGGGAGCCTCCCGATGAGGGAGTCGGCCACAAGCACTACGACGCGGTGACGCTCCACCCCGAGGTGCTCGTCATCGGCGGTGGGCCCGCCGGCATGGGCGCTGCGCTCGAGGCGGCCCGGGCCGGCGCCAGAACTCTGCTGATCGAATCGGAGCCCGCGCTGGGCGGCCGGCTGCGCGGCGCCGCGTGGCAGGTGCACGACCCCGAGACCGCCGGCGGCGAATCCGCCCAGCAGCTCGCGGAACGCCTGGCCGCAGACGTCGCGGAGGCCGGCGTGGACGTCCGCCTGTCCACCAACGTTTTTGGGATCTTCGAGCACAACTTGGTCGCGGCCGCAGGGCCCGACGGCCTGATCCGTATCAGGCCCGGCAGGATGGTCGTCGCCACCGGAGGCCTGGAGCAGCCGCTGCCGTTCGGCAACAACGACCTGCCGGGAATCATGCTCGCCGCAGGCGCGGAGAGACTGGTCGGCCTGTATCGCATCCTGCCCGGCCGTGAGGTCGTCGTCCTCACCGGGAGCGAGCGGGGCTACCGGTCGGCTCGCATGCTGTCCGACGCCGGGGCCAGGGTCACCGTCCTCGACTGGCGCGCCAAGGCACCGGAGAGTGAAACCTCCACGGGCAAGCTCGACGTGGTCGCGAACGCGCTGCCGGTGCGTGCCGACGGAAACAAGCGCGTCAGCGCGATGGTGGCGAGCGTCGCCGGCGCCGAACGCCGATTCCCTTGCGACCTCGTGGTGATGGCGGGCCACGTCGTACCCGCCTCCGGCCTCCTGGCGCAGTCCGGGACTCGCCTGAAATACGACGCAGCGCTCAAGATCTTCGCTCCTGGCGAGCTGCCGGAAGGGATTGGCGCGGCCGGATCGGTGACCGGCATCAGCGATTCGGGCCAGAGCCTTGTCAGCGGCCGGCTCGCGGGAATGTCCGCTGCGGAGCCGCGACCCACCGCCGCCAGGCGTGCCGCGCTCGAACGCCTTGCCGCAGGCCGGGACGCCGTCGAGGTGGCGCTGCCCGACCTCCCATCGACCCACGCCAAGACGTTCACCTGTCTGTGCATGGACGTCACCACGAAGGAGATGAAGGGCGCTGTCGAGGAGGGCTTCGACTCGATAGAGCTGCTCAAGCGCTACACCACGCTCGGCATGGGTCCCTGCCAGGGCAAGTCATGCCTGGCGGCCTGCGTGCAGCACGCGGCGACGCTTACCGGGCGGAGCGTGCCGGAGACCGGAGTCCCCACCGCACGGGCGCCCTGGAAGCCGGTCGAGCTCGGACTCCTGGCAGCGGATCACGCCGAACCGCGCAAGGAGAGCCCTCTTCACGAGTGTCACGTGGACCTCGGCGCCGAGTTCACCTGGGCCGGTGAGTGGCGTCGGCCGAGGCAGTACCGCGACCCGGTGGAGGAGTGCAGGGCGGTGCACGAGCGAGTCGGCGTGATCGACGTGAGCACGCTCGGCAAGCTTCGCATCCGAGGCTCTGGAGCGGTCGCCCTGCTGGAGCGGCTGTACCCCAACCGCTTCGCCGACCTGAAGGTGGGACGGATCCGCTACGGCGCGATGCTCAACGACCAGGGCGTCATCCTCGACGACGGAACCGTCGGAAGGCTCGCCGAGAACGAGTTCTTCGTGACCACCACGACCAGCGGCGCGGACGCGATCGATCAGTGGATCAAATGGTGGATGGCCGACTGGCGCCTGCCGGTCCAGGTCGTCAACGTCAGCTCGGAGTACGCGGCGATCAACATCGCCGGGCCCCGGTCGCGTGAGCTGATGAGCCGCCTGACCGACGCCGACGTGTCAGCCGCCGCTCTTCCCTACCTCAAGCTCGCGCAGGCCACGGTGGCAGGCGCGCCGTCGATCATCCTCCGGATCGGGTTCGTCGGCGAGCTGAGCTACGAGCTGCACTTCCCGAGCTCGTACGCCGTCCACGTGTGGGAGTCGGCGCTGGAGGCCGGCCAGGATCTCGGCATCCTTCCGTTCGGGTTGGAGAGCCAGCGCATCCTGCGCCTCGAGAAGCAGCACATCATCGTCGGCCAGGACACCGACGCTCTGTCGACGCCCTTCGGCGCAGGCCTCGACTGGATGGTGAAGTTCGACAAGGAGGACTTCCTTGGCCGGGCCGCGCTCGAAGAGGATGCCGCGCAGGGCGTTCAGGAGAAGCTTGTCGGCTTCATCGTCGACAGCGGAGGTCTGCCGGCGGAAGGCGCCGCGCTCGTCGGCGACGGCCATCCAATCGGGCGCGTGTGCTCCAGCCGCTGGAGCGAGACTGCTCAAGCGATCATCGGCCTGGCCTGGGTACCGCTGGCTATGGCTCAGGAGGGCACTCGCCTCGACTTCCGGTCCAACGGCACGCACGTGATGGCGCGCGTACACATGAAACCCTTCTACGATCCCGACGGGGCCAGGTTGCGATCGTGAGCGAGGTGGCGGCTGTGGGCAGCAGCGACACGGCGGAAGGTCGCTTTGCGCGCGAGGCGGTGAGGCGCTCGCCCGCCCATCGCATCCACGCCGCAATGGGCGGCGTCTTCGCCCGCCGCGCCGGCTGGGACGTGCCTGCGCTGTATGGGACAGAGCAGGACGAGCTCGAGGCGCTGAAGACGGGTCTCGGATTCGGCGACGTCAGCGCGCGCGGCAAGATCCACCTGAGCGGAGCCGTCGAACCGATCATCAGGTCGCTGTCGGGCTCGACCCTCGAAGCCCAGCGAACGGCCCCGATCACCGGCGGTGGAATGGTCGCCCGCATCGCCCGCGACTGGGCGCTCGCCCTCGTGGCGCCTGCCGACGAGGGCCGCGTCCTCGCCTCACTCGGCGGCGAGCAGGACGATGCCATGGCGACCGACATCACCTCGGCCATGTCGGCCTTCCTCGTGGCCGGGCCGCGCCTGGACGAGTTCTTCGCCCGCAGCCTGACGATCGACCGCGCACAGCTGCGGCCGGGTCATTGCGCCGCCACGACCTGGTCCCGAATCCCGGCGGTGCTCGTCATGCGTGACCTGCCGTCACCGGCGGTCGAGCTGTTTGTCAGCGCTGATCACGGCCGTTACGCGTGGGAGACGGTGCGGCGGCTCGGTGAGCACCTCGGTGGCTCGCCGGTCGGCTGGCGCGCGCTCGAAACCTGGGGCTGGAGCTGAGGCTCGGGATGAACAACTACTTCGGCACGTGGCGGATGTGGCGCAAGCCCGAGCTCAAGAAGACGTATGACGTCGTCATCATCGGCGGCGGCGTGCACGGCCTCGCCACGGCCTATGAGCTGGCGAAGAAAGGCGTGCGCAACGTGGCCGTGCTGGAGAAGAGCTACATCGGCGCCGGGGGCAGCGGCCGCAACACGACCATCATCCGCTCCAACTACCGAACGCCAGAGGGCGTGCGCTTCTACGCGGAGAGCGTGCGGCTGTACGAGCGGCTGTCGCAGGAGCTCGACTACAACGTGCTGTTCTCTCAACAGGGTCACATCACGCTGGCTCACACCGAGCGGGCGATGATGACGATGGTCGAGCGGGCCGAGGTCAACCAGCTGCTGGGTGTCGACAGCCGCGTCGTCGACCGGCAGGAGGTGGCCGACCTCTGCAGCGAGCTCGACGTCTCCGACCGGGTCACCTACCCGATACACGGCGGGCTCTACCACCCTCCGGGAGCGGTCATCCGCCACGATGCGGTGGTCTGGGCGTATGCGCGCGCCGCGGACCGGCTCGGGGTGGACATCTTCCCAGCCACCGAGGTGACCGGGATCGACGTCACCGGCGGCAGGGTCACCGGCGTGAAGACGACTCGAGGTGCGATCTCCGCCCCGAAGGTCGTGGCCGCGGTCGCCGGCTGGTCGAGCCAGGTCTGCGCGCTGGCCGGGATCCAGCTGCCGATCGTGACGCACAACCTTCAGGCCTACGTGACGGAGCCGATCAAGCCCCTCCTTCACATCATCATCGTGTCGGCCACGCTTCACGTCTATGTCAGTCAGACCGACCGCGGCGAGATCCTGATCGGCTCGGAGATCGAGCCCTACAACACGTACAACCTCTCCACGACCCTCAACTTCCTCGAGACGTCGGCCCGGCACGCGACCGACCTCGTCCCGCGGCTGCGCTCCTTGCGCGTGATGAGATCGTGGACGGGACTCTGCGACGTGACCCCCGACTACAGCCCGATCATGGGCGAGACCGACGTGCAGGGGTTCTTCGTCGACTGCGGCTGGGGCACGTACGGCTTCAAAGCGGCGCCCATCTCCGGAGTGTGCATGGCCGAGGCGGTGATGACCGGGCGTTCACCCGAGCTGATCGCCGTCTTCACGCCCAGCCGGTTCCGCGAACGCAAGCTCGTCTCCGAGCTGGCGGCCGCCGCCGTCTCGCACTGATTTCGGCGGGGAATCAGGAAGATTGACGAAGCCCACCCGGGTCCTGATCCTGCAGCACATCGCGTGCGAGCCTCCGGGAGCTTTCAGCGACGTGCTCGGCGAGCGCGGCGCGGAGACCGTCACCGTCGAGCTCGACGAGGGAGAGAAGCTGCCGGACTGGAGGGAGTTCAGCCACATCATCGCGATGGGCGGCCCGATGAGCGTCAATTACGACGCGGCGCTCCCCTGGCTCACGGCCGAGAAGCGGCTCATCGCCGAGGCCGTCCGAGCGGGCAAGCCGTTCTGGGGCACATGCCTGGGGGTCCAGCTCCTGGCCGCCAGCCTCGGTGCGAAGGTCTATCGCGGCCCGGCCCTGGAGATCGGGCTGCTGC
>Ga0209698_10004976_pt1 | contig 14441 bp, 27 predicted proteins | sample LitLauG_LLR_2012_FD_187203 | JGI IMG/M metagenome (GOLD analysis project Ga0209698, IMG submission 187203) | Freshwater sediment microbial communities from Pennsylvania, USA - Little Laurel Run_MetaG_LLR_2012 (SPAdes) (version 2) | ecosystem: Environmental > Aquatic > Freshwater > Creek >...
CCTGATCAACCCCATTGCCATGGACCAGGGCCTGCGCTTTGCCGTGCGCGAGGGCGGTAAAACCGTCGGCGCCGGCGTCGTGGCAAAAATTATTCAGTAGTAACCGTCCCGCGGCCCCTGGTCGCGGGTTTTCTTCCGCTCTTTGCAGAAAGTACCTGAACCATGCAGAACCAACGCATCCGCATCCGCCTCAAGGCATACGACTACAAATTGATCGACCAATCTGCGCTCGAGATCGTCGATACCGCCAAGCGCACGGGTGCCGTGGTGCACGGGCCAGTGCCCCTGCCGACCCGTATCCGCCGCTTCGACGTGCTGCGTTCGCCACACGTCAACAAGACCTCGCGCGACCAATTCGAGATCCGTACGCACCAGCGCCTGATGGACATCATCGATCCGACCGACAAGACCGTGGACGCGTTGATGAAGCTCGACCTGCCCGCTGGCGTGGACGTCGAGATCAAGGTCCAGTAAGCGTAGTTTTTGCCCGCCGCTCGTGTGGGCGGCGTTTCGCTGTGAATTCGTGGGTGGCGCCGAGCCGCGCCGTCTCCCAGTGCCCACGTGGCGCGGGCGTGTGCCGGTGGTGTGGGGTCGAGGAGTTTACCGACGAGGCCGCACATGCCCAGAGCCACGGGCCGTCTCCGCAGTGTTTGAAACGTCGTTCAATGAAAAGCGCGTCATAAGGATAAGGCCAGAGTCCCTGGACGTCTAAATCAGGGGTATCGGCCATGTGCCGCGGTTTCCAAGGTTTTCCAAAGACGATCGCTTGCATGACTTTCAAGGGTGATGCTAGAATCCAAGGCTCTGCGTCTTTCCCTCATGGGAAAGCGACAGCTTGAATCACGCTCCCGGCCAATCGCAGCCGGGCTGGAGAAAAGAAAATGACGACGGAAGTTAAGTCGCCGCTCGGCCTGCTTGGACGCAAGGTCGGCATGACCCGCATCTTCACCGATGACGGCGAGTCCGTGCCGGTCACGGTGGTCGACGTGTCCAATAACCGGGTCAGCCAGGTGCGAACCCTGGAGACCGACGGATATCGCGCTGTCCAGGTTGCAGCCGGCAAGCGCCGCGCATCGCGCATCACTAAACCCCTCGCTGGACATTTGGGCAAGGCCGGTGCCGAAGGCGCACAGGTTCTGCGCGAATTTCGCCTGGCCGATGACGCCAAGATCGATCTGGCACCGGGTGCTGCCCTGGGCGTGGACCTGTTCCAAGTCGGCCAGAAAGTCGATGTCACCGGCGTGACCATCGGCAAGGGTTTTGCCGGGGCGATCAAGCGCCACCATTTCTCCTCCAATCGCGCCACGCACGGCAATTCGGTTTCGACCAATGCGCCAGGCTCCATCGGCATGCGCCAGGATCCGGGCCGTGTGATGCCGGGCAAGCGGATGGCCGGACACCTGGGTGACGTGCGTCGCACCACCCAAAATCTCGTAATCGCTCGGATCGATGCCGGACGTCAGCTGTTGCTCATCAAGGGCGCGGTTCCCGGATCTCGCGGTGGTGCCGTCGTGGTACGGCCCGCCATCAAGGCATAAAGGGGCGGGCGCGATGGAATTGAAGGTATTCAACGACCAAGGTAAGGCGACCGCGACATTCGCGGCGCCGGCGACGCTGTTCGGTCGCGACTACAACGAGGCCCTGGTGCATCAGATCGTGGTCGCGTACCAGGCCAATGCGCGCCAGGGCACGCGGGCGCAGAAGGATCGCACCGACGTGGCGCACACCACGCGCAAGCCGTGGCGCCAAAAGGGCACCGGCCGGGCGCGCGCGGGCATGAGCTCCAGCCCCTTGTGGCGCGGCGGCGGCAAGATCTTCCCCAATTCGCCGGAAGAAAACTTCCAGCAAAAGGTCAACCGCAAGATGTTCCGCGCGGGCGTGTGCTCCATCCTTTCGCGCCTGGCGCAGGAGGACCGCGTGGTGGTGGTCGATGACCTCTCTGTCGAGGCGCCGCGCACCAAGCTGCTCGCCCAAAAGCTCAAGGCGATGGGTCTGGAGTCGGTGCTCATCATTACCGACACGATCGACGAGAACCTGTACCTGGCGGCGCGCAATCTCAAGCACGTAATGGTGGTCGAGACGCGCCACGCCGATCCGGTCTCGATGATTCATTACAAGAAGCTGGTTCTGACGCGTACGGCGATCGCCACGCTCGAGCAGCTGTGGGGGCAGGCATGATCAACGAACGCCTATACACGGTGCTGCTGGCGCCCATCGTTTCCGAGAAGTCCACCTTCATCGCCGAGAAGCACAACCAGGTTGCGTTCCGTGTCATACAGGATGCCACCAAGCAGGAGGTCAAGGCGGCGGTCGAGACCCTGTTCAAGGTGGAAGTCGAGTCCGTCCAGATCCTGAATCGGCGCGGCAAGGAAAAGCGCTTTGGCCGCACGCCGGGCCGGCGTAGCGACGCGCGCAAGGCCTATGTCTGCCTCAAGGCAGGGCAGGAAATCAACTTTGCCGAGGGAGTGAAGTAATGGCGCTGGTCAAGGTCAAACCCACTTCGGCCGGCCGGCGCGCGCTGGTCAAGGTCGTCAGCCCGCAGCTGCACAAGGGCAAACCCTATCAGCCGCTGCTGGAAAAGAAGATCCGCGGCTCGGGCCGCAACAACCTGGGGCACATCACCACACGCCATCAGGGTGGGGGCCACAAGCAACACTATCGTATCGTCGATTTTCGTCGTTCCAAGGACGGAATTCCCGCGCGCGTCGAGCGGCTCGAGTACGACCCCAACCGTTCGGCCCATTTGGCGCTGCTGTGCTACGCCGATGGCGAGCGCCGCTACATCATCGCACCCAAGGGCCTGGCCGTCGGGGCCCAGCTGTTGAGCGGCCAGGAAGCCCCGATCCGCGTGGGCAACGCGCTGCCGTTGCGCAATATCCCTGTCGGTACCACCATCCACTGCATCGAGATGTTGCCGGGCAAAGGCGCCCAGCTGGCGCGTGCGGCGGGCACCTCGGTGCAGCTGCTTGCGCGCGAGGGCAGCTACGCGCAGATCCGTCTGCGGTCGGGCGAAATCCGCAAGGTCCTGATCGAATGCCGCGCCACGATTGGCGAAGTGGGCAACGAAGAGAACAATCTGCGCCAGTTCGGCAAGGCCGGTGCGATCCGCTGGCGCGGCATCCGCCCGACCGTGCGCGGCGTGGCCATGAACCCAATTGACCACCCGCACGGTGGCGGCGAAGGCCGCACCGGCACGGGCCGGCATCCGGTAAGTCCGTGGGGCAAGCTCACCAAGGGCTACCGTACGCGCAATAACAAGCGCACCGACGGCATGATCGTTCAGCGCCGCTACCGCAAGTAGCCCGGCTGCGAGGAAACCCTATGTCACGCTCCCTGAAAAAAGGCCCGTTTGTCGACGGGCATCTGATCAAAAAGGTCGAGGCCGCGCAAGCGACCAAGGACAAGCGCCCGATCAAGACCTGGTCGCGCCGCTCCACCATCATCCCCGACTTCATCGGCCTGACGATCGCGGTTCACAACGGCAAGCAGCACGTGCCGGTGTATATCGGTGAGCAGATGGTCGGCCACAAGCTGGGCGAATTCGCGCTGACGCGCACGTTCAAGGGCCATGCCGCCGATCGCAAGACCGCGGCACCGTCCAAGAAGTAAGAGGGATCGGCAATGGAAACCACGGCAAGCTATCGCGGCGCCCGGCTTTCGGCCCAGAAGGGCCGGCTGGTTGCCGACCTGGTGCGCGGCAAACCGGTCGACAAGGCGCTCAATATCCTGAATTTCACGCCCAAGAAGGCAGCGGGCCTGATCCGCAAGCTGCTCGAATCGGCGATCGCCAATGCCGAGCACAACGACGGCGCCGATATCGACGAGTTGCGCATCACCAGCATCTTTGTTGAACAGGGACCGACGCTGCGCCGCTTTTCGGCGCGCGCCAAGGGGCGTGGAACGCGCATCAGCAAGAAGAGCTGCCATATCTATATCTCGGTCGGCGACGGAAAGAAAGAGTAGGTACCGCATGGGTCAAAAGATCAATCCGACCGGATTCCGGCTTGCCGTAACGCGCAACTGGAATTCGCGCTGGTTTGCCACGGGCAAGGAGTTCAGCCGCATGCTCGGGGAGGACCTGCGCGTGCGCGAATACCTGCGCCGCAAGCTGCGCAGCGCTTCCGTGGGACGCATTCTCATCGAGCGCCCGGCCAAGAACGCGCGCATCACCATATTTTCGGCGCGTCCGGGCGTCGTGATTGGCAAGAAGGGCGAAGACATCGAGACGCTCAAGGGGGAACTGCAGAAGATGATGGGCGTGCCTGTGCACGTCAACATCGACGAGATCCGCAAGCCCGAACTCGATGCCCAATTGATCGCCGATTCGATCACCCAGCAGCTGGAAAAGCGCATCATGTTCCGCCGCGCGATGAAGCGCGCGATGCAAAACGCGATGCGCCTGGGGGCCCAGGGCATCAAGATCATGAGCGCGGGGCGGCTCAACGGCATCGAGATCGCGCGCACCGAGTGGTACCGCGAAGGGCGCGTTCCCCTGCATACGCTGCGAGCCGACATCGATTACGGTTTTTCGGAGGCCAAGACGACCTACGGTGTCATTGGCGTGAAGGTCTGGGTTTACAAAGGCGATACGCTGGGACGCGCCGACGCCGCCGCTGCCGAAGCGGCGGTTCCCGCGCCTGAGCGCGAGGATCGGCGACCGCCGCGCCGCGCGCCCGGAGAGCGCCCCAGCACCCCGGGGCCGCGCACCGGCGCGCCACGGCGTGCCCCGCGCAAGACCGAGGCGGCACCGGCCGCCGAAGGCGCTGCCGCGCCTGCGTCCGCACCGGCGGGCGACGAGGCCGCCGCCAAGCCGGCCGTCAAACGGGTGCGCAAGGTTGCCGTGAAGGCGGCCGACAAGCCCGCGACGGAACCGGGCGAAGGCAAGTAAAGGAGAATCGCAATGCTGCAACCGGCACGACGCAAGTATCGCAAGGACCATAAAGGTCGCAATCGCGGCCTGGCTACGCGCGGTGCCAACGTTTCGTTCGGCGAGTTTGGCCTCAAGGCCACCGAACGCGGCCGCCTGACGGCGCGCCAGATCGAGGCGGCACGTCGCGCCATCACGCGTCATATCAAGCGCGGTGGCCGCGTCTGGATCCGGATTTTCCCGGACAAGCCCATTTCGCAAAAGCCCGCCGAGGTGCGCATGGGCAACGGCAAGGGAAACCCCGAGTACTGGGTGGCCCAGATCCAGCCGGGCAAGGTGCTGTACGAGATGGATGGCGTCGATGAGGCGATCGCGCGCGAGGCCTTTACGCTGGCGGCCGCCAAGCTGCCGCTCAAGACCGTGTTCGTCGCGCGCCAGTTGGGTTCGTAGGGGGATATTCATGGAAGCCAAAGAATTGCGCACGAAGAATGACGCCGCGCTCGAGACCGAGCTCAAGGAACTGCTCAAGGCGCAGTTTTCGGCACGCATGGCGCGGGCGACCCAGCAACTGCAGAACCACACCCAGCTGCGGCGCCTGCGACGCGATATCGCGCGCGTGCGCACCGTAATGACCGAGAAGGCAAAGACGAAATGATGTCCACGGCACAACCCGCGGCCGCGCTGCCGCTGCAACGGACCCTCGTGGGGCGCGTCATCAGCAACAAGATGGACAAAACCGTAACGGTGCTGGTCGAGCGCCGGGTCAAGCATCCGGTCTACGGCAAGTACGTCGTGCGATCCACCAAATTGCACGCCCACGACGATAGCAACAAGATCAACGAAGGCGATCTGGTAGAAATTGCCGAAACACGCCCCCTGTCGCGCACCAAGTTCTGGACAGTGACCCGAGTGGTCGAGGCGGCGCGCGGCTAGTTGGCCCGCCACCGGGCAACCAGGGCCGCGCCGGCAGCGCGGCCCTTTGTTTTTGGTGTTTACGCGTAGGTATCACCGGCAGATAGGTCGCCGGAGCAACCCGGCCCGCGGCCAGCGCGGCGCGCCTGTCGCCTAGTCGCAACCGGTCAGGTCGGCAATTGCCTGGCGCAGTCCATCGGCGCATCGTCGGTGCGCGCGCGCTGTGGCCTGGATGCGGGCACGGTCCTCGGGGGATAGCGGCGCCAGGGCCCGCGCTGGCCGCCCGCCCCACAACCAGCCCGCCTGCAGGACCTGGTTCGGGAGGGTGGCGCTGCCCGGCGCCAGGAGAACGTCGTCCTGTACCAGCGTGCCCGCCGCGATGAAGCCCGCGGCACCGATCAAGGAACGATCACCAATGCGGCAATCCTGCAGCCGCACATTGTGGCCGATGGTTACGCCCGCACCGATCCGCAGCGGCGAAGACATCGCGTATGCGGTGCAATTGTCCTGGACGGTTGATTCCTCGCCGATGTGAACGCCGTGATGTCCACCGTCAATGCGCGCGCCGAACCAGATGCTTGCCCCGCTCTCCATTTGCAGGCGGCCCTCGACTTGTGCCGTAAGCGCGACAAAGCCCGCGTGACCGCTTGCGGCGCGCCCCGTGCGCACCGGGCCGGCGGCCGCCAGGGTCACGGGCGTATTGCGCACCCGCGAGCGCAGCAGGAGCAATTCGCCCGACTCCAGCGCGCGGACCGCGCGGGCCGGATTGCCGCGGTAGAAAAACCCTGGCGCAAGTTGCACGCCGGAAGGCACCAGGGCGTCGTTTGCCAGAACGCTTCCCGCACCGATCCGGGCGCCCTCGAGCACCACCACGCGATCCTCGATGACGCAGCGGTCGCCTACCTCGCAGGCGCGCAAAACGCATTCGGCGCCGACCGTCACGCCGCTGCCGATGCGGGCCGGCGACTCCTCCTGCGCCACATGCACGGTGGAGCGTTCCCCGAGGTAAAAGTCATCGCCGATCAGCGCCTCCTGACCGTCGCCACGAATTACCGCGCTCGGGCCCAAGATCGCACCGGCACCAACCCAGACCCGGCCACAAACGGTCGCCGCCGCGCCCGCCCGGCGTGGCGCCGTGGCAAATTCGGGGAGGCGGTCCTGGAGGCCCAGTCGCAGGAGGTCAGGAACAGGCGGGTTGGGCACACTTCCTCGCAAAGGAGACGGATGGCCGGCGCGCGCGCCGCCGGGGGGCTATTTTCTCCTGGCAAGGGTGTTAGGAGAAGGGGTGCGCCGGGACATTTGCACGTTTCCCGATTTTCGCGCTAGAATCCAAAGCTCACTTGGTGAAAACCAGGAGAGATCCGGGGCGCAAGCCTTTGGCGGCAGATTGCCAACCGCCAACGGTGCGCGGTACCGGAGAATTGAGCAACAGGTGCCTGGGTCGCCGGTTTCGAGCGCCCCTCCTCCCCGAACGGGACCAAGACTGACCGCGGTTGGCGCGCGCAGCCTCCGGCAAACAGGCCGGCGGCCGGCACGCCACAACGGGAAAAGTTGGGAAGAGCAATGATTCAAATGCAGACGATGCTCGACGTTGCCGATAACACCGGCGCGCGGGCGGTAATGTGTATCAAGGTCCTGGGCGGGTCCAAGCGCCGCTACGCCAACATCGGCGACGTCATCAAGGTGACTGTCAAGGATGCGGCGCCGCGTGGACGCGTGAAAAAGGGCGAGGTCTACAGCGCCGTCGTGGTGCGTACCGCCAGCGGCCTGCGTCGCGTGGATGGGTCAGCGATCAAGTTCGATCGCAACGCCGCGGTGTTGCTCAACAACAAGCTCGAGCCGATCGGCACCCGCATCTTCGGGCCGGTTACCCGCGAATTGCGGACCGAGCGTTTCATGAAGATCGTTTCGCTCGCGCCTGAAGTGCTGTAGGCGCGGCCGGCAACCTGTTCCCTACCGGACCCATTTCGCTGCGAAAGTATTCCGATGCAAACCATCCGCAAAGGCGACGAGGTCGTCGTCATCACCGGCAAGGACCGGGGCAAGCGCGGCGTCGTCCTGGACCGCGTCGATGAGCGCCATGTCCGCGTCGAGGGCGTCAACGTGGTCAAGAAGCACGTTCGGCCCAACCCCATGAAGGGCGTTAACGGTGGAATCACCGACAAGACGCTGCCGATCGACCAATCCAACGTGATGCTCTACAACCCGGCCACGGGCAAGGGCGAGCGGGTCGGCATCAAGGAAGTCGACGGCAAGAAGCTGCGCGTATTCAAGAGCAGCGGCGTTGCGGTCGGCAGCCGCAACTGAGCCCCGGAGAAAGCGCAACCATGGCCCGTTTGCTGGAACAGTATCGCGAGAAGGTCGTCCCCGAGCTCACCAAGAAGTTCGGCTACACGACGGTAATGCAGGTACCGCGCATCACCAAGATCACCATCAACATGGGGGTGGGTGACGCGGTCAATGACAAGAAAAACATCGACGCGGCGGTCGCCGACATGACACGCATTGCCGGGCAAAAGCCGGTCGTCACGCGCACGCGCAAGGCCATTGCCAACTTCAAGGTGCGCCAGGGCCTGCCAATTGGCTGCATGGTGACGTTGCGCGGCGAGCGCATGTACGAGTTTCTTGACCGACTGATCACCATCGCCTTCCCCCGCGTGCGTGATTTTCGCGGCGTGTCCGGTCGGGCCTTCGATGGTCGTGGCAATTACAGCATCGGCTTGAAGGAACAGATCATTTTTCCCGAGATCGAATACGACAAGATCGACAAGCTGCGCGGCATGAACATCAGCATCACGACCACCGCGAAGTCGGACGATGAAGCCAAAGCGCTTCTGGCCGCCTTCCGGTTTCCCTTCCGCAATTGAGCGAGGTGTACGTTGGCAAAGCTAGCCCTCAAGAATCGCGAAGCCAAGCGCGCGGCCCTGGTGAAGAAGTTCGCGGCCAAGCGCGCCAGCCTGAAGGCCTCGTTCTCCGACCAGACGCTTTCCATGGAAGAGCGCCTGCATGCCCAGCAACAGCTGCAGGCCCTGCCGCGCAACGCCAGCCCGACACGCATGCGCAACCGCTGCGCGATTACCGGCCGGCCCCGTGGCAACTTTCGTAAGTTCGGTTTGGGCCGTAACAAGATCCGCGAGGCGGCAATGCGCGGCGACATTCCAGGCCTGACCAAGGCGAGCTGGTAAGGGCGGAGTCCACAGACATGAGCATGAGTGATCCGATCGCCGACATGCTGACGCGTATACGTAACGCGCAGCGCGTCGAGAAGGCCGAAGTGGCAATGCCGGCGTCCAAACTCAAGGTGGCCATTGCGCAGGTGCTGCGCGAGGAAGGCTACATTGAGGGGTTCCAGGTGGGCGCTGCGGCGGCCGCCAAAGGCGCCACGGGCACCGGGCATCCCGAATTGCGGATCGGCCTGAAGTATTACGCCGGCCGGCCCGTCATTGAGCGTCTGGAGCGCGTATCGCGTCCGGGACTGCGAATCTATCGCGGGCGCAATGACCTGCCGCAGGTGATGAACGGCCTGGGTGTGGCCATCGTCTCCACGCCCCAGGGCGTGATGACCGACCGCAAGGCGCGCAATCAGGGCGTCGGTGGCGAGATTCTTTGCTACGTGGCCTGACGGGGGAACGAGCATGTCACGAGTCGCACGCATTCCGGTGACCCTGACCAAGGGCGTAGAGGCACAGATCGGCACCGATCGGATCACCATCAAGGGTCCGCAGGGAACCTTGCACCACGCCACGACCGGCCTGGTTACGATGAAGATCGAGGACGGCAAGATCAACTTTGCTGCGGCCGACGCCTCGCGCGAAGCCAAGGCGATGAGCGGCACCATGCGCGCCCTGGTCGCGGGCATGGTCGAAGGTGTCAGCAAGGGCTTTGAACGCCGGCTCAACCTGGTGGGTGTGGGCTATCGCGCCCAGGCCCAGGGCGACAAGATCAGCCTTTCGCTGGGCTTTTCGCATCCGGTGGAGCATCACATGCCCGCCGGCGTCAAGGTCGAGACGCCGACGCAGACCGAAATCGTCGTCAAAGGCGCCGACAAGCAACGTGTGGGCCAGGTAGCCGCCGAGATTCGCGCCTACCGTCCGCCCGAGCCGTACAAGGGCAAGGGCGTGCGCTACGCCAACGAAACCGTGGTCTTGAAAGAGACCAAGAAGAAGTGAACCAGCCGGACACCAGGTCATGATCAGCAAGAAACCCTCACGCCTTCGCCGTGCACGCGCTACGCGGGCGCGCATCGAACTCAATCGCGCGCATCGCCTGACCGTTCATCGGACGAACCTGCATATCTATGCCGCCGTGATTTCGCCCGATGGCGATCGCGTGCTGGTGTCGGCCTCGACCCTGGAGCAGGAAGTGCGCAACGAGATTTCCGGCGCCAAAGGCCGTGGTGGCAACGTCGCGGCGGCCAAGATCGTCGGTGCGCGCCTGGCGCGCAAGGCGGTTGCCGCCGGGATCGCGCAGGTTGCCTTCGATCGTTCCGGATTCCGTTATCACGGCCGGGTCAAGGCGCTGGCCGATGCCGCGCGCGAAGCCGGACTCAAGTTCTAGGAGCCCCATATGGCACGAATCCAACCCAAGAATCTGGGCGAAGCTCGCGACGACGGGATGCGCGAGAAGATGATCGCCGTCAACCGTGTCACCAAGGTCGTCAAGGGCGGGCGCATCCTCGCGTTTGCCGCGCTGACGGTAGTCGGTGACGGCGACGGACGCATCGGCATGGGCAAGGGCAAGGCGCGCGAGGTTCCGGTCGCTGTGCAAAAGGCGATGGAACGGGCCCGCCGCGGCATGGGCCGCATCCCGCTGCGTAACGGCACGGTCCAGCATACGGTCGAGGCCAAGCATGGCGCGGCACGCGTGATGCTGGCCCCGGCGGCCGACGGCGCGGGCATCATTGCCGGTGGCCCCCTGCGCGCGATCTTCGACGTCATGGGCGTGCACAACGTGGTGGCCAAGTCGCACGGTTCCACCAACCCGTACAACATGGTGCGCGCAACGCTCAAGGCCCTTGAGCGCCTGCGCACGCCCGCGGAGATTGCCGCCAAGCGCGGCAAGACCGTCGAAGAAATCCTGGGCTGAGGGCCAAGCCGTGAATACAGCAACGCAGAAGAAGGCGGCCGGCAAGACGGTCAAGGTCACCCTGGTGCGCAGTATCGCCGGCACCAAGTCCGATCATCGGGCCACGATCACGGGCCTGGGCTTGGGGCGCCTGAACAGCAGCCGAGTGCTGGAAGACACACCCGCGGTGCGCGGCATGATCAACAAGGTCTCCTACCTGCTTCAGGTGGGCTGAGCAAACCGAAAGAGCTGTCATGCGTCTGAATTCCATCAAGGCATCGCCCGGCGCCAAGAGCGCGCGCCATCGAGTCGGCCGTGGCATTGGTAGCGGCTGGGGCAAGACCGCGGGCCGCGGGCACAAGGGTCAGAAGTCGCGCTCCGGGGGTTTCCACAAGGTGGGTTTCGAGGGCGGCCAGATGCCGCTGCATCGGCGCCTGCCCAAGCGCGGTTTCACTTCCCTCACCCGTCGCTACGTCGCGACGGTTCGCCTCTCGGAAATCGCACAACTGGGACTCGATGAGGTCGACCTTCTGGTGCTCAAGCATGCGGGCATCGTGCCGACGCTTTCCCAGGGCGCGCGCATCGTCAAGACGGGCGAACTGGCGCGCGCGGTAACGGTTCGTGGACTGGGCGTTACGGCCGGCGCGCGGGCGGTGATCGAGGCCGCCGGCGGCAAGATCGAAGCCTGACGCAACGCGACCTGACGGAATTCACGTGGCAACCCAACCGGGCAACCTCGCCAGCAGCGGCAAGTACACCGACCTCAAGCGTCGTGCGGTGTTCCTTGTGCTGGCGCTGGTGGTGTATCGGCTCGGCACCCATATCCCGGTGCCGCTGATCGACCCGGACCAGTTCCGCCAGGCGTTCCAGTCCCAGCAGGGCGGAATCCTGGGCTTGTTGAACATGTTCTCCGGCGGCGCGCTTTCGCGCTTTTCCATATTCTCGATCGGGATCATGCCGTACATATCGGCCTCGATCATCATGCAGATGCTCACTTACGTGCTGCCGTCGCTGGAGGCGCTGCGCAAGGAGGGCGAGTCGGGGCGGCGCAAGGTCACCCAGTACACGCGCTACGCGACCGTCGGGCTGGCCACCGTCCAGTCCTACCTGGCGATCATGGCCATCGAGTCGGTGCCCAACCTGGTGATCGAACCGGGCCTGCTGTTTCGCTTCATCGGCGTGGTTTCCCTGGTCACGGGCTGTATGTTCCTGATGTGGCTGGGTGAGCAGATCACCGAGCGCGGGCTGGGCAATGGCATATCGATCGTGATTTTCTCGGGGATCGTCGCGGGACTGCCCAGCGCGGTGGCGCGACTGTTCGAACTCGTGACCAACGGCGCCCTCGGGTACCTTGCGTTCTTTGCGATCGCGGCGCTGATCGTGGGCGTGACGGCGGTGGTGGTCTTCGTCGAACGCGGGCAGCGGCGCATCCTGGTCAACTACGCCAAGCGCCAGGTCGGCAACAAGATGTTCGGCGGGCAAAGCTCCTACCTGCCGCTAAAGCTCAACATGTCCGGCGTCATCCCGCCGATATTTGCCTCGTCGATCGTGCTGTTTCCGGCAACCATCGCCGGTTGGTTCAGTTCCGGTGACGGGACTCGCTGGATTCGCGACCTGGCCGCGGCCTTGCAACATGGCCAGCCCCTCTATCTGGTGCTGTACGCCTCGCTGATCGTCTTTTTCTGCTTCTTCTACACCGCGCTGGTGTTCAACAGCAAGGAGCAGGCCGACAATCTCAAGAAGAGCGGCGCCTTCGTTCCCGGGATCCGTCCCGGCGACCAGACGGCGCGCTACATCGACAAGATCCTGCTGCGCCTGACCATGGCCGGTGCGGTCTACATAACGCTGGTTTGCATGGTGCCCGAGTTCCTCTACCTGCGCTGGAGCGTGCCGTTTTATTTCGGTGGCACCTCCCTGTTGATCGTGGTGGTGGTGACGATGGACTTCATGGCCCAGGTGCAGGCCTATCTCATGACCCACCAGTACGAGTCGCTGCTGAAGAAGGCCAACTTCCGTGGCGGCGCGCCGGGCATGACGCGGTAACGATGGCGCGGGACGACGTAATTCAGATGCAGGGCGAGATTCTGGAGAATCTGCCCAATGCGACGTTCCGGGTCAAGCTCGAAAACGGGCACGTGGTGCTCGGGCACATATCCGGCAAGATGCGGATGCACTACATCCGCATCCTGCCGGGAGACAAGGTGACGGTTGAATTGACGCCCTACGACCTGTCGCGGGCGAGGATTGTGTTTCGCGCCAAGTAGGGGGCGCAGGCATGGGCGCGGACCTGCGGTGCAAATGTGCGGCAGCACGATGGGAGCAAGACAATGAAAGTTATGGCGTCGGTTAAGAAGATGTGTCGCAAGTGCAAGGTCATCAAGCGCAAGCGCGTCGTGCGTGTGATCTGCACGGATCCGCGGCACAAGCAACGTCAGGGCTGAGTCCCTCACTAACGAGACCCGCGCCCCAGCCTGTTCCCCGGAGGGCCAGGGCGGTTCGAGAGAAGGAAGTACGAGATGGCACGGATAGCCGGTATCAACATTCCCCCGCACCAGCACGCCGAGATCGGCCTGACGGCGATCTACGGCATCGGCCGCGCGCGTGCGCGCGCCATCCTGGATGCGGTCAAGGTTCCGCACAACCGCAAGGTGAAAGAGCTGACCGACGCCGAGCTCGAACGCATTCGCGAGGCCATCGGACGCTTCACGGTGGAAGGCGACCTGCGCCGCGAAATCCAGCTCTCGATCAAGCGGTTGATCGATCTGGGCTGCTACCGCGGCGTGCGCCATCGCCGTGGGCTGCCCGTGCGCGGCCAGCGCACGCGCACCAACGCCCGTACGCGCAAGGGGCCGCGCAAGGCCGGCGTGTCGCTCAAGAAGAGCACCTAGGCGTCATTGGGCCCGACAGGGCGAGAATTCATCGGTAACGGCAATTGCAATTACGCGCAAGAACATAGGCGAGGCAAAGACGAATGGCTACCAGAGCACCATCTCCGCAACAGGTCGCGGCCCAGCGGGCGCGCAAGAAGGTCAAGAAGAACGTCGCCGAGGGTATCGCCCATATTCACGCCTCGTTCAACAACACCATCATCACGATCACCGACCGCCAGGGTAACGCGCTGTCGTGGGCGACGAGCGGCGGGGCCGGTTTCAAGGGCTCGCGCAAATCCACGCCCTTCGCAGCGCAGGTTGCCGCCGAGGCGGCCGGGCGCGCGGCCCTGGAATGCGGCGTCAAGAACCTGGAGGTCCGCATCAAGGGGCCTGGCCCGGGACGCGAATCCTCCGTGCGCGCACTCAACGCCTGCGGATTTCGCATTGCATCGATTCAGGACATCACCCCGGTTCCGCATAACGGGTGCCGTGCACCCAAACGCCGCCGTGTCTGAGTCCCGGCGCGAGGAGTCGTCCGAAATGGGATACGACAATCTGGTGACCGGCTGCGGTCACATCCGTCAACAGCAGTTTCCGACGGTCTAACGAGGAATCCGTATGGCTCGCCACACTGGAGCAAAGCTCAAACTATCGCGGCGCGAAGGCACCGATCTGTTTCTCAAGAGCGCGCGCCGCTCGCTCGATTCCAAATGCAAGGCCGACAGCAA
>Ga0209698_10004977_pt1 | contig 14439 bp, 12 predicted proteins | sample LitLauG_LLR_2012_FD_187203 | JGI IMG/M metagenome (GOLD analysis project Ga0209698, IMG submission 187203) | Freshwater sediment microbial communities from Pennsylvania, USA - Little Laurel Run_MetaG_LLR_2012 (SPAdes) (version 2) | ecosystem: Environmental > Aquatic > Freshwater > Creek >...
GACGTATTGATCGGCGAGCAAGGAGGAGCCGTCGGAGAGTTGGAGTTCCTGCATGTGGCCGGAGCGGAGGGCGCCCGGTTTTACGGCGAGACTGCGGTATGTGCCGCCTTCTTTGACGAAATTTTCCACGACGGTTTCGCAAGCGCGGCGGGAGGTGAGATAGCCCGCTTGTTTTTCGAAGACCATGGAATCGCGGCCAGAGAAATTGATTTGGGGAAAACGTTTGGCGGCTTCGGGGCCGGTCCAATGTTCGAAGGGAAGGCCGACGTCCGCCAAGGCTTTCATGGAGGCGCGTTGGGCGGCGTCTTCGGAGGGGGCCATGAAGAGAGCACCCGTTTCATGTAACAGGTGAGCGTTCCACTTAGCTTGATTGTCGCGCCAGAGCACGAGGGCACGGGCGACGAGGTGGGTGTAGATTTCTTTGACGCCATAGGAGCCACGGATGACTCGCGACTCGCCACCGGCGGAACTGGAGCGGGCATTACCGGGGCCCCAAGCGTCGAGAAGAGTGACGTTGTAGCCGCGGCGTAAAAGGTGGAGAGCGGTCCAACCGCCGAATGCGCCAGCGCCTACGACGGCGATAGTTTTTCCAGAGCTAGCGACTGATTTGGCACTGGCTACGGCGGCGATTGGCAACACGCCGGCGGTGCGGCGCAGGAGCGTGCGTCTGGATAGGTCGTCAGTGTTTTCCAATTTTGTCGAGTGTAGCATTGATGTGTGATTGAGCTTCTTTTGATTGTGATGACGGGCTTGCTGACGGCGCCGCAGACGGACCGGGTGGGTTTCCCGAGCGACTACCGGCAAACTTTTGTGCGAGTGCGGGTGTCGGACAGGACTGATAGTAAGACGACGGCGGTGATTTATGCCAACGCGGCTGGGGCGACTGTGAAGCCGGGCGAGCGGGGGCCTTATCCATATGGATCGATCTTGATTAATGAAGCGTGGAGCACAGTGAAGGATACGAGCGGGAATGTGGTGCTGGATGAGACTGGCCACTTCAAGTTGGATCAGTTGCAGAAGGTACATGTGATGCGCAAGGAGCGGGGATTCGGAGAGGCGTATGGGGAGAGCCGGTCGGGTGAGTGGGAGTACGTATCGTTTGCGCCGGATGGGAAGAGTTACTTGACGGCACCGAAGGAGTCGGCGGCGTGTGCGCAGTGCCACCGGCAGTTTGCTACGGAAAACCGGGATTGGGTTTTCGGCAGGTATGAGAAGCACTGAAGGCTTCGGTGAGAGCGGCTAGCTCATTGCAGAGCCACAGGTTCCTTGGAAGATCTCGTGCCAGTGGCCGTTCGGCGCTTTTTCGAGTATGTGCCAACCACCTAAGGCGCAAATGGGTCCGCAAAATGCCCACACGTAGACGATTGCAAGGGTTTTCGAGCGATCGAAGTATACATCGCTGAGAGTGAGCACATCGTCCACACCTTTGTAGGCATGATAGTGAAACTGCAGGGTCTGCTGGAACGTGAGAAAAATGTACGGTTTGCGCAGAGTGAACGCCCTTTTCAGCGGAACAGGAATATTCTTGCGCTTCTCATATTCGGATTTGATCTGGGCAAAGCTTTCAGGCTTGTAGTTCTGGGGAATGCATAGGCCATCGCCGAAAAATTCAGCCGTGGCGGTTGTGTCGGTGATCGCATACTTGGCGCTACGGTCTTCGTGGCTTAAGGGTGGGGGAGACAGAATCGCAGAGTAGACGGCGTAGGTCTCAGATGAGTTTGTCTCAGGTGAAGACCCGACGACGAGTGGCGATGGGAGGAGTAAGCAGGCGAGAGCCAATCCGACGCACTGAATACGCATACAGTTAATGTTTCCATCATACTGGAGCGCAGACCTTCGCCGATAAGTGCAGAAAGGAGGTCTGGCCACACGCTGCGGCGCGCCTTGAGTCTTAAATGCGTAGTCGCGACTAAGAATGGAATTTACACTATTAGGCACGCTCGGTTTCGTTCCCGGCTGGCATTGGCAGGAACTCGTTGCGGCGCTGGTTTGCCTGCTATTCCTGCTGTTTTTGTTTTGGTATTTGACGCTGCGAGTTTGGCTGGATGTAGCGAACCGGATTTGGCGCGGAAAGCTGAAAGCGGAACGGGTTCGGCGTGAGGCAGCGGAGAAGGCGAATCAAGCGAAGACGGAATTTCTGGCTAACCTGAGTCACGAAATTCGAGCGCCGCTGAATGCCATTATCAACTTCACCGAGTTAGCGCCGAAGACCGCATTGAACGACGAACTGAAAGAGCAGCTTGAGACGGTTTGCACGTCGGCGCAATGGCTGATTCATATTGTCAATGATGTCCTGGAGTTTTCACGTGGCCACGCGGGTACGTTTCGGCTCGAGAACCGGGAGTTCAGCGTGCGCGACTGCATTTCATCGGCATTCCAGGTGATTCGCACGCGAGCGGAGGCGCGGCATTTGGGGCTGCAATCAACGGTGGATGTGGGGATTCCCGATAAGATTAGCGGTGACTGCACGCGGTTGTTGCAGGTGATTTTTAATCTTGTAGAGAACGCGGTGCAGTGTACGACAGACGGCGGCGTGGTGGTTAGGGTGGAGTTGGCTGGCCGCAGCGGACGCGACATTAGTCTGCGTTTTTCGGTAGAGGATACGGGGATTGGAATTCCCGACGATCAGTTGCGGGATTTCTTCAAACCGCTTAGTCATCCGAGCGAACCGGGCTCGATGACGGCGGCGTTCGGCCTAGGTATTTGCGAGAACATTGTGCGCCTGATGGGTGGATCGATGGAAGTGCAGAGCCGTTTGGGTGCGGGCACGATTGTGCGGTTTACGGGACAGTTTCAGACGCTGGCGGAGCGGACGCCTACTACTGTTGCGGCGGTGAAAGAGACGGTGTGCAGCGCTGCCCGGCCGCTGACGATTTTGTTAGCGGATCAGAATGCGATCAGCCGGGGTTTGACCAAGGTGCTTTTGGAATCGAGTGGGCATCTTGTGCGTGAGGCCGCTCACGGGGAGGAGCTTCTTTCCGCCTTTGTTCCCGAGGCGTTTGACTTGGTGTTGATGGATTTAGAGATTGACTCGGGAGGCGGTCTGACGGTGGCGCAAAGGCTGCGCGCGTTGGAGAGAAGCGATGCACACACGCCGATTTATGCGCTGCTGAATCCGGCGATGGCGATTGACCGCGACAGTTGCAGGGCGGCCGGTGTACATGGGTTCTTGAGCAAGCCCGTGGAGATGGATGCGGTGATGAATATTGTGGCGGCCATTGCGCTGCAGGCAAAACCAGAACGGAAGAGGCCAGCGCCGACGGTTATGCCCAGCGAGAGCGATGAAGGTCGGCCGGGCAGGCCTGAGTTTTCCTTCCGAACAGTTTGAATTGAGCGGCATTTACGAAACAAAGGATGGACTTGTGCGATCTTCCTTGCATGGAGAGATCGCGAGTTTATTTAGGCGCCGTTGTTCTGGGAGCACTAGCGGGCATGAGGAGCATGGCGGCCCCGGTGGCATTTGCACAACTGTCGAGGGCGGGCGTGCTGGATGGCCTGACGGGGCCACTGGCGCTGATGACAAGACCGGGATTCGGCGCGGCGGCAAACATGCTGGCGACGGCGGAACTGGTGGCGGACAAGTTGCCGGTGACGCCTAATCGCACGGCGGTGGGGCCGTTGTTAGGCAGAGCGGTGGCGGGGGGACTGGCTGGGGCAGGACTCTGCTCGGCGCAAAAAAAGCCTGTTTGGACGGGCGCTTTGTTGGGCGCGGCGGCGGCGGTGGGAGCGGCATATGGAGCCTATGCGCTGCGCAAGCGAGTGGTCCGAAAGTTTGATGTATCCGACAGGGTTGTTGCGGTAGCGGAAGACGCGATTGTAGGAGCGATCGGGCTGGCGTTGGTTTCCGGGCTGAAAGAGCGCGCAGGTACTTCTCCCGGTCTGAAATGATTCGAGGCGCTGGCATCTCTAGCTAGTGAGATGACTTCGAAAACACAAACAAAGCTTGCGGAGGGGCTACCATATCCGCGCGGGGCTTCTTGGGACGGACGCGGCACGAATTTTTCAGTTTTTTCACAGCATGCGACGAAGGTAGAGGTTTGCCTGTTCGACGCAGACGGCAAAACGGAGACTGAGCGCATTGCGCTGCCTGAATATACAAACTTGATGTGGCACGGTTATTTGGAAGGCGTGCATCCGGGAACGATTTATGGGCTGCGGGTGCATGGCCCCTACGAACCGGACGAGGGACACAGATTCAATCCAAACAAGCTGCTGCTTGATCCATACGCGTACGCGCATGTTGGAAAGCTGCAATGGGATCCCGCCATTTTCGGTTACAAGATGGAGAGTGGCGACGATACAACCTTCGATGAGCGGGACAGCGCACCCTTTGTACCGAAGGCGACGGTGGTGGATTGCGATTTTGGATGGAACGGAAAAGAGGTCACAAGCAAACCAATTCCCTGGGACGACACGATCATTTACGAAGTGCACGTGCGGGGCTATACGCAATGCCATCCGGCGGTGCCGAAGGAGTTGCGGGGCACATACAAAGGGCTGGGGACGCAGGAGGTCATTGATTACATCAAATCGTTGGGCGTGACATCGGTGGAGTTATTGCCGATTCATGCGTTTGTGACAGACAGCCATTTGGAAGAGAGAGGGCTGACGAATTACTGGGGCTATAACTCCATTGGGTTTTTCGCGCCCGATCCGCGTTATGCGGCGAGGCCGCAGGATTATTTGCGCGAGTTCAAGGAAATGGTGGCGCGCTTTCATGAGAACGGGCTCGAAATCATTCTGGACGTGGTTTACAACCACACGGCGGAAGGGAATGAACGCGGCCCTACGCTTTCGTTCAAAGGGTTGGACAATGCCAGTTACTACCGGCTGCTGCCGGACAAGAAGCGTTACTACATTAACGACACGGGCACAGGGAACACATTCAATCTAAGTCACCCGCGGGTGATTCAGATGGTGACGGATAGTTTGCGGTATTGGACGGAGCAGACGAAGGTAGACGGGTTTCGCTTTGACTTGGGCACGATTCTGGCGCGGGAGCCGAATGGGTTTGACGATCAGAGCGGATTTTTGAAATCGGTTTGCCAGGATCCGGTGCTGGCGAAGGTGAAGTTGATTGCGGAGCCGTGGGATTGCGGTCCGGGGGGCTACCAGGTGGGAGGGTTTCCGCCGGGATGGGCGGAATGGAACGATAAATTCCGGGATACGGTGCGGGACTTCTGGAGGGGGGAAGCGAGCGCATCGACTTTGGCGCCTAGACTGTGCGCATCGGGAGACCTGTTTAACTGCATGGGGCGGCGGCCATCGGCTTGTGTGAACTTCATCACAGCGCATGACGGCTTCACGTTGAACGATCTGGTGAGTTACAACGATAAGCACAATGAGGCGAATGGGGAAGACAACAAGGACGGCAGTTCGAACAATCGATCGTGGAATTGCGGGCAAGAGGGCGAGACGGACGATCCGGAGATTTTGAAATTGCGCGCGCGGCAGATTAAGAATATGCTCTCGACGTTGCTGCTTTCGCAGGGCACGCCGATGGTGGTGGCGGGCGATGAGTTTGGACGGACGCAGCAGGGCAATAACAATGCGTATTGCCAGGACAACGAGATTAGCTGGCTGAATTGGGATATCCAAGAGAAAGGCCAGTCTCTGATCTTGTTCTTTCAGAAGTTGACGGAGATCCGGCATAGGTACCGGAGCTTGCGGCACAATCGCTTTTTAACCGGCGAGTATTCAGATGATCTTGACGTTCGAGATTTGACCTGGATCAACGCGAATGGCGCGGCGATGGAAGAGGAGCATTGGAGCGACCAGAACATGAGGTGTTTTGGGATGCTGCTCGACGGCAGGGCGCAAGAAACCGGATTGCACCATCGAGGCAATGCTGAAACGATCTTACTGGTTTTAAATGGTCATCACGACCCAGTGAAGTTCCAGTTGCCCACCGTGGATGGTGACAACGATGAATGGACCTGCCTGATTGATACGGCGATTAAGCAGCCGCAGGAACATGGAAAATTCGCGGCGGGCGAGGAGTATTTGGTGACGGCGCGGTCGGTGGTGACGCTTTTGCTTGGCGATTTGAAGAAGTAGTGCGCGATACACTACTTTTACAAAGGGGCCAAACGCAAAAAAATGCGAATTGTCACATTTCTTGGGGTGTTTATCATCGCTCTCGGCATGAGGGCGCAGCAGCCTGAAGACAGTAAGAAGGACGAGAAGGTGGAGCATGCCGTGATTCCACCGGCGGATGCCACTACCGAAAATGCGGTGACAGTGGGCGGCCAGAAGATCGCTTACAGGGCCGTAGCCGGCAGCATCACCGTGGGCGGTACGGAAGCGTACGATGTGATGCTCGGGCTGGACGGGCAGTTGCTGAACAGCACCGGGATGAATCCGCTTGATGCGAAGAAGCCGGAAGATGCGCCGGCGACTGCGCGTATGTTTTATGTCGCGTACTTCAAGAAGGACGCGGCGGCGAGCCGACCTTTGATCTTTCTGTATAACGGCGGGCCGGGGTCGTCGACTATGTGGCTGCATATGGGGGCGTTCGGACCGAGGCGGGTGGTGACGGAAGGCGTGCAGCATCCGGCGGGTGCGCCGTACACGATTGCGGAGAACAAAGACAGCTTGCTGGATGTGGCCGATCTGGTTTTCATTGATGCGCCGGCGACAGGTTTCAGCCGCGTGATGGGCAAGGACAAAGAGAAGGCGTTCTTTGGAGTGGACCAGGATGCGCAGGCGTTTGAGCGCTTTATCAGGAGGTTTTTGACCAAGTACGACCGCTGGAATTCGCCGAAGTTTTTGTTTGGCGAATCGTATGGGACGCCGAGATCGGCTGTGGTGAGTGCGCTGCTGCGGGGTGTGGATCTGAATGGGATCGTGCTACTTTCGGCGATTTTGAGTTTTGATAATTCGGTGGACGATCCGCACTGGAACCCGGGAGTGGATCAAGCGTATGCGCTGGCGTTGCCGACTTATGCGGCGTCTGCGTATTACCATCACAAGCTTGCGAAACAGCCAGCGGCGTTGGAACCGTTTTTGCACGAAGTGGAAACGTTTGCGATGGGCGAGTATGAGACGGCGCTGCTGGCGGGGTCGACGCTAACGGACGCGCAGAGGCAGGCGGTGGCGCAGAAGCTGCACGACTATACGGGGTTGCCGGCGGAGTATTGGCTGAAGGCGAACCTGCGCGTGCAGGGCGGGGAGTTTTCGAAGACGCTGAAAGATCCGGAGGGCTTGACTACAGGGCGATTGGATACGCGTTACAGCGGGCCACCGATTGATCCGCTTTCGCAAGGGGCGGAATACGATCCGCAATCGCAGGCTGTTTCTGCTGCGTATGCGACGGCGATCAATGAGTACTTGCGGACGGAGTTGAAGTACGGGCGAAACGAGACATACAAGGTAAATGCTTACTCGGATGGATTCAGTTGGGATTTGCGGCATCACCCGCCGGGAGGTCCGCCGGCTGGTGAAGGCGAAGGCGGGTTGAACGTGATGCCGGATTTAGCGTTTGCGATGAAGTTGAACCCGCAGATGAAGGTTATGGTTTCGGGTGGCTATTACGATTTGGCAACGCCTTACTATGAGGGTGTTTATGAGATGCACCATTTGCAGATTCCGAACGAGCTGCAGAAGAATATTCGGTATAAGTATTACGAATCGGGGCACATGGTGTATGTGAGTGAGAGTGTGCTGAGCCAGTTTCATGACGATGTGGCCAAGTTTGTGAAAGAGACGGTGGGGAGGTAAGTATGACGTTCAAAAGTCTGGTTGGATTGCTGCTGCTACCGCTACTGATGGCGTCGCAGGACTCGTTGACCGGCGCGAAACTTGAAGTGCACATGCACTACACGGGCGCCGGTAAAGTGGACGAAAAGCACAAGCTTTTTGTGGCGTTGTGGGATTCGGCCGATTTCATGAAGGGTGGTGACACCGCGCCCGTTGAGATTGGTTCGACATCTTCGAAGGACGGGACGGTGGTGTTTGAGAATGTGAAGAAATCACCGGCGTACTTGACCAGCCTTTACGATCCGAAAGGCGAGTGGGATGCGGCGTCGGCGCCACCGGATGGGTCGGTGGTTGGGATGTATAGCGAAAATCCAGGGGAGCCGAAGCCGATTGAGTTGAAAAGCGGCAAGACCACGACGGTGGAGTTCACGTTCGACGATACGGTGACGATGAACGGCGGGCAACCGCAAGTTAAGTAATCGTTCATCCAGCGCGTTAGATCTTGAAGAATAGTTTGTTCTTGTAGAGAAAGTACAAAAACAACCAAGCGGCGGCAAATTCCCCGATAGCCGAAGCGAGCGGATTCCAAATGGACGGAAGCAACGCATAGAGGCCTCCGAAGAGGAATTTGGCCGCATGGGAGAAATCAATCAGCTCTTTTCCCAAATAGATGGTGATTGAATTCATGCCGATGACGCGAAAAAAAGTGGTCCATTTTTGAAGGCCCCACACATCGATGACTACGTAAAAGGCGGAGAAGAGCAAGAGGCTCAAGCCGCCGACGAAACAGACGAATGAGCTGGACCAGAGGTATTTGTTGATGGGGAAGGCGAGATTCCAAAGGCCGCCGAGCGCTATGAGGCCGACGGCTGCCAGGGCCATGGTGACGACTTTGCGAAGGGGATTCTGACGCAGGTAATCGGACATGACGAATTGGCCGGTGAGCATGCCGAGTAGGGCGGTGGAAATGGCGGGAATGACGCTGAGGATGCCTTCGCTATCGCCATACGTGTAGCAGCAGAATTTGCCTGGCAAGAGGAGACGGTCAATGTGGCCCGATAGGTTGCCTTGCGGAGAGAAGGGGCCGAATGCGCCGAGGTCATGGGCGGGGAAGAACAGAAGCAGCAGCCAATAGAAGACCAGGATTCCCCAGAGGCACGCGAGGCGCGACTTCAGACTGGTGTTGACGAAGATGAGCGCGGCGAACATCCAAGCGAGGCCGATGCGGCCGAGGACGCTGGCGTAGCGCATGTTGTGGAAATCGAATCGGATGCCATTGTTGTAGATGATGCCGAGGAGAACAAGTAGAAGGCCGCGCGCGACGATGTGGCGGTAGAGTGCGTGGCGATTTTCGACGCCTTGATAACGGTGGGCCAGGGAAAACGGGAAGCTGACGCCGGCCATGAACAGGAACAGCGGGAAGATCATATCGTAAGCGTGGAAGCCGTGCCAGGGAACGTGTTCCAACTGGCCGGCCCACCACTGCAACACGGGCCAGCCGCTGAGAGCAGCGAGCGCGGTGAAGATGCTATCGCCTCCCATGATCCAGAACATGTCAAAACCACGGAGCGTATCGAGCGAGCGGAGGCGGGTGTTTTGGGGCGGAGCGGAGGAGGCGTTCATGATTGGGGATGGAACAGGGTGATTCTATATCAGGACCGATTTTCAGCCGGAAGTGGGAACTGGCGAACAATTAATAAACGTTAATGAAGCGATATGGAAGAATTGTTGCGTGGTTTGCGCAAGAGTGGCTGAAGTGTTTTAAATTTACCAATTTGGAAAGTGGGCCACTTTATGATCGAGCACAAACGACTCAGTTTGGTGTGCGCTGCGTTGTGCAGCGCGGTTAGTTTCGCGCACGCACAAACTTCAGGATCGATCAACGTTAAGTATGTTGTGTTGTCGGTGATGTATGCACCGCCCGGCAGTAGCTATGGGACCAACTATGTGAAGTACGACACAAGCACGATGGTAGGAGTGAGTACGGATATCTCCGCCAGTTTTAAGAGTGGATCGAGTTACAGTGTGGACACGAATCTGGCGACGAGCGCAGCGGTGACGCCAGTCGGGCCGGCGTCGACAGGTCCGAAACAATTTACCAATCAAAGGGATACGGGTACGGCGATATCGCTAAACAAGCTTGCCGGTGTGCCCTGGGAAGTGGATGGGCAGGCGACGGCGGGCATTGACAACAGTGCAGATGTAATTGTGCTGTGGTTGAATCCGGTTTTGAATTTTGAGTTTTTGGGAAACTCGACGAATGCCATCTGGACGGGTTACAGCTATGACACGGCGGACATTGATGGGATGGACTTGGTGACACTAACGGTGGCGCAACTGCGGAATCCGTCGGCAATTGACGGTGGAACGCTAGCGAAATTGGCGCGCAGTTGGGACGGCAGCGGATTAGGGGGGCTAACAGCGGCGGATTACGCTACGATACTGGCGCGCGATCCGAATGTAGTGGACGGAACAAATATTGACCCAGCACGGTTCGACCTACTATTGGGTTGGGATGTCCTTTATGAGGGCGGCGGGAACGGGACAACCGCCAGTTACGGCGATACTACGCTGCGGGGCCAGAGTGCGAGCGACACGTTTTCTGTTGGATATGCTTTGCGGCCTGGGAATCCGGCAAGCTTCAACAACCTGCTTTCGGCTGCTCTGAATAGCCCCAACGAACTGACCTGGACGAATCAATACAGTCAAACTCGTAATCAGAACAGCGGTCAATCGGCGGCTGCGTTTCTGTGGAGCGCGCAGATGACGGATGTGTACAGCGGCGGGCCCCCATTTCTGACTTCGAGTGTTGGGATGAACATGGCCAAAGACAACATTTATGGGACATATCTGTATCCCGAAATAGCCCACCCAAAATAGCCGTTCACATCGATAATTAGATCTGTGTCGTCGGAAGTATAGACGGACACTTCCCCATTGCTTCCCGCAGCCACGATGGCCGCATTCGCTTTGATCCTCCCGTCTGAGTTCAGCAAAGATCCCAGCGGCCTCCGCTGCCCGGCCGGCCACATCGTCAAATAGCCTAGCCCATGCTTCGGAACAACCGTCACATTCAGCGAATAGCAGGTCGCTACCGGCAGCGCATACGCCGAATTTGAAAATGCCGGAATCCCGCAGTTACCCGCTAACGCAAAATTCCGCACCGTACCGCCAGCCAGCGCAGGCCCGCCCAAAGGCCCACTCGCTAGGCGGGTATCCACCAACCGGCACGGTGTTACTGGCACAAACCATTGACCATTCAGTTGCGGTAAAGCAGAGGGATGGCTTTCTATCCGGTTAGCAACTGCCGCGCGCTCGATACGAGAAGCGCGACGCCCCTGTTGGGTGGGACGCCGCGAGATCTGGCAGTTTTGAACAGCGGTTGCGGCATACCTGCTACGGCTACGGCCTACTGGCTGAATGTGACAGCGATTCCGCAAACAGGTTTGGGATATCTGACGACTTGGCCAAGCGGGCAAGCGCAACCATTGGTTTCGACGCTGAATTCATTTACGGGTGCGGTGACGGCGAACGCGGCCATTGTCCCAGCCGGAGCTAATGGCAACATTTCTTTCTATGTGACCGATACGTCGGATTTGGTGGTTGATGTGTACGGCTATTTTGCGCCTTGGGCCGCCACGACTGGGCCACCGCCGTTGACATATTTCTACCTGCCAGCCTATCGAGCATTGGATACACGAAGCAATGGCGGGCCGATCGATGGATCGCGGACGATTGATCTGACCGTCGCGTCGATCCTTACATTAGGGAGCTATCCAGGGGCGCAAGCGTTCACGATGAACGTGGCAGCCGTTCCAGTCGATCCGCTGGGATTTCTCAGTGTCTTACCGGCGGGAGGAACGCCAACGACGTCGACACTCAACGCTTGGGACAAAGCGGTGACGTCGAACCTGGCGACGGCAGCGGGGACAACGGCGAGCGTGACGGTGTTCACGCCAGCGCAGTCACAGGTGATTTTAGATGTGACCGGCGTGTTTGTACCGTAAGCACGATGCGACTCCAGAGTTCGATATACTGAACAATTCCGAGGTTTTTGCAAGGCCTCGCAAAAATCAGTCTATTAACTCCGGAGTCTAAACACACTTTTCATGCAGCTTTCCGAAGGAAAAATCAAGCATCTGAATGCGTTGTCGAATAAGAAAGGCGTCATTGCGGCAGCGGCGATGGACCAGCGCGGCAGTTTGCGCAAGTCGATTGCAGCCGCCAAGGGCGTGGCGCAAGAGCAGGTCGGCGACGACATGATGATCGAGTTCAAAGTGGCCGTGTCGAAGGTTCTGACGCCGCATGCCAGCGCGATATTGCTTGATCCCGAATTTGGTTTACCGGCCGCGAAGGCGCGCTCGAATAACGCAGGTTTGTTGCTTGCGTACGAAGAGAGCGGATACGACAACACCAAGCCCGGCCGTTTGCCGGATCTGCTGCCGCACCTTTCGGTGAAGCGCATTGTGGATATGGGTGCGGACGCAGTGAAGATCTTGATTTACTACACGCCGTTTGACAACGCGGATGTGAATGACATCAAGCATGCGTTCGTGGAGCGGATTGGCGCGGAATGCGAATACCACCAGATTCCGTTCTTCCTGGAGTTTGTGGGTTACGATCCGGCCGGCGGCGACGAAAAGGGTCTGGAGTACGCGAAGAAGAAGCCATCGATTGTAATTGGCGCGATGGAAGAATTCAGCAAGCCGCAGTACAAAGTGGACATGTTGAAGGTGGAAGTGCCGACCAACGCGGAATATGTGGAAGGCAGCAGCGTGTTCAAGGGCCAAGTGGCGCAGACACGCAAAGAAGCGCTGGAGTTATACCGCAAGGCGGCCGACGTGGCGCAGAAGCCGTTCATTTATTTGAGCGCGGGCGTGGGCAATGCGTTGTTTGTGGAAAGCTTGAACCTGGCGGCGGAAGCGGGCACTTCTTATTCGGGCGTGCTGTGCGGACGGGCGACGTGGAAAGAAGGCATTCCGGTTTACGCCAAGCAAGGCGTGAAGGCGTTGGAAGACTGGCTCAACGACCAAGGCGTGAAGAATATCAATGCAGTGAACGCGGCGATTCAATCCGCCAAACCGTGGCAGGCTAAGGCCGGTTTGCCGCTTCCCGCTTAATTCATAACAAATGAACTTTGCTTCTATTCCTGAAGCGATTGAAGACTTTCGACAGGGCAAGATGCTTGTCGTAGTGGACGACGAAGACCGCGAGAATGAGGGCGACCTCACGATCGCGGCGGAACGAATCACGCCCGAAGCGATCAACTTCATGGCGACGCACGGGCGTGGTTTGATTTGTCTGGCGCTGGATGCGGACACGTGTGCGCGCTTGGACTTGCAGCAGATGTCGCCCGTGAATACGGCGCGCTTCGGTACGGCCTTTTGCGAGGCGATTGACGCGGCGGAAGGCGTTTCGACGGGCATTTCGGCGTATGACCGTGCGCACACGATTCGCGTAGCTATGGACCCTAAGTCGCGGCCGCAGGATTTGGCGCGGCCGGGGCATGTGTTTCCGTTACGGGCGCGGCCGGGCGGTGTGCTGGTGCGTTCGGGGCAGACGGAAGCCGGGGTGGATCTGGCGCGGTTGGCCGGGCTTGCGCCGGGCGGCGTAATTTGCGAAATCATGAATGAGGACGGCACGATGTCGCGAGTGCCGCAGTTGCTCGAGTTCTGCCAGCGCTACGGGATGAAGATGATTTCCGTGGCGGACCTGATTCGGTACAGGCTGCAGACGGAAAAGTTCATTGAACGCGACGCGACTGGGCGACTGAAAACACCGCAGGGTGAATTTCAGACGATTCGCTATGTAAGCCGACTTGACCAGGAAGCGCATTTGGTTTTGGTGCATGGCGAAATTTCAGGCAAAGCGAACGTGCTGGTGCGGGTGCATTCGCATTGTGTGTATGGAGATGTTTTCGGTTCGACGGAGTGCGATTGCCGGCAACTGATTCCTTCGGCGCTGGAGGCGATTGCTCGCGAGGGCAGCGGCGTGTTTATTTATTTGCACCAGACGGGCGCGGGATTGCGTTCAGTTTGGCGCGATGGCAAGCACGAGTTAGTTGGGCACGGCCGCGGGCAATCGAACTTTATTCCCACGGACGGGCATCAACCGCTGCAGCATGAATCCGGGGTGGGTGCGCAGATTCTGTCGGATTTGGGGCTGAGTTCGATACGGCTTTTGACGAATCATCCGCGCAAGGTGGTTGGGTTGGAAGGCTTTGGGATTCAGATTACGGATCAGGTGCCGTTTGCGGTAAACGCTGTTCCAGTGCTCAGCAAATAGAATTTCCTGGCTTGGTCAGTACAATGGTCGAATTCATGTTTCGCATCATTGCATTGATAGCCGTTGCCGCAATGGCAGCGCCGGCGCAAGAATTCACCCTCGATTCACTCTTTACGCGGCCCTACGTGTGGGGCACAACACCTTCGCAGATCGCTTGGGCGAAGCATGCGCATGTGCTGTGCTTTCTATGGAACGCGCAAGGGCAGGTGTTTCGCGACCTTTATTCATACAATGCGGATACGAAGACGCTGAAGAGACTCACGGATCTGGACGGCTTGAAAGATCCGATCAACGATAACGAGGCGGAGCATGATCCGCACAGGCAGGATTACGTGCCGCCGCGTGGGGGGATTGCCAGTTTCGATTTGTCGGAAGACGGGAAAGAAGCGGTGTTTTCCTATCGCGGCGATTTGTTTGTAGCGGCGACGAATGGCGGGGAAGTGCGGCGTTTGACGA
>Ga0209698_10004978_pt1 | contig 14437 bp, 11 predicted proteins | sample LitLauG_LLR_2012_FD_187203 | JGI IMG/M metagenome (GOLD analysis project Ga0209698, IMG submission 187203) | Freshwater sediment microbial communities from Pennsylvania, USA - Little Laurel Run_MetaG_LLR_2012 (SPAdes) (version 2) | ecosystem: Environmental > Aquatic > Freshwater > Creek >...
TCACCTGACCGTCGTGGCGCAGGCGGCCGGACGCTGCCGGACGCTGCCGGATCCGGCCGGACGCGACGACGGAGGCCCGGAGGCCCCCGTCGTCGACTCTGACTGCGACGCAGGCGTCGCCGGATCGCCCTAGCGGGTGGTCTTGCGCACCGTCCGCTTGACGGCCTTGCGAGCCGGAGCCTTGCGTGCCGTGGTCTTGCGTGCCGGAGCCTTCTTGGCCGCGGTCTTGCGTGCCGGAGCCTTCTTGGCGGTGGTCTTGCGTGCCGGAGCCTTCTTGGCCGCGGTCTTGCGTGCCGGAGCCTTCTTGGCCGTGGTCTTGCGTGCCGGAGCCTTCTTGGCCGTGGTCTTGCGTGCCGGAGCCTTGCGTGCGGTGGTCTTCTTGGCCGCCGTCTTGCGTGCCGGAGCCTTCTTGGCCGTGGTCCTCTTGATCGCCTTCTTGACCGCCTTCTCGTCAGCCTTGACCTTCTTCACCACCTTCTTCACGGCCTTCTTCACGGCTGCCCGATCGGCTGCCGCCCGCTTTGCCACGGTCGTCTTGCGCGCCGTGGTCTTCTTGGCCGTGGTCTTCCTGGCCGGTGCCTTCTTTGCTGGTGCTGCCATGGAAACTCCCTCCTTAGGGGTCAACGCCGATTTGAACGCCGAACCGGTGGCGAACCGGACACCTCTCGACGCTGGGATCGGTACCACTGCACCTGTCCGAGGATTCCGACCGACGCGTGGGGCTCGGGCGACCGGGGAGAATGTCCCGAAGCCGACCACCGTCACCTTCCGTCCGGATCGGACCTCCGAGATGATCAGATCGAACAGGGACTCGACGACCTCTTCCACACGCTGCCGAGCCAACTCCGTCGACTCGGTCACCGCTTGGACGAGCTGAGACCTGTTCACGATCATCTCCTCAGCGATACGTAACCAACTACAAGCCAAATGGCTTTTTGTCCGTTGGTCAAGCACCAACACGCGCGCGTGCACGCGCGCGGCGCGCACGCGGTTGCCGCTCGGACAGTTCCGGGCGCGCGGACCCGACGGCCCGCTGACCACGCTGGTCACACGGTTCCGGAAATTCCTGTTCAGCGGCAAGGGTTTTTCGGCGTATTCTCGGTGACTCTCCCCTTGCGGACATCGAAGTCCGCCTCGCATGCATCGACAACGACACGACGACGACGAGGTGGAACACGATGAAAGTATTTTCTGCGCACGCACGTTCGCGACGTCCGAACGACGCAATTCGCATCGCGTCCGACGCGAACGGGTCGCACGAAGCCGGCGTCTTCCTCGGTCGGGACGCGCTCGGTTGGCACTACGCGGAACGCCAGCTGTCGGTCCTGGTCCTCGGTCCTCCGCGCTCGGGCAAGACGTCGTCGCTCGTGATCCCGAACATCCTCTGTGCACGAGGGCCGGTGGTCACCACGTCGACCAAACCGGACGTGCTCGACGCAACCGTCGGCGCGCGCTCGCAGATCGGCCGGTGTCATCTCTTCGATCCCACCGCGTCGGTGGAGGAACGCTCCGGCGTCCAGCGCCTGCGCTGGTCGCCCCTCCCCGCGTGCACCTCGTGGCGGACCGCACTGGCCACCGCACGCTCCCTCGTCGTCGTCGGTGGAGCCACCACCGGTGCCGCGCAGAGTGGGAACCACTGGACCGAGCGCGCCCAGGCCCTCCTGGCACCGCTCCTGCACGCCGCCGCGCTCGACGGGCACGACATGCGCACCTTGTTGAGCTGGGTGGACCGACACCGTGCGCTTCCCGCCCAGCAGATCCTGTCCGGCACGGACACGTCCGTCGCCCGTGACCTGCTCGACGGCATCGTCACCACGGACGAACGCGAGCTGAGCGGGATCTGGTCGACGACGTCGGGCGCCCTCGGCGCGTTCCGCTCGGAGGAGGCGCTGGCCACCACGTGCGATCCCAACTTCGACCCCCGGGACTTCGTCGGATCGGCCGACACCGTCTACATCGCCGCACCCGCCCATCACCAGGCGCTGGCGGCGCCGCTCGTGGTGGGGCTCCTCGACGACATCCGACGCGCCGCCTACGCACGCGCCGCATCGGGACCCGGGGGTGAGGGGCCCGCCGTCCTCCTCGCCCTCGACGAGCTGGCCAACATCGCCCCACTTCCCGACCTGCCGTCGATGATCAGCGAGGGAGGCGGACAGGGCGTGGTGACACTGGCCTGCTTCCAGGACCTGTCCCAGGCGAGGCACCGTTGGCCGGTCCAGGCGGACGGGTTCCCGTCCCTGTTCGGCACCACCGTGGTCCTGCCCGGAATCGGTGACGTGCGCACGCTCGAGGCGCTGGCGGTCCTGGCCGGCGACGACGAACTGGTGACCAGGTCGTCCTCCCGTGGTCACACCCTCTCGGACCGCCCCCTGGGAGACCTCGTCTCGGGAGGGCGCCCCCAGGTGGGCGAACAGTTCGCCACGCAGTGGCGCAGGCGGCTCGCACCGGACGTCATCACCCGGGGCGTGCCCGGATGCGCGCTCACGTTCGACCGGCGCAACCGACCGTCGTGGATCGCACTCGCACCCGCCCACCTCGTCGAGCCGTGGCGCACCCTGACCGACCCGGCCCGGGTGCTCGGCCACACGTTCGAGGCGGCTGTCGATCGAACGCTCCCCGACATCGGGCCGGCCGGGCACGACCGTCACCGCCCCTTCCGACCGTTCGAACGCTGACGGTGCGGGACCGTCCCCCATCCGACGGCTCGTCCCGCAGCGGAGGGCCGTCACCACCGGGCGATGCGCTCCCGGCCGTCTCGCGAACGAGCCCCGTCCCGCCCGCGGACGACGTACGCACCGTCACCGTCGAGCCCGGGGTCCCGCTCCGGACCACGGATCGGGCCGGTCGAACGGGACCGTAGGGTCCCGGGATCGCCTGCGAGGCCTCCCGCCAGACCTTCCCCCACCGCCCCGGCGACGTCGAGCACCCGGCCGATGTCCTCCACGTCCCACCTCACGCCGGCCGGCGTGGGACTTCGGGTCGTCGTCGCCGGTCCGCCCCCACGGTCGACCTCCCGAGCACGGCCTGCGTCGCCGGCGGCGCGCCCCACGGCAGCAGCCACGATCTCGACATGCCCCGCGCGGAGACCTGCCGGAGAAGACTCGGCCACCAACGCCACCAGGTCACGCCGACCCAGCGACGCATTCCGGCCGGCATGGAGGGCGAGCCTGGCCGACAGCTCCTCGGGGTCGACAGCCCGCCGGTCCGGGCCGGTGCGGGCGCGGCCGACGACCCGCACCAGGTCTGCCGGATCGAGATCGTGATCGGCGGCCCGGCGCCGCCACGCCACGCGCAGGTCCGCCACGGTCCGGCCCACCTCCTTGGCCGGGCGGTCCACATGGGAGGCGACCCGGCGGCGGCCCGGTGAGCCGACCCCGGAGCGGAACACGTGCTCGTCGATGGAGGCGGCGCGCTGCGAGAACAGCCGACTGAGGACCGGGTCCACGCCGGCCAGCTCCCACCGGCCCGTCGCGCCCCGCTCCCAGGCCACGCCGAGCCGGTCCGACAGCTGGTCGCGGAGCGAGGCCCCGTAGAGCGCCTCGAGCGGCCGGCGGTGGTGGAACAGCCGGCGGGTGTCGACCGACGACCAGAGGCCGTCCACCCCCTGGGCCACGTTCGCCGTCACCAGGTGCGTGTGCAGGTGTGGGTCGAGGGACCGGCTGGTCCGGTGGACGAAGGCGGCGGCCACGGCGCCGGTGGTGGACAGGTGGGCGGTGCCCCCGGCCCGCGTCCTGCGCACACCGAGGACCTCCCGTTCGAGGTATCCGAGCGTGTCCGCGACCGCGTCCCGGTGGGCGGCTCCCGTGGCCTCGGACAGCTCCCGCGGCCCGAGCATGTGGAGCAGGCTGACCGACTTCGGTGCGCAGAACAGGAGGTCGACCCCGGACACGGACCGTGAGCCCCGTCCTGTCCGGAGGGTGCGCTCCCCATGGGGGTCACGGCCGGCGAGGAGCTCGGAGAACTCCTCCGCCGCCACGGTGCTCCGCACGCCGAGCACGGCACAGCCCTGCCCGGTCCACACTCCAGGGGACTCCCCCGCCACCCCGGTGCCCTCGGACCGGCCGGGAACCAGGTCCCGTACGTAGTAGTCGACGCCCCCCGCCCGCACCACGTGCATCCTCAGCACGGCGACCCCTTCCGGCGTCATCGGGACGCCCCAGGTGGGAAGCCTACAGGCTCAGGTGTATGTCATGTACTTTCATGTTGTCTGGTTACCTTCGACGGCATCGCGTCCTCACGGGGCTCCGGTGCCGTACCGGGCCAGGATCCGTGCGGCGGCCGCGGGGGCGAGCGCCCGGTCCTCCACCGGGTCCACCACCACCGCGTCCGGTCCGAGTCGGAGCAGCAGGCGCTCGAGCCAGGCGTCGCCGGCCACGAAGACCTCCCACACCGCTCGGTCGCCCTCCTCGCCCTCCTCGCCCTCCTCGCCCACGGCGACCGCAGAGGGAACCGACTCCAGCAGCCACGTCATCGCCCGGTCTGCCGCGATCCGGACCCGGCGGCTGTCGGGGCCGGGGACGAAGGCGCCGATGGCCACGGACCCGTCGCCGCCCAGAGTCCCGCCGGGGAACCCGTCGCCGGGGAGCGCGTCGGCCAGGAGCTCGGGCGCCGCGGGGCCCGCCGGTGCCGCAGAGCTGATCCGGTCGACCCGGAAGCGGCGCACGTCACCGGCGCGTTCGCACCACGCGTCCACGTACCAGTGGCCCTCGGACGCGAACAGGTGCCTCGGCGTGACCGTGCGCTCCCCGGTCTGGTCGGTGGACGCGGAGTAGTAGGTGATCACGAGACGCTCGCCGCGGTCGACGGCGGACCGCACCGCGTCGAGCAGCTCCGGTGCATCGAGCTCGACCTCGACCGCCGGGCCTCCGAGTGCCCGGTCGAGCTTGGCGAGCGCCCGGGACAGCGCACCCGACTCGTCGCTGCCCGGCACGGCCAGCAGCGCCCGGGCCGAGGCCGCCAGGGCCAGGCCCTCGCGCGGACTGAGGCGCCGGGGCCGGGCCAGTGCGGTCCCCACCCGTGTCGACACCGTCTCGTCCGTCACGATGATCTCCAGCAGTTGGTCCGGCGAGTAGGGCGGGACCCCGTAGCAGGCCGCCATCTCGAGCTCCGCCACGAGCGCGCGGGGCGTGAGGTCGAAGCGGGCGGCCACCTCGTCGATCGGAGCCTCGCCTTCCTGGGCCAGCCAGGTGAGGATGGCCAGCAGCCGGCGCAGCCGTGCGGCGGTGTCGGGGGCCGGGCTCATGGGGCCACACCCTGGGCGACGAACTGGCCGAGACGGGCCACCACCGCCTCACGCACCTCGGTCGGACGCACCACCTCGGCGTGGTCGAGCAGGTCGAGCACCCACGACACGAGTGCCTCCACGTCGGTGACCACCAACCTCACCACCACGGCGCCGTCCGCCCCCCTGTCCACCACCGCGTCCGGGCCCAGGGCGGTCACCACCCGGGACGCCTCGGCCGCGTCGACCGCCACGTCGACCTCGACGGCGTCCCCCGACCCGAAGTGCCAGGGGTCGCGGTCGAATGCCTCGTCCGTGTCGAACCCTTCGGGGAGTCCGCCGGATCCCGGGGCGCCGCGCGTCGGCAGCCCGTCGATACGGTCGACCCGGAAGGTGCGGGCCTCGAGCCGGTCGCGGTCCCACCCCACCACGTACCAGTGGCCGCCGCGGAAGCGGATCCCGGCGACGTCCACCGTACGGGACCCTCCCCGATAGGCGAAGCCGACGACGGCACCGTCACGCACCGCTTCGAACAGGATCGGGAGGGCCGGCAGTCCGTCGACCAGAGGCAGGTCGACGACCGGAAGAGGTGCGCCCCGGCGGGGCCAGAGACCGCCCATGCCCAGCTTGGAGAGCGCCTCCCTCCCGATAGGCTCGCCGAGGTGGACACCGGCCACCGCCAGGTTGAGGGCAGCCTGCTCGTCGGGCTCGAGCCCGAGGTCCGGAAGGTAGTAGTCGTCGGGGTCCACCCGGTACCCGGCCTGGTCGTCGCCTTCGATCGGCGACGTCTGCACGGGCACCCCTTCGTCGCGCAGGAGCCGCTTGTCCCGCTCGAAGGCCTGGCGCCGGGCATCGTGCCCGTCCGGGTAGCCCGGAACGCGCTCGGCGATCTCGCGCAGGCTGAGCGGACGACCCGTGTCGAGCAGCACGAGCAGCAGGTCGGTGACACGTTCGAGTCGGTCGGGCTGGGCCATTCCCGCCAATCTACGGCGGAGCGGGTCGGATGCCCACAGTGATCCCGGTCGTGGCCGTCGCCGGCCCGTGGGCCTGGCGGCCACACCCCGTCCTGTGGGCCTTCCTGGCCACCCTGGGGTTCGGGGTCGCCGTCCTCCACCGCCGGCTGCTGGGCTCGACCGACCGTCCCGTGTCCTGGCCCCGGGTGCGGATCCTCCGGTTCGTCGCCGCGCTCGTCATCGCACTCGTGGCCATGGGCTGGCCACTCGGTGACCTCGCCGCCCACTGGTCGTTGTGCGCACTGGTCCTGCAGCGCTGCGTACTGGTCCTGGCCGTGGCGTCGTTGCTGCTGGCGGGACTGCCCGACGACGTGCTGGCCTGGGTGACCCGGCCGGCACCGGTCGACGCCGTGCTGCTGCGCGTCCTGCGGCCGCCGGCCGCGGTGGTCACCGTGACCGTGCTGCTGGTCGGAACCATGCTGCCCCCCCTGGTGACCGCCCAGTCCCACTCCGCCGTGGCCCGCGCCCTGCTGGCCTTCGCCGTCACCCTGGCCGGCGTGGTCCTGTGGCTGCCCATCCTCGGTCGGGTGCCCGGGATCCCCCGCCCCCGCCCGATGATCCGGGCCGTCTACCTGGTCGCCCAGGCCGTGGTGCCCGTCTTCCTCTCGTTCGTCTTCATCCTGGCCACCCGGCCCCTCTACCCGACGCTGGCTCACTCCGGCCCGGTCATCGGGCTCTCCCCGCTGGCCGACCAGCAGGTCGCCGGCTTCGTGTCCAAGCTGTCGTTCCTGCTGACGCTCCTGACGGCCGCGGCCGTCGAGCTCGTCCGGGCGCCCGACTCCGACGACGACCTCGGGCCCGAGGACCCGCTGGTGTGGGCCGACGTCGAGCGCCACTTCGAGCGGGCGGACCGCAGGGGACTGGCCGCCAGCGGTTCCGTGTCCGACGGACGGGGTGGCGACAGGCGGAGCGCCGACGGTCGGGGTGGCGAGGGTCGGGGTGGCGACGGTCGGGGTGGCGACGGGGAGTCGCCTGGAGGGTAGCCACGTTCCCTACGATGGGCCGGTGACCCTGGACGCCCCCGCCGCGCCGATCCTGAGGCGACTGGTCGCCGGCAGCGTGATGGCCGGGGTCGAGTCACTCGGCGGTCGGCCCGCCATGGTGGTGCGGTCCACGTCCGACGAGCGGCGGGGCGCGCTCGCCCCCGACGACGGCGACACCCTCGCCGAGGCGGCGGAGGCCGCCGCCGCACTCCGGATCCCGTTCGTGCTCGTCCTGGCCTCGAGCGGGGCCGACGTCTCGGGCGGCGTGGCCTCGCTGCACGCCTGGGGCCGGGCCGCCCGCGCCCTCGCCGCGTGCTCGGGGGTCGTCCCCGTCGTCGTCGTGGTCACCGGACCGGCGCTGTCGGGCCCGGCGCTCCTGTTGGGGCTGGCCGACGTGGTGGTCATGACCGGGGACGCCTACGCGTTCGTCTCGGGTCCCGCCATGGTGGAGGAGTTCACGGGCATCCGGATCGGCGTCCACCAGCTCGGCGGTTCGGCCATCCACGCCCGGGCCAGCGGCCTGTGTGCCATCGAGGCGGGCTCACCCGATCAGGCCCTCGAGCATGTGGACCACGTGCTGGGCCTGCTGCCCTCCCACACCGACGAGCTCCCGCCCCGGGGCGACCGCCGTCCGGGCCCGGCCGACGGCGATCTCAGGTCGGTGATCCCCGACCGGGCGACGAGCTCGTACGACGTGCGCCGGGTGGCGGCGGGTCTGGCCGACGACGGAGACGTCACCGAGCTCTGGCCCCGTTGGGCGCCCCAGCTGGTGTGCGCCCTGGGCCGGATCGACGGCCGCACCGTCGGGTTCGTGGCCAACCAGTCCCAGGCGCTCGCCGGCACGCTCGACATCCAGGCGTCCCAGAAGGGTGCCCGCTTCGTCCGCTTCTGCGACGCCTTCAACATCGCCCTCGTGACCCTGGTGGACACCCCCGGCTTCCTGCCCGGCAAGGACCTCGAGTGGCGGGGGATGATCCGCCACGGTGCCGAGTTGGCCTTCGCCTACGCCGAGGCCACCGTGCCCCGCATCTGCGTCATCCTCCGCAAGGCGTTCGGCGGGGCGTACATCGTCATGGACTCGAAGGGCCTCGGCAACGACGTGTGCGTGGCGTGGCCCGGTGCCCAGATCGCCGTGATGGGAGCCGAGGGCGCCGTCCAGATCCTGTACCGCCGCACGCCACCCGAGGACCGGGCCCGCCTCCAGGACGAGTACACCGAGACGTTCCTCACCCCCTATCAGGCCGCCGAACGGGGGTTCGTGGACATGGTCGTCGACCCGGACGACACCCGGGCGGTGGTGGTCGACGCGCTCGAGCTGCTGGCGACCCGTCGGGAGTCCCTCCCGAGGCGCAAGCACACCATCGGACCGCTGTAGGCCGACCTCGGCCCGTGCGATGCAGGGGATCGGGCGCCTGACGACCCGGCACCCCGGCCGGGGACGCCGAAGCGCCCCCTCCCGGAGGAGGGGGCGCTTCGTACGGCCCTCGGTCCCGGACCGGTCAGGTCCGGGGCGAGTCAGGCAACGTCACTCAGGATCACGCAGCGGAGAAGCTGGGGCCCCAGTTGATCGAGATACCCGTGGTGGTCTGCAGCGCCGTAGCGGTGGCGTCACAGGTGGTGGTGGTACCGGCGACCTCGGTCACCTTGCCGTACCAGTCGCCCTGCTTGGTCGGTGCCGACGTGGCGGAACCACCCGAGTTGGCGGTGAGGTACAGGGTGTTGGCGGTCGCCGAGACGGCGGCCAGGTTGTCCACGGCGTACCAGCAGGTGTTGGTGCCCTTCGAGTACGACGCCAGGATGATGCCGTTACCGCCCGGGTCGACGTAGACCGAGACCGGGCCGGGCGTGGTCACCGCACCGGCGACGAACGAGATGCTCGGCTCGTTGCTCTGCAGCGCGGCGGCCGTGATGATGCCGCTCGTCGGGTTGTAGGTCTGGCCTGCCTGGGTGGCGGCCGTCTTGGCCGTGGTCAGGGCGGTGTTCAGGTTGGACTGCGCAGCCTTGTCGTTGGCACCACCGGTCACGCCCAGGAAGGTCGGGATGGCGATGGCCAGAAGGATGGCCAGGATGAGCAGGACGACCATGAGCTCGATGAGGGTGAAACCTGCATCCTCACCGAGGTCGGCCGCTGCGTCACGCCTGTCATTCAGGCGACTCATTACGGATGAAAGCATGTCTATTCTCCTCTTGTCGGTATGTGTTGCATCTATTTCGATCACCCAATGAGGCAACCGGTATTGCTATCGTCCCGGACTGTTCACAACTTGAGCGCCTCGCCAGACTTTTTTGGACGGCGACGTCACCCGATGGGACGAAGAGGCGGGGATTGGACGGTCCACCAGGCAGTTCGTGCGCCCTGCCAGGCACGATGCGTCCTCCCATCCGCTCTGTCCTCCAGTATCGGGGCAGGACGTCGCAATTGCAGTAGCCGCAAAGGTGCAAGGACGTTGTAGTTCTATCGATGGCGACCCGTTAGGTGCAGAACGGTTGCAAACAATGCCCAACGGTACGGGCGTGACTCGTGATGGATCAGCCCGGGTAGCCGGAGGTGAGGTACCGCATCGTGGCCGGCGCCCCGCTGGCCGACGCCGAGTTGGCGTTGCAGTCGGCCGGCTTGGTGTCGTTGTCGACGGCCACATAGCTCACCCCCGGCGAGGTCGGCAGCCCGAGGGTGCCGTTCGGGGCGTTCGAGGCCGCCACGGTAGGAACCGCGGTGGCGCCGTTGTAGGGGGCGGCGCTCTTCGAGGCCGCGTTCAGCCCGCTGGAGTTGTCCACCAGGTAGTAGCAGTTCCCGGTGGTGGCGTAGTCGGCCAGGACCAGGCCGTTCCCGTCCTTCGACACGGCGACCGTCACGGTCCCAGGGGATCCGGCGGCGGTGGTCGTCCAGGCTGACCCGGCGTGGAAGCTGATCCCGAGCTGGGAGTTGTTCAGGAGCGTGGCGAACCCCGCCGAGTCCTGGGCCCCGTTGACGAAGTAGGTCTGGCCGCCGCTCTGGAAGAGGGCCTTGGCGTCGGTCTGCGCGGTGTTGAGATTTGCCTGGGACGATCGGCTGTTCGCCACCGACGTCGTCCCGAGAAAGGTCGGGATGGCGATGGCGGCCAGGATGCCGAGCACCAGGAGGGCGATCATGAGCTCGACGAGCGAGAACCCGTCGTCACCTCCGTGCCGGACGCGGTCGACCCGGGTCCGCATCGGTCCGGCGGCCGACGTGGTCACTCGATGCATCCGGTGCATGTCCATGTCCACCAATCGACGGTTCGGGCCCCGCACTTGAGCCCGGATCGCCGCCGACGGCGTGGGTCGTGGCGGATCTGCCCGGTGGAGGCCGCCGACCTCGAGGTCCGACCGGCCCCGGGGTGGACCGCCACACCGTGGTCGGACACGCGGCGGGCCGGCACGTGGCGGGCCGCCGGTCGACCGCCCGGGTCAGCTCTTGATCAGCTTGATGTAGTCGAACATCGGGAGGTACAGGGCGATGACCATCAGGCCCACGCCGGCGCCCATGAACACGGTGAGCAGGGGCTCGAGGAGGGCGGTCAGGTTGCCGACGGTCACCTCGACCTCCTGGTCGTAGAACGCGGCGACCTTCTTCAGCATCCCGTCGAGCACACCGGTCTGCTCGCCGACCTCGATCATCTGGACCATGAGTGCCGGGATGAGGTCCTCGTGATCCTTCAGCGGGTCGGCCAGGGGCCGTCCTTCGCGGACCCCGGCCTTGGCCTTGCGCAGCACGTCGCCGATGGTCACGTTGCCCGCCGTCTCGGCGCTGATGTCGAGCGCCTCCAGGATCGGGACACCCGAACCGATCAGCGACCCCAGCGTGTTGGTCACCCGGGCGAGTGCGACCTTGTGGAACAGCTGCCCGAAGATCGGCGGCTTCAGCATCCACCGGTCCCAGATCCGGCGCCCGCCCTCGGTGGCGATCCACTTGCGCACGCCGATGATCGTCCCGATGACCACGGCGATGACGACGACGACCCAGGGACTCGTCATGATGTTCGACACCGTGATCAGGATCTGGGTGGGCAGCGGCAGCTTCCCGCCCAGGGTCTTGAACAGGTTCTGGAACACCGGGACGATGAAGATGATCATGGCCGAGAAGATCACGACCATCACCGACATGACCACCGCCGGGTAGGTCATGGCCGACTTGATCATCTTGTTCAGCTGCGCCTGCTTCTCGATGGTGTCGGCCAGGTCGGTCAGGACCTCGTCCAGGTTCCCGCCCACCTCGCCGGCCTGGATCAGCGTGCAGTAGAGCTTGGAGAACGCCTTGGGGTGCTTGGCGCAGGCCGCCGACAACGACGAGCCGTGCTCGAGGTCGAGCCGCACCTCGTCGATGATGCGTGACAGTTCGGGGTTCTCGGTCTGTGCACCCAGGATCCCGAGGGACCGCACCACCGACAGGCCGGAGTCGACCATGGTGGACAGCTGGCGGGTCATGACGGCGACCTCGCGCAGCTTGATCCGACCGGAGAGTCCCGGGATCTTGATCTCCGTCTTCAGATTGACGGCGGACTTGGGCGTCACCGAGATCGGCATGTAGCCCATCTCGCGCAGTCGCCGGACGACCAGGGCCATGCTGTCGCCGTCGAGCTGCCCCTCGACGAGTTCGCCGGACTTGTCCCGGACCTTGTAGTCGAATGTCAGTGCCACGGTTCCCCGCTTCGTCGGTCAGTGTCGGACAGGTGGTGCATCAGTGGTGCAGGTGGTTGCGGAGGTCCTCCTCGTTGGAGGACCGGTCGTAGGCGATGGACTCGGAGATGATCCCCTCCTTGACCAGGTTGGCCAGGCCCTGGTCCATGGTCTGCATCCCGAACGACCCGCCGACCTGCATCAGGGAGTAGATCTGGTGGGTCTTGCCGGTACGGATCAGGTTCCGCACCGCCGACGTGCACACCAGGACCTCGGCGCACGGGGCCCGGCCGTTGCCGTCGGCCGTCGGCACCAGCTGCTGGGTGACGACCCCTTCGAGGGTGGAGGCCAGCATCACCCGGATCTGCTCCTGCTGCTGGGTGGGGAACACGTCGATGATCCGGTCGATGGTCTGCGGCGCATCCTGCGTGTGCAGCGTGCCGAACACGAGGTGGCCGGTCTCGGCCGCGGTCAGCGCCATGGAGATGGTCTCGAGGTCCCGGAGCTCGCCGACCAGGATGACGTCGGGGTCCTGGCGGAGCACCCGGCGGAGGGCCTCGGCGAACGAGTTGGTGTCCTCGCCGATCTCGCGCTGGGTGATGATCGAGCTCTTGTGGTCGTGCAGGAACTCGATCGGGTCCTCGACCGTCACGATGTGCAGCGGCTTGGTCCGGTTGATGATGTCGATGAGGGACGCCAGCGTCGTGGACTTGCCCGAACCGGTGGGGCCGGTCACGAGGACCAGGCCGCGGCGCAGGTCGGTGAACGACCGGATCGAGTCGGGAAGTCCGAGACTGGCGAACACCGGCATCTCGTGCGGGATGGGGCGGAGCGCCGCGGTGACCGTCCCCCGCTGGAGGGCGACGTTGACACGGAAGCGGCCCACCCCGGGAATGGTGTGCGAGGTGTCGAGCTCGTGCTCGGCCTCGAAGCGCTCACGCTGCGAGGCGGGCAGGATCCCGAAGATCATGTCCCGGATGGACTCGTTGGTCAGCGGTGGGCAGCCCTCGATGGGCCGCATGGCACCGTGCAGCCGGATGGTCCCCGGCATGGCCGCCGTCAGATGGAGGTCCGAGGCGCCGACCGACACCGCGTACCGCAACAGGTCGTCGATGTGCAGCGGGACCGAGTCGTCAGACTCCGGCGTGTGGATCCCCTCGGACAGCAGGTCCTGGACGGCGGCGGCACGGTCCTGTGGCGGGTCCGGCTGGGCCGCCGGTCCGGCCGAGCCGTCCGGGCCCGCCGTCCCCAGGTGGTGGGCGATGAGCACGGGGTCGGCCAGGACGGGGTGGATCCGGTGGCCCACCCGAGCCGCCAGTTCGTCGATGTCGTGGGCCGCCGGCGGCTCCGCGAAGGCCACGGCGAGTGCGTTGCCGTCGAACTGGAGGGCGAGTGCGTTGAACTCGCTCCCCACCCCGGGCGGCATCGCCGCGGCGGCGTCCGCCTGGGGGGTGAACGCCGCCAGGTCGACCGCCGGGATCTGGGAGAGCTGGGAGAGGGTGCCCACCACGACGCTGGGCAGCGCCAGGTTCCTGCTGATCAGCAGGTAGGCGAGCGACCGGTCGGTGGCGATGGCCTCGTTGACCAGCGGCTTCAGGTTGCTGTCGGTGTCGTACCCGGCCTGGACCAGTGCCTCGGCCAGTCGGGTCGTCCACTCGGTGCGCGTGCTCGACGTCACGGAGGTCATGCGACCACCCGCAGGACTTCCTCGAGCGTGGTCTCGCCGTCGATGGCCTTGCGCAGGCCGGCCTGGCGGAGGGCGACCATGCCCTGGCTTACGGCGAGACGGTGGATCTCCTCCACCGAACCTCCTTCGATGATCATGCGTTCGACCTCCTCGGTCATGGGCATCAGTTCCGCGAGCGCGAGCCGACCCCGGTAGCCGGTCTGGCTGCATGCCGAGCAGCCGACGGACCGGTACGCCTCGTGCAGGACGCCGGCGGCCTCCACCTCGGCCGAGGTCCAGCCGGCCGCATGGATGTCGGCCTCGGTCGGCACGTAGGCCTGCTTGCAGTGCATGCACAGGCGTCGGGCCAGGCGCTGGGCGACCACGCCCGACAGCGCCGAGGTGACCAGGAACGGCTCGATGCCCATCTCGATGAGCCGCATCGGGGTGGCCGAGGCGCTGTTGGTGTGGAGGGTGGCCAGCACCATGTGGCCGGTCAGGGCGGCCTCGATGGCGATGGAGGCCGTCTCCTTGTCCCGGATCTCCCCGACCAGCACGATGTCGGGGTCCGAGCGCAGGATGGCGCGCAGGGCGCCGGCGAAGGTGAGTCCGGCCTTGACGTTCAGCTGGACCTGGTTGACGCCCTTCAGGGGGACCTCGACCGGGTCCTCGACCGTGATGATGTTCTTCTCGGGCGTGTTGAGCGCGGTCAGGGTGGTGTAGAGCGTGGTCGACTTTCCCGAGCCGGTGGGCCCGCTGACCAGGATGGTGCCGTAGGGCTTGGTGTACAGCCCCTCGTAGAGCTCGAGCATCTCGGGGTCGAAGCCCAGCTCGGCGAAGCCGAGCACCACGCTCGACTTGTCGAGCACACGCATGACGATCTTCTCGCCGTAGATGGTGGGGAGGGTGGCCATGCGCA
>Ga0209698_10004979_pt1 | contig 14436 bp, 12 predicted proteins | sample LitLauG_LLR_2012_FD_187203 | JGI IMG/M metagenome (GOLD analysis project Ga0209698, IMG submission 187203) | Freshwater sediment microbial communities from Pennsylvania, USA - Little Laurel Run_MetaG_LLR_2012 (SPAdes) (version 2) | ecosystem: Environmental > Aquatic > Freshwater > Creek >...
ACTTTTCACGGATGCCCGGCGTCTGGGTGAGATTGCGGATGCTGCCGTCCTTGGCGGGGACGGTGAAGATGTCGCCGCGTGCGGCAAGCACAGCGCGGTTGCCTTCCGGGGAAATATCATAATCCGTCACATTGCGAGCGACGCTGGCCCAGCGCGGGCGCGCCAGGTCACGGTCGCCGGGCAGATAGACGGTGAGCTTTTTGGCCTTTGAGGATTTCAGGTCGAAGGTATAAAGATATCCGGCGTTGGAAAAAACGATGGCGTCAGGCCCCAGGCTGGGCCAGTCCACGTCGTAATCCTTGAAGTCGGTGAGCTGCTTTGTCTCCTTGGTCTTCAGGCTGTAACTATAGATGTTGATGCGGTGCTCAGGGCCGCGGTCCGATCCGAAATAAATTGTATCACCGTGCCACATGGGATAGGTGTCGGTGCCTGGGTAATCGGTCATGCGTTCATACGTGTTGTTCTTGAAATCGTAGATGGCAATGTCCTGCGCCATGCCGAAGAGGCGGGCGAGGCCCGAGACATCGAACGTTACTGTTTGTGTCGCCCTCGGCTCCGTATCGGGCCCGCTTTGTTCCACCAGGGGCGAAAACTCGAACGCCACCGCCCGCAAATTCCCGCTGCCGTGAAGTGAGGCAAACATGGCTACTCCAGAGCAGCGGCATCGTAGGCCACGGTAAGCGTGCGCCCCGGCTTCGCTCTCATCACGCGCACGCGGATACCCCGCAACAGGGGCACCCCACCGCGCCACGAGGCCCGCTCGCGCGCGCACTCCAGCATCAGAGAAGCGCACGTTTTAGCATTCGATTGCCGGGCGACGGCCACCAGAACCGCCGGCGTGTTTTCGATGGCCCGCCGCAGCCGGAACCAGGAAGTCAGCGAAATGCGCCGCGCCGTCTGCGGCGGTGTATCCCCCAGGTCCATCGCGACCAGCCCGAAGCCGCCGCCTTGAATCAGCAGGTCGGCCGCCTGGAGCGCGTGCTCGGCATGGTGGCCGCAGCGCACCCAGAGCACCCGTTCCAGGCGTACCCCGGCCGCGGCCGCCGAGAGAGGGTCGAAGGAATCTTCGGCATCCACCAGGGCGCAAGCTTCTTCGCGCCCGGTGGCCGCGGCCAGGATGGAAAGCAGCAGGCCGGTGCGTCCCGAAGAAGCGGGCCCGAAAATTTCGGTGAGGCAGCCGCGGGGCAAACCACCGGTAGCCGCATCCAGTTCCGGAATGCCGAGGCGAACGGTCTCCGGCGTGGGCCGGGCTTGCCACTCGAGGGGGCCGCCCAGCACGGATTCGAACTCTTTTTTGAGGACAGCGGCGCCCATGTTATTTTCGCTTTTTATTCGCCATTAACTTAATTTTTACAGCGCCGGAGGGGGAGCTGTCAATATCCTCTGGATTTGTAGTCTATACTCTAGAAATGGACTTAGCGCGGAACGCCTCCCTGACTCCTCCCGAGATCCCGCCCGAGCGCCGGCGCGATCCGAAGGTACGGCGGCAGATGTCGGGGCCGGCCATGCGCAGCTTCTTCCAACTCGCCCAAGCCTGGAGCCTGCACAACGACGAGCAACGCGCCCTACTCGGCTGGCCACCGGAATCCACGTTCTACAAATACAAAGCGGGGCAGATCGGGATTCTCTCCTACGATATGTTGATGCGCATCTCGCTGTTGTTGGGGATCTACAAAGACCTGCACATCCTTTACCCCGAGGCCGGCCTGGCGGACCGCTGGCTCAAGCTTCCCAATAGTAATCCCCTGTTCGGCGGCCGTCCCGCGCTGGCGTTCATGAGGGACGGCGGCATGGATGGCCTCTACCAGGTGCGGCGGCTGCTCGACGGCCGGCGCGGCGGCTGGAACTGATGATTACGCAGGTGCGCCTGGTGGACACGTGCCGCCTGACGCCCGGCCTTTTTCCTTCCGTGGGGATTCTGGACCGCATTACGACCCCTGACGATCTGCCCTTCATTTTCGAGTTGGAAACCTGGAGCAACGACCGCATTTCGACGGAGCTTGGCATTCTTCACTGCCTTCCGAAGGAGGAATGGCTGGTGGGGCGTCCGATGGCGAGTGTCATCATGGCGGCCTTCTGCCATCCGCGTCCCGGCGGCGGCCGGTTCAACGGACCGGACCGCGGCGCGTGGTACGCGAGCACCGACCTGGAAACGGCGCACGCCGAAGTGGCGTATCACCGGACGCTGGAACTGGCGGAAGTGGGAGTGTTCGAAACGCGCATGCAATTCCGTCTGTACCTGGCGAATTTCGATTGTGGGTTTCACGATGTGCGGCCGCGGACGGCGATGCATGCGCCTTTACACGATCCGCACAGCTATACCGCTTCGCAAGCCTTCGCGCAGGAGTTGCTGGCCACGGGGTCGAACGGGGTAATTTACCGCAGCGTGCGGCGCCGTGGGGGCCAGTGCGTGGCATGTTTCCGCCCGGCGCTGGTGAGCGAGGTGCGGCCCGGCGCGTATTTTGAGTATCGATGGGAGGGTCCGCGGACGCCGACGATCCGCAGACTATTACAGTCCACCCTCCGGGGTTAACAACTCGGCCTGGTGCAGCCCAGCACGGAGTGCGGCTGGTAAATGGCGCGCTCGATTTATTTCGGAACGACCGAAAACCCTTGTTCCCGATAGTGCCGATCGAAACAAAAAGCCGTCGCCACTCCGCGCTCCCGCATGGTTTGAAAGGCGATGCAATCCACCACGCTTAAGCGCTTGCGGGCCGCCACCAGTGCCGCTTCCACACCCGACTGGTGCCGGTCTTCCAAAATCCAGTCAATTTGCAGGAGCGGCACAAGGTCCTGGTGAAATGCCCGCAACGCGGGGATGCCCAGCCGGTTTTGCAGCAAAGCACAAGTTTCGAGAAGCACGTAATTGGTTGTCAGAAAAACGTGATCTTCCTGCAGCAGCCGGAGCCACGTATCGCGCGCCCGGACATGATTTTCATCGGCACGATCCAGGACTGCGTAAAACGCCGACGTATCAACGAAGACGGTCATGGAAGGCTTGAGCCAGGTAGTCATCGTGATGGGCACTCACATCCGACTTCCCGGAGCTAAACTTGCCTGCTATGCGCATGGCGCGGTCGATTCGCTCTTGCCGGCTTACGCTTGACTGGGCCGTCAAAAACCGGTCGACACCCTGGCGGACCAGGTCGGCGATGGACTGTCCCGTGGCAGAGGAGATCTGCCGCAGCGCCTTCATCTGCGCCTCGCTGAGTTGCACTTGGGTACGAACCATGAGTGCTTATATGATAACACTTTTGTTGTCATGATGGCATGGTGCGCAAGCTGCCTGAGTCAGATAACCAGAGCCGCACCAGTTAGTGCCTTTTGCGCCAAGACGAGCTCGTCAATGGACAGGCTGGAGTGAGGATCGCCCGAGCTCCCTTTCTCGCGAGTTAAATCCTGTGAAACGCCTTCAGGATCTCGCGCGTGGGGTAGTGCATGGCGATGGGACGGCCGTGTGGGCAACTCATGGGGCAATCCGTTGCCGCGAGCGCCCGCAGCAGCCATTCCATTTTGGCGGCGTCCAGCCGCGTGTTGATCTTGATCGCCGCCTGGCAGGCAATGGAAGCGCAGATGCCGCGGCGGAGATCGTCGAGCGAGGCGCCGCGCAGTTCCGTCTCGGTGATTTCCAGGATTTCCAATAGAATCTTTTCCAGGTCGGACGCGCTCACGGCCGCCGGCGCGGCTTTCACCGCAATCGTCCGGTTGCCGAACGGCTCGGTCTCGAAACCGGAGGCATGCAATTCCTCGGCGATGCGCGCGTAGTCGATCTGCTGTTCGGGCGTGAGTTGCAGAATCAGAGGCATCAGCAGATGCTGCATCTCGACGCGCCCGGCGGCGCGCTGCCGGATGACCTGCTCGAATAGAATCCGCTCGTGAGCCACATGCTGGTCGATGATCCACAAGCCATCGCGTCCCGCGGCGATGATGAAGCTCTCGTGAATCTGGCCTAACGGCCGTAAGTCGGACAAGACCGACAGGGACATTTCCGGGGGCGGGATCGTATTTGCTGGAAATTCACCGTGAGTGTCGGGGCGGCGCAGCAGTTTTCCGGAAGGGGGCGGTCCGGGAGCTACTTCGATGGCCGGCGCGCTGAAATCCAGGCGTGGAGCAGGGCCGGCGGCAGGACGCAGCGTGAATTCCGGCAGGGCGGCCGGGGCTTCGTCGACGGTCGCCGGCGGAGGGCCTTCGTTCTCCAGCATCTGGCTGAATTCGGAATAGGGGAGACGCGCGGCCGGCTGCTCCGCGGCGGGCCGCTCCGCCGGCGAAGGTCTCGGCGCGGGGGAGAAGGAAGGCGCCGGGCGGCTTTCCATCAAGCGCTCGCGCAGTACGTCGCGCACGAAATCGTGGATGAACGAGCCGTGCCGGAAACGCACCTCCGTCTTGGAAGGGTGCACGTTCACATCCACCTCTTCCGGGTCGCATTCCAGAAAGAGCAGCGCAAACGGGTAGGCCGCGGGCGGTATCAGGTTGTGATACGCCGAAGAAAGCGCGTGCAGCAGCAGGCGGTCGCGAATCAGCCGGCCATTCACGAAAATGAAAATCGAATTCCGGTTGCCCTTCTGTACTTGCGGGCGCGAGAAGAAACCCATCAGCCGGAAATTGTGCACCGGCGGCTCGTCCGGCTCGGAACGGTATTCCGCAATCGCCTGCGATGGCGGCACACTCGGTAGCGGAAGAAACAACTCCTTTTCGCGCACGCCGATTTCGACGAGATCCTCGATCACCTGGCTGCCGAACACCTGGTAGACGCGCTCCTGTAGAGTGCCGACCGGCGTCACATGCAGTAATTCGTTAGCGCCGCTGAGCAGGCGAAAGGTCTTGTCGGGATGTGCCAGGCTGTAATGCGTCACCAGCGAGGCGATGTGCGCCAGTTCGGTCGGCTCCGTGCGCAGGAATTTCTTCCGGGCGGGGACGTTATAGAAGAGGTCGCGCACCGCGATCACTGTGCCCCCGCCCAGAGCGGCCTCTTCGCAGCGCAGCATTTTGCCGCCGGCGATCTCGATTCGGGTGCCGGTGGTCTCCTCGGCCGAGCGCGTTTCCAGCAGCAGCCGCGAGACCGACGCAATCGCAGGCAATGCTTCGCCGCGAAAGCCCAGCGTGGAGATGGAGAGCAGGTCCTTGACGTCGCGCAGTTTGCTGGTGGCGTGGCGCTCGAAGGCCAGCAGCGCATCGTCGCGCAGCATGCCGGAGCCGTCATCCACAATGCGGATCAGGCGCCGGCCGCCGGATTCCACTTCCACTTTGACGGCCGTGGCGCCGGCGTCCAGAGAATTCTCCAGCAGTTCCTTGGCGACGGACGCGGGCCGCTCGACCACTTCGCCGGCGGCAATCTTGTTCGCCACCTGGTCGGGGAGAATGCGGATGCGGCCCATTATGGGTTCACTATAGCGCGAAGGAGTTGTCCGCTTTCAGCAGTCCGCGCTCCGCTCAACCGGCATCGGCGGGGGCTGATCGCTGCCATCTGAGACTGACCGCTGATGGCGGAATGCTCCTGTGCTACCCTGAAATATCCACGTGTGCCAGCGCGTGCCAGCGAAGCTCTCGTTCTGCGAACTTACCCTTTAAAGGAGGCCGACCTCGTCGTCAGCTTTCTCACCCGGGACCAGGGAAAGTTGCGGGGTGTGGCCAAGCGGGCGCGGCGTCCGAAGAACTCCTTCGGCGCTGGGCTGGAGCGGTTATCTCATGTGCGGATGGCTTATTTTCAGAGCGAAGCCCGGGAATTGGTCAACCTGGATTCGTGCGAATTGATTCGTTCCCAATTCGACCTGGCTTCCGACTACTGGGCAAGCGTGGCGTTGGATTATTTCGCGGAAGTCTCCGAACAGATGATGCCTTCCGCGGAGCCCAATGAGAAGTTCTTCCGCCTGTTGCTGGCCGTGCTTCAGGACATTCGGACGCCGGGCGGGCCCTGGCGCGCCGTCACCTATTTTTCGTTGTGGGCGGTGCGGCTCTCCGGATGGCTGCCGGAATTGCATGTCTGCCTGGGATGTGGCAGCGCGTTGGACGATCCGGATTCCCCCGAGCGCGCGTTTTTCAGCCGGGGACGGACCGGCTTGTTATGCGGGCACTGCCGCCGCATGCCGGGCGTGGGGAGTGACTGGGAATTGAGCGCAGACTCCCGAACGATTGCGGCCGAAATGCTACGCCGGCCGGTATCGCAGCTTTCCCAAAGCAACTGGCAGGCGGCCACCGCTTCCGATCTGCGCCGCTTTCTGGTGCAACAGATGGAAGCCCACGTGGAACGCCGCCTGATTACGGCCCCGATGATGGAAGAAGGTGTGACTGACGGATGCAAACTTTCCAGGAAATCGTCTTCAAACTGAAACTATACTGGGCCAGCCGCGGGTGTATCATCCAGGAGCCTTACGATGTCGAAGTGGGCGCCGGCACCATGTGTCCGGAAACCTTCCTGCGTGTGCTCGGCCCGCAAGCATATCGCGTGGCCTACGTGCAGCCTAGCCGCCGGCAGGCCGACGGACGCTACGGTGACAATCCCAACCGGCTGTTCAAGCACATGCAGCTTCAGGTGATTTTGAAGCCCTCGCCCGACGATGTGATCGAACAGTACCTGGGGAGCCTGGAAGCAATTGGAATCGACCTGCGCCAGCACGATCTCAAATTCGAAGAGGACAACTGGGAAGCGCCCACTCTGGGCGCTTGGGGCGTCGGCTGGCAGGTCATGCTGGATGGGCTCGAAGTCACCCAGTTCACCTACTTCCAGCAGTGTGGCGGCATGGACGTGGATCCGGTTCCGGCCGAGTTAACCTACGGACTCGAGCGCCTCACCGCGTTCCTGCAAGTCCGCGATAGCGTCTACGACATCGAGTGGACGAAAGGGTTTTCGTTTCGCGACGTCCACTACCTGGAGGAGCTGCAATATTCGGTCTACAACTTCGAAATGGCCGATATTCCGACGTTGTGGAAATTGTTCGAACTGCACGAAGGCGAAGCTATCCGGCTGCTCCAGGGGTACGACCCAAAAGCCCCCGATAAGAAACGCTTCCCACTGCTGCCGGCCTACGATCAGGTGCTGAAATGTTCCAACCTGTTTAACACGCTGGATTCGCGAGCGGCCATCAGCGTCACGGAGCGCGTGGGCGTGATTCAGCGGGTGCGCAAGGTGGCGGTGGGCGTGGCGCAGGCCTGGGCCGATCAGCAGGCGCCGGCGGAGGTGGCGCGGTGAGCCTCCCGTTTCTGCTCGAAATCGGCACCGAAGAAATCCCCGACTGGATGATTCCGGGGGCCCTCGAGAGCCTGCACCTGCTTTTCGAAAAAGCGGAAATTCCACACGAGACCGTGCGTTTGGATGCTACGCCGCGCCGCCTGGTGCTGCGCGCCGAAGGCTTAGTGGAGCGCCAGGCCGACACCGAAGAGCGCATCCTGGGCCCCGCCAAATCGGCGCCCGCGCAGGCGCTGGCAGGGTTCGCGCGCAAGCAAGGTGTGCGGCCGGAAGATCTCACCATCGAGTCTACTCCGAAAGGCGAGTATTACAGCTTCCTCAAAAAGGTGGAGGGCCGGCCAATAAAAGACATCCTCGCCACTGCGCTCCCGGCGATGATTCTCCAGATTTACTTTCCGAAGACGATGTATTGGACGGGCAAAGGCGGGCCGCGCTTCATCCGGCCCATCCGTTGGATCGTGGCGCTGCTGGGCGAAGAGATCGTGCCTTTCGAACTGGCGGGAGTGCGCTCCGGAGCGCTCACCGCGGGCCACCGCCGCCTGGGTTCTCCGGAAATCGCCGTCACCATTGACGATTACGAGCGGCGCCTGCGCCATCACTACGTGATTCTTTCGGCGGCGGAGCGGCGCTACAAGATTGCCGGCGAGATGGCGGGAATTCGCGTCAAACCCGACGACGCCCTGTTCGAAACGCTAATATACATTACCGAATACCCCACAGCCATCACCGGCAGCTTCGACCCGGAGTTTCTTGAGCTCCCCGAGGAAGTGCTGGTCACCGTGATGCGCCATCACCAGAAGTATTTTTCGGTGGAAGATGCCTCGGGAAAACTGGTGCCGCAGTTCGTGGCGGTGATGAATATCGATGCCGACCCCGAGGGCTTCGTGCGCCGCGGAAACGAACGCGTATTGCGGGCGCGTTTCAACGACGCCCGCTTCTTCTGGGAGACGGACCAGAAGAAGGCGCTGGCCGCCCGTGTCGAGGACTTAGGCCACGTGACCTTTCAGGCCAAGCTGGGTTCCTACCTCGAAAAGGCGCGCCGCATGATGACCCTGGCCCAAGAACTCGGCGGCGATACGCACGCCGTCCGGGCCGCCGAACTGGCGAAGTGCGATCTCACCACGGAACTGGTGAAAGAGTTCACCGAATTGCAAGGTGTCGTGGGAGGGCTCTATGCGCGCGTGCAAGGCGAACCGGGGCCGGTCTGGCAGGCCATCTACGATCACTACAAGCCCGAGAGCATGGAAGATTCGATTCCTCGGAACCGGACGGGCCAAATCGTGGCTCTGGCCGACAAACTCGATACCCTGCGGGGCTGCTTCCGGGTAGGCATGATCCCCACCGGTTCCCGGGATCCGTTCGCGCTGCGCCGCGCGGCGCAAGGCGTAGTCAAGATCCTGGTGGAAGGCCGGATCGAGATTCCCCTGTTGAGTCTGATCGGGGGCGATGAACCATTAAAATCGTTTTTCGAAGAGCGAGTGAAGTTCTACTTCAAAGACATTCGAGGCTTCAAGTACGACGAAATCAACGCCGCCATGGCCGCCACCGTTGGCTGGAGCAACCTGGTAGATCTGGAAGCCCGCCTGGCGCGCATCCAAAGCCTCCGCGCGTCGCCCGATTTCGAGCCGCTGGCCGCCAGCTTTAAGCGCATCCGCAATATTCTGGAGCAGGCCCAGTTCTCGGGTGAAGGCGCGATCGAAGCCGGCCTGATCGAGCCGGGGCCGGAACAGGATCTCTACGACGAATACAGACGCATTGCGGGCCAGCCGATCGAACATGCGATCTCCCGGCTGCGTCCCAAGGTAGACCTGTTTTTCGATAAGGTGCTGGTCAATACGCCGGATGCTCGTGTGCGGCAAAACCGCCTGACGCTGCTCAATACGCTGTTGCGAGAGTTTTCCACGATCGCGGATTTTTCTGAAATTGTCACTACTTCCTAGGAGTCCAAGCATGAAGAAGGTTGTCTACTCGTTCGGCAACGGTACGGCCGACGGCGATGGAAAAATGAAAGACACGCTCGGCGGCAAAGGCGCCGGGCTGGCCGAAATGTCGCGGGCCAAGCTGCCGGTGCCTCCCGGCTTCACCATCGCCACCGAAGTCTGCAATATCTATTTTCAAAACAAGAACTCCGTTCCGGCGGTAATCGATGAGCAGACCATCGAAGCGCTGCGCACGCTGGAAGAGCGGATGGGACAGAGGCTCGGCGACACCTCCAACCCGCTGCTGGTGAGCGTGCGCTCGGGCGCCAAGTTCTCCATGCCCGGAATGATGGACACCATCCTGAACCTGGGCCTGAACGACCAGACCGTCAAGGCCCTGGAGGCCAAGGGCAACAACGCCCGCTTCGCCTACGATTGCTATCGCCGCTTCATCCAGATGTACGGCAACGTGGTGCTCGATATCGGGAAAGACGAATTCGAGCATATCTTCGACGGCCAGAAGAAGAAGGCCAAAGCCAAGTTGGATACAGGTCTTACCGCCGCGGACCTGGAAGAGGTGATCGGCGGCTACAAAAAGCTGGTCCAGAAGAAGACCGGCAAGCCGTTCCCGCAGGAGGCCATCGCCCAGCTTAAGGGCGCGCGCGATGCCGTGTTCCGGTCCTGGTTCAACGATCGCGCCATTTTCTATCGCAAGATGAACGGGATCCCCGACGACCTGGGCACCGCGGTCAACGTTCAGGCCATGGTGTTCGGCAACCTGGGCGAGACCTCGGCCACCGGCGTGGGCTTCACGCGCAACCCCGCCACCGGCGAGAAGGCCTTCTACGGCGAGTTCCTCGAAAATGCCCAGGGCGAAGACGTGGTCTCGGGCATCCGCACGCCGCACCCCATCTCCGAACTGGAAAAATGGAATCCCGCCGTCTATAACCAGCTTCGCGAGATCACCTCGATGCTGGAGAAGCACTACCGCGACATACAGGATTTCGAATTCACCGTGCAGGAAGGCAAGCTTTACATGCTGCAGACCCGCAACGGCAAACGCACGGGCCCCGCGGCGGTGCGCATCGCCGTCGATATGGTCGGCGAAAAGCTTATTTCCAAGGAAGAAGCGGTGCTGCGGGTGGAAGCCCAGCAGCTCGACCAACTCCTGCACCCGGTGCTCGATCCCGCTTCCGTAAAGTCGCTCGTGAAACTGGCCACGGGACTGCCAGCTTCTCCCGGCGCGGCGGTGGGCACCATCGTGTTCACGGCCGATGACGCCGTCGATAAAGCCCAGAAGGCGCCGGTGGTGCTGGTCCGCAAGGAGACCGTTCCCGACGATATCCACGGCATGGAAGTGGCCAAGGGGATTCTGACCTCGCGCGGCGGCATGACGAGTCACGCCGCCGTGGTCTGCCGCGGCATGGGCACACCGTGCGTCGCCGGCGCCGAAGCGTTTACTGTCAACGAACACAAGAAGGAAGTCACCATCACGGCGAACGGAAAGACGGTCACGCTGAAAGAGGGCGACTGGCTGTCGCTCGACGGCTCCACCGGCGAAGTCTTTGCCGGCCGCGCCAACACCCTGGATGCCGACCCTACCTCAGGCGTGCTGAAAACCTTCATGGAATGGGCGGATAGTTTCCGCGGCAAGTTCGGCGTCCGCGCCAATGCCGATATTCCTCGCGACGCCCAGGCCGCGCGCAAATTCGGGGCGGAGGGCATCGGCCTCTGCCGCACCGAGCACATGTTCTTCGCCGAGGACCGCATCCCCCACATGCAGGCCATGATCCTGGCGCGCGATGAGAAGACCCGCCGCAAGGCCCTGGCCAAGCTGCTTCCCATGCAGCGCCGCGATTTCGCCGGCCTGTTCCAGGCGATGGACGGCTTCCCGGTGGTGATCCGCACGCTCGATCCGCCGCTGCACGAGTTCCTCCCCAAGCGCGAGGAGCTCATGGTCGATATCGCCGTCCTGCCTTACGCCGATCTCAAGAAGAAGAAGGAACTGGTTGCCACGTACCAGCGCTTCGGCGCCGAAGTCAAGAACCTCAAGACCGTGCTGCCCGACCTGCTGAAGCGCGTGGAAGAGTTGCACGAATTCAACCCCATGCTGGGACATCGCGGCTGCCGTCTGGGGGTCACCTACCCCGAGATCACCGAGATGCAGGCCCGCGCCATTTTCGAAGCCGCCGTCCAGGTGGCCAACAAAGGCGTGAACGTGATTCCCGAAGTCATGATCCCACTCATCGGCGGCGTCCAGGAATTGGAGCACCAGAAGAAGATCGTGGTCCAGGTGGCCGAAGACGTTTTGCAGAAGGCCGGAATGAAGAATCTGAACTACCTGGTCGGCACCATGATCGAAATCCCGCGCGCGGCAATCATGGCGGGTGAGGTCGCGCGGGAAGCTGAGTTCTTCAGCTTCGGCACCAACGACCTGACGCAGACCACCCTGGGCATCTCGCGCGACGATTACGGGAGCTTCCGCAAAGAATACGTCGACAAGAAGCTTTGGCCCAGCGACCCGTTCGCGATTTTGGATCAGGAAGGCGTGGGCAAGCTGGTGACGATGGCGGTGGAAGCGGGCCGCCAGACGCGCAAAGATCTCGAGATCGGCATCTGCGGGGAGCACGGAGGCGAGCCCAATTCGGTGCAGTTCTGTTACCGCGTGGGAATGAATTACGTTTCCTGCTCGCCTTACCGGGTGCCGATTGCCAGACTAGCGGCGGCGCAGGCCGCGATTTCCGGGGATAAATCGGAGGGAATGCGGACCGCCTAGCGCCCGTGACGCCGGCGGCCGGACCGCCGGCGCCACTTCTCAGTTGAAACGGGCGGCGTTTAGTTCCGTGAACCGCGACAGGTCGGCCGGGAGGTCGTCCAGAGCAAACACCGAGTTGGTTGGGCACACCGGGACGCAGGCGCCGCAATCGATGCAGGCTACCGGGTCCACGTATAGCTGCGGAGAATCGGCGAAATCCGGCTCGTCCGGCTTGGGATGGATACAGTCGACAGGACAAGCCGCCACGCACAATTCGTCTTTCGTACAGGTATCAGTAATTACGTATGCCATATGCTTCCCCGGGATGCAATTCCGGGGCCAAGCCTAAATACCAGAAAATAAGGCGTGAAATTCTACATTCCGCCCGGAGTGGGTGGGGGATTCCGCGCAGGCGGCTCACGTTACACTGGCAGTGATGAAGATTGAAACCCGGGCCGTGCATGCCGGACGTCACATCGACCCCGCCACCGGCGCCGTTACCCCACCCATTCACTTGTCCACCACCTTCGAACGAAGCCCGGACGGCGGCTATCCGACCGGTTTCAGTTACTCGCGCGACGGCAATCCCAACCGGCGGATGCTGGAAAAGTGCCTGGCCGATCTGGAAGGCGGCAAAGAGGCGCTGGTGTTTTCCTCGGGCCTGGCGGTGTCCACGGCGATCATACAGGGGCTGGAACCCGGAGACCACATCCTGGCCCCCGACGACGTCTACTGGGCGCTGCGCCAGGTGATCGGCGGCGTATTCGGCAAGTGGGGGCTGGAGACCACTTACGTGGATATGACCCGCCTGGAGGATGTCGGGGCCGCGCTGCGCCCGAACACGCGGCTGATCTGGCTGGAGACGCCCTCCAACCCGCTGATGAAGATCACGGATCTGGCTGCAGTGGCCGCTCTTGCCCGCCACACCAAGGCCATTACCGTTTGCGACGGCACCTTCGCCTCCCCCATTCTGCAGCACCCGCTCGATTGCGGCATCGACATGGTGACGCACTCGACGACGAAGTATATCGGCGGCCATAGCGACGTGGTGGGCGGGGTGCTGATCACGCGCTGCGACAATTACCTGTTCGAGCGCTGCCGGAGGTCGCAGAATTTCGGTGGCGCCGTGCCGTCTCCTTTCGATTGCTGGCTGACGCTTCGCGGCATCGAGACTCTCCCCTACCGCATGCGGGCGCATTCGGAAAACGCACTGCGCGTGGCGCGCTGCCTCCAGGAGCACGCCAAAGTGGAGGCGGTCTACTATCCGGGACTGCCGAACCACGCCGGCCACGAAATCGCCGCGCGCCAGATGTCGGAATTCAGCGGCATGTTGTCCCTCCAGGTGCGAGGCGATCGCGAGGCCGCCATGGCAGTCGCCGCGCGCTGCCGTCTCTTCATCCGCGCCACCAGCCTGGGCGGCCCGCACAGCTTCATCGAGCACCGCGCGTCCATCGAAGGCCCGCGGACGCGCACGCCACAGAACCTGCTGCGGGTATCGATTGGGTTGGAACACCCCGACGACCTGATGGCCGACCTCGATCAGGCGCTGGGATGAGGCTCGTCGCCCCCTCGCGTTGTGCTCATCGTGGTGTCCCGCGCGACAACCAGCAGATTCGCCCATTCGGCGTAGTGAAGGGGTGTATAGTGCGGGCTGTTGGGAGCTAAACAGGAGATTTTCGGCTTATATGAAGCTCGTCCTTTTTTCGGCCCTTCTACTGGTGCCGCTTGGGGCGCCGGGGGAGGCCTTCGGCGAGGAAATTCAGGGGCGCGTGCTGAACGCCCAAGGCGAACCGGTTGGCGGAGCGGCCGTCGCGGTGAGCGCTCACCACGAACCTCCCCGCGCGAAAGTCGAAACGGCGGCGGACGGTTCTTATGCCATCCCGAATTTGGAGCCGGGCGTGTATACGGTTACCGTCTCCCTGGCGAACGGTCAGCAGGTGCTGCGGCAGGAGGTGGCCGTGCGCAGCCAGGATGTTCCCGCCCGCGCCGACTTTCGTTTTACCGCAGCCGCCGCCGAAGGAGTGACCGGGCTGGAGGAGCGGAATCCGAACATTTTCGTCTACCGTATCGACCTGAACGACCTGCGGAACCTGCTCACGCTCTTCCGCGGGCCAAGCCCGACCTACATTCCGGAGCTACTCGCCGAGAACAACTATTTCGGCGCTGAATATGGGACGCCGCTTTTGAGCTTCCAGCCCCTCCGCCCCCGAACGCTGCTGAAGGACTGGCACGCCTCGGCTTCCGCGACGCACCAAAACAGCGCTCTCAACGCCCGCAATTTTTTCAACGTCGGGCCCTTGCTTCCTTCCCGAATCACTAGTTACGGCCTGGCGGCGGGAGGCCCGCTGATCTCCTCCAAGGCATCGCTCCTGCTCGACTTCGGCCAGACCTTTAATTCCGGCATGGTGAACGGAAACCTGCAAGCGCCTTTGGCATCCGAGCGGACACCGCTCGCGGCCGACCCGCAAACCAATGCCATTATCTCGGCTTTGCTAAAGGCCTATCCGGCGGAACTTCCCAACCTGCCCGCCGTCAGCCTGCGACAGCTAAATACCAATGCCCCGCGTAGCATTGTGGCC
>Ga0209698_10004980_pt1 | contig 14435 bp, 19 predicted proteins | sample LitLauG_LLR_2012_FD_187203 | JGI IMG/M metagenome (GOLD analysis project Ga0209698, IMG submission 187203) | Freshwater sediment microbial communities from Pennsylvania, USA - Little Laurel Run_MetaG_LLR_2012 (SPAdes) (version 2) | ecosystem: Environmental > Aquatic > Freshwater > Creek >...
AGCACCAGCTTGTGCGAATACATAACGCAAGCCTGTGTTACCAAAAGTTTCAGCACCTAATGGGCCAAATGTAGGCACTGTCTCAGTGGTAGAGCCGTCAATTTGTGTGTTAGCTGGGGTTACACCGTTCAGGTTTACGCCAGCAATAGGGAGAGTACTATAAGCCATGATTTTTTCCTTTGTAAATTAAATAGACCATATAAATAGGGGTTTCCACCTATCTATTAGTTGGTCATAATGCCTTGTAGGAAGCGGTTAGAAGTTGTCAAGTTACCAGCCCAACCGTACAACTTAACGATTGCGTCTTGGTTAATTGCTTGACGCTCGCCACCGATAGGTACAAAGTTACGCTCTTTGTGTGGGCGTAGGAAAATGTAGTTGGTGTTCAAGAAGTACATTGTGTTAGTTGGCTGTTCGTTACCATAACCACCACCCAATACAACATCAGCAGATGTACCACCACCGTAGAACTTCATCGATGCGAAACCTGAAGAACCAGACTCTTCAGTAGTAATACGCTGAATAGCTTGGAGAGCTTGTACATAGAGGCTGTAGAAGTTGGTATCAGCAACAATCAAGTCAGCTTTGTCTGTACCACGAACCAACTGGAGGGCTGTAGAAGTCATCTTAGCTTGGATGTTTGAAGCTGTGATGGTTGTACCAGTTGTAGCAGTATTCTGCCAGAAAGACCAGTTAGCAGCGTTAATACCACCGTAAGTACCAGATGTAGGAGTTGCAGAAATTGCAGCAGCCAAACCATCCAAGTTCTTACCACCGTTACCTGTACCGTCAAGGAATAAGTCACCAGAAATACGGTTCAACAAACGAGCTTCAGAAACTTGCATACGACCATCTAACAAGTCGATGATTGCTTCTTTAGAGCTGTTTTGGAGCATTTCTAAGCCAGACATTGTAACTGCGTCAGCGTACTGAGCAATTTTGTATTGAGCAGCAGAAATTGGGCTGTCTGGAGAAATATTCAATACTTCATAGCCAGAGTAGCTGTTGGCGTTGTTAGTATTTGGGTCGTTGTACATGATTTCTTCCAAAATCACATTACCGCCTGAGAATGGGCGTACATTGCCCTTCTTGTCCAAATGCTGAAGAATTGCATTGTTTTGTGTTAAGTTGTCTGCCAATTCACCGCTACGACTTTGGATGGTAGTAGCGATAATATCGGTAATTGCGCTATTAGCAAATGCCATGATAGTTATCCTTTAAAAATAGTTAATTTAAACCCTGCCGCCTACTTCACCCATTTGGGCTGCAATAAGCGACCTTCTGTCCTTCGCATCTGCTTTGTTTGCCACGCCGCTAGGAGTAACGGATTTGGGGCTTACTGCGGCAGCTTTGGCTTTAGCTACTTGCTGTGCTTTAGATGCTTCTTTTTTAGCTTGAGAAAGGAGTCGTTCTTGCTCTAGCTTAAAGACATCATCATTCATACGCACAGCTTTGGCATAAGCCGTTTCAAGGTCTTGGGCTAAACCACGCTCAAGTAATTGAGCCATATCTTCCCTTACCACCTCAAAGTGCGGAAACTTCTCCGCATTACTTCTTACTCGTTCAATCTCGCCCATAAGACGAGCTTGTTCTTCTTGTTCTTTCCAGCCTCGCACTTGTTGTACTTCGTTTTGCAAAGCTTGAAGTTGCTGGTTCAACACATAAGACTGTGGGTCTTGATACTGTTGTACTGGAGCAACACTTTCTTGACCTAATTGTATTCCATAATCTCTTGCAAGTCTATGAAACAAATCAACCTTTTGCTGATATGGCGCATTTGACAAAATCATGTGCGCTCTGCCAAGGTTATTAATCCATGCGGCAGGGTGAATATTTTGCTTTTGAAGGTCAGGAATAAAAGGAGCGATAGCTTCTACTAAAGACTTGGCATTATCCGCTTCTTGTTTGTAGGTAGATACGCCTTTTTTGTACTCAGACTCACGCTGGTTTGAATATTCCGCTAATTTGAGGCTTTCTTCGGGGGTTAATTGTTCCCCATTGGTAAGCTTGTCCCAAATTGGTAGATATTCTTTTTTCCAGGTAGTAGGCCTTACAGGTTTTGCAACCTCCTTCGGTTTTTCATCCTGCTCTTCAGATTCAGAATCCGCAGCCATTTCGGTAGATTCTTCTCTATCTTCCTCGCCAGCTTCAGCTTCAACGGGCTTCTCGGAAACAGCTTTATCGCTAATCTCCTCATTTTCCACTGATTCTTGCTCAATGTGGTTCTCCTCTGGCTCTTTTAGAGCTTCTTCCATTGCTGCTTCCAAAACGCTTCTACGGTCTAAATCTTCTGCCATGTTACCTCCAAGTTATCGGATTAATACTTCAGTTTTTCGTATGCCATTTCTGCGATTTGGCGCTTTCTTGCTTCGTTGCTTTTCCTGCTTACCTCAATTGGTTTGTGTTTCATTGGTACATCGTTGCCAAGCTCAATCATTCTGTGCTGTTTTAAATGGCTTCTATGCTTGCTACGGCTGTCAATCCAACTGCCATCTATCTGTGATATATACCCTTGAATATCGGACTGAACCATAGGCGCTTCACGAAAGGTCATCTCTTTCTTTTCTTTCCAAGCCTGTTCAGCCTCGGGAGTTCCTAGGGTAAACCCCCAAAATTCAAGATAATATTCCTTGTCAGACTTTTTAGCTTCAATATGATTGCTTTCTGACCATCCACATTTAGGGCAAACCATTACATCCTCCTTATTAAATCAGGGATTTTGTCCCACTCGTTAGGTTTAATTGCTGCAACCGAGTCGTACCAAGTGCCATATTTCCAACGCCAGCAAATATAAGGGTCATTAGGTAAAAGCATGATGCATTTCACTCCCAATGCGCCAGCCAAGTGTGCTGTGGCTGTATCTGGAGCTATAACACCTCTCATTGCTTTCATGTGGCAAGCGGTTTCGTACCAATTGTTTTTCCATCCGTCAGGCAAAGGCATGAAAATGTCATCGCCATCCATGTTTAAGCTATAAGCATCTTCGCCTACTAATTTGCGGATTTCCTGCACCGGAATAGACTTTGCATAGTGCAAATGGCCTTTAGAAGCCATCCAATTAACACCTATTTTGTGCTCAATCTTTGATGGTTCAGCATCTAAATAACCTTCAGAGCCTACAATTTTCTTTTGACTTACGGGGAATAACTGACGCACATGAGCTGGAGAGTGCATTGCAAAATAAGGCAATGACATAGAGCCAATCCAGTAATCTGCGTTATTTAAAATAGGGTCTGCAAAATCATTACTAAGATGGTCAATACACTCCATTTGACCAAATAAAAAATGAAGCGAAAAATGTTGAAAAACATAGACTTCCTTTGCACCCCAGGCTTTTAACATTGGCAAGAATCGAGCCATTTGAATAATGTCACCAAATCCTTGCTCCATTTGCACTACGATGGTTTTTCCTAATAGTCTTTCGCCTTTCCATGTAGGGGCTGGCAAATGCTTATCGTGACTGGCTTGAATGGCTTGTTTTACATCAGGATGATAACGATTCTCATAAAGCCTAAATCCAGACTTTAGGTGTCCAGCGTGTAAAAGGTCGAGAGATTGTTTGTAGAGTGAGTATGGACTGGTTGGCAGTTCGGTCATAAGAGCATCAATATCGCTTCTTCATCATCTTGTTCGGCTTGTGCTTTAGCTTCTAAGATTGCAAGATGCGCCATTGTTGCCGCTATTTGCTTTCTGAGGGCTATCGCTCTATTTAATTCCTGTTCTTGTCTATCAAGATTGGCGATAACCGCTTCGTAGCGTTTGACTTCGACTGACGGTGTATCAATCCGAATCTCTTGCTTTGATTCTACTTTATTTTTTTGTTGCTTGCTTACAACAGGTGGGTCAATTAAGTCCCTAAACCGCTTCTTACGGCTTTCAGCGTCTGCTCTGCGGGCAGCAATCAGTTTAGCCTCTGCTTCTCTGCGTTGTTTATCAATGCGTTTTGCTCTAGCTATGTCACGCTTAGTAAAACCATCGTGCATATCCATGCCAGCGCCAACATTACCTTCAATATCGCAAGTGTCGTTGCTATCTGTAGTGTTTATTGAGCCTGTAATTGACTCTGAACCAAGGATATTGGCTGTATCTGTGCCATCTGTGGCAGAAATTGCGCCACCAACAAGGTTTTGCGCTGTTAATGTAGCTGTATCAGTACCATCGGTGGCTGAAATACTGCCAGATACAAGATTTTGAGCAGTTAAAGTAGCAGAATCGTTGGAATCTGTAGTGTTGATATAGCCACTTACAAGCTCTTGTGCGTAAATGGTTGCAGTATCTGTACCATCTGTTGTACTAATAGAGCCTGTAATGGCTACTTGTGCGGTTATAGTCGCACTATCGTTACCATCAGTAGCAGATATAGACCCCGTTATTAGCGGAAGCGATATATCCGATATTGGTTGGTTTGATAGCGGATTAAAACCGAGCATTTATTACTCTTTTGGTTCTAATGCAGCTTTCAAGCGACCAATAAAGGCCTCTTTACCCACTCCAAGTTGGTCTAAATTAAAGCGCATTTGGTCAATCTTGCGGTCTAAATCAATGCAATGATTGAATAAAGTTTGCTGTTCTACAGTCAAATCTTCATAGTGATACTCTACGCCATCGATTGTGATTGGGGTCTTTTTATCTTTTCCCATGTCATTTTCCTAGTTGTACTACGGTTAAAAAAACTTATGCAGACCAAGGCAAAGGTTGTGCAGATGGGCTAACAGGTGGATTTTCGATGCTGTTAATTTGCCCTTGTACATTGGCTTCATAGTTAGCAATACCTTGTGCGCCTAGTGCAGTTTGAATCCAGCCAATCACTTCTGCTTGGGTTAGGTTTGCATAAGGTACAAAGTTCGGGTCAGATTGCTGAACTGTGAACTGTGTGTTGCCTTGAATAGATGCGCTGTGAGTGCCGTCTGTTCCTGTCAATGTCCATTGGGTATTGACTACATAGTTTGGTTGATTTGGGACATTTGGAAGGGTATACATTGAAGTAATTGTCCAAGTGTATGTATTTGCCATTATTTTTCCTTAAGCGATATTGGCTGCTTTTAAGCGAGCACGAAGAGATTGAATTTCTTTAAGCATCATTGGTACTAATTTGCTGTAATCAACAGACATCATTTCATCAGGATTTTCTGGTTGATGAACAGCATAAGGAGCGATTGTTAGTAATTCTTGAGCAATAAATCCATATTTAACAGCTGATTTGTCTGAAATAAAATCAAAACTACGAACTTGAATAGCATCTATATCAGAAGAAGCATCAGGGGCATTAATAATATTTTCTTTTAAACGCTGGTCAGAGGTAATATTGTAAAGAACGGCAGTAGTACCAGATTGAGTAATAGAGCCAATTCCAGTACCGTTATATATAAATTGAATATAACCTGTGCCAGAAGCTGTACCTGAAATATGATTACAGTATTGATTTCCGTTGGCAATATTCCAAGCAAAAGACATAGTGTTGTTATTATTAGCCGTTGTAGTTCCGACCATATAATTACCACTACCATCAAAAATACCCCTAGGATTACCATCACCATCAGATAACACAATGTAGTTACTTGCTGTACGGATGTCTAGGCCGCCTTGGTTGCCTGAATAAGAACCTAATACAGAATTTTTTGCGCCAGAAGTAATTAAATAACCAGCACCTTGTCCAATAAGAGTATTAGAAGTTGCGTTAAGGTTTTGTCCAGCTTGCACACCGATTAAAGTGTTGTAGCTACCAGCGGAGTTTGTGTAGCCAGCTAAATAACCAAAAATAGCATTGTCATGGCCTGTGGTGTTTGTATACCCAGCTTGATAACCTACTGCTGTGTTGTTTGAGGCGGTGGTGTTTGCTTGAAGTGCAGCGTTTCCTACTGCCACATTATAAGAGCCAGATGACAAACCAGATAATGCGCCTTGACCTAATGCGCTATTTGAAGAACCTGTATTGTTTGCTGTAGTACCTGAGCCTTGCATTGCGCCAGCACCAACAGCAGTATTACTATTTCCAAGCATTGCATAAGCTGCAGCCCAACCAATACCAGTATCATAATTTGATGTTGTTACATTCTGTAATGCTTGAGAGCCTAATGCAGTATTGTATTGACCTGTTGTATTAGCAGTTAAAGAGCTTGCTCCAAAAGCAGCATTGTTTGTAACACTACCACCACCTAAACCAACAGTAAGACCATGAATAGTGGAATCTGAATTAGTAGTTAAGCTAGTCAATGTCATGCTAGCGCCAGCACCAATAATTTGAATTGGCGTAGAGGATGCGTTACCAATCCAGACTTTTTTATCTGTGATATTCCAGCCTGTTTCGCCTTGTGCGAGGCTTGATGGGGAATTACCCGTAGTTACGCTATTTTTTAATTCAATTGTCGTTGCCATGTTTATTCCTAGAAAGAACCACCATTAATTGTTCCGCCACTAATTATACTGCCCGAAATGCTTGTTAGCCACGATGGGCTGGCATAGCTTCCAGTTGTATATACGCCATTTGTTACTGTTCCTGCATTGCCGCTAATTGAGCCAGTAATTGTGCTGGCAAATGTCCAAACACCTGTAGAGCCGTTTACAGTGGCTGAATCACTACCACTATTAACAATAAAATGAATCGCATTAGAGCCATAAGTACCAATTGCAAGGTCTGTAGAAGCAGAAGCTAAATATGTCCATCCTGCGGTGCTAAATCCTGACCCTGTAAATCCTGACGAATTAATACCAAATTCACCAAAATTTGTGGTTGCTGTGGCGGCATCATTTGACACATTAAAGTTAGTAGATGCGGTTGTTCCAGAGTTTTTATTCTGAATAACCATCTGATTATATGTATTCACAGATGATGCAAAAGAAGCAAGGATATTTACATCTGAATATCCAAGCGTTCCATAGCTAAATGCGCCAGCGTTTAATGAGCCAGTTGTTGTTTCATTTGCAACAAATGCGCCAGTAGTTACTGTGCTGGGCAAACTTAGGGTTGTAGCGCCCGATGTAGTTGATGCAGTAATTTGGTTTGTAGTGCCGGAAATACTGGTAATTGTGCCTACATTGATTGAGCCGCCAAGGCTAGTACTTGTGCCATTAATCGTAATTGCGGAATTGGCTAATTGAGCATTGCTAATTGTTCCGCTTAACGAGGTCGTAGGAATGGTTGTAGAAGCAGTTACTGCGCTTGAGCCATTACCGTATAAATATCCTGTTAATCCTGTTGTATATAAAGTTCCCGTAGATACGCTTGTTAGACTAACGGAAGATGTCCAGGCTGGAGCTGCGTAAGAGCCTAAAGTAACTAATAATTGACCGCTTGTTCCTGCTGGCAATAAAGAAGTAGTGCTGTAAGTGGATTGATAAGGAATAGACCCATAAGAACCACCAGCAATGTTTGTAGTCGTTGTTGCAGTTGCAGCATTTCCACCAATAGATAAGCCTGAAACAGTGCCTACATAGTCTGTATATATCCCTTTTGCGGCTGGCATATCGCCCCAAACCGATAATTGGGCTTCTGTAAAGTTGACTAATGACCCTGCATTACTAGACGCTAATACTGTTGTTCGAGCAAGATAACCCACACCACCAGTATAAGAAACAGTACCAACGCCAACTTCCCAATCGCTATAGCCATTTGCGTAAATTCCGTAATAAGTAGTATTGCCATTCCCTATTGCGGAGGCAAACGATTGAAAGCCTGTTACAGCTCCATTTAGCGTTAGAGTGCCAGTACCAGTGGTATTGCTGGTTTCCTGGACTCTATCTTTAATAATTAAGGCCATGTGTTAGCCTTATTGGTTAGCTCGGACAATCGTACCAGAAGAAATGCTGACAACTTGAGTAGCATCAATAGAGGTGTTATTTAGGTTCATATCGCATCCAGTTAATCCTACAGAGCCATCCATGACTACAGTAGTGCCATCTGATTTAGTAATGCGGAAGAACGATGCTGTGCCTGTGGCGACTGCTGTGCCGTTAGTTACTGTTCCCAATGTAAGAGTACCATTAGAATCTGTACCAAAAGAGCCTGATACCACCAATTGCACCAATAAGGTCTGTCCGCTAATTGCTGTATTAGCATTAGCTGGCTGTGAACCAGCGTAGATATTGATGATAGAACCTGTGCCAGCATAGGTAATTAATCCCTGTTGTTGGGCATCACGAGTGCCGTTTGAATACTTTAAGTTTGATGACATTACATAACTCCTTGGATTTTACCGTCTGGGCCACGCACTACTGTTTTGGGGCGATTGTGATTGCTATTAATTGTATCAACTAAAGCCCCGATTTGATTGACCATTTCACGATTGCTATTGGTAATTGCTTGGGCAATAGGGGCTAATGGATGCTCCATAGACTGAGCCATTGCTTCTTCAGTCATGTAAGCTGTTTCGCCATTGTCATCTGCGGCAGAAATGCGAGCTACTTCAATCTTAGCGCCATTGTTAATGTGAGCTAACAACACTTGTGTATTGCGCTCCATATTCATCTTCATCTGAGCTAATTTAGCTTCCATTTCCATCTCAGCTTGGTTACGAGCTGCTTCCAATTGGAATTTAAGCTGGTTTTCTTGGGCTTGATATTGCTGTTTAGCTTTTTCCAGCTCGTTTTCAGCCTGAAGCTTCTGCATTTCAAACTGAGCCTGTGCTTGTAGCTCTTGTTGCTTGGCTTGCATCTTCATTTGCTCTAATTGCATTTCTTGCTGGAGTTTTTGTTGCTCAGGAGTAGGAGGTTTAGGCTGTCCTTCCATTTGCTTGGCTTGCAGACGCAATTTATCGGCTGTTTCGTCAATCAATCCTTCTAATCCTTTGCCAGCTTTGAACGCAGTTGCAGCAAATTTGAGCATTTCCATCAATAATGGTGCTAATTCAGGTGTTTGCGTAGCAGCAGGGACAGCTTGTTGCATAAATCCACCCATTGCTTGCAAGAATTCCATTCTGTCCTGCTTTTCCTGCATTTCATCTTGGAAAATCATCGAGTCAGATGTGACTTCAATGCGGAAATTCTTACTAACTTCGTCTTTTAGCAACTCAATTGCTTGTGGAATCAACGCTTTATCTTCGTCAGACAACTGCATAGCACCGGAAATCTTAACAATCGTATCTTCGGTGAAATGTTTGCAGATAATCTGCGACTTAATAGCAAGCAGCGAGGTAGCGAAATCGACAACAGCGTGTTGCATAGTTTTGAGGCGACCTGCTGCATTGTTTGATTTGATGACTTGAGCGCCAAGCGTTTCATTGGGGTCAGTTTGACCACGCTGAATGTCAGCAATTCCCATCAATTCATAGATTTGACCTTTAACATTGTCCATTGCTTGATAACACTGTGCTAAAGCGGCAGCAAATGGAGCAATATCCACCAAGTCAATAGCGCCACGCATCCCTTGTTTTTCAGCAAATGCTTGCCAATTCTTGATTGGAATCAATACATTAGACTCATTGCCTTCAGAGAATAGACGCTGTAATTCAGATGCAGATGCGTCATATACACCACGCACTTTTAATGCACCAATAAGACCATCAATGCGGTCACAGAGGTCATCTAGCTCACGAGCTTGGTCTTGGTAGATAGTAAAGTCAGGAATTGGCTCTAAGCTGTCTGTAGTCAATGTAGCGTACAAAGGCTTTGGACAAGGCCAAAAGTTCTCAAGCTCTAATGGGTCATCACGCTCATCAAGAATCTTGCCTAAAGACTTAGAAATCCACAGCACTTTGCCTGTTTCTTTGTCCCAAATCTCATAAATCATTGCCTGATACGCTTCGTCATCATTTTTGGTGTATGACTTGCCAGTTTGTTCTGGCTTTGTATCTAAAGGAATCTGCCAGCCAAGTTCTTCACCGAAACGCTCGACCAATGCGGTACGGTTTAAATAGACTTTACGCCATACAGCGGTTACTTCTTCCCATGTTCTAGCCACAGTATGACCAAAATCACGCCAATGAACATAATCAACTGGACAGCACTCGTATTCAATTTCCTCTTGAACTTCGCCTGGCTCATTGTCTTCATTTTCGGGCATTTCCCCTTCCATTGAAGCGCCTACATCGCCTTGACCTTCTACATAAGCAGGGTCATAGACTTGGCCTTCATCAATGGTAGAAGTAAGCTCAAATCCATCTTCAGGTTCTTTTTCTTTGGCAGCCATGAAATGTGGCTCATAGCGAACCCATGCAGTACCACGCCCACCAAGTAAGCGGTCAGTAACGCAGTTGACCATTGCTGCTTTATAGTCACCATAATGCTCAATTTCAAACTCTAATGCTCTTTCAAGCATCATTGATGCTACACGCCCAATTGGGTCGTTATCTCTAAATCTACGGCTTACATCTGGTCTTGGGAGGCGAGCAAATATTGCTGGTGTAATGGTTTGTACATTTGACCAAAGAATATTAAAGCGAGCATTTGGGTTTGTTTTGTTGCGAGAGTCGTCTTTATATTTCTTTAGAATCTTGTCAACACGAGCTTCCCAGAGCTTAAAACTGCGCTCATAGGACATGATGCGGTCATACCAATCCGAGTAGGTATGCGCTACTTCGCCTCTTAATTCAGACATAGAAAGCCTTATGAGAAGTTGCCGATTACTATTGCGCTAACGCCAGCGCCTGTTGTTACTTTCCAAGCACCATTTAATGACTGAGCTTCTAAGGTAAGGGAATACACGCCTACAGGTGTAGTAGCTGGCACTAATGTGTATGCTGTGCTTCCATCTGTAATTGTCAATGTGCTTGTAGCGGATGTCGAAACAGTGGCTACAACTCGTACCAATGTGTCACCAATTGCGCCATTATTGCCCATTACTTGAGCAGTTGTTGATGGGGCTACATATTCGTATGTTGTGCCGAATGGTTGTTGTACGCCTGACATTTAAATTCTCCTATTATTGGGCTGATTCTTAATTGCCCACATTTCGTTCAATGTTACATCTGTTTCACCTACAAACAAGCCTTTAATCGGCTCGTCTTTGGTCAAAATCTTTTCTTCACTTCTCCAGGCCACCGCAGCCATTCGATATGCGTCAGCAGCATGAGATGTCCAATCATGCCTAGGCTTGTCTCGAAAGACTTTTCTATCATCGTCATACTCTCTTTGATACTGTCTAAGACTTTCGATTCCATCATTACACCTTTCTGCATCAAACCAAGACCTCATCAATGCCATGCGACTTGCTTGAATTCCGTCTTGAAGTGACAAATTTGGCACTATTTTCATAGATTCTAACGGAATTTTAGCAGAAAGTTGCTCAATTATTGATTTTCCTCCAGATGCTAGAGTTTTTGCACGAGCATCATGTGGAAGATAATGGATGCCATATTCATAACCAAATTCAGATTGCTTAGCTTGAATCAATCCGGTGTAAAAAGATACAGGCTGTCCATTGCTTCCATGATAATCAAGAAAGCGCAACTCGCCTCTGACAACTTGCCACCACCAAATACTTGTGTCATCACTGTACCCCAAGTCCCAGCTAGTATTAACCCTATACATTGGGTCATATTCCACTTTGGTTACTCTGCCAAGGTCTGTAAGCTGACGCATCTCTTTACCATAGTACGCACCAATAATGGCTGATTCAAAATCGCACTCAAACTCTTGAAGATATTGGTCTTGGCTCATCATCTTGGCCGCATCATCCAATTCTTCTTGGGCGAGAAGCCCAGTCTGACTAGCTCTTAATGTCTTTGCATACCATTTAGGGTCGTTTAAAGCGTTGTTATAGACTTCCCAGAATCCATTGTGACCTTTAGGTGTACCAATGAATACAGCCCATCCTAGTCGGTCAGCCAATAAAGGTCGGATAATCTCACCCCATATACGAGGGCGCATATCAGCATACTCATCAAGAACAATGCCATCCAAATATAAGCCCCGTAAAGCGTCAGGATTATCTGCACCAAAGAGCCTGATTCTAGCTCCATTGATGAGTTCGACCCACAATTCTGATTGGTTTGCTTTGGCAAGAACTGGCTGACTAAACCTAAGAAGATAATCCCAAGCAATGTTTTTAGCTTGACTATAGTAAGGGGCAACATACGCATATCGACCATCCTCTTTGCCTTCGATGATTGCTTTGTATATCAAATCGTTAATACAAGATACTGTTTTACCACAGCGTCTATGCGCTACGATGACAGCCCAGCGTTGTTGTCTATCGTGGAAGTCTTCAAATACAGCTCTAGGCTTGTATTCAAGCTGTATCTCTATTTCTTCCAAGAGATAACCATCCTTTGAGGTGCTTTCTCATCTCCAACGACTTCAGTACGAGCTAATTTTGGTACTGCGTATTCAACCATGTTTTGAACAATGTCACAGGCTTTTCCAGGGTTGGGTAGAACAATGTACTTTCCAGTCTCATCATCCATAATGCCATCAGCGGTGTTTTGAAGCCATGTTTGCAAATAGGGTAGGTTAGCATCAAGCAAAGCTTTAACAGCCTCACGAGCTTCTTTAGTAGCTTTATTGGGCGTTCCTTTAGGCCTTCCAGCTCTATTAAGGTTAGCTTCTACAGATTTCGATACTTTATTAGTCATATAAACTCAAGTGGTTGATTTATAAGGCTTTATTGTAATTCAAAATTTAGAACGGGTCTTTTACAACTTTACTCATTTCTTTGGCAAGGATTTCTCTGCGCTTATTGCGTTTAGCTTGGTTCTTTTCAAGCGTTGATTCTTTATGCTCTCGCAATAAAGCATCTTTTTGCTTGTATTCGTGTTTCATGTGTTTCATTTGTTGAACTTTTCTAATTCCATTGCCAATCGTGCTCTGCGACCTTCTTTGCCTTTTGCTTTGGCGGCTTTTTCTAGCTTCTCTTTAGGAATCTTATCGCCTTCTTTAACACCTAGTTCTTTTTTTAATGCGCCTGGATGCTTAACTGCGCTTTTAATCCAATTAGCCATATTATGCTTTCATGTGTTTTTTGAGGGACATTTCAAGCACATCTCTGCGCTTTTTCTTTGTTTTGCCAGCTTCAGACATGGCAATTGCTACCGCTTGGTCTTCTGGTTTACCTGCTTTGCGCTCAATAGCAATGTTTTCACTAATGGCTTTTTGTGATTTACCTTTAACTAGCGGCATATTCATTCTCCTGTTCAACCAATTTTAGCACTTCTATTGCTTCTTGCACAGAATTTACTCTATGTAAATGACCGCCTTTCCAACCAGCAAATAACTTAATTTGAGCTGGGGTTAGTTTTTTATCAGCTCCGTCTTTAACTTCTAAAAGCAATGTAGTTCCTTGGTAAAGACACAATAAATCCGGTATTCCACCTCCAACTGTATGCAAAAGAAACACATCTGCACCATAATTGCGTAACGCTTTTACAACATCTTTTTGATTATTATCAACTTTTTTTATATAAGACATAATTTTATGTTAGTGTTTATCAACTTATAGTATAAGGGGAAATAAATGGCTGGTTATTATTTATCAGACGAAGAATTTATAGCGGAATGGAAAAAAATAGGAAGTCCACAGAGATTTGCTGTTATTCATAAAAAAGATGTTAGGTCAATTTATAACCGAAGAAGGTCAATAGAAACAAGGCATGGGATTGAATTACCTACCTTTAATGACGCAAGATTAGACCCAGTTAAAAAAATTCAGCAGACCGAAGGTCATACAAGACGAGGATTTGACATTGAAAAAGGTCGTGTTATTGTTTTTAGCGATGCCCATTTTTGGCCTGATATTACTACTACTGCTTTTAAAGCATTGTTGGAAGCTATTAAAGAATATAAGCCAACTGCTATTATTTGTAATGGCGATGCCTTTGATGGTGCTGGTATTAGCCGTCATCCTCGCATGGACTTTGATAAGCTACCTAGCGTCAAAGAAGAATTGGAGGCTTGTCAGCATTATTTAGGTCAAATTGAATCTGTAGCCAAAGGCGCTAAAATGTTTTGGCCTTTAGGCAATCACGATATGCGTTTTACTTCTAATGTAGTTAATTTTTTACCAGCTTTTGAAGGTGTGCCAGGCACTAGCTTAAAAGAGTATTTTCCACGCTGGCAACCTTGTTGGTCTGTTTGGTTAAATGAAGATGTTTGCATTAAACACCGTTGGAAGGGTGGTTGGACAGGTGGTCGTAACAATGCCGTAAATAGCGGAGTATCAATGGTGACGGGGCATACCCATGTTTTGTCTAGTATTCCTTATAATGACTATAACGGTACACGCTATGGCGTTCAGACAGGGACTTTAGCAGACCCTAATGGCCCACAGTTTAATTACACAGAAGATACTCCTAAAGATTGGAATAGTGGTTTTGTAATGCTTTCTTTTGAGCACAGCAAACTATTACAACCTGAAATGGTAAGGGTTTGGGGAGAGGATGAGGTTGAATTTCGTGGGAAAATTCATCGTGTCTAAATATAAACTACAACATATTTCAATTTTTTGGACACATTTATCATTGTGGTTTGAAAAGCGTTTTTGGTGGTTTACTTTTGAGGGTAAAGAT